>Ga0207657_10006812_pt1 | contig 11794 bp, 8 predicted proteins | sample KBSC33metaG_FD_184316 | JGI IMG/M metagenome (GOLD analysis project Ga0207657, IMG submission 184316) | Corn rhizosphere microbial communities from Kellogg Biological Station, Michigan, USA - KBS C3-3 metaG (SPAdes) (version 2) | ecosystem: Host-associated > Plants > Roots > Rhizosphere > Soil ...
GTTCGAGAGCGTGCCGTCCCGCGCTTTCGCGTACAGCCCTTTCGGGTCGCGCGCTTCCGCGACGCTGAGCGGCACATCGACGAACACCTCGCAGAATTCGCCGCTGCCGACGAGGCTTCGCGCGAAGCGGCGCTCGGCGCGAAACGGCGAGATGAACGCTACAAGCACCACGAGGCCGGCGTCCGCCATCAGGCGCGCCACTTCGGCGACGCGACGAACGTTCTCGACGCGATCCGCCTGCGTGAACCCCAGATCCGAATTGAGGCCGTGGCGCACGTTGTCACCGTCGAGCAGGTAGGTGTGCACGCCGAGGCGATGCAGGCGCGACTCGACGATATTGGCGATCGTCGACTTTCCGGCCGCCGGCACGCCGGTGAACCACACCACGCACGGCGGATGTCCCTTGAGCGTGACGTGCGCCGCCTTGTCGACGTCGATGCGCTGCCAGCGGACGTTGTTCGCGACGCTCATCTGCTAGAGTGATTCCGATCCAAATTTCGTCGATGATCGCAAGTGAGCGACCACGATCCCTCGTTCGCGCCGAAGCTTCTGTCGCTGCTGCGGCGCCCTGACAATGACCGCCCCGTCCTCGTCGACGGCGGCGCGTGCCGTGGCGACTTCACGCAGCTCCTGCTCGATGCCTTTCCCGCGGCGACGGTCCACGCATTCGAGCCGAACGAGCCGCTCGCCGCACAACTCTCCGCTCGCTTCCGCCCGCGCGCGAACGTGCATGTGTGGAATCGCGCGCTTCACGCGACGAGCGGCGCCGCCCAACTCGAAGTGCACGCCGATCCCGGCACGTCGTCGCTCCTGCCGCGCGCTCGCGACGCGAGACGCTACTTCCACAGCAGCGATGCGGTGCTGCGTCGCGCGGCGGTGCAAACGATCGATCTCGACTCGTTCGTTCGCGAGCACGCGCCCGCGGGCGTGGCACTGCTCAAGCTCGATACGCAGGGTTCCGAGCTCGACATTCTGCATGGCGCCCGCGACGCATTCACCCGTCACGTGATCGACGTGCTTTACACCGAGTTCTTCGTAGTGCCGCATTATGCCGGCGCGCCGCTTTTCGGCGATCTCCTCGCGTTCCTCGAGTCGTTCGGTTATACGTTGTTCGATCTGTTCAAGGGGCCCATCGCGCGCAACGGCCAGCTGCGGTTCGGGGACGCGATCTTCGTGAGCCCGTCGTTTCGCGCGGCTCACCTCGACGCGTTCGCCGCCGAGCCCTGATCCGCGGCGAGACTCGCGACGTCGAGGCGCTCGACGATCGGGAACGCGACGCGCTCGAGCCCGCGTCGTCGCGCCGCATCGAACTCCATCTCGGTGAGCGCGACGAGATCGAGGATCATTCCTTCGCGCTCGAGATGCACGTAGTGGCGCGGCCGCCAGGCCGCATCGCAGAGCACGATCGCTGCGGATGCCCAGTCACGCTGCCCGCGTTCGCTCAACGCGGACAGACCCAACGCGCGCGCCTCCGTTCCAAACGCAACGCCGCGCGGAAAGCCGCCGGTCGCCACCTCGCCGTCGCCGTCGGCGACGAGCTTCCCCTCCATCGAGCTGCACGTCCAGATCCGATCGCCCTCGCGCCAGAGGTTGTGCGCCTGCACGCCGAGGGGAAGCGTACGCAGAAAGGCGCGCGACCGGCGATCGAAGAAATCGAGATTGCTCGCGCCGTGGTTGTGCGCGAGCAGCACGATTTCGTCGAGTGCCACGAAAATCGTATTGTAGTGATAGCGATCGTTGGCGGCATCGCGGCGCGGCCGCGCGGCGGCGACGTCTGCCGGCAGTGCCGGTGTCCAGCGCGTCCACCGCGTTCCATCGAAGACCGCGATGGCATCGTCGAACGAGCAGGTGACGAAGAGCCGGTCGTCGAAGCACGCGATCTGGTGCATGTCGCGCAACGCAAACGGCGCCTCGAGCATCTCGGCCCGATCGAACCGGGCATCGAAGCGCAGCACGCAGCCGCGCTCGTCGTCGCGCGGGACGGGGCTCGAGACGAGCCGTCGTCTGGCGGCGACGAAGTAATCGGGTCCGCTGCGCGCGATGCCGTAATAGAGGCCGCCGCCACGATCCACGATGCGCGCCTCGCCGGTGTCGCAGTCGACGGCGAGAATCGAGTGGCTGGTGGTGGCGAGGACTTTCATGGACGCTGCGCGCACGCTTCGTCGTCCGATGCGCGCGCTGAATGATACCGGCGCGGCGGGACGCTAAAATCGGCCGGGGAACACGAGCGACAATGGGACACATCCGCATCGAAGGCGTCGGCAAGGCGTACAAGCGCTACCCGCACAAGTGGGGCCGCCTCGCCGAATGGCTGGGCGGCGGCGACCATCACCAGCTGACCTGGGTATTGCGCGACATCGCGTTCGACGTCGCACCCGGCGAAGCGATCGGCGTCATCGGCTTCAACGGCGCCGGCAAGAGCACGTTGCTGAAGATGATCGCCGGCACGACCCGGCCGACGACGGGTCGCGTCGACGTCGGCGGCCGCATCTCGGCGCTCCTCGAACTCGGCATCGGCTTCCACCCCGACTTCACCGGCCGCGAGAACGCGTTCATGGCGGGCCAGTTGCGCGGGCTGGGGCGCGAGGAAGTCGAAGCGGAGATGAGCCGCATCGAGTCATTCGCCGGCATCGGCGACTACATCGACCAGCCGCTTCGCGTCTACTCGAGCGGCATGGCCGTGCGACTCGCGTTCAGCGTCGCGACCGCCGTGCGCCCCGACATCCTCATCGTCGACGAGGCGCTGGCCGTCGGCGACGTCCTTTTCCAGCAGCAATGCTACGAGCGCATACGTGCGTTCTGCGACGCCGGGACGACGCTCCTGTTCGTGTCGCACTCGATGCCCGCGGTGTACACGCTCTGCGACCGCGCGCTCCTGATCCACGGTGGACGCGTGGCCGTCGACGGCAAGCCGAAGGAGGCCATCGATCTCTACAACGCGCTCGCGGTCCGCGCCCGCGACCCGAACGCGTCGGTGCTGCGCATCGCAGGAGACACGCTTTCCGATGCACCGTCGAGTGTGACGGGATCGCCGGCAACGGCTCCTGCAGACGCGCGGGAACTTCCCCCCGGTGAAGCGCCCCCGCATCGGGTCGACGTGCGGGCGCCCGTCGATGCGGATCGCGCCAGCGCGACGACGACGGTCGGCACATACGCCAAACCCGGCGCCGCGATCACGTCGGTGCGCGTGCTGCACGACAACCGCGCGGTCACGACGCTGGTCAGCGAAAGTGCCGCGAGCATCGTCGTGCACGCCCGGTTCGACGCGCCGTTCGACGATCCCCACGTCGGCTTCCAGATCCGCGACGCCCGCGGGGAGCCGATCTTCATGACGAACACGCACGGCATGCGCGCGCCGATCGGTTCGGTCGCCGCCGGCGACGAAGTCGAAGTGCGCTTCGATATGCGCGTCGCGATCGCGCCGGGAGAGTATTCGATCACCGCCGGGATCGCCAACGAGGCGTTGCTGGAAGGTCAGTTTCGCGAAGCGCTGTTTCGCGCGCAGGGTGTCGCGACGTTCACGGTCCTTCGCAATCTCGATGCGATCGAATGGTCGGGCGTGTGCAATCTCGCGCCCGCCTGTTCCGTTCGTCGTTCCCCGGTACGCGCCCCGGCGTTCGTCAAATGACGTCGACGACGCGTTCGACGGCGGACGCCGGTTCGCAGTCGTTGAACCACGCGACCTCTTCCTGCACGAGCGTCATCACGAGCGTCATGCGCCCCGCCTGCTCGGGCGCGCGCACGAAGCAGCCGAGCCGCACGCGCTCGCCCGGGCCGATGTCGTGCGGCAGGCTGGTGCGCAGGCCGTCGAAGACGATCGGGCGGCGATCGGCGTCGAGCCAATGATACGAGAAGGCGACGGCGCGCTTGCCGAACGCGCCCCAGTCGGCGCCACTCGTGTTCGTGACGTCGACGTGCAGCATCGCGTCCGTGGCTCGACGCATCGGCGGGATCTCGGCGAGCGGCTCGAGACGCACGGAGAACTCCGCGAGCGCCGAATGACGATGCGCGAGAAGCGCGAAGCGCTCATGGCCGCACGCTTCCATCGCGGCGATCTCGACGCGCCCCTGGCCGTCGACCGAAGACGCATCCACCGTGACGTGCAGATGCACGCGTCCCTCGAAGTATTCGGTCAGCCGGTCGACGACGAAGAACTCGCACGCGTCGTCGACGTGATGCAGGTATCCGTCGACCGGCGCGCCTCCTCGATGCAGCGTCGCGGAGATCCTGTAATCCCCGACGCCGAGCGCGTTCGGAAAGCGAAAGCGCGTTTCATACGCGCCGGGCGTCACCGATAGACGCTCGCCAAGGCTGCGCGTGTTCGTGGCGAACACGAGCGCGTCGGTGGCGTCGCGAATCGCAAATCCGGCGTTCAGGTCGTCGACGGGAATCGTCGATGCGATGCGCAGGGCGATCACCGCTCTCTCGCCGACCTGCAGGTAACCCGCCTCGGAAACTTCACCGCTTATCGTCACCCCATCGACGCGAACCGGTCGATTCATCGATGCCTGGGGTCGCTCACGCCGCTCGTGCGTCGAGACCTGCCGCGGGGTGTCGGCAGCGACGAAACCGGCATGCGTCGTCGGCCGCCCCCGGCGAAGGGCCGCCTCACGCAGCAGCTCCAGTCGTCGCTGCTCGAAGAGGCGCAGCGCGTACTCGTGGATCTCGATGTCCGGCCCGAGCATCGCCTCGAGCCGGCGCAGTGCAGCCGGGGAAAGCTCTTCTCGGGGCGGACGTCCCGGTGTGCGGTTGGCATGCGGCGTCACGTCGGGCGGCACGAGGCCAGCGCGCGCCGCGAGCAGAACGATCGACTCGGGCATCGACGACTGCAGGCCGACGACGTCGAACGCGTCGAGGGCGCGCTTGGCCGCAGCCACCCGCTCGTCCAGCGACGGTACCTTCGCGGAAACCCATGCCAACGGCCAGAGCGCAACCAGATGCGCGTTCAACGAAAGCTCCGCCGCCGTGCCGAGCGCGGCGAGCCAGGCATCGAGGTCGCGTTCGCGGCGCTCACCCCCGCGGCGTCCCGCGTCATACACGTTGCGCTCGAAGTAGAAGGCGGACGCAACGCGATCGATCGGATCGCGCAGCAGCGTCACCGTGATCCGGTCGTCGGGAAGCCGGTCGCCGAGATCGACGTCCAGATGGCCCGCGATCGCGGCAAAGCGGTCGTATTCGCGCAGCGCGTCCCGCATCCGCCCGCTCCTCAGTGCGGGCGCGACGTTGCGCTCGCCGAGTCGCGCGACGAGATAGTCGCGAAGCGACGTGCCGGCCGTCTTCGGAATGTGGTGGAAGTAGATTCGTGCCGGTTCCGACGTGAATCCTTCTCCCATCGGCTGCGTATTGCCGGACAGGACGCCGAGCATCGCCGCGATCGCCGCTTCAGCTGGTCCAGGTAATCACGACGACCCCCGCGCCGATCAGCAGCACCCCGGCAAAGTACGGAGCGGAAAGCCTGTCGCCAAACAGCCATGCGCTGGCGAGCGGAACGATCACGAAGGTGATCGCCATGAACGGGTATGCGCGGCTCAACGCGACGAAACGCAAGAGATGGATCCACAGGAGCGTCGCCGCCGCATACAGCGCGAAAGCGCTTGCCGCATACAAAAGGACGCGCTGGCCGAACCAACTGCCCGAGGCCTCGATGGCGAGACCGACCTGCTTGAACAGCAGCTGCCCCGTCGCAATCGCGAGCACGCAAACGAGGACGAGCATCAGGTTCAGGGCTCCCATGCCGGGCTCGCGTCCATTCACACTCGCAGGTGTGCGATGAAGAAGAGATTGAGATCGACGGAAGGAATGCCGAACGGAAGCCATTCCTCGCGCTGGTCCCCGAAGTAATAGCGTATGAACGCGACGAGATTGCCTATCGCATTGACGTGTTCGCGTGCCATCCAGTAATCGTAGGCGAGGCCAGCTTCGGTGAATTTGCGGCGGGGGCCGAGCATGCGACCGAAACGCCATGCAACGCCCGGGTCGCACGGAAGCACCAGCGACAGAATGCCACCGGGTCGAAGCACCCGGGCCCACTCGCGGAGGACCCGATGCGGATGCTCGAGATGCTCGAGCACGTGAGCGGCGATCACGCGGTCGAACGTGCTGTCCGCGAAAGACAACGCCGTGGCGTCCTCGGCTTGAACGATGATGCGATCCCGATCGACGTCCGTGGGAGGCGAAATCTTGTCGAGGAACGGAGGATTGAGATCGGTCAGCCAGTACTGGTCAAAGGCGTGCCTGACGAATCTGACATGCACGCCCGTTCCGGCGCCCACCTCGAGGACCTTGGGGAACGACGCTTCGGGTCCGAAATGGCGCTCGGCCCACGAATGGCTCTTTTTCAGAAAGTACCCGGCGAGCCCCTCGTCGTAATTGGCTCGTTCATACGCCGCCGACCAGGCCTCCAGGTATTGCGCATGGTCCGGGTCCGGTCGAAGTTTGCTCGAAGCCGTTTCAGGCTCGCCGGCGGCATTGCTTCCCTTCATTGGCCGCTTCAATCGAAAAGCACGGGATGAACCGCACGCCTGGGCGTCGATGCGACGTCGAACCCGACAAACGCCAGCAAGAGCTGGAGCCCCGCGAGCGCGGAGAACGCCGAAAGCACCACCGTACCGACGGGGGTTCCCACGTCCGCGCGCGCGGAAATGATCCAATGCGTGGCGCCGTACGAGATCCCGAATGCCAACAACGCGATGCCCATGACGAGCTCGAGCGAAGCCACCGTAAAGTCGCGCAGGAAATAGTTGTAGAAGATGCGCTTGAAGGCGTTTCGAGCATGCTTGAACAGGAACTCGCCGAGGATGCGCGAAATCCGCAAGCCGCTCACCTCGTCCCGGTACTCTGCCTGCATGGGAATGTCGACGACGACTGCGCGAATGGTGTTGAGGCGAAACAGCATGTCGGTCTCGAAGAAGTAGCGGCGACTGATTCGCTCGAGCGGAAGATGACGCAGCACTTTGACATGGATGGCCGTATAACCGTTGGTTGGATCGAAAATATCCCAATATCCCGCCGAGAGCTTCGTCATGAATGATAGTGCGGCATTGCCGAAGACGCGCGACGCGGGCATGCGACCGAGATCGCGAAGATCGTAGAAGCGGTTGCCCTTCGTATAGTCGGCGCGGCCGGAAACGATCGGCGCGACGAACGTCGGCAGGAGCTCCGGGGCCATTTGCCCGTCACCGTCGATCTTCACGACGATCGTCGCGCCTTCCGTCATCGCGGCCGCGTAACCCGACATCACGGCGCCTCCAACCCCCTGATTCTCGATATGGCGGATGATCCGAATGCGCGGGTCGGAACATTGCGTTTCGACGACGCGTCCCGAGTGCTCGGGGCACGCGTCGTCGACCACGTAGATCCGCCAGCATTCGGCGCCGATTCGCCGGATGACGTGGACGATATGGCGTGCCACTCGGAAGCAGGGGATCACGACGGCAATGCGAACGTCGAACGGGTCGCCCACCACCGGCCCTTCATTCGCTACGGCGAGATCGGTCGTTCGCGTCTCCAAATGCAATCCCCCACTCTGCACGCGGTGCCGGATGCGATCCAGGGCCTGCGCACTGGCCTTAGTCAACCTTGTCGCTGGTCACGCGAACGAACGCCACGCCGATGCCGAGCAGGCGCGTGTCCTTCGATTGGCCGTCGGGCTGGGGCTTCAGCTGTTCGTAACCGTCGATTATCAGTGTATTGGCCGGTGTTCGGAGGGTGACGTCCACATCGACGTCGGTCCCCTGCTGACTGAGCGCGAAGCGACGGGCCTGGTCACCGATTTGCACGCGCAGTTGCCGCCCTGCGTTATCGCCGTACGCAAACGCCCGGAATCGCACGCGAGTGTTGCCGACGAGGCCATGTGCGAACTCGATGACGATCCGCGGCTCGGCCGACCAGGCGCCCCAATGCTCGCGCGGATGGATTCCCGATATGCGCGCAGCGCTATCGCTGGCGCCCGCCGTCGAGAACGATACCTCCTGCGTCGTTCGACGTGCGAGCGCCGATGCTGCCGTGTCGAAGCCCGTCGTGGCGAGCAGGAATGGATCGAAGTCCAGACGAGCCTCGACGCCGGTTCCTGCAAGATCGTCGCGGGTCCCCACGACGATCGCCCTTTCTTCGCGAAGCGAGCTGAGGTCCGCCGGATCGACGAACCGGCTCTCCAGTGGCGCGTAGGCCGCGATTCTGATGCTGGCCAGCGCATTGGGGCTTCCCACGATCAAGATCGGAAGATGCGTTTGCTCGGTGAGCACGCGCGCGGCGCGTCCGGCCCGGTCGGCGGGACCGTCCCTGGCCGAGATCTGCGTGTACCTCACGGCGCTTCCCGTCGCGAGCGTGCTCGCGACATAGGCGACCAGCAGCGCCGCGACCGGGGCCTTCGGATGGCGACGGGATCCCATCAGCAGGATCGCTCCTGTCAATCCGAAGACGGCCAGCGCCTGTTTGGGCGCACTCGCCCCGAAGTACAACTCCGCCGAGTCGGAGTACCAGACGAATTTCGGCAGCACGAATGCGGCGAGCGCGCATGTCAGCAGCCAGCTCGCGGCGATCGCGACACGATGACGCAGCCAGAAATCGGCCGCGTCCTCGGACGCGGCCGCGGCCAGAACGACGATCGTCGCGACGAACGCGTAGAGCCGTCCGTGCAGCCTGTTGCTCACCTCGTAGCCTCCGGAGCCGGCGACGGACACCGTAAAGACCGAGACCATCACGATCAATGCGCCGAGCACGAGCACGCCGAGCGAGGAGACCGTTTGTTGATACGGCTCCCGATTTCCAGCGCGACCCGGATGGAGGCGAACCAGAGAACGGACGCCATACCACACAGCCGGCATCGCGACGACGCCGACCGCGAGCAGGTTGGCAAGCACCAGGTAGGCAATCGCCGGATATTTCGAGACGTCGAGCGCGGTTTCGAGCATGCCCGGCACCTGCATGCCATACGTCTTCCCCAGGAACTGCGCCCGATTCGAAACGTCGGGGAGTATCGCGTCGAGCAGCAGCCAGCCACCGAGCAGGGTAAGACCAGCGCAGGCGATCACGCGAACGAGATCGCGAGCGCCTTTCTCGTGGCGGGAGCGCCAGGCGTAGATGCCGCAGTAGCAGGCAAAGACGATGACGACGGCCCAGGCGTGCGGCTTGATGAAGGTGAGACAGGCGAGGCTCAGTCCGGCCACGAAGGCGGCCGCGACGCTCGGTCCTGCGAGCGCCTTGGCGAGCGCCAGCGATGCGACGATGAACGTCGCTCCGTACAGCGCCTCCGGCATGAAGTAGGCGCTGTACGTACCTTCGCCTCCCAGGACATAGGCGGCGACGACCGCGATGCCGACGAGCGGGCGGCGGAAGCGCTCGGCAGCGAAAAGGAGGGCGAATGCGCCGAGCGCGAGGGCCGCGACGTTCAGTGCTCGCGCGACGGCGAACGGCGACGGAAAGCCGTTGGCAACGCTGTAGATGGCAAAGAAGAGCCGATTCGGAAGATCGAGCGGCGCACCCGCTTTGGCGGGTGCATGCGCATTGGCGTGAACGGCCGCGGCTTGCGCGGCGTACGTGTACTCGTCCGAGAGGATCAGCGGCGGCCCGAGCGCCGCATTCGTCAGCGCGGCGAGCACGAGGCATGCTGCCAGGATTCCCACCCGCCAACGCATCATTCCTGCGACGAAACCATCCACGGCGCCTGCGATCATCGCATCGGCTCCCAAGGGCGGCGGCGCCCGAAGCGCATCGCAACGCGCTCGATCATCGTTGCTCCTCCGCTCGCTCGCAGCGAAGCGAACGCGTGCTCTCCAGGAGGACGCTTTCGAATTGCGCGGCGATTTTCGCCCAACCGTGGGACTGCGCGAGGACGAGGCCGGCCGCGCCGTGTCTCGTTGCCGTCGCTTCCTCGGTGAAATAGGTCGCCACCGCGTCGACGAGTTCGTCGGCGCTTCCCGCCAGGAACCCATTCTCGCCGTGTACGACGAGATCGGCGAACGCGGCGCATTTGCGCGCGGCCACGACGGGACGGCCGGCGAGCCACGCTTCGAGCAGCACGATGCCGAAGCTCTCGCTCTCGCTCATGTTGACGAGACACCGCGCGTTCGAGAGCGCGCCGAGCACGACGTCGCGCGGCTGCGCGCCGTAGACGAAGGCATGCGGCGACGCGATCGGCTGGCCGTCCTCGTCGGGGCCGATGACGACGAGGTCGACAGCGAGTCCGCGCGCATTCAACGCATCGACCGCTTCGACGACCATCCGGTAGCGCTTCGCGGCGGTCTTGCGCCCGAGGACGAGCACGAACGGGTCGACCGCGCGATGCAGCGCCGCGAACGCTTCGCGAGCGCGCTCGAGGCGCGGAGCAGCGAATTCCTCGCTATCCACGCCACCGCCGGGGAGCGCGACGCTCGCCGCGCCGATCCGGTCGAAGAACAGCGCCTTCGACGAAGGCGGCGCCGCGACGACACGCCGAGCGTCGCGAAACATCGCGTAATACCGCTGCCAGTGGTAGTAGCGATCTTCCATATGCACGTGCGGCAGCGCGACGACCGGGACGTCGTGCCGTCTCGCGACCTCGCTCGCCACCACCGCCGTCGAGAACGGCGTGCCGTGCGCGAGCACGACGTCGTAGTCGTCGACGTTGGCCTCGAGCCACGCCGCGAGCGCGCGCGAATGCGGGCCGCGCACGCGTTGAAACAGCGCGTCGACGTTCGGATCCCGTCGTTCGGCTGTGCCGATCAGCGAGCCAACCCATGCGGAGGTGTCGTCGTGGCGCGCGGCATCCTCGAAATCCTGGTCGAGCGGCACTGTGTGCCAACCCGCACCCCGGTCCAGTTCGATCGACTCGACGAGCATCCCCAGTTCGCGGGGGTCGCCTTCGGCCGTAAAGGGCCTGGCGACGCGCAGCACCACGACGCCAAGTCCCGCCGGGATGTCGAACGACCAGTCGATGCGCCCCGCGACGCTCCGGGACGCGATGACGTCGTCGCCACCGCGCGCCTCGACCCGCGTCGACGCCGGCGCGTGCCCGCGAATGCGCAGCGCGCGCGCCCCGGTTCCGACTGCGAGGTGTGCCTCGGCGCTCGTCCAGCGGACGACGGCACCGTCACGGCGCTCGACGAAGTTCCAGCCGCCGAGGAGCATCGGGCGCGAAGTGGCATCGCAACCAAGCTCGAGCGCCTGCTCTCGCGTTTCCGCCATCCAGCAGGCAAACAGTCGCCGGCACGCGGCGAGCAGCGCCGCGTCGTCGACCGGATCGACGCCGAAGCGGAAGACGTTCTCGCAATAAGTCGGTGTCGTGGTGCAGGACCCGGGTTCGTAGTGCGCCGAGAAGTGCCAGCGATCGGTGATGGCGCCGACATCGCACGTGGCGACGTCGACGGCGACGTTGCCGCGCCGCGCGAGCGCCTTCAGCAGGTTGACGAGGAACGTCTCGGCACCACCCGGGGGCGGATCGGCGAACCGATACGTGACGGCAAGCACGCGCGGACGGCGGCGCAAACCGAGAAACGAACGCATCGCTTCACGATAGCGGCGGCCGACGATCGACCAGTCGAGGCGGCGCAGCGCGTAGTCGCGCGCATTCCGGGCAAGGTGATGGCGCCGCTCGACGTCCGCGATCAACGCCCGCGTGCAGCCGACGAAATCGTCGCGTTCCGCCGCGACGTAGTGAACGCCGTCCTGCACGTCGTAGCCGCGCACGCCTATCGCGGTGCTGACGAGCGGAAGTCCCGCCGCGAAGAAATCGGGCACCTTGAGGCTCGAGCCGCCGCCGCCGAAGAGCGGGTTCAGCGCGATGTCGGCACGCGCGAGCAGCGCGTCCTTCTCGGCG
>Ga0207657_10006813_pt1 | contig 11794 bp, 5 predicted proteins | sample KBSC33metaG_FD_184316 | JGI IMG/M metagenome (GOLD analysis project Ga0207657, IMG submission 184316) | Corn rhizosphere microbial communities from Kellogg Biological Station, Michigan, USA - KBS C3-3 metaG (SPAdes) (version 2) | ecosystem: Host-associated > Plants > Roots > Rhizosphere > Soil ...
CAACGAGCAGCGCAAGAAGCAGAAGACGCAGGAGATCAAGGAGATCAAGATGCGTCCGAACATCGACGACCACGACTATGACACCAAGATGAAGAAGGTCTTCGAGTTCATCGAGGAGGGCGACAAGGTGAAGGTCACCATGCGCTTCCGCGGCCGCGAAATGGCGCACGGAGAGCTCGGGATGGCGGTGCTTCGCCGCGTCCAGGAGCAGACCGCCGAGGTCGCCAAGGTCGAGGCTCACCCGCGCATGGAAGGCCGCCAGATGCTGATGGTGCTCGCGCCGAAGTGATGGCCAGCCGGTCGCTGTCGTGCCCGCGCTGCGGCGGCGCAATGGAGACCGGCTTCACGATCGACGTCGGTTACGGCAGGACCGCGGTTCCGAAATGGGCCGCGGGCGAGCCGGACAGCAGCTTCTGGTCTTCGGGCCTCAAGCTTCGCGGCAAGGAGCAGTTACCGATCAGCACATATCGCTGCCGGCAATGCGGCTATCTGGAGAGCTACGCCGAGCGCAGCTGAGGTCTCTCGGGGCGCTACTTACACTGCTGTTGCCAAATTGCTTCAGGGCAGCGGGATTGCATCGTTGCGCCGACGCAATCGCTTCCCTTTTCCCCAATCGGCATTAGCCTCTCCGCGGACCGTGCGCGCTTGCGCCGGCAGGGGAGAGAGACATGATCCGCAAGTCCGCGTGGCTGATTTCGGCCGGCCTGTTTTCACTGACGACCCCGGCGCTCGCCCAGACCGCCGTTTCCAACACGGACACCGACAAGCAGACCGCCCAGCCGACGCCCGGCGCAACCGAAGGCGCGGCGGCGCAGGATCAGGCGGTCGAGCAGGCGCCGGTCAGCACCGGCGAAATCGTCATCACGGCGACGCGCCGCAACCAGGCGCTCTCCGACGTTCCGATGGCCGTCAGCGCGGTCACCGCGCAGCAGCTTCGATATACTGGTGCGACCGACATCCGGCAGCTCGACCAGGTCTCGCCTTCGCTCCTCGTCTCCTCGACGACGTCGGAGGCGGGCGCCGCGGTCGCCCGAATCCGCGGCATCGGCACGGTCGGCGACAACCCCGGCCTCGAAGGCTCGGTCGGCGTGTTCATCGACGGCGTCTATCGTCCGCGCGCGGGCATGGCCCTAACCGACCTCGGCCCGCTGGACCGGATCGAGGTTCTGCGCGGCCCGCAGGGCACTTTGTTCGGCCGCAATACCTCGGCCGGCCTCATCTCGATCATCACCGCGAAGCCGCGCTTCACGCCCGAGATCAGCGGGCAGATCGATGCCGGGAATCACAACTACTGGCGCGCGCAGGCGAGCGTTACGGGCCCGCTTAGCGACACGATCGCCGCACGTCTCGACGCGGTATGGGTCAAGCGCGACGGCTTCCTCAAGGACGTCATTTCCGGCCGCGACCTCAATGACCGCCACCGCTGGATGACTCGGGGACAGGTCCTGTTCCAGCCCAACAGCGATTTCTCGTTCCGCCTCATTGCCGATTATTCCCGCCAGAACGAGGAATGCTGCGGCGCAGTCTATCTGCCGACGCAGGATGTGTTCGCGGCGGGCGGCGGCAACGTCACCTTTGGGCCATCGACGATCAATCGCATCCTGACGGGCCTGGGCGCGACGATCATCGACGATCCCGACCGGCGAGAGATGTCGATCACTCCCGGCCGAAGCTACGGCAGCCACGTCAGGGACTGGGGATTGTCCGGCGAAGGCGTTTACGACTTCGGCTGGGCCGAGCTCACCTCGATCACCGCTTACCGGTACAACAAATATTCCCGCGGCGGTGACTTCGACTTCAACGATCTCGACATCCTGTACCGCGACGACGACGGCGGATCGTACAACCGCTTCAAGACCTTCAGCCAGGAGCTTCGCTTACAGGGCAACGCCTTCGGCAACCACCTCGACTGGCTGGTCGGCGGTTATTACGCGAACGAGAAGCTGCAGGTCGCCGACAACATCAGCTACGGTGCCGATTACGACCGCTACGCCAATTGCCTGGTCGCGGACAATTTCGCCTTCCTGACGGGTCAGGCAGGGCTTCTGACGCCGGGTTCGGCGACGTGCTTCAACAAGACGATTGCAAGCGCGCTGCTTCCGGCGGTCGGGGCGAACGCGCCGGCGCTCGCCGCATTCGCGGGCGTTCCGATCATCATCCCGGGCGTGGGCCTCGTGAACTTCGGCGCTCCGCCGTTCGGGAACAACGGCTTCACGAACGTCGCGACGTTCCTCGGGCACCCGGGCCTTTCGCTCGCCAATACCGGCCTCAACGACCTCTATAATCAGACGTCGAACAACTGGGCCGTGTTCACGCACAACATCGTTTCGATTACCGATCAGCTGAAGCTGACCGTTGGCGCGCGCTACACGCATGAGCGCAAGACGCTGAGCGCCGACCTCACCGACAACATGGGGCTCTGCAACATCATCTCGGCGTCGCCGTTCGCGGCGCTGCAGCAGCCGGCCTGCGTGCTCGCCAGCATCCCCGGGGGGAGCCTCGGAATCGACGACGAGCGGTCGGAGAACAAATTCTCGGGCACCGCGGTGCTGAGCTACAAGGTGACCCCGCAGTTGCTGACCTATGCGAGCTATTCGCGGGGCTACAAGGCGGGCGGATTCAACCTCGACCGGTCGGCGCTGTTCCGTGCCAATAACGCGCAGGTCACGGCTTCCCCGCTGTCGGGCAGCGGATCCGTATGCGTGTCGACAACGCAGCCCGGCTGCGCGGGGATCGTCGCGTCGGGCGCGGACCTCCAGTTCCTGCCCGAGACCAACGACGCCATCGAAGTCGGCGCGAAGTACAATGGCGGCTGGATCGACCTCAACGTCGCGGTGTTCCACCAGCTGTTCAAGAACTTCCAGCTGAACACCTTCAACGGCCTCAACTTCATCGTCGAGAACATCAACAGCTGCGATAGCGATCTCGGCGGCGCCGATACCGACAACGATCCGCGCACCGGTGCCTGCACCGGCGACACCCGTGCGGGCGTCAAGGACACCGGCGTCGAGGTCGAGGCATTCACCCGCCCGATGCGCGATCTGTCGGTCAACGCCGGCGTTACCTATTCGAACGTCCGCTATCGCGACAATCTCGTCGGTGCCGGCGGCAAGCCACTCTCGAATGCGCTCTGGCAGCTCCCGGGCCGCCAGATTTCCAACGCGCCGAAATGGACGATCACCGGGTCGGCCGCCTGGACCCCTCCGATCGGCGGAAGCGGGATGCACGCGCTCATCTATGCGGACGCCCGCTACATGAGCAAGTTCAACACCGGTTCGGACCTCGACATCGAGAAGATGCAGAAGTCGTTCACGGTGGTGAACGGCCGCATCGGAATCGAGGGGCCGGACGACCGCTGGGGTATCGAGTTGTGGGCCCAGAACCTGTTCGACAAGACCTACAAGCAGGTCGCGTTCGACGCGCCGATCCAGGGCACGCCCGGAACGACGACGCGCGCGGTCGAGGCCGGCTTCTTCCCCCGAGCGACGCAGATTTACGGCGCGTTCCTTGGCGAGCCGCGCACGTTCGGCCTGACCCTTCGCGGCAAGCTCGGCTTCAACCGGCCGGCGCCCGAGCCCTACGTCGCGCCGCCCGCGCCGCCGCCTCCGCCGGTCGTAGAACAGCCGGCCCCGCCGCCGCCGCCTCCACCGCCGCCTCCGCCCGCTCCGGTCGAGCGCGGCGAACGCGGCTAGGCTAGGCTGCTTTCGCCTTCGCGGGCTCGCGGGCCGCTTCCAACAGTCGCTCGCGAAGCTCGTCGATTTCCGCGGCGCTGAGCTTCGTCCGGCTCGGCGCCGTCAAATAAAAGACGTCGACCGCGCGCTCGCCATAGGTCGCGATATGCGCCGAGTGGATGGTGTGGCCGCAGTCGTGGATCGCGGCCGCGAGCGCGGCGAGCAGCGCCGGACGGTCGCGGGCGTTTACCTCGACAACGGTGGTCCGCGTCGAGGCGCGGTCGGCGATCGCGACCGACGCGGCGACTTCGAAGGCGTGGCTGCGACGGGCGGGATCGCCGGACGGCAACGGCGGCGGTTCCTTCGCGAGTAGGGCCGCCTCGACTGCCCGGATCAGCCTCGAGCGCTGTCGCCTGTCGCCATACGGCTGGCCGCGCCCGTCGAGCACCAACAGATTGTCGAGCGCCATCGAATCGCGCGTCGTGTGGATCCGCGCGTCGATGATGTTGGCGCCGGCGGAGGCGAGGCCGGCGCAAATCCGATAGAAGAGTCCCTCGCGGTCGGGGGTGAAGACGCTGACGCGGGTCGCTCCGCTTTCCGGGTCATCCTCGACGACCACGCTCGGCTTCGCCTCCCCGATGCGCGCCTCGGAGTCCGCGATCTGCCGCGCGTTCGCCAACTGCCACGGGAGCGGCTCGGCGAGCCAGTAGCTGTCCGGAAGCCGCCGCGAATGGGCCGCGCTTGCGCTGGCCTTCCATCCCAACGCCTCGGCAAGCTCCTTGCGCCGAGCCTGCACCAATTCCGTCCGCCCGTGCTGCTTGTGCCCGAGACGGAGCCTTTCCTCGGCCGCTTCGAACAAGGTCCGCAGGAGGGTCCGCTTCCACTCGTTCCAGATCGCAGGCCCGACAGCGCGGATGTCGCAGACCGTCAAGATAAGGAGCAGCCGCAACCGTTCGGGGCTCTGCACCTGACGGACGAAATCGTCGATGGTCTTGGAATCGGCGAGGTCGCGCTTGAACGCGGTCGAGGACATCAGGAGATGATGACGGACGAGCCACGACACCGTTTCAGTCTCGGCGGGGTCGAGCCCGAACCGCGGACAGAGCTTCAAGGCGATCTCGGCACCGATGACGCTATGGTCGCCGCCCCGCCCCTTGGCGATGTCGTGAAGCAGCACCGCAGCATAGAGCACCCGGCGCGAGGCGATCTGCCTGAAGATCGCGGTCGAGATCGGGTGGTCCTGTTTGAGCTCGCCGCGCTCGATCGCCGCGAGCAGGCCGATCGCGCGGATCGAATGCTCGTCGACCGTGTAGTGATGGTACATGTCGAACTGCATCTGCGCGACGACGCGGCCGAAGTCGGGGACGAAGCGGCCGAAGACTCCGGACTCGTTCATCCAGCGAAGGACGATCTCGGGCTGGTGGATGCACGTCAGCACTTCCATGAAGAGCGCATTGGCGCGGTTGTCGTGCCGAACCGCGCGGTCGATGAGAACCGCGTCGCGTGTCGCCGCGCGCATCGCTGCGGGGTGGATCTCCATGCGTTCGCGCGCGGCCACCGCGAACAGCTCAAGCAGGCGGACCGGATCGGCGCGAAAGAAGTCGTCGGACGGGATCGAGATGCGCCCGCGGTCCAACACGAAGCCGCCAAGGCGCTTTGGCCGCCGGCGGATGGTGGGAAGCGCAAAGCGGAATCCCTTCTTGCCGAGTTGCTCATCAAGCTGCGCAAGGAACAGGCCGGTCAGGTCGCCGACGGTCTTCGCGTTCAAAAAGTAGAATTGCATGAAGCGCTCGACCGCGGATTTTCCCGGCCGGTCGGCGTAGTTCATGATTTCTGCGATGCGCGGCTGATATTCGAAGCTGAGCCGCTCCTCGGGCCGGCCGGCGAGCAGGTGCAGGTGGCAGCGCACCGACCAGAAGAAACGCTCGGCGCGATCGAAGCGCTTGAACTCCGCGGCGGTCAGAAGCCCCGCGCCGACGAGGTCCGCGGGCCGTTCGACACCGTGGACATATTTGCCGATCCAGTAGAGCGTGTGAAGGTCGCGAAGCCCGCCCTTGCCGTCCTTGACGTTGGGTTCGACGACGTAGCGGCTGTCGCCCATTTTCACGTGGCGCTGGTCGCGCTCGGCCAGCTTGGCAGTGACGAACTCCGCCGCGCTCCCGGCCACCACGTCCTTTCGGAATCGCGCCATGGCGGCGTCGAACAGTTTGTCGTCGCCCCATAGCCATCGCGCTTCGAGGAACGCGGTGCGGACGCTCATGTCCTTCTTCGCGAGCGCGATCAGCTGTGGGATCGAGCGGACCGAGTGCCCGACCTTCAGCTTGAGGTCCCACAGGAGATGGAGGACCGCTTCGGCAACCGCCTCTTCCGCCGCGCTGGGTGCCTTGGCGGCGAGGAACATGAGATCGAGGTCGCTGAAGGGCGCCATCTCGCCGCGACCGGTCCCGCCGAGGCCCACGAGCGACAGGCCCCCGGCCGGCTGATCGACAATCCGCTCGATGACCAAATCATATGCCAGGCGGACGATCTGGTCGTGGAGGAACGCGGTCGCTTTGGCGGCCGCCCGGCCATTGCCCGGCTCTGCGCTCAGGCGCTTGGCGATCTCGGTTCGACCCCGTTCGAGCGCGCCGCAAAGGATCGACGCCGCTTCGGCTTGGAGCTTCTTGCCTGGCTTTAGTCCCGAGAGCGCATCGGCAACCTGGCGGCGATCGATGATCGCGCGTTGGTGGTCGATTTCGTGAAAGCTCATCGCTCCCGCTCGGCGGCCAGTCGCTTGAGCCGGTACAGGGATTCGAGCGCCTCGCGCGGGGAAAGGCTGTCAGGGTCGATGCCGTCGAGCGCGGCCGTCAGCGGATCCGGCCCCTGCTCGGGTTCGGCCGCCGCTGCGAAGAGTGGCAGGTCATCGAGCCCCGCAGCAATGCCGCCCGTGGCATCGCGGCCCGCCTCGAGCTTTGCCAGCACCGACTTCGCCCTGGAGACAACCGTTGGCGGAAGGCCCGCGAGCTTGGCGACGGCGATTCCGTAGCTCCGGTCCGCCGCGCCGTCCGCGACTTCATGCAGGAGGACGAGGTCGCCCTTCCATTCGCGCGCGCGGACATGGTGCAGCGACAGGCAGTCGAGCCGTCCCGCAAGCCGCGTAAGCTCGTGATAATGGGTTGCAAACAGCGTTCTGCACTTCGCCTGATCGTGCATCGCCTCGACCACCGCCCAGGCGATCGCGAGCCCGTCGTAGGTCGAAGTGCCGCGCCCGATCTCGTCGAGGATGACGAGGCTCTTGGGAGTCGCTTGCGCGAGGATCGCGGCGGTCTCGACCATTTCGACCATGAAGGTCGACCGCCCGCGCGCGAGATTGTCCGACGCCCCGACGCGGCTGAACAGGCGATCGACGATGCCGACCTTCGCGCGCGCCGCCGGAACGAAGCTCCCGGCCTGGGCGAGCACGGCGATCAGCGCGGTCTGCCGCAGGAAGGTCGACTTGCCTCCCATGTTCGGTCCCGTAATCAGCCACAGCCGGTCGCCCATGCCCATCGAGAGATCGTTGGCGACGAACCGCTCCCCGGCCTGCTGGAGCGCGGCCTCGACGACCGGATGACGGCCGCCCTCAATGTCGAGGCACGCTTCGTCGCTCAGCTGGGGAAGCGACCAGCCGCCTTCCGCCGCGCGGTGGGCATGGCTTGCAGCCACGTCGATGCGGGCGATGGCGTCGGCGGTCGCGGTGATTTGCGGAGCTGTCGCGACCGCCTGTGCGTTGAGGTCCTCGGCGTGCGCTGCCTCGGCGGCAAGCGCATGCGCCCCCGCCTCGACGACCCTGCTCGCCTCTTCATGAAGCTCGGGCGAGTTGAAGCGGACGACCCCGGCGAGCGTCTGGCGGTGCGTGAACCCGCTGTCGGGCGCCATCAGCCGGTCGGCGTGCTTCATCGACACTTCGACGTGATACCCGAGCACCGCGTTATGGCGGATCTTGAGCGAGCTGATCCCGGTCGAATCGCGATAACGAGCTTCGAGCGCGGCAATCGCGCGCCGGCCGTTCGAGGCGGCTTCGCGCAAGGCGTCTAATGCGGGATCGTAGCTTTCCGCGATATATCCGCCCTTCGACGCATCGATCGGCGGCGATTCGACGATGGCAACGCGGAGGCGATCGACCAGCGCGGCGTGGCCGCCAAGATGCGGCAGCAGCTCGTCGAGCAGGCGGGGGCGTTCGCTTGTGATCTCCAGCTCGGTCCGCAGCGCGCCCGCACCAGCGAGTCCGTCGCGCAGCAAGGCGAGGTCGCGGGGGCTGCCGCGGCCCGCGGCAAGCCTTGCCAGCGCACGCGCGAAGTCGGGCAGCGCCTTCAGCGCCGAGCGAACGCGCTCGCGCCGGAGCGCGTCTTCGTTGAGCCAGGCGACGAGCGCGAGGCGGTGCTCGATCGCGCTTCGGTCGGTCAGGGGCGCGGAAATATCCTCGTTTAGAAGGCGGCGCCCGGCGGCGGTCTGGCAGCGGTCGATCTCGCCAAGAAGACTTCCATCAATGCTGCCTCCGACCGACCGCGCAAGCTCGAGACTGTCGCGCGTCGCGGCGTCGATCGCCATGTGCGCCGCGCGGCTCACCCGTCGCGGCGCGTCGAGCAGGATTCCCGCGCCTTTCTGGGTGGCGTCGAGATAGGCGAGGAGGCCGCCGGTAGCGGCGAGCTCGGCACGCGATGGTGAGCCAAGTCCGTCGAGCGTTGCCAGCCCGAACCGGCTCTTGAGCGTGCGCTCGCCGGCGGCGCTGTCGAACCCGCCCTTGCCGCTGGAGAGCACACCAGGGACAGTCCCCAAGGGGACTGTCCCTTCCTCGGCGATGATCTCCGCAGGCGACAGGCGCGCGAGCTCGGCGGCAAGCTCGCCCGGGCCGCAGCTCACCAGCTCGAATCGGCCGGTGGAAATGTCGGCGGCGGCGATGGCCCAGTCGTCTCCCGCCCGCCCAATCGCTGCCAGCCAATTGGCCGAAGAGGACTCGAGAAGCGTTTCCTCGGTCAGGGTGCCCGGCGTCACGAGCCGGATGATCGCGCGCTCGACGAGCGCCTTCGATCCCCGCGCCTTGCGGGCTTCGGCGGGACTCTCGGTCTGCTCCGCAATGGCGACGCGGTTTCCCGCCTTGATCAGGCGGGCCAGGTAGGATTCGGCGGAATGCACCGGCACGCCGCACATGGGGATCGGCTCGCCCCCGTCCGTGCCGCGCTTGGTGAGCGCGATGTCGAGGCACGCCGAAGCGACCTTCGCGTCGTCGAAGAACAGCTCGAAAAAGTCGCCCATTCGGTAAAACAGCAAGGCATCGCCCGCCTCTTCCTTGAGGCGCCGGTACTGGGCCATCATCGGGGTCGGAGCGTCGGCGCGGGCCATGGTCCTGACTACCCTTGTTCGTCATTCCCGCGAAAGCGGGAATCCCGCTTTTTGAATCACTTCTGTGGAAAGCCAGCGGGACCCCCGCTTTCGCGGGGGTGACGATGAAGGCCGTTAAAGGGTAAGGCCCGCGCAATGTCCGAAAGCAACGTCAAATATACCGAATCCGAAGCGCTAGACTTCCACTCGCATGGAAGGCCCGGGAAGCTAGAGATCATCGCCTCGAAGCCGATGGCGACGCAGCGCGATTTGAGTCTCGCTTACTCGCCCGGCGTCGCCGTGCCGGTGCGGGCGATCGCCGAAAATCCAACGTGCGCCTATGATTATACGAGCAAGGGCAACCTCGTCGCCGTGATTTCGAACGGCACCGCGATCCTCGGCCTCGGCAATCTCGGCGCATTGGCGTCCAAGCCGGTGATGGAAGGCAAGGCGGTGCTGTTCAAGCGCTTCGCCGACGTCGACGCGATCGACATCGAGGTGAAGACCGAAGATGCGCAGCGCTTCATCGACTGCGTCGAGCTGCTCGAGCCGAGCTTCGGCGGAATCAACCTCGAGGACATCGCCGCGCCCGACTGCTTCATCATCGAGCAGACTTTGCGCGAGCGCATGAACATCCCGGTCTTCCACGACGACCAGCACGGGACCGCAATCATCACCGCGGCAGGGCTCATCAACGCCTGCCTCCTGACGAGCCGCAAGCTTGGCGACATCCAGGTCGTCGTGAACGGCGCGGGCGCGGCTGCGATCGCCTGCACCGAGCTCATCAAGGCGATGGGCGTTCGCGGCGACAATGTCATCATGTGCGACCGCAAGGGCGTCATCAGCAAGCACCGCACCGACCTGGATCAGTGGAAGTCGGCGCATGCGGTCGAGACCGACAAGAAGACTCTCGCCGAGGCGCTAGAAGGCGCGGACGTGTTTCTCGGTTTATCGGCCGCCGGCGCGCTCAAGCCCGACATGGTGAAGACGATGGCCAAGGAGCCGATCATCTTTGCCATGGCCAATCCCGATCCCGAGATCTGGCCGCCCGACGCGACGGAGGTTCGTCCCGACGCGATCATCGCCACCGGCCGCTCGGATTTCCCCAACCAGGTCAACAATGTCCTCGGGTTCCCCTTCATCTTCCGCGGCGCGCTCGACGTGCGAGCGACCGCCATCAACGACGCGATGAAGATCGCCGCGGCCGAAGCGCTCGCCGAGCTGGCGCGCGAGCCCGTGCCCGAGGAAGTCGCCGCGGCGTACGGCGGTCGCTCGCAGAGCTTTGGGCGGGACTATATTATCCCCGCGCCGTTCGACCCGCGGCTGATGGAGGTCGTCGCTTCCGCAGTGGCCGAAGCCGCCGTGCAGAGCGGCGTCGCGCAGAAGCCCATCGCCAACATGGAGGCTTACCGGCAGGAGCTCCGCGCGAGGCTCAACCCCACCGTCTCGGTGATGAGCCTCGCCTACGAGAATGCGAAGCAGAATCCCAAGCGCGTCCTGTTCGCGGAGGGCGAGGAGCCGAACGTGCTGCGCGCCGCGATCGCGTTCAAGGAAGGCGGATATGGAACGCCGGTGCTCGTCGGCCGCGAAGACGTTCACGACCTTCTCAAGGAAATGGGTGTCGAGAACCCCAAGGAATATGAGGTCCTCAACAGCCGCAACTCGCCGCTCGTCGGGCGCGCCGTCGACTATATTTACGAGAAGCACCAGCGGCACGGCATGCTGCGGCGCGAGATCGAGCGGATGGTCAACCAGGACCGCAATTATTTCGCCGCGGCGATGCTCTCGCTGGGCGAGGCGGACGCGATGATCACGGGGACGACGCGGCCCTTCAGCCAGTCGCTCCGCCAGGTCCGCACCGTGATAGACGACGAGCCCGACGCGACGCCGTTCGGGATCAACGTCATCGTCAGCCGCAGCCACACGGTGCTGGTTGCGGACACCGCCGTCACCGAGCGGCCCACCGCGGAGCAATATGCCGCGATCGCGATGCGCGCCTCCTCGTTCGCGCGCCGAATGGGCCTTGAGCCCCGCGTTGCGTTCATCAGCTATACGACCTTCGGAAACCCGCCGGGAATGCACATCGAGGCGCTGCGCGAGGCGGTGAAGCTGCTCGACGGCTTCCACGTCGACTTCGAATATGAAGGCGAAATGGCGCCGGATGTCGCGCTCAACTACGAATATCAGCGGCAATATTATCCGTTCAGCCGCCTCTCGGGCCCGGCCAACATCCTCGTCATGCCCGGCCTCCAGTCGGCGAGCCTTTCGGCCAAGCTGCTTCGCGCCGTCGGCGGCGAGAGCGTGCTGGGGCCCTACATCCTCGGGCTCGAGCACCCGGTGCAGATCGCCCCGATGACCGCGAGCGCGTCGGACCTGGTGATGCTCGCGGTGCTCGCCGGCGGCGACGCGCATGTCCGCCAGCAGCGCGAGGCCGCGAGGGTATAAGCTCCTCTCCATCGCAAAGCGATGGGGAGGGGGACCACTCGACGAAGTCGAGTGGTGGAGGGGCCGGCGCCAAACCCCTCCACCATTGAATCTTCGTTCGATGGTCCCCCTCCCCACGAGCTGCGCTCGCAGGGAGGAGCTGTGGCTAAATCCGCTCCACAGAACTCACGGGATCCGCTTCCCTGAGCGCGGCGATGATCGCGTGGAGGTGGGCGAGGTCATGCACCTCGATGTCGAGGTGGAAGGTCTGGAAGCTGCCGTCGCGGTGGACGAGCTGGAGGTTGATGATGTTGGCGTGCTTGGCGCCGAGGATGCCCGACATGGTGCCGAGCGCACCC
>Ga0207657_10006816_pt1 | contig 11792 bp, 17 predicted proteins | sample KBSC33metaG_FD_184316 | JGI IMG/M metagenome (GOLD analysis project Ga0207657, IMG submission 184316) | Corn rhizosphere microbial communities from Kellogg Biological Station, Michigan, USA - KBS C3-3 metaG (SPAdes) (version 2) | ecosystem: Host-associated > Plants > Roots > Rhizosphere > Soil ...
ACCATGTGCATCGGGCCAGGGCCCGAACAGGGACAGCTCCCTTGGATGATGAATCGCCTCAGGGATGTTCGTGGATCGTACCGGGCAGTTCCCACCGCCTCTATATTTAGGCGCTCTGCACCCCATGCTCAAGGCGTTCGGCAAGAGATTCCATTCGGCCCGCCAATTGTTCGAGCGTGCGCGCCATCGCGGCCTTGCCAGGATCGGGAGCGCCCGCGCGCAAATCGCTCAGCTCATCCGCGAGCAGAAGCCCCGCCAGGAGCAACTGGCGAGCCTCGTTGGCGCTGCCTACGACCTGCTCGGCCTCGCGTGCTTTTGAGTCGAGCATGCCCGCGAGCATCTCCAGCCGCGGCTCCTGACCGTCGGGGCAGGCGAGATCGTAGCTGCGATTGCCGACGCTGAGCTTGACCTGGGCCATCAGCGCTGTTCCTCATGCCCGATCAGATTATCCAGCCGCGCGATCGTTTCCTGGACGCGGGCGCGCAGCGTCTCGTGCCGCTCTTCGAGCAGGGCATAAGCTTCGGCGACGCCATTGCCGGCGGACTCGCGCGCGCCGGCGGCACGCTCGATGCGGCCGAGGGCGCGTTCCAGCCGGACCATTGCAGAGTTGAGAGCCTCTTCCGACATTAGATTGCATTAGGGTGCCGGCCGGGGACTGGCAACGGCTCTGATCGCACGCCGGCCACGTCTGGTGGGACGCGGAGCGGCTATATCCCGGCCTAGATTATATGCATGCGCTTCGGGCCGGGGCGCGGTTGACGGTTGAAGCCGCACCCGACAAAGGGAGCGCGCGGTTCATCAGCACTATCCTCAAGGAGCTTTCGACATGGCGGTACGGGTTGCGATCAACGGCTTCGGACGTATCGGCCGGCTGGTCGCCCGCGCGATCCTTTCGCGCCCGGATTGCGGACTGGAGCTGGTGGCGATCAACGATCTGGCCGATGCGCCCTCCAACGCGCTGCTGTTCAAGCGCGATAGCGTGCACGGCACCTGGAATGGCGACGTCCATGCCGACGGCAACGACCTGATCATCGACGGCAAGCGCATCAAGGTCACCGCCGAACGCGATCCGGCCAAGCTGCCGCATGCCGAAGACAAGATCGATATCGCACTGGAGTGCACCGGTTTCTTCGCCGACCGCGAAAGCGCGGGCAAGCATCTGGAGGCCGGAGCCAAGACGGTGCTGGTCTCCGCGCCGGCCAAGGGCGTCGACCTGACCGTGGTGTTCGGCGTCAACCATGACAAGCTGACCGCCGATCACAAGATCGTCTCCAACGCCTCGTGCACCACCAATTGCCTGGCGCCGATCGCCAAGGTGCTGAACGATGCGATCGGGATAGAGCGCGGCCTGATGACGACCGTGCATAGCTATACCAACGACCAGAAGATCCTCGACCAGATCCACAAGGACATGCGCCGCGCGCGTGCCGCCGCGATGTCGATGATCCCGACCACGACCGGCGCCGCCCGCGCCGTCGGCGAGGTGCTGCCCGAACTCAAGGGCCGTCTCGACGGCTCGGCTATTCGCGTGCCGACCCCCAACGTCTCCGTGATCGACCTGACCTTCCAGCCCAAGAAGGATACGAGTGTCGAGGAAGTGAATGGCGCGCTCAAGGCGGCGTCGGAGAGCGGGCCGCTCAAGGGTATCCTCCAGTACGTCACCGAGCCGCTCGTCTCGATCGACTTCAACGGGGATCAGCATAGCTCTTCGGTCGACAGCCTCGAAACCGCCGTGCTCGAAGGCAAGCTCGTGCGCGTGCTCAGCTGGTACGACAATGAATGGGGCTTCTCGAACCGGATGGTCGACACCGCCGGTGCGATGGGCAAGCTTCTTTAAGAGCGGGAGGTGGCGATTCTCCTCGGCATCGCGCGCCATGACCGGCCGCGCGGGACGATGGAGGCGCTCGACCATGCCGATGTCACTGTCGAGCAGGGGCTGCAGGGCGATTTTCGCGGCAGCCTCAAACCGGGTCGCAATCGGCGACAGGTGACGGTGATGGCTGCCGAAGGCTGGCGCGACGCATTGCGCGAGCTGGATGCCGCGATTCCCTGGGAGCAACGCCGGGCGAACCTGCTGGTCGAGGGGCTGGCGCTCGAACGGTCGGAAGGCGCGCGAATCCTGTTCGATTCGGGCCTCGTGCTGGAAGTGACCGGCGAGTGCGATCCGTGCAGCCGCATGGAAGAGGTCGCTCCGGGACTGAAGGCGGTGCTGCTACCGCATTGGCGGGGCGGGGTGACGACCATAGTGATCGAGAGTGGCCCGATCCGGGTCGGCGACAAAGTGAGGATCGAGCGGTGAGCTTCAAGACACTGGACGACATAAGCGACGTTTCGGGCAAACGCGTGCTGGTGCGCGAGGATCTGAACGTGCCGATGGATGGCGCGCGCGTCACCGACGACACCCGCCTGCGTGCCGCGGCGCCCACCATTGCCGAGCTTTCGGACAAAGGTGCGATCGTGCTGGTGCTCGCGCACTTCGGCCGCCCCAAGGGCGAACGCAATCCTGACATGAGCCTCGCGCTCGTCACCAAGCCGTTGAGCGAGGTGCTCGGGCGAGAGGTACGTTTCATCGACGATTGCGTGGGCGAGGCGGCCGAGAAAGCGGTGGCTGACCTCCAGCCGGGCGATATCGCGATCCTGGAAAATACGCGGTTCCACAAGGGCGAGGAAAAGAACGATCCCGAGCTTGCGCAAGCGATGGCCAAGCTGGGCGACCTTTACGTCAATGATGCATTCTCGGCCGCGCACCGCGCGCATGCGTCGACCGAGGGGCTGGCGCATATCCTGCCTGCCTTTGCCGGCCGTTCGATGCAGGCCGAGCTCGAGGCGCTGGAAAAGGCGTTGGGCAAGCCCGAACATCCGGTCGCGGCGGTGGTGGGCGGCGCCAAGGTCTCGACCAAGCTCGACGTGCTCAAGCACCTCGTCTCGAAGGTCGATCATCTGATCATCGGCGGCGGCATGGCCAACACCTTTCTCGCCGCGCGCGGGGTCGATGTCGGCAAGTCGCTGTGCGAGCATGACCTGAAGGACACCGTGCTCGAGATCCTCGAAGCAGCCGACAAGGCCGATTGCACGGTGCACCTGCCCTATGACGTGGTGGTGGCGAAGGAATTCCGCGCCGATCCGCCGACGCGCACGATCAACGTGCACGAGGTGGCCGCTGACGAAATGATCCTCGACGTCGGCCCGGCCGCGGTCGAGGCGCTGGGCGATGCACTCAAGACGTGCCGCACTTTGGTCTGGAACGGCCCTCTTGGTGCGTTCGAGCTTCACCCCTTCGATACCGCAACGGTCGCGCTCGCCCGCATCGCGGCGGCGCTGACCCAGTCCGGCGGGCTGGTCTCGGTCGCGGGCGGCGGCGATACGGTCGCCGCGCTCAATCATGCCGGCGTCGCCGAGAGCTTCAGCTTCGTCTCGACCGCGGGCGGGGCCTTCCTCGAATGGATGGAAGGAAAGGCGCTGCCGGGGGTCGCCGCGCTCGGCTGATTACATATCGGTTTTCGCTCGCGTGTCGTCAGATTATTGTGCGGTGCAATAAATTCACTTCACAAATGTGAACTGTTGCCTCAATTTTGCACTGCACAATTGAGGAGCGCGATCATGGCCAAGCGTCTGACATATGCGAGCGCGGCGATCCTGGCTGGATTTCTCATTGCGGCGCCAACAGAGGCAGTGAAGGATCCCTCGGGGAAAAACCTGGCCAACGGCTCGGGCAGCACGATGAGCCTTTACGGTTCGAGCCATGCGCTCCGCGACCGGTCTTCCAATGATCCGCAGAGCTTACACGATCAAGTCGGTTCCGCGATGCCGGGATGGTTGCTGATGCTGGTCGGGTTCGGAGTGCTGGGGGCGATGAGCCGGCGCGGCAGCCCGGATCCTTTGCGCGATGAATTGGGTCTGTGAGGGGCTTTTTTCGGCATTGCGGTGCAAACATGCGGTGAGTGCCGAATGTGCAATTGCTAATCGGAATTAACTAGTTCATTCGGCGGTGCAGCAACGGTTTGAGCGGGGCTTTTTCCGGGGGGGAATCCGGTAAAGGGGTACACGCGATGTTGCATAAGCGCATGATGCGGTTTTTAACCGCGCTCTCCGCCTTAATGGGCTTGGTGGCGATCGCCACTCCGGCCGCGGCGGTTGATTTCAAATTCTCGGGAACTTGTATCGACTGCTCGGGTACCGGTGCGGGTACCCTGGTTTTGAAGGACTATACGCCGGGTGATACGCTGACCACGGCGAATTTCGTCAGCTTCACCTACACGTCCAACCTGCTCAGCTATACCTTGAGCAGCGTTGACGATCTGACAGGCAGCCTCACTGCGGTGACGGGGCCCGCCTTCGTGGTCTTCCATGGCGGCGGATACACCTTCGACTCGTTGATCGCCGGCCCGTTCTCGCCGTGGTGCACGGGTGCCACGGGGACGTGCGGATCCGACTTCGGTCTGATCAGCAGCTGGTCGCAAGTCGCGGGCGTGGTGCCTGAACCCGCCATGTGGGCGGTGATGGTACTGGGCTTCGGCCTGCTCGGTGCGAGCATGCGGCGTCCGCGTCACGCGGGCTTGCTCCAGGCTTGACCCATCTTCGGGACCGGCTTTCGGGCCGGTCCCGTCATGGTAGCGCAACCTGCATTGTCGCCTGCGGAATCGAAAGCTAAGCGCGGCCGCGTCGCCGATATTCATCGGCTGATTCAGTACGCGCAGGAGGATGGATGCCCGATTCTCAGATGATGGCGCAGATGCGCGACAAGCCAGGCTTCATCGCGGCACTCGACCAAAGCGGCGGATCGACCCCCAAGGCGCTCGCGGCTTACGGCATCCCGGAGGATAGTTATTCGGGCGATGCCGCGATGTTCCAGCTGGTCCATGAGATGCGCGTGCGCATCATCACGGCGCCGAGCTTCAGCGGTGGCAAGGTGCTCGCCGCGATCCTGTTCGAAAAGACAATGGATGGCGCGGCGCATGGCCAGCCGGTTCCAACCTATCTCTGGAAGGAAAGGGGCGTCGTGCCCTTCCTCAAGGTCGACAAGGGGCTGGAAGAGGAAAAAGACGGCGTCCAGCTGATGAAGCCGATCCCCGGCTTGGACGCGCTGCTCGGCCGCGCGGCCGGATTGAACATCTTCGGCACCAAGATGCGATCGGTCGTGAATCTTGCCTCGCGGAGCGGAATCGCGGCGATCGCGGAACAGCAATTCGCGATCGGCGAGCAGATCGCCGCGCATGGGCTGGTGCCGATCCTCGAGCCCGAAGTGTTGCTCAATAGCCCGGACCGCGCGGCGGCAGAAGACATGCTGCTGGCCGAACTCAAGAAAGGGCTCGATGCGCTGCCCGCGCATCGCGATGTGATGATCAAGCTCACCATTCCGGTGAAGCCCGATTTATACGCACCGCTCATGGCGCACCCTCGCGTGGTGCGGGTGGTGGCACTTTCGGGAGGCTATTCGCGCGACCAGGCCTGCGCGGAACTCGCCAGGAATCACGGCATGATCGCAAGCTTCTCGCGCGCATTGGTCGAGGATCTGCGCCATCAGATGAACGAGGCGGAATTCGATGCGGCGCTGGGCGTCGCGATCGACCAGATCTACCGGGCGTCGACGGTCAAGGTTTGAGGGCGTACGGGGGGACCGCTACCGCATTGCCTGGCGCACCATCGCCTTGAGCGTGAGTGCGTCCTGGATGGCCTGCGCTTCGGGATCATTGTTGAAATAAGCCCAGACGGTTCGCCCGCCCGCGGCCTGATCGCGCATCCAATCGATCCAGCCGAGCAGGACCTCGTCGGCATAACGGCCCCAATATTTGCTGATGCCGCCATGGAAGCGGACATAGGCGACCGGACCGACCGCCCAGCGTTCGCTCGCCGAGCCCGGCATGTCGTGCGCGCAAAAGGAAGCTCCGTAGCGTTCGAGCAGCGCCAGCGTTTCGGGCACATACCAGCTGCGCTCGCGGAATTCGAAGACGTGGATCAGGTCGCGCGGCAGGAGCGACAGGAATTCCTCCAGCCTCGACAGGTTGATCCGGAGGCTTGGCGGCAGCTGATAGAGGATCGGTCCGAGTACCTGGCCGAGATGCCGCACCGGCGCCATCATCCGCGCGACCGGCTCGGCGCAATCCTTGAGCTTTTTGGCCTGCGTCAGATAACGGTTGGCCTTGACCGCATAGTCAAACCCCGGCGGCGCCTGCTCGCGCCATTTGTCGAACGTCTCGGCCTTCGGAAGGTGATAGAAGCTGTTGTTGATCTCGACCGTGTCGAACTGCTCCGCGTAGAAAGCGAACCAGCGCTTCACCGGCAGCTTTTCCGGATAAAATAGCCCTCGCCAATGGCGGTAATTCCAGCCGGAACAGCCGATGCGGATCGCGTCTGGCGAAGACATGATGGCGGAACGACGGGCGCGCGTGCCCGATCCGCGCCAAAATTCAGCTTGTGGATGTGGTCGGGTCTTCGGACAATATGTCCGCGAGGCTGCTGAGCCGTCGTTCCCATAGCGAACGCCGATTCCCAAGCCATGTCTGGATGCTCGCCAGGCCTTTCTGTTCGATCTGGCAGCTGCGCACGCGGCCCAGCTTCTCAGTCCGCACCAGTCCGGCTTGCTCCAGGATGCGCAGATGTTGCGCGATTGCGGTGACGGTGACGCCGAATGGAGCGGCCAGAGCGGACACCGAATGAGGGCGTTCGCTCAGCATCTCCACGATGCGCCGGCGGGTAGGATCGCCAAGCGCATGAAAGAGGCGATCTATCGTCTCCTGCGGACCCCGTTCCGGACGGGCCATATCAGAGGCTGTGAGCGAGCCGGTCGAGCAACGTTTCCCAGCCGCCCCGACGCATTACGGTGCCATCCGAACCCTCGAAAAAGGCGCCCTGGAAGGTGCAGCTCACATCGGTACCTTCGCCGGACGGCGTGAGTTCGATCGTGACGAGCGCGACCGAGATCGGCCGGCCTGCGATTGCCATGTGTGACGAGGTGATGATCCGGCGTTCGGGCACGATGTCATGATAATAGCCATCATTGGTCAGCTGCGCGCCGGGGAAGGGCGTATTCTCGCCGAAACGGTAATGAAGTCTCTCGATGCCGCCGATACAAAAATCGCTGTCGAAGGCGGTGATCTCGTGCGTGTCGCTGGCGGCGAACCAGCTCTTCTTCTTCGCCGGATCGGCAAAGGCCGCGAAAACGCGCGCCGGCGCAGCGTCATAGTGGCGCTCGATCGTGAAATTGCCGTGGACGGTTGGCGATTCGGACATGGAAGGACTCCTTGCTGAAGTTTATACTTCACTATTCCGGCTGCAACGGATGGTCAAATAAAAACTTCAGTGTTGCGACGGCTGCTTGACGCTGCGCCGGGGTGCTGGAAAGGCGCGGGGCGGAAGGACGCATCATGGGCGAATTCGAGGGCCAGGACATTCCAGACGACGAGGTCGATCTCGATCCCGGCTTTTCCGACCGGTTCGAACGTCAGTTCCGACCGGCGTGCCAGCTTTACCTTATCTCGCCGCCGGCGATCGATGCGGGCTTCGTCGACCGGCTCGCCGCCGCAGCCGATGCGGGGCCGGTCGCGGCCTTCCAGCTTCGCCTTAAAGGGATGGACGAACATGCGATCGCGCGGGCGGCGGAGCCGCTGCAGCGTGTCTGCGCCGACCGCGAAATCACATTCATCGTCAATGACAGCATCAGCCTGGCGAAGCGCCTCGGCGCGGATGGCGTGCATCTGGGGCAGGGCGATGGCGATCCGCGCGAGGCGCGCGACGCGCTCGGACCCAAGGCGCAGGTCGGCGTGACCTGTCACGACAGCCGCCATTTGGCGATGGAGGCGGGCGAGGCGGGCGCCGACTATGTCGCCTTCGGTGCTTTCTATCCGACCAACACCAAGGAGGTGCACCACCACCCCGACCCCTCGATCCTCGGCTGGTGGACGACCCTGTTCGAACTGCCCTGTGTCGCGATCGGCGGGATCACGCCCGCCAATGCCGCGCCTTTGATACAGGCAGGCGCCGATTTCCTCGCGGTGTGCAATGCGGTCTGGAACGGGGAGGGCGGCGAAGCGGCAGCGGTGAAGGCGTTTGCGGCGGTGCTCAAGGATTCCGAGCGAAACGGCTGAATCGATTGCGACGAAACGAGCGGCGCCCGCTGTTTCGAATCGTTGGCTGGTGATAAATCCGCTGCAAGGAGAGAATGCCATGCTGAGCATGTTGATCTTCGCTGCCGCGACGGCCGCGCAGCCGGTGGTGGCGCAACCCGATGCCGGGGCGCTCAAGCCCGCCTGCCACATGAAGGGCATTGAGGTCGTCGCGCCCGCCCCGAAGAAGCCGGTCCGCGCCCAGAAGTTGAACGAACTGCCGAACGCCGATGCTTTACACACGGTGCTGCGCACCGACGAGCATGGCTGCAACAAGCCGGCGATCATCGCCTACGATATTGGCAGCGCGCCGAAGAAAGGGCGCTGACCCGCTCCTACCAGGTGCGGACGCGTCCGGTATCGACGTGGACGAAGCCGTCCTTGGGATAATAACCGACTCCGCCGCCGCGCATCGACAAGGCCGCAAGGTGGAGATTTTCGAGCGCGATGCCCGGCATGTGGATGTCGGTCGCCTTGCCCAGCATGTGCTGGCTCTTGCTCGCCACGCCGGTATGTTCGCCGCCCGCGGCACGCAGGGCCGAATTGGTCTGGGGCGAACGATAGCCTGAGATCAGGTCGATCCTGGTCTGCGGCGCGACGCCCAATTTGTCGCGGATCGCGCTTAGCAGCAGCATGAGCTGCGGATCCATCGCCGTCACCTCATTGTTGCGCCAGTCGCGCAGTCCATGGTTGAGCTCGGCCAGCCCTTGATGGTCCCAACCGTCTGCACCGAAGAAGCGCGCATCGACCGTGTCATTGGTATGGATGTTGCGGAAGGCGATGCGTTTTTCCGGAAGCGCCGCGAAGGCCCGGCCCCCGACCAGCGAGGCGGCTCCGATCGCCAAGGCTCCACCCAGCAGGCCGCGCCGGCCCAATTGCAAATCCAACATATGTTATCCCGCTACCCGGAAAGAAAGTCGCCGCGCGGCGTTCAATCCTGCCCAAACACAAGATAAGGGCAGGCACGCGTGAAGAAAATCCAGGTTGCAGCCGTTTGTCTTGCGCTAACCACAGTCTACCCCGCTTTTTCGGCTGGTGCCGTAACCAGATCGCGCGGAATCGACACGGAAACCCTGACTACACAGGTCCTACTCGACCGGTTGGGTTTCGGGCCGGGCGTGATCGACGGCCATGCCGGCGCGTCGCTGGCGAAGGCGATCAAGGGTTTTCAGGAGGCGCGGGGGCTGGATCAAAGCGGGCGGCTGGACCAAGCCACGGTTCAGGCGCTTGCGGCTTATTCCGCAACCCCGGCCACGATCGAGGTGACGCTGACCCAGGCCGATCTGGCCGGACCGTTCGTCGGCCCGATCCCCGAGGACCCGGCCAAACAAGCCGAGCTTCCTGCCATGGGCTATTCCGATGCGATGGAGGAGCTGGCCGAGCGTTATCATACCACCGAACCGACGCTGATCGCGCTCAACGGTCATGCGCCGCTGGCCGCGGGCGCGAAGCTCAAGGTCCCGAACGTGCGCCCCGCCGCGACGGACTATCCCGCGGCGCTGCGGCCGGACTGGAAGGCGATGCTCGTGCAGTTGAGCGTTTCCTCGGACCAGCCGCAGGCGGCTCGGATCGTGGTCGACAAATCCGATGGCGTACTGCGCGTCTATGACGCTCAGGACGCATTGGTCGCGCAATTCCCGGCGACGATGGGCAGCACGCATGATCCGCTGCCGATCGGCACATGGAAGATCCAGGGCACGTCCTACCTGCCAAGCTTCCACTATAATCCAAAGCTCTTCTGGGATGCGAAACCAGGTGACACCAAGGAGACGCTCAAGCCTGGGCCGAACGGTCCGGTTGGCGTGGTGTGGATGGACCTCGACAAGGACCATTATGGCATCCACGGCACCTCCACGCCCGAGACGATCGGGCGCACCACCAGCCATGGCTGCATTCGACTGACCAATTGGGATGCGGCACGCCTGTCGCTGATGGTGAAACCAGGCACGCCGGCGGTGTTTCAGGAATGACCCGGCTCGGCTGGATATTGCTGCTGGTCTTCCTGCTCGTCATCGGCGCGTTCGCGTTGATGGTGCGGCCGGGCCGCGGTCCGGTCTCGCAGCAAGCCATGTCCGTCCCAGCGCAACAGCCGGCGCCGGCGGTCGCGGCCATGCCGGCGGGCGGCGGGCTGATCGTACCCGTCGCGGGCGTGACGCCCGACAAGCTCGCCGACAGCTGGGGCGATGCGCGCGGCGACGGTACGCGCGCGCATCATGCCATAGACATCATGGCGCCGCGCGGTACGCCCGTGTTGGCCGCAGCCACGGGCACGGTCGAGAAGATATTCGAGAGCCGCGACGGCGGGCATACCGTCTATATCCGCCGCGCCGACCCGGCCTGGCAGGATTATTATGCGCATCTCGACGCTTATGCCCCCGGCCTGCGTGAGGGGGAGGCGGTGAAGCAGGGGCAACAGATCGGCCAGGTCGGATCGACCGGCGACGCCAGCGCAGAAGCGCCGCATCTTCATTACGAGATCCATCAGATGGCGCCGGGCGATGGCTGGTGGAAAGGGATCGAGATCAACCCCTATCCGATCCTGCGCAGCCTGCATGGCTGAATCGTCCAGGATTCGCGAGATATCGCTGTACGTTACGGGTTCATAACGTAAGGATCATTTCTCCAGATAAGGGGACTGCTCATGATCCGGACGCTTCTGATCGGCCTTTCCATGCTGACCGCCGTGCCGGCCATGGCCCAGGTTCAGCCCTTTCCTCCAGCGTTCCACACGCAGGAAATCGCGACCAATGGCACCACGATCCATGTCCGCGTCGGCGGCCACGGCCCGGCGGTGGTAATGTTGCACGGCTATGGCGAAACCGGCGACATGTGGGCGCCGCTCGCGGCCGATCTGATGCGCGATCATACCGTGATCGTGCCCGATCTGCGCGGCCTCGGCCTCTCGTCCAAGCCCGCGGGCGGCTATGACAAGAAGAACCAGGGCCTGGACGTGTCCGGCGTGCTGGACGCGCTCCACGTCGGCAAGGCCGATCTGGTCACGCACGATATCGGCAATATGGTCGGCTATGCTTTCGCGGCCGAAAATCCCGGACGGGTGACCCGCTTCGTGATCATGGACGCGCCGCTGCCGGGGGTCGGGCCATGGGAGGAAATCCTCAAAAATCCTTTGCTCTGGCATTTCCGCTTCGGCGGGCCCGACATGGAGCGGCTCGTCGCGGGCCGCGAGCGTATCTATCTCGATCGCTTCTGGAATGAATTTTCGGCGACGCCGGCCAAGTTCAGCGAGGGCTCACGCGAGCATTATGCCGCACTTTATGCGCTGCCTGGCGGGATGCATGCCGGCTTCAGTCAGTTTGCTGCCTTCGATCAGGATGCAATCGACAATAAGGCCTTCCTCGCAACAGGAGGCAAGCTCACCATGCCGGTGCTGGCGGTCGGCGGCGACAAGAGCTTCGGGCTGACAATGGCGGCGGTGATGCGTTTTGCGGCGACCAACGTGACGCCGCTGGTGATCGCCGATTCCGGTCACTGGCTGATGGAGGAGCAGCCCGCCGCCACCGTGGCCGGGATCCGCGCCTTCCTCGACAAGCCGATCTGACACGGTCCGCCTTGCCGCGCGAGCGACGGCCCGCTAAGGGCCGCGCCTGCTCTTTCCAATCGCGAGACCCACATGAAGATCAGCGGCGTGGACATTCGTCCCGGCAATATCATCGAATATGAAGGCGGCAT
>Ga0207657_10006820_pt1 | contig 11784 bp, 12 predicted proteins | sample KBSC33metaG_FD_184316 | JGI IMG/M metagenome (GOLD analysis project Ga0207657, IMG submission 184316) | Corn rhizosphere microbial communities from Kellogg Biological Station, Michigan, USA - KBS C3-3 metaG (SPAdes) (version 2) | ecosystem: Host-associated > Plants > Roots > Rhizosphere > Soil ...
CGCAAGGCCGGCGAGCGGGTCGCCCAGCTCGCCTACGGCGTCGCCGGCGACACGGTGGCCAGCGTTCGCTGCGACGGCCTGGTGATCGCCTCGCCGGCCGGCTCGACCGGCTACAACCTCGCCAACGGCGGACCGGTCATGGCGTGGGGCGTGGAGGGCTACGTCGTCTCGTTCATCGCCCCGCACTCGATGACCGCGCGGCCGCTGGTCGTGGCGCCGCACGACGTGCTCGAAGTCGCCAACGAGTCGCGCGGCGGCACGCCGCTCGACGTCCACGTCGACGGCCGCCCGGCCGGCGAGCTCGACTGCGAGCGCGCGCTCAAGGCGCGCTTCGTGCCCGACATGGCCTGCCTCGCGCAGGAACCGGGGTCGTCCTTCTACCGCCGTCTGCGGGAGAAGTTCGGCAGGTTGAGCGTTTAAGAGAACGTTCGCCGCCGATCCGTCGGGTGCCGCCGGTACAACCGGCGCATGCTGTGCGAGCTGCGCGTCGAGAACCTCCTGCTCATCGAGCGGGCGGAGCTGCGCCTGGCGGCGGGCCTGAACGTCCTGACGGGGGAGACCGGCGCGGGCAAGACGGTGCTCGCCCATGCGCTCGACCTACTGCTCGGCGGCCGCGCGCGGCCCGGGATCGTCCGCCCGGGCGCCGACGAGGCCTACGTCGAGGGCGTCTTCGACGACGACGGCACCGACGTCGTCCTCGCCCGGCGGGTCACGGCCGAGGGCCGCACGCGCGCCTACGTCGACCACCGCAGCGCCACGGTCGGCGAGCTGCGCGAGCGCGCAGAGCGGCTGATCTCGTTCTACGGCCAGCACGAACACCGCAAGCTGGCCCTGGCGAGCGCCCAGCTCGAGGCGCTCGACGGGTTCTGCGGGGACGCCCACGCCGCCCGCCTGGCCGAGATGGCCCGCGTCCACGCACGCGTGCGCGAGGCCGAGGCGCGCATCGAGGAGCTGCGCGACCGCGCCGGCTCGCGCGACCGTGAGCTCGACCTGCTCGTCTACGAGCTGCAGGAGATCGAGGAGGCCGGCCCGAGCGAGGCCGAGGAGGCCGAGCTGGCCGCCCGTCGCGACCGCCTGCGCCACGCCGAGGCCCTGCGTGCCGCCGCGCTGGGCGCCGCCGAGGCGCTCACGCCGGAGGAGGGCGGCCCGTCGGCGGGGATCGACGCGCTCGCGCCGGTCGAAGGTGTCGACACCGAGCTCGACGCGCTCGCCGTGCGGCTGCGCGCGGCCGTCGAGGAGCTCTCCGACGTGGCGCACGACCTGCGCTCGCTCGGCGAGGGCATCGACGGCGACGCCGCCGAGCTCGATGCGGCCGAGGAGCGGCTGACGCTGCTCGACCGCCTCAAGCGCAAGCACGGCGGCACGATCGCCGCGGTGCTCGAGCACGCCGAGCGCTGCCGTGCGCGGCGCGACGAGCTCGAGAACGCCGAGGTCGCCTTCGAGGAGGCCGCGAGCGAGCTGGAGGCCGCGACCGCGGGGCGCGCGAAGCTGGCGGCCTCCCTGCACAAGGCGCGGGCCGCCGCGGCGCCCAAGCTGGCCAACGCCGCGCGCGAGCGGCTCGCCGGCCTGGCGATGGAGGGCGCCTCGTTCGACGTCGCCCTCGAGCAGCGCGAGCCCGGGCCGACGGGGATCGACGCGGCGGAGTTCCGGATCGCGCCCAACCCCGGCGTCCCGGCTGGCGCGCTGCGCGACATCGCCTCGGGCGGCGAGCTCTCGCGGGTCATGCTCGCGCTGATGGGCGTCACGAACAGCGGCTCCAGCGCGACGCTGGTCTTCGACGAGGTCGATGCCGGCATCGGCGGCCACACGGCGCGCGCGGTCGGCGAGCGGCTGCGCGAGCTGGCCGACGGCCGCCAGGTCCTGTGCATCACGCACCTCCCGCAGGTGGCCTCGCTGGCGGCGCGGCACTTCTCGATCACCAAGGACACGGCGACCGACCCGGCGCGCACGACGGTCGAGCAGCTCGCCGAGGGCGCGGTCGTCGGCGAGATCGTGCGGATGCTCGGCGCCGACGGCGGTGACGAGGCTGCCCGCCGCCACGCCGAGGAGCTCCTGAGGGCCGCATAGGCTCCGCCGCGTGCCCGTCGACCTCAACCGGCGCCGCGACATCGGGAACATCCTCGATGACGCCTTCGCGCTCTACCGAGCGCACTGGATGACGCTGCTCGCGTGCACCGCATGCATCGTGATCCCCGTGCAGCTGCTGGTGTTCGGCGTCGGCCTCGGCTGGCTGACCGCCGGCTATGACTCGACGCCGCCGTTCGGCGACAACCTCGCGGGCGCCGCGGCGCAGCTGTTCGTCGTCACGCCGCTGGTGACGGCGATGACCGTCCATGTCGTGCAGCGGTCGGCGGACCGACCGGGCTTCAGAGCGACGCTCTCGGCCGCGTTCGAGGTCTTCGCGGCGCTGCTCGGCCCGATCGCCCTCGTCACGCTCGGCGTCGGCGCGGGGATCTTCCTGCTGATCATCCCGGGCATCTTCCTCGCGGTGCGGTGGTGCGTCGTCCCGCAGGCCGTGGTCGTCGACGGCGCTCGCAACGCCGACGCGCTGCGCCGCAGCAACGCGCTCGTGACGGGCCGCGGCTGGCAGGCGTTCGGCCTGCTGGTCGTCGCCAACGTGCTCGTGGGGATCGGCAGCCTGATCTTCAACCTGCCGCTCAGCGCCGCGTCGAAGTCCGCCGACGCGCAGTGGCTCCAGCTCGTCGGCCAGGCGCTCGGCCAGATCGTCACGCTGCCGCTGCTGACGCTCGCGGTGACGCTGTTGTACTTCAGCCTGCGGGCGGAGAAGGAGGGGGCGACGCAGTCGGCGCCGCCCCCGTCCGAGCCTCCGCCGGTGCGCTGGGAGCCGCCGGTCTAGGCCGCGGTCACCGCCCAGCTGCCGTAGACGTACGCGTCGCTGGGGTTGTGCACGCCCATCAGGGCACCGGTCGTGCCCGCCGAAGGCGACCCGCCGCCGTCGGGCGAGAACAGGCTGGCCGAGCCGCCCGACGTCGCGCCCTCGTAGACGCACAGATAGCCGGCATCGGCGGTCGGCAGCAGGACCGTGCCCTGGCAGTGCGTCGTGGTGGACGCCACGGGCACGATCACGGCGATCGGCGCCGTCGCCAGCGGGATCGTGAAGGAGAGGCTGTCGGTGGCGTAGCCGTCGCCCACCGAGCTCTTGTCCTCGGCGCCGAACGCGCCGGTCTCCGACTTGCCCGAGGGAAGGGTGGTGGGCAGGGATGCCGGCGAACCGGGGTCGCCCTTCGCGCCGGTGTCGCCCTTGGCGCCCGTGTCGCCCTTCGCGCCCGCGTCGCCCTTGGGACCCGCCGCTCCGTCCGCGCCGGCGGGGCCGGTCGCTCCGGCTGGGCCGGCCGACCCGGCCGGCAGCTGGCCGCGGGCGAAGTCGGTGGCGCGCAACGAGCCGTCGCGCACCTTGGCGGACGTCACGGCGTTGCGCTTGAGCTGCGGCGTGCCGACGCTGTTGCTCGGCAGCTTGAACGCGGCGTAGGAGACGCCGCCGAGGGCGGCGAACAGCGCGATCGACGAGGTGACGTTCGCGTAAGTGGGCTTGAAGGACATGGCGTCCATCGTCGGCGACGACGGACGCCATGTCAGTGTCGGATGAGTCTCAGCTTTCGGCGGAGAGGTCCAGCGCGCAGCTGTTGATGCAGAAGCGCTGGCCTCCGGCCTCGCGCGGGCCGTCGTCGAAGACGTGGCCGAGGTGGCCGCCGCAGCGGGCGCAGACGACCTCGGTGCGGACCATGCCGTGCGAGCGGTCCTCGCGGATCTCGACGGCCTCGGCGATCGCCGGCTCGGTGAAGCTCGGCCAGCCCGAGCCCGAGTCGAACTTCGTGTCCGAGCTGAACAGCTCGGCGCCGCAGCCCGCGCACGTGTACATGCCGTTGGCCTTCTCGTGGACGTACTTGCCGGTGAACGGCGGCTCGGTGGCCTGCCGGCGCAGCACGGCGTACTGGTCGGGCGAGAGCTCCTCGCGCCACTGGTCCTCTGACTTGACGATCTTCTCCATGTCTCTTTCGTCCCGTGTTTGCGGGGAACGTTACGGGCTTCGTCCGCGGCCGCCGCTACGGTGGCCCGCGTTCTACACTCACACGGAAGGGCAGTCTTGGCCAACCGGACGCGCTACATCTTCGTCACCGGCGGCGTCGTTTCCTCACTCGGAAAGGGCATTGCCGCCGCCTCTCTCGGTCGCCTCCTCGTCTCCCGCGGCCTGACGGTCGGCCTCCAGAAGTTCGACCCGTACATCAACGTCGACCCCGGCACGATGTCGCCGTATCAGCACGGCGAGGTGTTCGTCACCGAGGACGGCGCCGAGACCGACCTCGACCTCGGCCACTACGAGCGCTTCACCGACGTCAACACGTCGCGCGCCTCGAACGTCACGACCGGGGCCATCTACAACTCCGTCATCCGGCGCGAGCGCCGCGGCGACTACCTCGGCGCGACCGTCCAGGTCGTCCCGCACATCGTCGACGAGATCAAGCAGCGCATCCGCCTGATCGCCGAGACGAGCGACGTCGACGTGGTCATCACCGAGATCGGCGGCACGGTGGGCGACATCGAGTCGCTGCCGTTCCTCGAGGCGATCCGCCAGTTCCCTGTCGACATCGGCCGGCGCGACGTCATGTACGTCCACCTCACGCTGGTGCCCTACATCGGCCACGCCGGCGAGCTGAAGACCAAGCCGACCCAGCACTCGGTCAACGAACTGCGCCGCATCGGCATCCAGCCCGACATGCTGCTCTGCCGCTCGGAGGCCGAGCTCGACCTCGACATCCGCAAGAAGATCGCGCTGTTCGGCTCGCTGCCGGTCGAGGCGGTCATCTCGGCCAAGGACGTCGACAACATCTACAAGGTCCCGCTCTGGTACGAGCAGGAGAACGTCGACGACTTCATCTGCGAGCACTTCGGCCTCGAGGCGCGGCCCGCCGACCTCGGCGAGTGGCGCCAGATCTGCGAGCGCGCCGACGCCGCCGACCGCACCGCGAAGATCGCGCTCGTGGGCAAGTACGTGGCGCTCGAGGACGCCTACAAGTCGGTCTCCGAGGCGCTGCGCCACGCGGGCTTCCTGCACGGCGCCGAGATCGAGATCGACTGGGTCGACTCCGAGACGCTGACCGACGACGAGACCGCCCAGCGGATCCTCGGCGACGCCGACGGCATCCTCGTGCCGGGCGGGTTCGGCGGCCGCGGGATCGAGGGCAAGATCCGCGCGGCGCGCGTGGCGCGCGAGGGGCAGATCCCGTACCTGGGCATCTGCCTGGGCATGCAGATCGCGGTGGCCGAGTTCGCCCGCCACGTGGCCGGCATGGACGGCGCCAACTCGACCGAGTTCGATCCCGAGACGCCGCATCCGGTCATCGACCTGCTGCCCGAGCAGAAGGAGGTCTCCGACCTCGGCGGCACGATGCGCCTGGGCGCCGACCCGGTGAAGCTCCACGCGGGCACCCGCGCGCGAGCGCTCTACGACGACGAGGGCGTCATCTACGAGCGCCACCGCCATCGCTACGAGGTCAACATCCGCCTGCGCTCGCGGCTGGAGGCGGCCGGCATGGTCGCCAGCGGCACGTCGCCCGACGAGCGCCTGGTCGAGGTCATCGAGCTGCCCGACCACCCGTTCTTCGTCGCCTCCCAGTACCACCCGGAGTTCAAGTCGCGCCCCGAGCGGCCCGCGCCGCTGTTCCGCGAGTTCATCGGGGCCGCGCTGGCGGCACAGGGCGGCGTGACCGAGGACACCGCGGAGCGCGCGGCGCGCCAGTAGGTGCGGCCGGCCTCCGAGGTAGAGCGCAAGCGGCTCAACGAGGAGTTCGCCGACCTCTGCCGCGTCCGGTCGGTCTCGGGCGAGGAGGCCGAGATCGCGGCGAAGGTCACGGCCGAGCTGGGGTCGATCGGCCTCGAGGCCGAGTCCGACGAGTCCGGAAACCTGCTCGCGCGGATCAACGGACGCGACCCCGAGCGCAGCGTCCTGCTGTGCGCCCACCTCGACACCGTCCCGCACGACGGCGTCGTCGAGCCCGTCTGCGACGACGGCGGCTGGATCAGCGCGGGGGAGACGATCCTCGGGGCCGACAACAAGGCCGCGGTGGCGGTGCTGCTCGCGGTGGCGCGGCGCGGTGCGATCGAGGGCCTGCCCGTCGGCGTCGAGCTGCTGCTGACGACCGGCGAGGAGGTCGCGCTGCGCGGCGCCAAGGCGTTCGACGTCTCGCGGCTGCGCAGCACGTTCGGCTACGTCTTCGACCACGCCTCGCCGATCGGCGAGATCGTCATGGCCTCGCCGACCTACTACCGGCTCGAGGCGCACTTCCGCGGCGCCGCCGCCCACGCCGGGATCCGGCCGGAGGCGGGACGCAACGCGGTCGTGGCCGCCGCCCGCGCGATCGCCGCGATGCAGCTGGGCCGCATCGACGAGGAGACGACGGCGAACGTCGGCGCGATCGAGGGCGGCCACCCGGGCGCGACGAACGTCGTGCCCGAGCACGCGATGTTCCTGGCCGAGGCGCGCAGCCTCGACGAGGGCAAGGTCGAGGCGCTGGTGGCCGACATGGTCGACCACGTCCACGACGCCGCCAACGAGCCGATCTGCTCGTGCGACGTCGACCTGATGGTCGAGAAGCTGTTCACCGGCTACCAGCACAAGGCGCAGGGCGCAGGCGTGCTGGCGGCCGAGGACGCGCTGCGAGCGTGCGGCTACGAGCCGACGCGGATCGTCACCGGGGGCGGCTCGGACGCCAACGCCCTCGAGGCCAAGGGCTTCCCCTGCACGAACCTCGCCAACGGCACCGAGCGCAACCACCAGACCGACGAGCGCGTGTCGGTCGCCGCGCTCGAGGGCATGCTCGACGTCACGTATGCCCTCCTCGACCGTCTCGCCGCGTAGGGTCCGCAGCATGTCCAGGAAGCTTCTCGTCCTCGCGGCGCTCGTCGCCGCCTTCGCCGGCGGCGCGCTCGTGCGCGGCGCCGCGCCGCCGCAGCGCATCGACCTCGCCGGCGTCAACAACCCGATCGGCGGCAAGGGCCGGACGCTGTCGCTGACCAAGGTGATCATCCCGGCGGGCTCCGAGATCCCGCTGCACCGCCATCCCGGCACCGGCGTCGCCTACATCGACTCGGGCACGCTGACCTACACGGTCAAGAAGGGCCGCGTCGACATCCACGAGGGCCCGCCCGGCGTCGACAGCAAGGTCGTCGGCGTGATCGGCGCCGGCCAGACCGGCAAGATCCGTGCCGGCCAGTGGATCGTCGAGCAGCCGTCGGTGATCCACATGGCGCAGAACAAGACGAGCAAGCGGATCGTCATCCACCTGGCGACGCTGTATCCGATCGGCGCGGCACCGAGCATCCCGGTCAAGGGTTGAGCGACCGGGAGTTCGCGCCGCTCGGCTCCGAGCGGGTCTACGACGGTTCGTTCATCTCGCTCGACGTCGCGCGCTTCCGCTACCCCGACGGCGACGAGGTCGAGCGCGCGATCGTCCGCCACCCGGGCGCGGTCGGGATCGTCTGCCACGACGACGAGCACCTGATCCTCGTCCGCCAGCCGCGCGAGGCGGTCGGTGACCCCGACTCGCTCGAGCTGCCGGCTGGCAAGCTCGAGGAGGGCGAGGACGTCATGACGACCGCGAAGCGCGAGCTCTCCGAGGAGGTCGGCCTGGCCGCGGAGCACTGGGAGCCATGGACCTCGTACTACTCGTCGGTCGGCGTCATGGACGAGGAGGTCCACGTCGTCCACGCGACCGGCCTGCACGAGGATCCGGACGCCGAACCCGTCGAGGGCGAGCGGATCGAAGTCGTGCGCTGGCCGCTCGACGACCTCGACGGCGCCCTGGCCGCCACCAAGGACGCCAAGACGATCATCGGCCTGCTGCTGCTCCGCGACCGCCGCGCATAGCCCGTTGCACCCGGCAGGGCGCAGCCGGCCGGGGCCGAACCCCGGCCCATGGCCATCGCCGTCCGCGCCTTCGAAGCCCACGTGCTCGACTTCCTCGCCTACCTCGAGTTCGAGCGCGGGCTGAGCCGCAACACGCTCGAGGCCTACCGCTCGGACCTGCTGCAGCTCGGCTCCTACCTCGACGAGCGCGGCGTCGACGCGCTCGACGTCGAGCACACCCATCTCACGGGGTTCCTCGACGGCCTCGAGGTCGCGCCGGCCACGCTGCAGCGCAAGGTCGCCTGCCTGCGCTCCTTCTACCGCCACCTGCGCCGCGAGGGCGAGCTCGACCGCGATCCGACCGCCGACCTGCGGGCGCCGCGCAAGAGCCAGAAGCTGCCGCAGGTCCTCAGCCGCGCCGAGGTCGCGAACCTGCTCGCCGCGCCGCGCGGCACTGACGCCGCGTCGCTGCGCGACCGCGCGCTGCTCGAGCTGATGTACGCATGCGGGCTGCGCGCGTCGGAGGCGACATCGCTCGACCTCAGCGACGTCGACCTGCGAAACGGCGTCCTGCGCGCGCGCGGCAAGGGCTCCAAGGAGCGCCTGGTCCCGGTCGGCCGCCAGGCGATCGGCGCGGTGCGCGCCTACCTGGAACGGGGCCGCCCGCACCTCGTCGGGGTTCGCGACCAGCCGAAGCTCTTCGTCAACCAGCGCGGCGGCGAGCTCACCCGCCAGGGCCTCTACAAGATCGTCCAGCGCCACGCCAGGGCGGCGGGCCTCGACGGCAAGATGAGCCCGCACACGCTGCGCCACACGTTCGCCACGCACCTGCTCGCCGGCGGCTGCGACCTGCGCGCGGTCCAGGAGATGCTCGGCCACGCCGACATCGCGACGACGCAGATCTACACGCACCTGTCGGCCGAGCGCCTGCGGGACGTCTACTACGCGGCGCACCCTCGCGCGGCGGGGTAGATTGCGGCGCGTGGGTCGCGCCCTTGTCCTCCTTCTGACGGCCGCTGCCGTGGCTGCGCTCGTCAGCGGCTGCGGCAACAAGCGCCAGCCGCCGCCGGTCATCACGACGACCAACCAGCCGTTCGGCTTCCTTCCCCAGGCGATCCCGACCGCCGGCCTGACGTTCCAGCGCCCGCGCCAGTGGCGCTACGTGCCCGGCCAGGCCCCGCTGCTGGCGACGATGACCTCGGGGCTGACGACGATCGCGGTGTGGCGCTATCCGCGGACCGAGCCGCTGCCCACGACCGACGCCGAGCTCGCGACGGCCCGCGACGCGCTCGTCGCCGCCGCCAAGGCGCGCGACCCGAGCTTTCAGGTCATCAAGGCCAAGGGCACGCGCGCGGCGCACCACCCGGCGGTCGTGATCATCGCCAACGAGACGATCTCCGGGCAGCCGCGCGAGGTCCGCTCGACCCACGTCTACGGCGAGGGCGCCGAGATCGTCTTCGACGCGTTCGCGCCGCGCAACGTCTACCCGCAGGTCGAGGACACGGTGTTCCGGCCGGTCGTGCGGTCCCTGGAGCTCGGCAAGCCGAAGGGGTGAGCGCTCGCGCGATCGTCGTGACCCTCGACGCCTGCGGCGTGGGGGCGCTGCCCGACGCCGCGGACTACGGCGACGAGGGCGCGAGCACGCTGGCGCATCTGGCCGACGCCGTCGGCGGCCTCGAGCTGCCGACGCTGGGCGCGCTCGGCCTCGGCGCGATCATGCCGATCGCCGGCCTGAGCGCGAACACGGCGAGCGCGGTCTACGGGCGCCTGGCGCCGTCGGGCCCCGGCAAGGACTCGGCGACCGGACACTGGGAGTTGATGGGCTGCCCGGCGCCCGTCGCGCCGCCCACCTACCCCGACGGCTTCCCGGACGACGTGCTCGCCGCGATCGAGGAGGCCACCGGCGCGAGCTTCTGCTGCAACCGCCCCTATAACGGGCTTGCGGCGATCGACGACTACGGCGCGCACCATCTCGCGACCGGCGAGCTGATCCTCTACACGTCGCAGGACTCGGTGCTCCAGGTCGCCGCCCACGTCCATGTCGTGAGCGAGGACGAGCTGCGGGCGACGTGCAAGGCGATCCGCTCGGTCATGCACGGCCGGCACGCGATCGGCCGGGTCATCGCGCGCCCGTTCACCGGCGCCGAGGGGGCGTTCGAGCGCACGTCGGGGCGCCGCGACTTCACGGTCGAGCCGCCGGGCCGCACCTACCTCGACGCGCTCGGCGAAGCTGGGGTGGAGGTCCACGGCGTCGGCAAGATCCGCGACCTGTTTGCCGGGAGGGGGGTCTCCGAGCACCATCCCGCGGCCGGCAACGCCGAGGCGCTGGCGGCGACGACCGGGCTGCTGGCCGACCTCGACGCCGGCCTCGTCTTCACCAACCTCATCGACACCGACCAGGTCTTCGGGCACCGCAAGGACGTCGAGGGCTTCCACGCCGCGCTGCGCGAGATCGACCTGGCCGTCGAGGGCTGGCTGGCGCACCTGCGCGCCGGCGACCTGCTGATCCTCACCGCCGACCACGGCTGCGACCCCGCCGCGCCGCACACCGACCACACGCGCGAACACGTGCCGCTGCTGGCCGTCGCGTCCGGGCTCGAGCCGCGCCGCCACGACGGGGCGATGGCCGACGTCGGCGCCACCGTGCACCGGTGGCTCACCGGCGGCGAGGCGGGCGACCTGCCGGGGACGTCCTTTGCCTGAGCTGCCCGAGGTCGAGACGATCCGCGTGCAGCTCGCCCCGAAGGTCGAGGGGCGCGTCGTGGAGCGTCTCGAGATCCTCGATCCGCGCTGGACGCTGCCGCTCGCGCCGGAGCAGGTCGTCGATGCCGTTGCCGGCCGCCGCGTCGAGCACCTGGACCGGCGGGGCAAGTACTTCGTCTGGGAGCTCGAGGGCGACGTGTTCCTGCTGGTTCACCTGCGGATGACCGGCAACCTGCTCTACGACGCGCCGGCCGACGCGCCGTACACGCGCGTGGTCTTCGGCCTCGACGACGGCCACGAGCTGCGCTTCTGCGATCCGCGGCGCTTCGGCACCGGCGAGATCGCGATCGGGACCGAGGCGCGAGACGCGTTCTTCGCGGAGCGCCTGGGGATCGAGCCGCTCGGCGGCGAGCTGACCGGCGAGCGCCTGCGCGCGCTGGCCAAGGGGCGCCGCGCCCCGATCAAGGCGTTCCTGCTCGACCAGCGCCGGATCGCCGGCGTGGGGAACATCTACGCCGACGAGGCGCTGTTCCGCGCGCGGATCCACCCGCTGCGCCCCGCCGGCTCGCTCAAGCTCGCGCAGTACGAGGCGCTCGCCGAGGCGGTCCGCGACGCGCTGACGGCCGGCCTGCACGCCGGCGGCGCGACCATCGACGACTTCCGCCACACCGACGGCGTCTACGGCGCGTTCCAGCACGAGTTCCAGATCCACCTGCGCGAAGGCGAGCCGTGCATCGTCTGCGGCGGGACGGTGGTGAAGTTCGTGGCCGGCGGCCGCGGGACGTACGCGTGCCCGACGTGCCAGCCGCCGCCTAGGCGGCGCCGGCGCTGATCACCTGAGGGGACAGGGAGTGGGCGACATTAATCACGCCTGGCGTGAATTAGGTCGCCCAGAGCTGGCGGCGCGCGGGAACGCGCTCGCTCGCTCGACCCGCCCGCCACGTCTGGGCGACCTCATTCATCCCCTAGATGATTAATGTCGCCCCCACGGCTCTGCGGCAAAGCGTGGGGTCAGGCGGCGCTCTGCAGCTCGCGCAGCCGGCCCGAGCGGTCGGCCGCGACGAGCTCCATGAAGCCGCCGACGACGTCGTCGCCGATCAGGATCTGGGGGAAGCTGAGCATGCCGGTGCGGCGGGCGAGCTCCGCGCGTCCGTCCGGGTCGCGCGCCAGATTGATCTCCTCGTACGCGAAGCCGCGGGCATCCAGGAGCGCCTTGG
>Ga0207657_10006821_pt1 | contig 11782 bp, 12 predicted proteins | sample KBSC33metaG_FD_184316 | JGI IMG/M metagenome (GOLD analysis project Ga0207657, IMG submission 184316) | Corn rhizosphere microbial communities from Kellogg Biological Station, Michigan, USA - KBS C3-3 metaG (SPAdes) (version 2) | ecosystem: Host-associated > Plants > Roots > Rhizosphere > Soil ...
CTCACGGGCATTCGCCGGGACCGTGCTCATCTGGGTCACCTCCTCGCCGGGACGGGTCGCCGCTGCGGGCGTCAGGTGTCGCCCCCGGGAGGGGCAATCTTCTAGGATCTGAATTCGATTCTACTTCCCGGCTACGACATTTCCGTTAATCGCCACGCCGATCCGCCGGATTGGTACGCATGATTGAAAAGAGGCTCATGGTGTTACGACACCTAGAAGTGAGTGCTTGACCTAGAACCTGTTTGGAAGTCTGATCCTGATCATTCGCGCTGATCGGCTGGCCTGGAATGGCTTCCGAGCCGGGTAGGCCGGACTTCCGGGCTTGCCGGTTCTGGGGTCAGTACGATCTTCGCGTGAGGGAGGTCGTTAAGGGCCCGAGCCGCACGGCGGTGCTGACCGCTGTGGCCAGGGCTCTGCACCGTGAGGAGCCCCGGCCCTGGGTCATAGATGACTACCTGGCCCTGGGCTTGGCCGGGCGGGAGGGGCGGGCGCTGCTGGGCCGGTTGCGGGCGGAGGTGCCCGGGCCTTACCTGCTGGCCTTCAGCCGCTGGATGTGCGCGCGGGCCCGGTTTGCCGAGGACATCGTGGAGCAGGCCGCTGCAGGCGGGGTCGGCCAGTACGTGATCCTGGGCGCGGGTCTGGACTCGTTCGCCTACCGCCGGAACGACCTGCTGGGCCGGCTGCGGGTCTTCGAGGTCGACCACCCGGCGACCCAGTCGTGGAAGCGGCGGCGGCTGGCCGGGCTCGGCGTTGAGCCCCCGGCCCGGCTGGTGTTTGCTCCGGTGGACTTTGAGCGGCAGACCCTGCGGGAGGGGCTGGAGCTGGCGGGGTTCGATTCCGGGCAGCTGGCGGTCTTCTCCTGGGTGGGCGTGACCATGTATCTCACCCTCGATGCCATCCACGCCGCGCTTGCCGCCATGGCACGGTGTCGGCCCGGCACCCGTGTCGTGCTCAGCTACAATCAGCCGCCGGCTGTGCTCACGGGCAGCACGGCGCAGATCGCGGCCGCCTTCGCCGGGCTCGCCGCCGAGATGGGCGAGCCGTTCATCAGCCGGTTTCTCCCCGGTGAGATGACACGGCTGCTGCATGAGCACGGGTTTGGCCAGATCACCGACTTCGGGCCGGACGAGGCGCGGGCCACCTATTTCCGGGGGCAGGCTGACGTCGAAATCGCCGGGGCTCAGCGGCTGGTTGCCGCCACCGTGGCCCCGGCTTCTGCGCTCGGCGGGCACAACACCGGCCAGCCGGCCTGAACCAGCGTGGGCTCGGCGACCGCGCATTCGGCGTCGCTCATGTCCGGCGGGTAGCGGCGTCCGGATGCTGCGGCTGATGCCGTCTGGGCAGCAGCGGCACCGCACTAGCCCGCCGCCCGCCCAGGCGTGTCCATCACCGGACCCGGCCCGCGGATCCGCCTCAGCTTTCCGGAGGCGGTTCCCCGGTCACCTGTTCCAGGAGCCGGGGATCGGCGAAGTCGCGGAAGAGCACGATATGGCTGTCCCGGATCCGGAGGACCTGGATGGACGATGCCGTGAGCGGCCGGCCTGTCGTGGTGACGGTCGCCTTCGCCCGCATCTCCACGATCACCACCTCCGGGTCCTGGGCCTGGTACAGCTCCGTCACCTCGTAGTCCTCCAGCCGCAGCGGCGACGCCATGACCTGGCGCGAGTACTCGCGGATCACCTCCCGGCCCTCTAGGCGCACGGGCGTGCCCGGCGGGCCGTGGAAGGAGAACTCGATCACCGCGTCGGGCGCGAACAGGTCAGCGAGGCCGTCGGCATCGCCGTCCAGCATCAGCTGGCGGCGGCGGGCCAGGACATCGGCGGGCGTGGCGTGCGTGGCGGATGGCATGCGGCGTTCCCCTTCACGATCGCGGTTCGTTCAACAGCCGTTCATTGAACAATCGTAGAATGAAACGAGCCTCCGGTCAACACCCGTAGAATGAAACCGTGACCACACCCCGGCCCGGCTCCCGTGCCGAGCAGCGCCGCCGCACCGAAGCGCGCATCCTCGACGCCGCGACCCAGGCCTTCTTCACCGCCGGGTACGACCGGACCACCATCCGGGCCGTGGCCTCGGCCGCCGGAGTGGACGCGGGCCTGGTCATGCACTACTTCGGGTCCAAGCAGCAGCTGTACCAGCGGGTGATCGACGCCGCCCCCGTCCCTGAGATCGGCGGCACGCCGGCGGAGGCCGCCGAGCAGATCCTCGCCACGCTCGCCGACCGGCTCGCCAGCGCGCCCGGGGCGTCGCTGGCCCTGTTCCGCTCGATGCTGACCAACCCCGAGGCCGCCACCGCCGCCAGCGCCGGCATCGCCCGCTACGAGGCGCAGATCGCCCAGGCCATCCCCGCCGCCGATGCGGACCTGCGCGCCGCGATCATCAGCGCCATCACCCTCGGCATCACCGTCTCCCGGCACCTCATCAAGTCCGACGAACTCGCCACCGCCGACCCGGCACACGTCATCGAGCTGCTGCGTCCCTGCATGCTCTCGCTGACAGCCCGTCCCGACCGCAGCGGGCCGCGAAAGAGGTAAGCGCTGGCAGTGAGGGTACGGGGGTGCGTTTAAGCCAGGCCCGTTCGGCCCCCGGAAGGTCAATTCGGTCCATAGGCCCGCCGGCGCGCGGACCGTTCCGGCCCGCTGCCTCGGCCCGCGCCGGGTGCGAGGATGCCGGGGTAGCCTGTGTGCTGGCAGGAGCGCCTGCCGCACTCCGAGCTGCCGGGGCCCGCGCCCGCGGTGGCGGTGAGGACAAGGGCCGCCGGTTCGCGCTAGCTGGGACAGATCAGTCACCGCTGAGCCAGGCGATCAGGGCGCGGGGCAGGGTCGCCGTGAAGGACATGGCGTGACTGACGACAGCGCGTTCAAGAAGCAGGTCCGGGCGAGGATGGCCGAGACCGGGGAGAAGTACACCGTCGCCCGCCGGATGGTCATCGCCGGGCGTGATCCGGGCCAGCCGCCCGTGGCGTTGCGGGTGTACCTGAATCCGCACGTGGACCTGGAGCTGACCGGCGAGGCGGCCCGGGCGTACGCGGCGGCCGATGAGCCGGGCCAGCGGGATATGGCGAACCGGCTGCTGGCGGACCACATCGAGATGGCCGGGTCCGAGGAGGCCGGGGTCGCCGCCGGTTCAGAGATCCTGACCGTCCAGCAGCTGCGCATCGAGGAGATCGGTGAGCTGGTGCGCCGGCGGATAGGACAGGCGGCCGGAGTCGCCTCGGTGTCGGTCGGCGGGGATCTGGATCAGATCCGGGTTAATATTCATGCCGCCCGGCCGGGCGTGGTGTTGGGCCATGGCGGCGCGGGAGCCGACCGGCTCCGCGCCGAGCTGGAGGAGCTGACCGGCAAGCCAGTACTGCTGGCCATCGGGGACGGAGAGGCTGGCCCGCGGGAGGAGCCGGCTGACGCTGGGTCCGGGCGCGGGACCTGAAGAACCGGCATCAGGGCCTGTCGTCCTCACGGGCGGCTGGACGAGCGGTACAGGTCGGCGACGCGGAAGGCCAGGTCCAGGGACTGGCTGCGGTTGAGCCTGGGGTCGCACGCGGTCTCGTACCGCTGGCGCAGGTCGGCTTCGGCGATGTGCATGCCGCCGCCGATGCACTCGGTGACGTCGTCGCCGGTGAACTCGATGTGGATGCCGCCCGGATGCGTGCCGAGGGCGCGGTGCACCTCGAAGAAGCCGGCCACCTCGTCCAGCACGTCGTCGAAGTACCTGGTCTTGTGGCCGCTGGCCGCCTCGACCGTGTTGCCGTGCATCGGGTCGCACACCCACACCACGGGGGCACCGCTGGCCGCCACCGCCTCGGCCAGCGGCGGCAGCGCCTGGCGGATCCGGCCCGCGCCCATCCGGGTGATCAGGGTGAGGCGGCCCGGCTCGCAGTCCGGGTCGAGCGCCTTGATCAGCGCGAGCACGTCCTGGGTGCTGACGGCCGGGCCGATCTTGACGGCGACCGGGTTGCGGATCTGCCGCGCGAACTCGACGTGGGCGCCGCCGGGATCCCGGGTCCGCTCCCCTATCCACAGCAGGTGCGCGGACGAGTCATACGCTTGCCCGCTGCGGGCGTCGGTCCGGGTCAGGGCCTGCTCGTAGTCCAGCAGAAGGGCCTCGTGGCTGGAGTAGAACTCCACCGCGCGGAACTGTTCGGGATCGGCCCCGCAGGCGTGCATGAACGCGATGGCCCGGTCGATCTCCTCGGCCAGCCGCTCGTAGCGCTGCCCGGCCGGGCTGCCGGCCACGAAGTCCTGGTTCCAGGCGTGGGCCTGGCGCAGGTCGGCGTACCCGCCGCCGGCCAGGGCGCGGCACACGTTCAAGGTGGCCGACGAGCAGTGATACGCGTCGAGCAGGCGGCGCGGGTCCGGCGTCCGTTCGGCGGCGGTGAACTCGAGCCCGTTCACCGCGTCGCCCCGGTAGGACGGGAGCTCCACGCCGTCCCTGACCTCGGTGACCGCCGAGCGCGGCTTGCCGAACTGGCCCGCCATCCGGCCCACCTTCACCACCGGCACGCTGGCCGCGTAGGTCAGGACGACCGCCATCTGCAGCAGGGTGCGGAACTTGCCCCGGATGGTTTCGGCCGTCGTGCCGGCGAAGGTCTCCGCGCAGTCGCCGCCCTGGAGCAGGAAGGCCTCTCCGCGGGCTACCGCGGCGAGCCGCTCCTTCAGCTGGTCGCACTCGGCGGCCAGCACCAGCGGCGGCAGCCCTTCCAGGCGGCTCCGCACCGCGTCGAGGGCAGCACGATCGGGCCACTGCGGCTGCTGAAGCGCGGGCGAGATCACATCCTCAGGCTAGCGGCCGGCCGCGCGAACCCGTGCCGGCCGGCCGCCCTCACCTCCGATATCCCGCCCGGGCCAGCGGCGCTTATCTCATTGGTCGATGCTGAACATGCCCTCGGGTACCCCGGCGATCTGGATCTGGCGCCAGATCGAGCGCTGCTGCGGGAGTTCGTGGTAGCGGCGCAGCGCGGCGAGGCCACCCAGCCAGCCGGTCCAGCCCGGGTACGGCGGGTTGGCGGGGTCGAACCCGCTCTCCACCACGGTGAGCCGGGTCTTGCCGTCCGAGCCTTCCAGCTCCCAGCTGTCGGTCATGCCGTCGGCGAACCGCAGCGTCGCCTTGCGGCCCGGCTCGAACTCGACGAACTTGGCCCCGCCGGGGTCCAGATCGAACCCGCCCATCGCGAAACGGCCGCCCACATAGGGCTCGATGTCCACGTTGGCGCCGAACCACCGTGCGAACTGCTCCGACTGGGTCATCGAGTCGAACACCTGCTCCGGTGCCGCGTCGATCACCACGGAAGCATGCAGCTCGTTCGACGTGAAGTCGCACTTGGGCGTCAGCTCACGGCCGGCCAGATAGTCCGCCAGGTTGGCGATCGCCAGCGACCAGAACGTCGACAGCGCGCCACGCGCACCGGCCTCGTCGGCCAGCACCTCCGCGAAACTCGGCAGGTCGCTCTGGCTCAGCGTCACCAGCGTGCCGTCCTCGTCCTCGGCCAGCTCGAACTCCACCGTGGACTCGACACCCTCGACGGTCCAGGCGAACCGGATGGTGCGCTCGTCCACGTGCAGCACGCGCTGGTGCGGCTCAGCGCCGTCCGGCGTGAAGCGGCCCCAGAACTCGTACGTGCCGGGCAGGTCGACGTGGGCGTGCTCGGCCAGCCAGACGCGCAGCGCGGCCGGGTCGGTCAGCGCCTCGTACACGACCTTCGGTGGCGCCGGAACGACCGCGCTCAGGCGCAGGTCAGGGTCGGTCATCGGGATCTCCCTTCGGATAGCAGGCGACGGCCAGGCGGAACGCGTCGCCCTCGGCACCGCCGTACCGGGTGAACAGGTCCTGCAGCGTCTGCTGCAGCTCGTCGAGGAACGCCTTGCGCTGCTCCGGGCGCACCCGGATGTCCCCAGACACGCCGATCGACGGCAGGTCGGGCCGGGTGAGGTCGAGCGCGGCGACGTCCGCTTGGACGCCCTCCATCAGGTCGACCAGGTAGCCCAGGCTGAGCCGGTCACGAGTCTGGCGCAGCCCGATCCGGCCCACCAGGCCCGGGGACAGCCAGTAGGACCGGCCGGCCGCCTGGTAGATCCCCTCGTGGATCCCGCGCACCCGGCGCTCGGCCACCTGGCGGACCAGGCGGGCCCCCAGCAGGCGCTTGACGTGGTAGTAGACACGCTGCGGGGTCTGGTCGAGCTCGACCGCCACCTCGGTGCACGACCGGGGCTCGGCGAGCTGCCGCAGCACTTCGATCCGCTGCGGCTTGAGCAGGGCTTCAGCCTGCTCGATCTGGTCCAGGTAAACGACGTCCCTCATGACAAAAATCAGTCTTTACGTAAAAGAACTTTTTGTCAATGGCCTTCTGGCGACCATCACGACGGCCGCGATCGGCATCGGGCTCCTCGTCGGTTCCTCGTCGCGGGCGCTTACGGGAGAAGCTGGTCGGTGAGGATCGACCTCAGCCACGTCTCGTAGCGCTCGCCGCTCCAGCCCCGGTCGGTGACGAGCAGGGCGTACACCTCGGGAGACGCCAGGGCGTGGATGACGTCGGCGGCGTCGCGCTCGCTGAGCCCCGGCCGCAGGGCGCCCGAACGAGCCAGCGAGCGGGCGATGCCCTGCTGGCCCTCGTGGCGTTGCCGGGCGATCTCGGCGAGCAGCGCGGCCGCGTCCTGGTCGGATCGGGCCGCGTCGGCCAAGACACGGTGAACGGGCCCGACACGGGCCATGATCTCGCGGAGCAGCGCGGCGAACCCCGCCAGCTGGCCCTTCGGGTCCTCGGCTGAGAACAGCACCCGGACCTGCGGGCGGTCCGCCACGGCCACCGCCTCGTCGTCGCCTCCGATCGAGACGTCGAGCAGGGCCTTGAGGATCCCGAGCTTGGAGGAGAACAGCCGGTACACCGTGGCCTGCGGGGTGTCCGAGCGGTCGCTGATCGCCTCGATGGTCGTGGCGGCGTAGCCGCGCTCGACGAACAGGCTCTGGGCCGCCTCGACGACGGCCGCCTGGGTGCGGCGGGTACGCGCCTGGCGGGCGGCTCCGTCGTACGTTCGGCGCGGCTTGACATCTCGATCCATATTGGTGATAGTACTACTATCAAAACGAGAGTCCAACTCTCACGAATATCCAATCGGTACGTTTTCCAAGGAGCGACCATGACCAGCACGTCCACCACCTCCGTCCAGGCGGCTGCCGCTGCCATCACGTCCGTCACCCTCGAGGTGCCCGACCCCGGCGCCGCCGACGCCTTCTACCGCGCCGCGTTCGGCCTGGGCACCAAGGTGCGCGTCCGCGCGTCACAGGCGCCGACGAGCGGTTTCCGCGGGTTCACGCTGTCGCTCGTGGTGTCGCAGCCGTCCACGGTCGACGCATTGGTCGGCGCCGCGCTCGACGCGGGCGCGACGACGATCAAGCCCGTCAAGAAGGGGCTCTGGGGCTACGGCGGCGTGGTGTGCGCCCCCGACGGGACGATCTGGAAGATCGCGACGTCGGCGAAGAAGGACACCGGCCCGGCCACCCGGCAGGTCGACGACATCGTGCTCCTGCTGGGCGTCGAGGACGTCGCCGCGACCAAGCAGTTCTACGTCGAGCGGGGCCTGACGGTGGCGCGCGGCTTCGGCAGCAAGTACGTCGAGTTCACCGCCCCGGCGTCGCACATCAAGCTGGCGCTCTACAAGCGCCGGGCCCTGGCCAAGGACGCCGGGGTCCCCGCGGAGGGCACCGGATCGCACCGGATCGCCATCACCAGCGACGCCGGGCCGTTCACCGACCCGGACGGGTTCGGCTGGGAAGCCGGCGCGTGAGGCTGATACGACCGGCGTGAGGGAAGGAAGGAATCATGGCTGAGCAGAAGACCGCGGCCTTCAGGACCGCGAAGCGCACCAGCGGCGAGGCGTCCGGGACGTTCACGGACGAGGAGAAGGCCGCGGCGAAGGAGCGCGTCAAGGAAATGAGGCGCTCCCCGCGCGCGAGCAAGGCGGACGGAGAGCGTGACGTGCTCGAGAAGATCTCCGAGATGGACGACACGGATCGCGTGATGGCCGAACGTATCCATGCCATCGTCACGGCCAGCGCGCCCGACCTCACGCCGAGAACGTGGTACGGGATGCCGGCGTACGCCAAGGACGGCACCATCGTCTGCCATTTCCAGCCCGCGCAGAAGTTCAAGACGAGGTACCCGACGCTCGGCTTCAGCGACAAGGCGAACCTCGACGACGGCACCATGTGGCCGGTCGCCTACGCCCTGACCAAGCTGACCAAGGCCGACGAGGCCAGGATCGCGGCGCTGATCAAGAAGGCGGTCAGCTGACTCAGGGCCGCCGGCTTACGGCGGCGCCGGGCAGGACGCAGGGGGCCGACGCGAGGTGGCTCGCCTCGTCGGAGATGCGCCGCAGGCTGGCGCTGACCAGGCACGTGTCGGCATCGATTCTCCGGAAGCGGGGAACGACGCTGGTCACGAGCCAGCGCCAGCGGTCGTCGAAGCGGGTGATCCGCGGCCACGCCGGTGCTCGCAGGGCGCGCGGGATGCCCCGGCTGAGCGAGTAGAGGTAGAACGAGGTGAAGGACGCCACCTCCCGCCGCACGCCGCGCACCTCGAAGCTCGTGGCCGAGCCGATCGAGATGAGCCTGGCGAACGCGCACGAGAGGCGATCGAAGTTGGGTTGCACCACGGCGCGCTGCTCGTGCCGGAGGAGCTCGACGTTGCCCTGCCAGATGAGATCACAGGCGGCCTGCCGGGCCGCCGCGGACGCCGCCGGGTCCGCCAGGACACGCCGTCCCTGGTCGATCGCCTCGAAGCCGGCCAGGACCGGTGCGTAATGCCGCTCCGCCTGCAGGAGGGCGCGCAGGCGTTCGATCCCGTCGTCGGCGGTGACGTACGCGAGGTGAACCCAGAAGATGTCGTTGAAGATGGCGTTGTTCGTCGCCCGGATCGTGTCCACGTCCTGCGTCAGCAGCAGTTTCCGGCGAGCCAGGCTGTGCGGGATGTCCACGAAGCCCGTGCGGTCGGTGTCCAGCCGGAGCGGGAACAGGACGAGCCGGATGTGGTGCGACGCGATCGCGGCCATCGCGGCCCACTTGAAGCAGGCGGGCTCGCGCCGGTGGATCCAGGCATAGCAGGACGAGATCTCCACGTTGCGGTGGAATGCGCAGCACGGGTCGCTCAGGAAACCGTCGGCCACGGCCCTCCATCCCGCGATCGTGTCCGGCGTCCTGTCCCGGGGGACGATCTCGGGTGGCCCGGGGATGAGCTCATCGGGGGTGTGCATCACCAACGGCCTCTCGCTCCCTCGCGACCGGGTCCGCTGTGACGGCCCGGGCCAGATCGGCCAGCCACGCCTGGGTGGTCGTGTGCAGCAGCGGGCCCAGGACCGCCCGGCCCAGCCACGGGAGCGGCCCGGTCTGGGTTTCGTGGCTGAGGACGACGGTGCCCGGACCGTCGGATGGGGGGCGGAGCGTGAACGCGTGCTCGGCGTGCAGCCCGCGGGCGTCCGCGATGAAGGTGAACGAATCCGGCCGGTCACTGGCCACCACGGTGCTGCGCAGCGCGATCGGGTGTGCCTTCCACCGGAAGCGGCCGGATGGCTCGACCCGGACCCACCGGCAGGCGCGATACCACGACGGCCAGCCTTCGACGTCGGCCAGCAGATCCCATACGCGTTCCGCCGCGGCCGGAGCCACGATCTGGTTGTGAACGTCAATCGGCGGGCGGGGGGCCGTGCTCGCCGCGCGGAGCAGCCGGCCGGAGAACCGGGTGAGCCAATCGCGGGGCATGAACCGGCCGCCGGTGGCCATCACCTTGTTCCGCAGGCCGGGGATGACCACGGCCCGGCCCTGGTCCAGCGCGTCCAGCCCGGCCCTGATGACGGGCCCGGGGTCGGCCAGGCTGCGGTAGATCGCCGTGCGGCCGACATCGGCGCCCAGCGCGCCGACGAAACCCGTGCGGGTGGGGCCGGGACACAGCGCGGTGACCGCTACGCCGGCCGGGCGGGCCTCGGCCCACAGGGCCTGGCTGAACGACAGCACGAAGGCCTTGTTCGCCCCGTACACGGCCTGGAGCGGCGCGGGCTGGAACGCGATCGTGGACGCGACGTTGAGAATCCCGCCGCTGCCCCGGGCGAGCATTCCGGGCAGGAACGCCCGGGCGAGGGCGACCACGGTACCGACGTCGACCGCGAGTTCCTCGGTCTCGCGGTCCGGGTCGGCCTCGGCAAACGGGCCGTAGCTGCCGAACCCGGCGTTGTTGACCAGCACCTCGACCGGGCGGTCGCCGACGCGATCGAGGAGCGCCGACACACCAGAGGGGCTCGAGAGGTCGGCGGCGACGGTCTCGACCTTCACCGCGGGAGCAGCACGGCGGATCTGGTGCGCCGTCTCGTCCAGCCGGGCCTCGTCCCGTCCGGTCAGCACCAGGGACATGCCCCGGTCCGCCAATCCGGCGGCGAGCCCGCGGCCCAGCCCGGACGACGCTCCGGTCACGACCGCCCACCGGTCCTGATAGTGGATCACGACCTTCGGCATGACCTGCTCCTCGTATAGCTTCCTTCGGCGACACCACCACGATGCGCGCTACGGCGCGCCATAGCGTCAGTCATATGACTGTCGCCTGACCGCGGCTGGCACCCCGTTCAGCGCGTCTCGCAGCGCCGCCCGGGAGGTGATGCCGAGCTTGGGGAAGATCCGGTACAGGTGAGCCGAGACGGTGCGCGGGGCCACGTAGAGCCGGGCGGCGATCTCGCGGTTGGTCAGGCCGGTCGCGGCCAGCCGGGCGACCTCGCGCTCCTGGAGCGTGAGGGACGCGCCGCCGCCGTTGACACGCTGGCGCGTGGCCCCGGTCGCCCCGAACTCGATGGCCGCGCGTCGCGCCCACGGACGCGCGCCGAGCCGCTCGAAGCCGTCGCGAGCGACGGCGAGCTGGCTCCGGGCGTCACGAGTGCGGCGGAGCCGCCGCAGGCGTTCGCCGTACGCGAGGTGCACCCGGGCGAGCTCGAACGGCCACTCCCCGATGCCAGGCAGTGCCAGCGCCGCGGCGAACAGGGCCGGTGCTTCGTCATCGGACGCGACCATCGCCCTGGCCGCGGCCGTGACGAGAGCGAACCGCGGCGACAGGCGGCCGATGTCCGCTCGCCGCGCGGCCTCGGCGTGAGCCCGGGCCTCGTCGTCGCGTCCGGTATGCACCGCGGCGTCGATCAGGTCCAGCGCGGTCCACAGCGCCTGCAGGGAATGGGAGCGGAACGTGCCCGGCGGGGTGATGGCCGTGGTGTGGGCGTAGCACTCCTCGAAGTCGCCGTCGGCGAGCGCGGCCTGGGCGAGGGCGTGATGCGCGAAGTCCGCCAGGCGTCCCAGCTGGCGCGGTGTGGCCCACTCGATCATCGCCTGGCAGATGTCCTGACACGCCTCGCGTTTCCCCCGGTTGCCGGCGACCAGGGCGATGGCGTAGCGGCCGGCCCAGGCGTACAACCGGTATCCGCGCTCCTCGCACAGGGCGGTTCCCTCGGCGGCGAGCCGTTGCGCTTCGTCCCATCGTCCGGCGTTGAGCTCGCCGATGGCGAGCATGTGCAGCGCCATGATCGCGGTGCCGACGGCGCCGCCCTCTCTCCCGTCCCGGACCACCCGCAGGAGAGCCTCCCGGCAGCCCGGCAGCCGGTCGGCATAGAACCCGGCGATCGCGGTCCGGATGATGAGGGCGTCGTCCTCGGTGTTCCTCAGCTGCCCGATCTGGTCGTCCAGTTCGGACAGCGTCCGGTTCGGCGCCGTGACCGGGTCGGCGAACGTCTTGGCGAGCAGCCTCACGTCGGTCGGCGCCGCC
>Ga0207657_10006822_pt1 | contig 11781 bp, 13 predicted proteins | sample KBSC33metaG_FD_184316 | JGI IMG/M metagenome (GOLD analysis project Ga0207657, IMG submission 184316) | Corn rhizosphere microbial communities from Kellogg Biological Station, Michigan, USA - KBS C3-3 metaG (SPAdes) (version 2) | ecosystem: Host-associated > Plants > Roots > Rhizosphere > Soil ...
AAGCGCCGATCTTGAGGTCCGGCACAATCACGATGCAGTGCGCGTTCTCCAGCAGTTCTTGAGGAATGCCTTTATCCGGCGCTGCCATGACCTCTGAGAATACGGCCGCCGCCTCATCCAGCCGTTTGGCGGGCTCGTTGTCTTTAGCCAGTAATGGTGCGATTGCCAAAGTGCTCACTAGAATAAGTCTCATTTCTCACTCCTATCAGGTAACCAAACTGTCCCGAGCGGGTGTCCGGCCACTATCCTCTCTCTAGCACAGATCGCGCCAATTGTTCTAGACGATAAATGACAACCATCTCGGCCCCAGAAAACATCTGTTCCGTGAAGGAGGTGAGTGTTATGCAATAACTCTTGCCCGAAGGTGCGCCATTTCCCCCAACCTCCGCCGATCGCGCGATCTAAGTGCTACAGGAGCGGGATCGAGCGGCGCAGCATAGGTCGCTGACATCAATACCTTTCGACCCGCAGCGTTGCCATGGTCCCAGGAGTGCATATAAGGCAAGCGGAAAGCGTGCGGAGCAATCCCAAACGTGATTCCGAAGCGACTTATAAAGAGTCCAAGTAAAGGAGGGGAAGCAAATGAAATTCTCCAGAACAGTGCCAGCAATGTTTTGCCTTGCGTTCTTGGGCACTACATTTTCATCGAGTGTCAAGGCGGACGCCTTTGACAAAAAGACTGAGGTCACATTTAGCGGACCTGTAGAGATTCCGGCGGTTCACCAGCCAGGTTTTGGCGTGTTGCCCGCGGGTACTTATGTGTTCAAAGTCGCGGCATCGGCGGGCAACCGTCATATCGTCCAGATCTTTAGCAAAGACGAAGCGACCATCTATGCCACGATCTTAGCTATCCCGAATGTTCGGATGACTCCGACCAGCAACACTGTCATCACGTTCCGCGAACGGCCCGCAGGCCGCCCGCAAGCGCTTCAGGCATGGTTTTATCCTGGAAAACTGTGGGGCGAAGAATTCGTCTACCCCAAAGCGCAAGCTGTCGAGTTAGCACAATCGACCAATACAACTGTGCTCGAAATGCCGGCTACTGTAACAGTGGAAGCCGCGAAACCGGAAGAACCGCGGATAACTGCTGAGCTGGAACGAGCGCCCGTCACGGCAGTTGAACCGTCTGGGAAAGAGGTGGAAATGGCACAAGCAGTGACGCCTCCACCGGCGGCGGAAACGCTGGTGGCAAAAGCCGAGCCCGCGCCGGAGCTACCGAAGAGCGCAAGTCCGTTGCCGTTAATCGGTCTGATCGGATTGCTGGCGTTGGGAGCGGGCTTAACGCTACGCTTTGCGCGAGCTCGCGCATTGTAGAGGTACTTTGATTTCCGGGCAGCACGCCAAGTTGTTGAAGCCTGACACAGATTAGGCGTAGCGAAAGCCAGAAGGGGATCACGTGACTAGAACCTCAAAATTAGACCGAGAGCACAGCGTCACGAAAGCGGTTGTGCTTCCGGTCCTTCTTTTTTTCCTTAGCGGATTCGCCAGCTCCCAAGTTGCACCGCCCAACAGCAGCCGCGAGCAGGAGAACTTTCGCATCTCGGTGGAGGTTGACTTGGTCGTGTTACAGGCGACGGTGCGCAATCGTGACGGTCACGCGGTTGCGCAACTCAGCCAGCGGAATTTCGAAGTCTTCGAAGATGGCCGGCCTCAGCCGATCCGCGTATTCCGGCACGAAGACACGCCCGTCACCGTTGGCTTGGTCATCGACCATAGCGGCAGTATGCGCGAGAAACTCGCGGATGTGACCGCCGGGGCTCAGGCCTTCGCCCATTCCAGTAACCCTAACGATCAGATGTTTGTCGTCAATTTCAACGAGACTGTTTCGTTGGGTTTGCCCAGAGGAATACACTTCAGCGATGACGCGAAACAACTGGGAGGCGCGATCTGGGGGGCGCCGGCACTCGGTACCACGGCCCTTTACGACGCGATCATCGAAGCGCTGAATCAGCTCCAGCAGGGCAATAGCGACAAGAAGGTTCTGATTGTCATAAGCGACGGCGGTGATAACGCAAGCAAGGCTGGCCTGGACAAAGTGCTGAAGATGGCGGAACAATCGAGTGCCATGATCTATACCATCGGCATCTTCGATCCGGAGGATCCAGACCGCAACCCGAAGGTGCTCCAGCGCCTTGCCCGGGAGACCGGTGGCGAAGCGATCTTTCCCACCCGCTTGAGTGAAACAGTCGAGATTTGCGAACGCATTGCCCGAGACATCCGGGACCAATACACGATTGGCTACTCGTCCACCGACCAGCAGGATGGGGCTTACCACAAGGTTCGGATCACCGCACGAACGGATGGAAACGAAAAACTGTCGGTGCGTGCTAGGGCGGGCTACAGAACTGGAGGCGCATTTCAGCCAAGCAAGGATGCGAGATGAGAGTGGTCATGTCGAAAAACCCGCTGACGGGAATCTTGCGTTGGTCGCAGATTGTGCTCCTCATTTGCGGCGCGGCAATGCTGGGTTATTGCGCCTTCGTTCTGCTGGATACTCGCCTGTTCCAGGACCGTGAGAGCCGGAGTCTCCAACATTTGCTCGAAGAACAGCGCGCCCAGAGCGGCGCCGTCTCGTTACGCGCCAAGCCTCTTAATGCGCCCAAGATTCCACCGGCCTCCACGGAGAGCGGCCTTATCGGGCGTATCGAGATCGCACGTCTTGGCCTCTCCGTAATGGTCGTTGAAGGAGATGATGGAAAGACTCTCAGGCGGGCGGCCGGCCATATTCCCGGCACGGCCCTGCCGGGGCAAAGCGGAAACGTGGGCATCACTGCACACCGCGATACGTTCTTCCGGCCCCTGCGAAATATCGAGCTGAACGATGTAATCACGCTCACTACGTGGCAAGGCGAGTATCGGTACCGGGTTGTGTCCACGCAGGTCGTAAGCCCGGAAGACGTTGCAGTTCTGGATTCGACCGGCGATGAGATCCTGACCCTGCTGACTTGTCATCCGTTTTACTTCGTCGGCGCCGCCCCGAACCGGTTTATCGTTCGTGCGCAAAGAGTCGGAGGATGAGCGGCTGGAAGCGATGTAGGCGCGTCAGGCAGCCGTCAGCGTTAGGATCAGCTCTTCCATAACGATTCGATCATCGGGCCGTGCGTCACGCAGCGCGCGGTCCGCTTCAAACAGCTTTCCTACCGCGCGCTCGAGCTTCGTTTTCGAAAACGCCCCCACCGTCTGCTCGATCTGCCGCGCGCGTTCGGGCCACATGCGCGCTCCCAGTTTATTGAAGTGCGCCTGGATCTGGGACGCGTTGCGCAAGCCAGCTTCGCGCGCCACCAGCGCCGTACGGAACTGCGTCGCCAGGAAGGTGAGGGCCAGCGGCATGTACTCGCCTTCGCGCGCCAGGGTGTCGAGGATTTCCAGCGCCCGCGTGCGATCGCTTCTTCCCAACGCCGCCACCAGCGCAAAGATGGTGGTTGCCTGCGCATCCGGCACCAAGGCCGCGATATCGTCCGCCGTCACTTTCCTCGCGCCGCCGGTGAACAAATACAGCTTCTCGATCTCCACTGCGATACGCGAGGCATCGCCTCCCGTGGCATCCAGCAGCATTGCCAGTTCGGCCAAACCCAATTGCAGTCCGGTTTTTTTTGCCAGCGCTTGCGCCAGGGAGCGCACTGCTTCGGGCGAGAACGGGCGAAACTCCACTTGAGCCGGAATCGTCGCAAAGTATTTCTGGACCCGCTCGAGCTTGGCCTTGTCCTCACCCTCAAAACCATAGCGGCTGGATTCGAGCACCACCACCGTGCCCGGAGTAGGCTCGCGCAGATACGCGGCAAGCTGGTTGGTTTCACCCGCATCGCCGCCCTCGTCGGATTCGGCGGCCGCCGCGCGTCCTCGCGGCAAGACTGTTTCGGCGCTGCCGATCCAAATGACCCGGCGCGACGCAAATAACGAAAGCGCGCGGGCGTCATCCAGCGCGGCGGCCAACGGGACTTCACTCAAGTCCACTCGGGTCAACCCGGACTCTCTGTCTTCGGGGACGGAACCCAGCGCCGTTTCGAGCAACGCTTGCCGGCAACGCTCGCGCTGATATGGCTCGGGTCCCAGAAACAGATATACCGGAGCGGGAGCGCCTTTCTGCAAGCTCAGGAGAAATTGGTCCGGCGTCATGGGTTGCGGCTGCTAGAAGGCTTCCAAAATCGACGACACGACTTGCTGCGCAGTCTGCTGGCTGGCCCTAGCCAGCGCCGAATCGCTTTCTTCGAAGTACGCCGTGGGATCAATCGAAATTTCATAGCGCTCGCGAATCTCGTAGTTGGGACGGCTATACAGAACCTTACCGGTAGCGCGTTCCCGCAAAGTCAGGCGCAAGCCCACATGCACCTCGACGGCGCTGGCGGTGCCGGTGGCCGGATCGAAAATAGTGGGGAACGATTGGTAGCTGAGCACCGCTCCGTCCAGAATCGCGTCCGCGGCACTGGTGTCTGTGACAATGCGGTAGCGCGTGCGTGAAATAAACTCGCGCGTGATTGCCTCGGGCAGTTGATCGGTGAGTTTGTAGCGCGTCGTCACGTTACTGAACGCGGGAATCGCGATGGTATGAACAGTCTTCGGAATCAGGTCGCCGTGGCCTCCTGTGTGATAACCGCAGGAGGAAGTCAGCAACAGAAAGCCGATCGCGGCGATCGAGCCCAGCCTCACCGCAGGAAACCTTTCGCCACCGCCAAGGCGTTCTCAGCTACCAGCCGCAGATTGTCGGACACCATCCAGAGCCAGCAGGCACGCGGCTGATTCGGGTCGGCGGCAATCGCGCCCACGCTCAGCCCGCTCATTCCAGCGACGCTGACGTTGGTGGGCGGGTCGTCAGACCGCACGTCAAACCCCGCCGCGCCCAGTCCTTCGGCCAGCAGGTCGAGATTAGGAATTTCGTCAAACTCCACCCATATGGAAAAACTATGGCCGTGAAACACCGGCGCTTGAATCAGGCGCAGCGACGGCATGGGGACGGATGGATACAGAGCCAGCAGCGAAGCCACGTGCCGCAGAATCCGCTCTTCCACGCCTTCAAGCGGCTCCAGCGCTTCCTCTCCATAACGCGCCAGCAGGTTGAAGCCGAGCTGCGCGTCGAACACATCCATCTTCAGTTTCTGGAACGTGAGCACGCCCACGGTTTGCTGCCGCAGCTCGTCCAAGCCCTTCTTGCCGCGCTCGCTGGCCGGCTCGAACACATGAATGATGGATCTCCGCACCGGCCCGATTTTCGCGAGGCTCGTGAGCAGCATCGCGCAGGCGATGGCCGCCGGATGCGCGATCACCGGAATCAATCCAGGTTCAGGCAGCGAACGTGTAGGCTCGGCGGTAGGAGCGCGCAAGCGCGCATGAGGCTGGTCTTCGAGAGCGCCGGTCAAATCGATCAGCACCGGTCCATCGGCTGGATTGAGCTTCAGCGCGCGCCGGCTCGACGCCTCCGATCCCGCCAGGAACGCCACTTTCGATCCGGTCAGGCTCTCCGCGGTCAGCGGAACCAGCGCCAGCACCTCTTCGTCATCGGCGCCCAGCATGGCGGCGTTTTCCGCCGCGGCCGAAATCAGCTCGATGTGGGGAGCGGGCTTGCCGTGTTCCAGAAGTTCGCGCAATTCCTTGGCCAGCAGGCTGTCGCCGCCGACCAGAGCCACCCGCGCGTGCGCTGCCTTCTCAGCCAATTTGATGCTCCGGTTCCTGCGGAGGCTGCGGATGCGGACGCAATCGCCGCCGTATCGCCCCGCCGATGCGAATCGCGATGCCAACTCCGACGTAACTGATCGCCAGGATCAACAGAACTGGCTGTGAAAAATTCCAGACCAGAAAAATGAGCACGCCCATTAAAATAATGCTTAGCGGCGAGCGCGGATGCGTGAGACTCAGATCCTTGAAGCTGGGATACCGCCAGGTGCTCACCATAAGAAATGCCAGCAGCCCGAGCAGCGCCAGCCACAGCGTCGAAAGGATCCAGTTATGGATGGGTTCGCTGCCCGCCGCATAAATCACCGCCACTACCGCGGACGCTCCCGCAGGAATGGGCAGGCCGACGAAGTATTTGCGATCCGGACGCCCCGGATTCTTCGGCACCGGGTTCTTCTGGATATTGAAGCGGGCCAGGCGCGCGGCTCCGCACAGCATAAACAGGAATGCGACGAAGTACCCGGTGCGGTGCAGGTATTCGAGAATCCTCGAGTCAATCGACGGATCGACAAATTGCACGCCCCAGGTGAACGCCAGCACGGCAGGCGCGATGCCGAAACTGATCGAATCCGCGAGCGAGTCCATCTCCTTGCCGAATTCGCTTACGGTGTTGGTGAGGCGAGCGATGCGTCCGTCCAGACCGTCCAAGAACACCGACCATCCAATCGCCACCGCGGCATTCTGAAAATGATGCGGCGCGGCAGCGGCGTCGCTGACCATCGCCATCGAGCCCTGGAACGATTCGATCAACGCGTAAAATCCCAGGAACACGTTGCCCGCCGTGAACAGCGTGGGCAAGGCATAGGCCGCGCGCCGCGGGCGTCGATCCGGAGACCGCGGGTCGATCAGGCGATCGCGCCAGCTCTGCTTCGTCATGCGGCTCCTCTCATGCGCGCCAGAATGCCCGAACCGCCGGCTACTCTTTGGCCGGCTTTCACCAGCACTTCCCATTCGGGTCCCAAGAACACATCCATGCGCGAGCCGAATTTCATAAGGCCGATGCGCTGGCCCGTTTCAACAGTACTTCCCGCCTGCACGTAACACAAGATGCGGCGCGCGATCAGCCCCGCGATTTGTTTGAACACCACCCGAGTGGGCTGACCCGCGATGACGCCGTCGACCGTAATGACGCTTTGTTCGTTAGCGTCGCTCGCCTCTTCCGTGCTGGCCACCAAAAATTGACCCTTCTTATACGTCACGGACACGACTTTCCCTCCGATAGGAGTGCGGTTGACGTGTACATCGAACACATTCAGAAAGATGCTGATGCGCAGTCCGCCCGCGTCGTCGGGCTTAATCGCCACTACTTTTCCGTCAGCGGGCGACACCGCGTAGGGGCCGGCAGGGATCACCCGATCCGGGTCGCGGAAAAAATTCAGGCAGAACGCCGCCAGCAGGTAGAACGGAATGGCAAACGGCCAGCCCAACAGCCAGGTGATCACCACTCCCGCCGCGCACAAGCCTAGCGCGTAATAAATGCCATAGGAAACCATTTCCAGTTCCTATTGTCGCATTCTGGCGCAGGTGGAGAAGGATGTGCTTCAACCTTATTTGGGCTTCGGCGGATATTTCGCTATCGCCTTCCGCACCATGTCGTCGAGCTTGCCTTCGATCTTGGCGCCTTCGCTTTTTTCTTCGCTCGCGATGCCGCGCCATACCAGTGACCGCGTGCTTGGGTCGCGCAAATCGATCACCAGTGTGCCTTCGGTATAGGGCACTCTCACTACTCGCGTCCCGAACCCGCGCCATCCCGCCGGGTACCTCTCGATTTCGGCTTTGCGCGCTGACCCAAACCGGTAGCGCACGTTGAGATCCGCCCGGCCCGTGGTCATTTCCAGGCCTCGTGCCGACAAGTCGCGCACGATGTCGGCCTCGATCCGCTTCTTGACCAGCTCGCTATTCAGCGCCGGATTTCTGCTGTTCAATTGCCCGTCGCGAATGGCGAAGGTCTTGTACTTGGCGAAGTCGGCGGCTTGGTCGAACTCGACTGTGATCTTCTGGGCCCACGCGCCCGTCGCCGCGAGAAGGATCAAAACCGGGACGTTTGTCATCCCCACATTTTATGCCAGGTTCACCCCAGCAGCGCCGTCAAAATGTCGTCTTATTGCGCCTGGCCCGCCATGCAATCGCCAGCAGTGCGAAGGTCACCAGCGCGAACGGGATGCCCAGCAGCATAACCGCCTGCAGATCCACCGGACCCTTCATCATTCCCGCGATGCCCAGCATCAGCAACACGCCGCCCGCTGCGCCCGGAATCACCTTGCCGGGCCAGATGAACTCCGCGTAAACCCCGCACAGTCCCACCACCGCCAGCAGCATGTCGCGCATATATTCAGCTTACCGTTACTCTTAAGAGGAGTGCCGTACAATCGCATCCTGGTCCGCGCCACCAACTGGCTGGGCGACGCCGTCATGTCCCTGCCGGCTTTGCGCGCGCTCCGCCAGTGCTTCCCGCAGGCTGAAATTGCGATTCTGGCGAAGCCCTGGGTCGCTGATCTCTACCGGCGCGAGCCGTTTTGCGATCGCATGATCCCCTACACGGCCGGAACTCTGGCCGAAAAATGGTCCGCCGGCCGCGCCCTGGTCCGCGAAAATTTCGACTGCGCCATTCTTTTTCAGAACGCCTTCGAGGCCGCCGCCGTGGCGTATCTCGCCGGTATTCCCGAACGGATCGGATACGCCCGCGATGGCCGCAGTCTGCTGTTGACGCGTGCCATCCCGGTTCCACGGAAGGGCGCGATCCCGCGTCACGAGCGCTTTTACTATTTGGAACTTCTGCACCGCGCAGGCATACTCGATTCCCTGCCCGAAAATGATTGCATTCGTCTCGACGGCGCTCCCCACGCCCGCGCAGCCGGCCTTGCCCGTTTTCAAGAACTCGGCATGAGCGGTGGCGTTGTCGGCATCAGTCCGGGCGCGGCTTATGGCACCGCCAAACGTTGGCTACCCGAACGCTTCGCCGAAGCCGCCACTACCATCGCACGAGAGCTGGACGCAGCGGTCGCCATCTTCGGATCGAAGGACGAGCGCGCCTGGTGCGCGGCAATTGCCGCCGCGATTCCGGTTCCGGTTCACAACTTCGCCGGCGAGACGACGCTGGCGGAATACATCGATCTGGCCGCCGCCTGCCGCGTGTATCTCACCAACGACTCCGGCGGCATGCACGTAGCCTCGGCATTGGGCGTGCCCACCGTCGCCATCTTCGGCGCCACCGACGACATAGCCACGGGACCAACCGGCCCTCTCTCCCGCGTAGTGCGTGAGCCCGTCGACTGCAGCCCCTGCCTCAAACGCGAGTGTCCCATCGATCACCGCTGCATGACCCGGGTCAGCGCGGATCGCGTCGTGAAAGTTGCTCTGGATCTGTCGAAGCCATCAAAGGCCCGTGCGGATCTTTCGTGTTGAAATAGTAATTTGAATACCAGCGCCGCTCCGTTCCAGATTTTGGTAGTGCGCCTCAGTTCGATGGGCGACGTGATCCATACGCTCCCCGCCGCCGCCAGCCTGAAACACAGCATTCCGAATAGCCGCCTGACCTGGTTGATCCGTCCGCGCTGGGCGCCCCTCCTCGAAGGCAATCCTTATGTGGATGAAATCATCGCCGTAGAGCGGTCCTTCACCGCGTCGTTCGCCGAAGCCCGCCGTCTCCGCGCCCGCCATTTCGATCTCGCCGTGGACTTCCAGGGACTTATCCAGACCGCTGCGCTGGCCGCCGCCGCCAAGCCTGCCAAACTCGCCGGCTTCGACCGCAAGCGGGTCCGCGAACGCCCCGCCGCGCTGTTCTATTCTTGCGAAGTAGAGACCTGCGCCGAACACGTCGTGGAACGCAATCTGGAACTCGCGGCAGGGGCGAGTTCACTCGCCGCAGGATCGGGGAATTTCCGCGACGCGGCCGCGTCGAATCTTCTGCGCACCTTCCCCTTGCCTTCAGGCACACCGGAAGGCTCGCTGCCCGCCGGAAAGTTTGTTCTCACCAGCCCCTTCGCCGGATGGGGCGCGAAGCAGTGGCCGATGGAGCGCTGGTCCGAACTCGCCGCTCTGCTGGACATGCCGCTGGTGGTGAACGGTCCGCCGGATGCCGCGCCCGCGTTGCAGCAGATCCGCGGCGCCCATGTGCATCTCTCCGGACTCGGCGGTCTGATCGACGCGACGCGGCGCGCGCACGCGGTGATCGGCGTGGATAGCGGACCGCTCCACCTGGCCGCTGCGCTGGCGAAGCCCGGCGTTGCCATCTACGGACCCACCGATCCCGCGCGGAACGGCCCGTATGGCGGGACCATTCAAGTGCTGCGCAGCCCGGGTGTCACCACCGATTACTCCCGCCGTGCCACGCCCCACGTGAGCATGTTCGCGATCACTCCGCACATGGTAGCCGCTGCACTCGCGTCCGCCCTCGAAGCCAGCTCCACAGGTTGCCGCGCGTGAGATTTTCCAAGCCTTACGCCGACGCCGTCGCAAAGCTCCGCGTGCCTTGTGGATTCGTCCTGGTGGCCGCGTTCCTGTGGCTCTCGGCGCCTACGCTGGCATCGCTGGCCGCCGGCATTCCGGTGTCCGTCCTGGGGCTCGCCCTGCGCGCCTGGGCTGCCGGGCACCTCCAGAAGGACAGCACGCTCACCGATAGCGGCCCGTATGCCTGGGTGCGCAATCCGCTATATCTCGGGACGCTCACCACCGCCGCGGGCTTGGTTATCGCCTCGCGCCGCTGGGAATTAGGGATTCTGTTTGCTGCCGTCTTCGCGCTGATTTACTTGCCGGTGGTGGATCTTGAAGAACAGCATCTGGCGCGGCTCTTTCCCGCCTATTCCACCTACCTGCGCCGCGTTCATAAGCTGATTCCCCGTGTGCCGTACCCGATGCCCGAGGACTCCGCCAAACATTTCCGCTGGAGTTTGTACCGCTACAACCGCGAATATCAAGCCTTACTGGGATTTCTAGCAGGCGTAGCGCTGCTGGTGTGGAAAGCGCTGCGCGCCTAGCCCGGCTTCTACTCGCCGATTTCCACCGACGCCCGCAGGTCCTGCCAATCCGGCAGCGTTAGCGCGGGGCTCACTCGCTCAATGGCGCTGGTCATGTCTTTCGACTGATACGGAGCCAGGTTGGGCGCAGTGAACTGGAACTTGCAAAGCGGCGACTGGCCGGCCTTACCTTCAGGCGCATAGAGCGTCACGTAAACTGTTACGCCGGAAAAACGCGCCGGCGTGTGATTCACAACCAGGTATTGGATCTCGGATTTCTTTGCCGAATCCATCTGGATGCGGAAGCCGGTGACTTCGATAGCCTTTGCCAGCGGCGCGGCACTCACGCTCGAGACCACGGTCGATTCGGGCAGCGCCGCGGAAGGAGTACTGGTTTGCGCGGCCGGCGATGCCTTCGCCTCGGCCGCGGGTCGCACCATCGAAATTACACTGGTGAAGCCCGCGCCCAGCAGGGTTCCCAGGATCAACGCGGTCGCCATCCAACCCGGAATCAAGCGCTTCTTGGCCAACAGAAACACCGGCGGAATGGGACCAAGTTCGCGGTCCATGAACTTTACCAGGCGGCGAGTCAGCATGGGGCCCGGCAGCGTCGTGCGCGGGCCGCATTCTTTTTTGAGTAATTGAACCCGTGGGTTCGCCGGACGTAGTGGACGCCCCGCCAAAGGCGAATAGTTGCCGAGCGGCGCCAGTGGCGGCGCAAGTTCGCCAAGATTGCTCGATGGGTGGACCGCTTGTGACGGCTCGGCCGGCTGCGCCAGGAGTTTTGCACCCAACGGCGGCGCGGCCGCTTGCCGCGCAGGCCGCAGCGGCAACGGTATCGATTTCGTAAACAGCGGCGGCTCCGCAGCGATTTGACGTCGCTGCTCCGGTGTCATCGGGATGCGGGGTTCGGCTCCTACAGGCCCCAGTTCCGCGATAAAACCGCGCAACGACGCAGGCACATTGGATGCCGCGCGCCACGGGAGCGGCAGCGCATCGCGCGATGGTGGCGGCTCCGGTGGACTCGGCTCACGCGTCGAGTCCAGCATCGAAGACACCAGCATCGAAGACACCAGCATTGAGAGATGATCCAGCGGATCGCCGCCCCCGGTCGGAGCGCCGAACTGCGGCACCAGCGCGTCCGCTAAGTTCGTCGAAC
>Ga0207657_10006823_pt1 | contig 11780 bp, 7 predicted proteins | sample KBSC33metaG_FD_184316 | JGI IMG/M metagenome (GOLD analysis project Ga0207657, IMG submission 184316) | Corn rhizosphere microbial communities from Kellogg Biological Station, Michigan, USA - KBS C3-3 metaG (SPAdes) (version 2) | ecosystem: Host-associated > Plants > Roots > Rhizosphere > Soil ...
CGTCGTCACGGGCGCCGGCGCGGTCGACTCCGATCGAGGCTTCCTCGAGCTTCACGCCGTGGGCGAGGTCGCGATCGACGATGTCACCGGCGAGCTCGCCGTGATCGGAATCTGGGGCCCCGAGGCGCGGGTCGCGCTCTCGTCCGTGACGCGCGACGACGTCTCGGCCGAGGCGCTCCCGGTCCGCTGCGTGAGGCACGTCGAGATCGCCGGAGCGCCGGTGCTCGCGCAGCGGGTCGGCTACGTCGGGGAGCTCGGGTACGAGCTGTACGTGCCGAACGCGTGGGCGGTGCAGGTATGGGACGCGCTCGTCGCCGCCGGCGCGCCCGAGCCGGTCGGCTACGCGGCGCTCGACTCGCTACGGATCGAGAAGGGCTACCGCTCCTTCGGCACCGACCTCACGAGCTCCGATACGCCGTTCGAGGCCGGCCTCGCATTCTGCCTCGCGAAGGGCAAGCGTCCCGAGCTCGACCGTTCACCCGCGACCCGGCTGCGCACGCTGACGGTCGGCGGGGAGGAGTACCTGCCGGTGTACGGCGGCGAGGCCGTTCACCGCGAAGGCGGCGTCGCCGGCCGGGTTCGGAGCGCGGCATACGGCTTCACCGTCCGCCGAAACGTCGCGCTTGCTCGGTTGCCGGCCGAGCTCCCCGAGGGCGCCGGCGTCGAGGTCGACGTGCTCGGGGAGCTCGTGCCGGCGGTGGTCGCACCGGACGCGCTCTACGACGCTGCGAACGAGCGCGTCACGAGATGACGAGCATCGGGCTCTGGTACGAGACCTTCGTCGCGCGCAGCCGCACCTTCGTGCCGGCACGGACGTGCACCGTCGTGCGGAACGTGCCGCCCGTGCCGGTGCGCTTGACGCTGCCGATGTTCGCCCAGCGGCTGCCCGTCCAGCGCTGGATGACGTAGGGCCGCCTGCCGCTACCGGGCCGAACCTGGCCCCAGAGCACCGTCCGCGTGCCGCTCCGTGACTGCTGCGCGAGCGGGAGGGCGAACGCCCGAAGCGCGGGCTTCTCGGCACCGCGGGCGGTGAAGAGCCCGCTCTGCCAGCCGCCGAGGCTCGGCTCGTCCTGGACGAGGAAGTGGATCAGCACGGTCGTGCCGGGCTGCTCCCAGACGCGCAGCGCCGCCTGTCCGATGAACGTCGCCTGGCGGGCAGGCGAGACGCCGAGGATCCGGTCGGGAGGGTTCGTCTGGTAGCCGTACTCGGTGAGCCACAGCGGCGTGCGCGCGCCGAAGAGCCGTGTCACGAGCGACCGGATCTGCGGCAGGTGCGCCATCGTGAGCGTCGTGCAGTGCGAGCACGGGTCGTGGAACGGCGTCTCGGTCTTCCGGCTCGGATACGGGTTCGCCGCGTAGGCGTCGAGCCTCGCGTGCGCCGCGCGCATACCGGTCATGAACGCAGTCGGCGACACGCCGCTCGGGCTCTTGCGCGGCGACGTCACGCCGCCCGCGACGACGTTCCGGCGGTTCGCAGCGTGCAGGAGCGCGTGTGCCGGATTGAGCAACCGCCGCACATAGAGCGACGGCGAGACCGGGATCGAGAAGACGCGCGTGTTCGGCTCGTTCCACACGGTCCAGAGTCGGACCCACGGATAGCGCTTCGATGCCGCATACGCGAAGCTCCCGAAGCCGCTGCGAGGCAGCCAGTTGGGCGCGTGGCCGCCGTTCGACCATCTCGGTGCGCCGTACAGCGTCACGATCGGGGTGATGCCGCGCGCGTGCAGACCCTTGAGGACCGGGTCGAACTGCGACCAGTCGTACGCGGGATCGTTCGGGTTGCGCGCGTTCGCAGGTTTCTTCCGCGCGACCTCGCTCCACACGAGCGTGAAGCGCACCGTGCCCACGCCGAGATGGTCGAGCGTCGTCAGGCGGTCGTCGAGCGTTTCGGGGCCCCAGCGGAGCCAGGCGTCGTCCTGGATGCCCATGCGGGCCGTGGACGATGCGGCGGCGTGGCCGGCGAGCAAGAGGCTCGCGGCGGCCGCCGTTGCGAGGATTGCAATTCGTCTCATCCCCCGACCGTAGAGCGAGCCCCGTTACGGTCGTGTTAGGCCTGCCTCGCCAATGCGCATACTCGCCGCGTGAACATCCTCGCGATCGACCAGGGAACGACGGGGACGACGTGCCTGCTCGTCGACGACGAGCTGGCGATCCGTGGGCGTGGATACGCCGAGCTGCCACAGCACTTCCCGCGGGCGGGCTGGGTCGAGCACGACCCTCAGGAGATCTGGCAGAGCGTCCTCACGGCCGCCGAGCAGGCGCTCGTCGAGGAACCCTCCGCGATCGCAATCGCGAACCAGCGTGAGACGACGCTCCTATGGGACCGCGCGACCGGCGAGCCGGTGGCGCGCGCGATCGTGTGGCAGGACCGGCGGACCGCCGGCCGGTGCGCGGAGCTGCCGGCCGAGCTGATCCGCGAGCGCACGGGCCTCGTGCCCGATCCGTACTTCTCCGGCACGAAGCTCGAGTGGCTCCTACGAGGGCACGACCCGTCGGGTCTCGCCTGCGGCACGGTCGACACGTGGCTCGTGTGGAAGCTCACCGGTGGCCGCGTGCACGCCACCGACGAGACGAACGCGTCGCGCACGATGCTCTGCAATCTCGAGACACTGGAGTGGGACGACGAGCTGCTCGCGCTCTTCGGCGTGCCGCTCGAGGTGCTGCCCGAGATCAGGCCGTCGGGTGCGCACTACGGCGAGGCCGAGCTGCTCGGGCGCACGCTGCCGATCGAGGGCATCGCCGGCGACCAGCAGGCAGCCCTCTTTGCCGCGGGCGGGGCAAAGGCGACGTACGGCACGGGCTCGTTCGTTCTCGTCGAGACCGACGAGCCGGCGCCGGACGGCGTGCTGCGAACCGCGGCGGCACGGCTCCCGGACGAGGAGCCGCGCCACGCGCACGAGGGCGCCGTGTTCGTCACCGGCGCCGCCGTGCAATGGCTCCGGGACGGGCTCGAGCTGATCGCCGACGCGGGAGAGACCGAGGCGCTCGCGGCGTCGCTCGCCGACAACGGCGGCATCTACTTCGTGCCCGCACTCGCCGGCCTCGGCTCGCCGCACTGGCGCCCGGACGTACGCGGGACGATCTCCGGCCTCGCGCGGGGCACGACTGGAGCGCATCTCGTGCGCGCGGCGCTCGAGGCGGCCGCCTATCAGACCGCCGACGTCCTCGACACGATGCCGCCGCTCGCGCTCCTCCGTGCCGACGGCGGCATGACGCGGAATCGCTGGCTGATGCAGTTCCAGGCGGACGTGCTCGGCATCCCGGTCGAGACGGCACGCGAGCCGGAGCAGACCGCGCTCGGCGCAGCGCTCCTGGCGCTCGGCGAGCGGCGGCCGTCGCCTCCGGGCGAGCGCTTCGAGCCAGGACGCCCTGTCGACCGCAGCGGCTGGCACGACGCGCTGCGACGCACTCTTTCGTAGCTCTCGGGCGCTTCCAGAGCACCGGCGCTGCGAAGCGGCGAGGGGACGGCTCGCGCCGTCCCCTCCCGTCATCGATCTAGGCGGCCGGCGTTACTTGCCGAGCCACTTGTTGACCTTGGCCTTGTTGGCCGCGATCCACTTCTGCGCCGCCTTGTCGGGATCCATGTGGTCCCCGGCGATCATCTTGGCGACGGTGTTCTGGTCGGCGTTCGACCAGGAGAAGCGCTTCACGACGCCGACGGCGGGAGAGCCGCTCGTCGCGAACTTCTTGCTCATGAACTTGAGCAGCGTGTAGCTCGGGTACGCACACGCGTACTTCTTCGGGTTGCCGCCCTGCTTCTCGTCGTCCAGGCAGCCCTTGAACCGCTTGGGTAGCTGGATCTGCGAGAGCTGGTAGGTCGCGTTCAGGTACTGCGGGTCGTACCAGTAGAAGAGCACCGGCTTCTTCTGCTTGTAGAGCTGCTCCCAGCGGGCGACCTGCGCGGGCTCGGCGCCGACGCTCACGAACTTCAGGTTCAGGCCGAGGGCCTTGATCAGCGTCTGGTCCTTCTGCTGGTACGACGGGTCGCCGCCCAGGAACATTCCCTGCGAGCCCGACTCCGGGCTCTTGAAGAGCGTCGCGTCCTTCTTCAGCCCGGTCCACGTCTTGAGCTCGGGGTGCTGCTTCATCAGATAGGTCGGCACGTACCAGCCGATGACGCCCTTGACGCCGTTGGCGCCCGCGCGCACGACCGTCTTCTGCTTCGTGACGTACTGGGCCCACTGCGGGACGTGGCCCCAGTCCTCGAGGATCGCGTCGGTCTTGCCGTCCGCCATCGCCTGGTAGACCGGCACCTCCGCGACCTTCGTGATGTTCACCTTGCACTTGAGCGACTGCTCGAGGACGTTCTTCACGACGTACGTGTTAGCGGTCGAGCCCGCCCACGCCTGCTCGTTCAGCGTGACGGTCCCGCACGACGCCTTCGCGGCCGCGCTTCCGCCTGCAAGCGCAGCCGCGACGACCAACGCCGCGACGAGCAACCCTCCGACCCGTGCCTTCATGCTGCCTCCTTTGCGTGTCACACCAAGTCTCCGACGCGTTTGCGCCGGCGCCCCTGCGTGACCCGGTCGAGTGCGATCCCGAGTGCCAGGATCGCGACCGACGCGAGCACGCCTTGTCCGAACAAGCTCTGCTGCAGCCCCTGCGCGACGTCGTAGCCGAGCGCGCCGGAGCCGACGAGGCCGCCGATGACGACGACGGCGAGCACCATGATCATCCCCTGGTTCACGCCGAGCATGATCGCCTCGCGCGCCAGCGGAATCTTCACCTTCACGAGCGTCTGGAGCCGCGTCGCACCGAACGCGCCGGCGGCCTCGACCGAGTGCGGCGACACCTCGCGCACTCCCGCCTCGACGAGGCGGATGACGACGGGCGAGGCGTAGAGGACGCCCGCGATCACACCAGGGACGATCGACACCGGCATCAGGTAGATGAACGGGATGATGTAGACGAGCTGCGGCAGCGTCTGCAGCACGTCGAGGATGGGTCGCAGCACCCGGCGCGTCCAGCGGCTCTCGGCCGCCCACACGCCGAGCGGGATGCCGACGAGCATCGTCAGCACCGTGGCGACGAGCACTTGCGAGAGCGTGTCCATCGCGGGCGTCCACTCGTTCGTGAGGCCGATCACGGTGAGCATGACGAGCGTCACGATCGCCGGCCGAAGCCCGGAGAGCAGGAAGGCGAGGAGCGCGAGGCCGAAGGTCATCGCCGGCCAAGGCATCTCGACGAAGAAGCTCCGCAGCGGACCGAGGCCGTACTCGACGATGAAGTTGCCGATCGGGTTCGTGATGTGGAAGATGAACGTGCTCGGGTTCTGCACGTAGTCGAGGGCGCTTTGCACCTGCCGGAGCAGCCACGGCTGCCCCGTCCAGCGCGCCCAGACGCTGCCCGCGTCGAGGGCGTGGCCCAGTCCGGCCGCGAGACCGACCGCAGCAGCGCACGCAAGCGTGAAGAGGCGCAGGCGCTTCTGCTTGCCCTCGGTGAGATGACGGTGCGCGGGATCGGTGCGGTTCGCCATCGCCTCGGTCGCGCGGTCGAGCGCGATCGCCATGATCACGATCGCCGCTCCCGCGAGCATGGCGAGCGCCGGATTCGAGTAGAGCCCGCTCGTGACGACGTCGCCGAGGCCCTGGCCGCCGATCAGGCCGGCGATGACGACCATCGAGAGGGCGAAGAGGATCGTCTGGTTGACGGCGAGCAGCAGCATCCGCCGCGCCAGCGGCAGCTGCACCTTCGCGAGCGTCTGCCGGCGTGTCGCGCCGAGCGCCGATGCGGCTTCGACGGTGTTCGTCGGCACACCGCGGATCCCGAGCGAGGTGATGCGGATCGCCGGCGGCACGGCGTAGATGAGGGTCGTGACGACCGCGGCGCCGGGACCGACCGAGAAGAGCAGCACGATCGGCATCAGGTAGGCGAAGGCCGGCACGATCTGCATCGCGTCGAGGACCGGTGTGATCGCCCGCTGGAAGCGGTCGGAGCGGCCGGCGAGGACGCCGAGCGGAAGCCCGATTGCGAGCGAGAGCGACACGGAGGCGATCGTCAGCGCGAACGTGCGCATGCTCGACTCCCAGAGACCCATCAGCGCGAATGATGCGAACGCTCCGAGCGTCCCGAGCGCCGCACGGCGGCCGCCGAAGCGCAGGACGACGAGCACGCCGAGCGCGGTCGTGCCCGCCCATGTGAGCTTGAAGAAGAGGCTCGTCAGCCAGCCGACGATGTTGTCGAGGAACGTCGCGAGCTCGTTGAACGCACGGAAGAAGACGCTCGGGTGCGGCACGTTCCGGTGGTCGGAGAGCCAGATCTGGAACTTGTCGAGATGGTGGGCGAGTGCGTTCCAGGTGAGCGATCCCGGCCAGACGACCTGGTTGCGCCAGCCGAAGAACGCGATCGCCATGCCGGCGACGATCGCGAGCGCGAGGCCGGTGCGGCTCCGCCACCACGGCCGCCGGGCCGGTGTCGCGATCCGCCCCGCGGCCTCGACGACGGCCATCAGTCGCTCTCGCCGGCGATCGCCGTGAGAACGGCCTGCTTGTCGACGACGCCGACGACGCGGTCGTCCTCGACCGCGCAGACCGGGCGCTCGCTGCCGGCGATCACCGGCACGGCGCGCCGGACGGTCGTGCGGACGTCGAGCCGCGGCCCGTCCTCCTCGCCTGTATGCGGCTCGCGCATGATCCAGCGGAGCGTCAGAACATGGCTCCGCGGGATGTCGCGCACGAAGTTCTCGACGTACTCGTCGGCCGGCGAGCCCACGAGGTCCTCCGGCGTCCCGAGCTGCACGATCGCGCCGTCGCGCATGATCGCGATGCGGTCGCCGAGCCTGAGGGCCTCGGGGAGGTCGTGGGTGATGAAGACCATCGTCTTGCCGGTCTCGTGCTGCAGGCGGATGACCTCGTCCTGCATGTCGCGGCGAATGAGTGGGTCGAGGGCGCTGAAGGGCTCGTCGTAGAGCATCACCTTCGGTTCCACGGCGAACGCGCGCGCAAGGCCGACGCGCTGCTGCATGCCGCCCGAGAGCTGGTCGGGGAACGAGTCGCCGACGTCGTCCAGGCCGACGAGCGTGAGCACCTCCTCGGCGCGCCGCAGCCGCTCGGCTTTCGGCACGCCCTGGATCTCGAGCCCGAACGCGACGTTGTCGATCACGCGCCGGTGGGCGAGGAGGCCGAAGTGCTGGAAGACCATCGACGACGTGTGCCTGCGGAGCTCCCGGAGCTCCGTCTGCGACGCGGCCGTGACGTCGCGGCCGTCGATCTCGATCTCTCCGGCCGTCGGCTCGATCAGACGGATGAGCGTGCGGACGAGCGTGGACTTCCCGGAGCCCGAGAGCCCCATGACGACGAAGACCTCGCGCGGCCAGACCTCGAACGAGACGTCGCGGACGGCGGCGACGCAGTCGTGCTTCGCCCGGAGGTCGGCGCGCGACAGCTCGGCGTCGGGAGTACCGACGATCCTGTCCGCAGCCCGGCCGAAGATCTTCCAGACCCCGCGTGCACGGATGAGCGGTTCGGCCGTGCGGTCGATCTCGTGCCCGAATGAACCGCCGGCCGGTTCGGCGACCGCTGCCACGGCTACACCGTACTCCGACGCCCGGCCGATTCCAAGTTCAAAAGAACACTGTTCAAAACAGGCCTACGGTGCGCCCCTCGTCGTCGATGTCGACGTCGAACGCAGCCGGCTTCGAGCCGAGCCCCGGCATCGTCTGCATGTCGCCGAGCAGGGCCACGAGCCACCCGGCCCCGGTGTACGCGCGGATGTCGCGGACCGTGACCGTGAAGCCGCTCGGCGCGTTCGTGAGCGTCGCGTCGTGGGCGAGGGACAGATGCGTCTTCGCCATGCAGATCGGCAGGTGGTCGAAGCCCGCCTTCGTGAACTGCTTGATCTTCTCGCGCGCCGTCTTCAGCAGGAAGATGCCGTCGGCGCCGTAGACGCGGGTCGCGATCGCCTCGATCTTCGCCTCGATCGGGTCGTCGAGGGGATAGATCGGCGCGAAGCTCGACGGCTGCTCGGTGGCCGCGACGACCGCCTCGGCGAGCGCGGCGGCTCCCTCGCCGCCCCGCGTGACCGCCTCGTTCGCCTCGGCCGCGAACGCCCCGTTCGCAAGCGCGATCTCGCGGACGAGCTCGACGTCCTCGTCGGTGTCGTCGGGAAACCGGTTGACCGCGACGACCGCGTTCAGCCCGAACTCCCGGACGATGCCGAGGTGCCGGATCATGTTCGCGGCGCCCTCGCGAATCGTCTCCGCGTCGCCGTCGGGGTCGCCGCCGTGATGCTTGAGCGCCTTGATCGTCGCGACGAGGACGACGGCGCTCGGCGTCAGGTTCCCGACGCGCGCGACGATGTCCATGAACTTCTCCATGCCCATGTCCGAGCCGAAGCCCGATTCGGTCACGACGATGTCGCCGAGCTTCAGGGCCACCCGGTCGGCGACGAGCGAGTTGTTGCCGTGGGCGATGTTCGCGAAGGGGCCGCAGTGGACGAAGGCGGGCTGGCCCTCGAGGGTCTGCACGAGGTTCGGCTTGATCGTCTCCTTCAACAGCACCGTCATCGCGCCGGCCGCGCGAAGCTGCTCGGCGGTCACGGGCTCGCCCTCGAACGTGGAGCCGACGGTGATGCGGCCGAGGCGCTCGCGCAGGTCGAAGAGATCGCGCGCGACCGCGACGATCGCCATCACCTCCGACGCGGCGGTGATGTCGAAGCCGGTCTGGCGCACGTAGCCGTTCGCCCTGCCGCCGAGGCCGACTGCGATGTCGCGGAGCGCGCGGTCGTTGATGTCGACGCACCGGCGCCAGCTGATCGAGAGGGGATCGATGCGCAGCGCGTTGCCGTGCAGCAGGTGCGCCTCGAGCATCGCGGCGAGCAGGTTGTTCGCGGCGCCGATCGCATGGATGTCGCCGGTGAAGTGCAGATTCATGTCCTCCATCGGCACCACCTGCGCGTAGCCGGCGCCGGCGGCGCCGCCCTTGATCCCGAAGACGGGTCCGAGCGACGCCTCGCGGATGCAGAGCACCGGCTTGCGGCCGATGTGGCCGAGGCCCTGCGTGAGCGAGACGGACGTCGTGGTCTTGCCCTCGCCGGCCTTCGTCGGCGTGATCGCCGTGACGCAGACGAGCTTCGCGTCGGCACGGTCGGCGAGGCGGTCGAGCACCGACAGGTGCACCTTGCCCTTGAACCGGCCGTAGAGGTCGATCTCGTCGGGCTCGAGGCCCGCGGCGGCTGCGATCTCGGAGATGGGGCGGAGACGCGCCTCCTGGGCGATCTCGAGCGACGTCGGCAGCTGTGTGGCCAAGTTCGGGTTCTCCTCTCGCCTGATAGACGGAGAGAATATGACTAAAATATCTCTTCGTGCAATCGCTTGCGGACAAGGCCTATCACGAGATCCGCGGGCTGATCGTCTCGCTCGAGCTCGCGCCCGGGGCCGTGATCGACGAGCGGGAGCTGATCGGGCGGCTCGAGATCGGGCGAACGCCGGTGCGCGAGGCGCTCCGGCGGCTCGCCCAGGAGCGGCTCGTCGAGGTCTATCCGCGGCGCGGGATGTTCGTGACCGGGGTCGACGTTCGCGAGCTCGCGCGGCTCTCGGAGGTCCGCGCGGTGCTCGAGCCCGAGGCGGCGCGGCTCGCCGCCGAGCGCGCGACCGACGCCGACCGCGCCGAGCTCGCGCTTCTGCTCTCGGAGCTCGACGCGGGAGCCGGCGAGCTGATCGACCTCGACGAGCGCATCCACCGCGCCGTCTACCGGGCCGCGCACAACGACCTCCTCGAGGCGACGCTCGAGCAGTACTACGTGCTCGCGCTTCGGATCTGGTCGATCGCCCTCGATCGGGCTCGCGAGCTCGAGGAGGCGGTCGAGGCCCACCGCGCGCTCCTCGAGGCGATCCACGACGGAGACGGCGAGCGCGCCGCCGCGACGATGCGCGCCCATGTCGAGAACTTCGAGCAAGCGATGCACCGCGTGCTCCTGACCGTGTGAGGGCTGATGGCTGACGTTCCGGGCAGTGACGTTCCGAGCAGTGTCGTTCCCAGCAGTGCGAAGGCGGTCGTGATCGGCGGCGGCATCGTGGGCAACTCGCTCCTCGGCTGGCTCGCCGAGCTCGGCTGGACCGAGCTCGTCCAGCTCGACAAGGGGCCCTTCCCGAACCCGGGCGGCTCGACCGGCCATGCGTCGAACTTCATCTTCCCGGTCGACCACTCGAAGGAGATGACGCAGCTCACGCTCGACTCGATGCGGCAGTACCGCGAGGCGGGAACGCTCCACGAGTGCGGCGGCATCGAGGTCGCGCGGACCGAGGAGCGGCTGGAGGAGCTGCGCCGGCGAATGGCGTCGGCCAAGTCGTGGGGCGTCGACGGCTGCCGCCTCGTCACGCCGGCGGAGATCAAGGAGCTGGTGCCGTTCGTCGACGAGTCCATCCTGCTCGGCGGCTTCTACACGCCGTCGGTGGCGGTCGTCGACTCGCTGCGCTTCGGCACCGTGATGCGCGAGCGGGCGCAGGCGAAGGGCGCGCGGGTGTTCGCGAACACCGAGGTGCTCGGCATCGACGTCGAGGACGGGCGAGTGCGTCGCGTGCGCACGTCTCGCGGAGCGATCGAGACGGAGATCGTCGTGATCGCCTGCGGGGTGTGGTCGCCGCGGATCGCACGCATGGCGGGCGCCTCGATCCCACTCACGCCGGCCGTGCACCAGATGATCGACGTCGGGCCGGTGCCGCGCTTCCTCACGTCGAAGACGGCCGTCGATTACCCCATCGTCCGCGACATGGACACGAACATGTACGAGCGCCAGGACGGGCAGGGGCTCGAGGTCGGCTCGTACGCGCACCGGCCGATCCTCCACGACCCCGACGAGATCCCGTCGATCGAGGAGTCGTCGCTGACGCCGACCGAGCTGCCGTTCACGCAGGAGGACTTCGAGGTGCAGCTCGAGCACGCCTTGCAGCTCGTCCCGGAGGTGCTGGGCGACGAGTCGGTCGGGATCAAATACGCGATCAACGGCCTGCTCTCGCTCACGCCCGACGGCCTGCCGCTCCTCGGCGAGACCCCGGAGGTGCGCGGCCTCTGGTCCGCCGCCGCCGTCTGGGTGAAGGAGGGTCCCGGCGTGGGCCGCGCGCTCGCGGAGTGGCTGGTCCGCGGCGAGCCGGAGATCGACCTCCAGTCGTCGGACATCGCGCGCTTCTACGACGAGCAGCGGACGCCCGAGAACATCGAGAGCCGCACGTCGGAGGGCTTCAACAAGACGTACGGGATCGTGCACCCGTCGGAGCAGTGGGAGTCGAACCGGCGCGTGCGCATGTCGCCGTTCTACGACCGCGAGCAGGCGCTCGGCGCCGTCTTCTACGAGGCTGCGGCCTGGGAGCGCCCGCACTGGTACGAGTCGAACGCTCCGCTCGTCGAGGAATACGACGTGCGACCCAGAGAGCACGAGTGGGACGCGCGCTGGTGGTCGCCGATCATCAACGCCGAGCATCTCGCGATGCGCGACCGCGCCGCGATGTTCGACCTCACGGCCTTCTCGGTGTTCGACGTCGTCGGGACGGATGCGCTCGAGTCGGTGCAGCGCGTCGCCGCCCGGCAGATGAACGTGCCGAACGGCCGCGTCGTCTACACGCCTGTGCTGACGCCGAGCGGCGGCTTCCGGTCGGATCTGACGATCATGAAGATGGCAGACGATCGCTTCCGCGTGGTCACGGGTGGCGCGCACGGGATGGCCGACAAGAAGTGGTTCGCCGACAACCTCGTGGGGAGCGCGCGGATCGAGGATCACACGTCGACGACGTGCACGGTGGGCCTGTGGGGTCCGCGTGCGCGCGACGTCCTCGCTTCCATCACAAG
>Ga0207657_10006824_pt1 | contig 11779 bp, 8 predicted proteins | sample KBSC33metaG_FD_184316 | JGI IMG/M metagenome (GOLD analysis project Ga0207657, IMG submission 184316) | Corn rhizosphere microbial communities from Kellogg Biological Station, Michigan, USA - KBS C3-3 metaG (SPAdes) (version 2) | ecosystem: Host-associated > Plants > Roots > Rhizosphere > Soil ...
TGGGACCCGCGAACAGGAAATTGCCGATCGGCTTTTCCGGATTGGCAAGGCCCGAGCGCGCCAGCTTGATGGCGGAGGTCAGCGTGCCGATCGCCGGGTCCTGCCCGAAGATCACCATCTTCAGGTTGCGCTCCAGGTGCTGCAGCACGTCCTTGTCCGACGCGCTCACCTGCTTGGCCGGGATGCGCGCCATCTTGGCCACGATCGTCTCGACTTCCTCGACGTCGATCGTCGACTTGCGCTGGTCCAGCGGCAGCAGGCGCTGGCGGGCTCCGGCTTCGTCGATCACGTCGATCGCCTTGTCCGGGAGCAGCCGGTCGCCGATGTGCTTGACCGACAGGTCGACCGCCGCCTGGAGCGCCTCGTCGGCGTAGCTCACGCCGTGATGCGCCTCGTACTTCGGGCGCAGGCCATGCAGGATTTCGACCGTCTCGCCGACGGTCGGCTCGACGATGTCGATCTTCTGGAAACGCCGCGCCAGCGCCCGGTCCTTTTCGAAGATGCCGCGGTATTCCTGGAACGTCGTCGATCCAATGCAGCGCAGCTCGCCCGACGCGAGCGCCGGCTTGATCAGGTTCGAGGCATCCATCGTGCCGCCGCTGGCCGAGCCGGCGCCGATGATGGTGTGGATCTCGTCGATGAACAGCACCGCGCCCGGGATCTTCTTCATCGCGGCGAGCACGGCCTTCAGGCGCTTCTCGAAGTCGCCGCGGTATTTCGTCCCGGCGACCAGCGCACCGAGGTCCAACGCATAGATGACGGCATCGGCCAGGACATCCGGCACGTCGCCATCGACGATGCGCTTGGCCAGGCCTTCGGCGAGCGCGGTCTTGCCCACGCCGGCTTCGCCGACGTAGAGCGGGTTGTTCTTGCGGCGGCGGCACAGGACCTGGATGGTCCGCTCGACCTCGTCGGCGCGGCCGACGAGCGGATCGATCTTGCCGGCCAGCGCCAGCTCGTTGAGGTTGTTGGCGTACTCGGCAAGCGCGTCGCCCTTGCCCTCACTTTCGCCGGCCTCGGCACGGGCGCCATCCTCGTGCCCCTGGGACTCCTCCCCACCCTGCTTGGCGATGCCATGCGACAGGTAATTGACGACATCCAGCCGGGTAACGTCCTGCTGGTTCAGGTAATAGACCGCATGTGAGTCTTTTTCGCCGAAGATCGCGACCAGGACATTTGCCCCGGTCACTTCCTTCTTGCCGGAAGACTGCACATGGTAGACCGCACGCTGCAGCACGCGCTGGAATCCGAGCGTGGGCTGGGTGTCGCGGCCATCGTCGTTATCGAGCTTGACGACCGACTTGTCGATCGCCTGCTCCAGCTCGGTCCGCAGTCGCGGGAAGTCCGTGCCGCTGGCCTTGAGGACCAGCTCGGCCGACGGGTTGTCGAGCAGGGCCAGCAGCAGGTGCTCGACCGTCATGTACTCGTGGCGCGCCTCGCGGGCGCGCTTGTAGCACTGGCCGATGCTGTATTCGAGATCTTTGCTGAACATGGGGCGTTCGCCCTCCGGTGAAACCACTGTCGAGGATGTGGGGTGGCCGCCAGCGGCTCACAAGCCCCGACGCTCCCGCCTCCGGTTTACGCCTTCTCCATGGTGCACAACAGCGGGTGCTGGTTCAGCCTTGAATATTCGTTCACCTGAGCCACTTTCGACTCTGCCACCTCCCGCGTGTAGACGCCGCACACACCCCGGCCGCGGGTGTGCACGTGGAGCATGATCTGGGTGGCCTTTTCGATGTTCATGGCGAAAAAGCGGACCAGCACCTCGACCACGAACTCCATCGGCGTGTAGTCGTCGTTCAGCAGCAATACGGAATACAGGGGCGGTCGCGCCACCTCGGGCTTGGAGGTTTCGACCAGGACGCCGTGGTCGCGTTCGTTTCCGGGTTTGATCGGCATCGGAGGATTATACGAATGCGCCTTGTCGATGGAGGTTCGGAGCATCCGCATCCCGCCGCGGGCAACCGGCGCGGCGGCGCGAGCGTGCCCCTCGCGCGCCTGCCGATGCACTGCATCGTGGACGTCATGCGCGCCCTCGGCGGACAATGGCACGCATGAGTTACCGCGAAGGCCGTTTCTGGCAACCCGACGTGACCGTGGCCACCGTCGTGGTCCGCGATGGCCGCGTGCTGTGCGTCGAGGAGCGCGTCAACGGCGACATCGTGATCAACCAGCCGGCCGGCCACCTGGAACCGGACGAAAGCCTCGCGGACGCGGCGCTGCGGGAAACCCGCGAGGAAACCGGCTGGGACGTGGCGCTTACTGCCTTCGTCGGCGCCTATCAGTGGAAGGCGCCGATGCAGCCAGACGGCAGCGGCGGCCGCCATTACCTGCGCTTCGCCTTCGCTGCCGATCCGGTGCGACTGGATCCGGCGCGCAAGCTCGACGAAGGCATCGTGCGCGCCACATGGATGACACCGGCCGAACTCTCCGCTGCACGGGATCGCCATCGCAGTCCGCTTGTGTGGCAGGCCGTCGCCGATTACCTCGGCGGACGCCGGCATCCGCTTTCGATGATGCAGCACATCGCATGAGCACCCCGGCCACCGTTGTCGGCATGTCGGGTGGCGTCGATTCGTCGGTAGCTGCCTGGTTGCTGCGGCAGTCGGGCGAAGACATCGCCGGATTGTTCATGCACAACTGGAACGACGACGGCAGCGGCGACTGCCGTGCCGAAGACGACCGTCGCGATGCGGTCGCCGTCTGCGGGCGCATCGGCATCCCGATCCATTTCCGGGATTTCTCGCGCGAGTACCTCGACGGCGTTTTCGCGCATTTCATCGCCGAATACGCCGCTGGCCGTACGCCGAACCCGGATGTCCTGTGCAACCGCGAGATCAAGTTCGCGCATTTCCTCGACGCTGCCCGCGCGCTCGGCGCGGATTCGATCGCGACCGGGCATTACGCCCGCGTGGCGCGCCGCGACGGCCAATGGCAGTTGCTGCGCGCGATCGATGCCGGCAAGGACCAGTCCTATTTCCTGCACCAGCTCGGCCAGTCGCAGCTGGCCGCCACGCGTTTCCCCCTCGGCGGGCTGCTCAAGCCCGATGTGCGGCGCATCGCCGTCGAGGCCGGGCTGCCGACTGCCGCGAAGAAGGACTCGACCGGCATCTGCTTCATCGGAGAGCGCGACTTCCGCACCTTCCTTTCGCATTACCTTCCGGCCAAGCCCGGGGAAATCCGGGATCCGCAAGGGCGCGTGCTCGGAACGCATCCCGGCGTGTTCTATTTCACGCTTGGCCAACGCGAAGGCCTCCAGCTCGGAGGCGTGCGCGGTCGGCCTGCAGCGCCATGGTTCGTGGTCGGCAAGGATGTCGAACGCAATATCCTCTACGTCGACCAGGGCGGCGACAGCCCATGGCTGCAGTCACGGACCCTACGCTCGGAAACTGCGCACTGGATCGCAGGCCACCCGCCCGCTGCGCGCTTCTCCTGCACGGCGCAGACTCGTTATCGACAACCCGCAGAGGCCTGCGACATCGAGATCCTTGACGACGGAAGCATCGTCGCGGGTTTCAGCCGGAACCAGCGTGCGGTGACGCCGGGGCAATCGGTCGTGCTGTACGACGGCGATGTCTGCCTCGGCGGCGCCGTCATCGCTTCGACCGATGCGCCGCTGGAAGCGGTGATGCGGGAACAGGCCGCATGAGCTCGAGCAACCGCCAGGGCGACGTGCGCGTGCTCGCGCTTGCGGGGCTGGTCCAGGCCCTGCAGCAGGTGCGGCGCATCGCCGATACCGGCCAGGGCGACGGCGCCGTGCTGGAAACGGCGCTGGACAGCGTTTTCCGCATCGATGCCGATTCACCCTCCGGCGTGTATGGCGGGGTTTCCTCGCTGCGTCCCGGGTTGATGTTGCTGCAACGATATTTCCGAAACGACGCACGCGACGAACTGCTGCCGCGACTTGCACTCGCGGTGCTGCAACTGGAACGCCGCTTCAGCCGCGATGCGATGGCGCGGAAGGTCCATGACGGAATCCTGGGGCTGGCGCCGACGGCTGCAAACCTCGGCACTTCGCACCCGGAAGTCCTCGCGTCGCTGGGAAACCTTTACGCGCAGACGGTGAGCCACCTGCGCCCGCGCGTGCTGGTCAAGGGCAATCCGCACTACCTCGGGCAGGCCGCGGTGGTCGCCGAAATCCGCGCGATCCTGCTGGCGGCCCTGCGCTCGGCCGTGTTGTGGCGACAACTGGGCGGAAGCATGTGGGACTTCCTGCTGCGACGGCGGGACATGGTGGCATCGATCGACGCCTGGCTCGAGTAGGCGCCCGCGCGGCCTGCGCACATGCGGGTGCGCGGGCTTTCCGGCATAATTGCAGGGCTGAATGCGGTGTTTTTTCCCGCCCTCCCCTTTTATTTTCCGGAGCCCTCGAATGGCCGACTCCTTCGCCACCCGCGCCCATCTTTCCGTCAATGGCAAGTCCTATGCCTATCCGAGCCTGACGCGGCTGGGCGAGCGTTTCGACCTGGCGCGGCTTCCGTATTCGATGAAGATCCTGCTGGAAAACCTGCTGCGCCACGAGGACGGCGTGACGGTGCTGCCGGCCCACATCGAAGCGGTGGCCAAGTGGGATCCGAAGGCCGAATCCGAAACGGAAATCGCCTTCATGCCGGCGCGCGTGCTGCTGCAGGATTTCACCGGCGTGCCCTGCGTGGTCGACCTTGCGGCGATGCGCGACGCGGTGGCGCGCCTGGGCGGCAACCCGGCGCAGATCAACCCGCTGATCCCGTCCGAACTCGTGATCGACCACTCGGTGCAGGTCGACGTCTTCGGCCGGCCCGATGCGCTCGAGCTCAACGGCGAAATCGAATTCGCGCGCAACAAGGAGCGTTACAGCTTCCTGCGCTGGGGCCAGAAAGCACTCAAGAACTTCAAGGTCGTCCCGCCCAACACCGGCATCGTCCACCAGGTGAACCTGGAAAACCTCGCGCGCGTCGTCATGGAGCGCGTGGTCGACGGTGAGCTGCTGGTGTTCCCCGATACGGTGTTCGGCACCGACTCGCACACCACGATGATCAACGGCATCGGCGTGCTTGGCTGGGGCGTCGGCGGCATCGAGGCCGAGGCCGCGATGCTCGGCCAGCCTTCGTCGATGCTGATCCCGCAGGTCGTGGGCTTCCGCCTCACCGGCAAGCTGCCCGAAGGCGCCACCGGCACCGACCTCGTGCTGACCGTGACCCAGATGCTGCGCGCGCTCGGCGTGGTCGGGAAGTTCGTCGAGTTCTACGGCGACGGACTGCAGCACCTGCCGCTGGCCGATCGCGCGACGATCGCCAACATGGCGCCCGAATACGGCGCCACCTGCGGCATCTTCCCGATCGACGCCGAAGCGGTGCGATACCTGCGCCTGTCCGGCCGCAGCGAGGAGCAGATCGCGCTGGTCGAGGCCTACGCCAAGGCCCAGGGCCTGTGGCACACGCCGGATTCGCCGCACGCCAGCTACAGCGCCACGCTCGAGCTGGACCTGGGCGACGTGCGTCCTTCGCTCGCTGGCCCCAAGCGTCCGCAGGATCGCGTGCTGCTCGAGAAAGTGCAGGACAACTTCCGCGCCAACCTCGACGGCCTGCTGACGGCGGATCGCAAGGCGAAAAAATCGGAGCTCAAGCGTTTCGACGAGGAAGGCGGCGACCAGCCGCAGGCCGAACACCTGGCCGCGCGTCCGATCTCGAAGATCCGCATCCGCGAGCAGGATTGCGAACTCACCGACGGCTCGGTCGTGATTGCCGCGATCACGTCCTGCACCAACACCTCCAACCCGGCGGTGATGCTCGGCGCGGGCCTGCTGGCGCGCAAGGCCGCGAAGCTGGGCCTCAAGCCCAAGCCCTGGGTCAAGCCTTCCATCGGTCCCGGTTCGCTGGTCGTCACCGACTACCTGCGCAAGGCCGGCGTGCTCGCCGACCTGGAGCAGATCGGCTTCTTCGTGGTCGGTTATGGCTGCACGACGTGCATCGGCAACTCCGGGCCGCTGCCGGAGGAGGTGTCGCAGGGGATCGCGCAGAACGACCTCGTCGTCGCGTCGGTGCTGTCGGGCAACCGCAACTTCGAGGGTCGCGTGCATCCCGAAGTGAAGATGAACTACCTCGCGTCGCCGCCGCTCGTCGTCGCGTATGCGCTGGCCGGCACCGTAGACATCGACATGACGACGCAGCCGCTCGGGCAGACGCCGGATGGCAAGGACGTGTTCCTGCGCGACATCTGGCCGACCAACCAGGAGATCGGCGACATGATCGCGGCCACCGTCGGTCCGGAACTGTTCGCGCAGAACTATGCCGACGTCTTCAAGGGCGACAGCCGCTGGGCCCAGATCGCCTCGCCCGACGGCGAAAGCTATGCGTGGGATGAGGCGTCGACGTACATCAAGAATCCGCCTTATTTCGACGGCATGACGATGAACGTCGGGCGCATCGACGACCTGCACGGTGCGCGCGTGCTCGGCCTGTTCGGCGACTCGATCACCACCGACCACATCTCCCCTGCCGGCAACATCAAGAAGGATTCGCCCGCGGGCCGCTTCCTGGTGTCGCGCGGCGTGCAGCCGGCCGACTTCAACAGCTACGGTTCGCGGCGCGGCAACGACGATGTGATGGTGCGCGGCACATTCGCGAACATCCGCATCAAGAACCTGATGCTCGGCGGCGAGGAAGGCGGCAACACGCTGCACTACCCGCGCCAGGGCAGCACCGGCGAGAAGATGCCGATCTACGACGCGGCCATGCAGTACAAGGCCGAAGGCGTGCCGCTGGTGGTCTTCGCCGGCAAGGAATACGGCACCGGTTCCTCGCGCGACTGGGCGGCCAAGGGCACGATCCTGCTGGGCGTCAAGGCCGTGATCGCGGAGAGCTTCGAACGCATCCATCGCTCCAACCTGGTCGGCATGGGCGTGCTGCCGCTGCAGTTCATGGAGGGCGAGAACGCGCGCACGCTCGGACTGGACGGCAGCGAAACCATCAACATCACCGGCCTGTCCGATGGCGCTTCGAAGACGGCAACCGTGATGGCGACCCGGCCGGATGGCACCGTCAAGCAGTTCCAGGCCAAGGTCCTGCTGCTGACGCCGAAGGAAGTCGAGTACTTCCGCAACGGCGGCATCCTGCATTACGTGCTGCGCCAACTGGCTTCGAAGAAGGCAGCCTGATGCTTTGCAGCTGGGTCGGCGATATCGACCCGGCCCTGCGCGCGACATGGAGGGCGGGGTCGTCCCGCCCTGCAAAGGATGAAAGCAGCTGCGCAGGCGCTGCCGAAGTCACCAGCGAAGGCCGCCCGATCGCCGGCCTTTTTCGTGGCGCGCGGCGGCGTCGATTCGCAGGTCGATGATCTGCTGCCGCGCATCGCCTTGTCAGTTTTTGGCCCCTATGCTCCAATCGGTGCGCTGCCGTATGGTGCGCTCGCGTCACGGCAACCTACGCATCCGCAGGGGGATCGATGACCGCACGTCCATGGCTCGCGCACTATCCGGCCGGCGTGCCGGCGGAAATCGACGTCGACGAATTCCCGTCGGTGGTGTCCGTCCTGGAACGCGCGATCGAGCGTTACCGCGACCGGCCGGCGTTCGAGAACCTGGGCAAATCGCTGACCTATGCACAGGTCGACGCGCTCAGCGCGCGCTTCGCCGCTTACCTGCTGGGTGAGCTGCAGCTCAAGACCGGCGACCGGGTGGCGATCATGCTGCCGAACTGCCTGCAATATCCGATCGCGACCTTCGGCATCCTTCGTGCCGGGCTGACCGTGGTCAACGTCAATCCGCTCTACACGCCGCGCGAGCTCAAGCACCAGCTGGTCGACTCGGGCGCCACCGCCATCGTGGTGCTGGACAACTTCGCGCACACCGTGCAGGACGTCGTCGCACAGACGCAGGTACGGCATGTCGTCACGACCGGCCTGGGCGACATGCTCGACTTCCCCAAGCGGGGGCTCGTCAATTTCGTCCTGCGCCATGTCAAGAAGATGGTGCCCGATTACGCCATCGCCGGCGCGGTGCGTTTCCGCGACGCGGTGGAGATCGGCGCGAGGCATCCCCTGCCGCGCGTGGAGAGCAACCCCGGCGACATCGCCTTCCTGCAGTACACCGGCGGCACGACCGGCATCGCCAAGGGCGCGATGCTGACGCATCGCAACCTGGTGGCGAACATGCAGCAGGCTTCGGCCTGGATCGGCAACAACGTGCGTGCCGGCGACGAAGTCATCGTCACCGCATTGCCGCTGTACCACATCTTCGCGTTGACGGCGAACGGACTGGTCTTCATGAAGCTCGGTGGCTACAACCACCTGATCACCAATCCGCGCGACATGCCCGGTTTCGTCAAGGCGCTGTCGAAAATCCCGTTCACCGCGATCACCGGCGTCAACACGCTGTTCAACGGGCTGCTGAACACACCTGGTTTCGACAAGCTCGACTTCTCGCACCTGCGGATGACGCTGGGTGGCGGCATGGCCGTGCAGCGCTCGGTCGCCGAACGCTGGAAACAGGTGACCGGCTGCACGCTGGTCGAAGCCTACGGATTGACCGAGACCTCGCCGGCGGCCTGCATCAATCCGATGGACCTGCGCGAATACAACGGCTCGATCGGCCTGCCCGTCCCGTCCACGGACGCCTGCATCAAGGATGATGACGGGCGGCAGCTGCCGGTCGGCGAAGTCGGCGAGCTGTGCATCCAGGGCCCGCAGGTGATGCTCGGCTACTGGCAGCGGCCCGCGGAGACGGCCGAGGTCATCGACGCGGAAGGCTGGCTGCATACCGGCGACATGGCGCGGATGGACGAGAACGGGTTCTTCTATATCGTCGACCGCAAGAAGGACATGATCCTGGTCTCGGGCTTCAACGTGTACCCGAACGAGATCGAGGACGTCATCGCGATGATGCCCGGCGTGCGTGAAGTCGCGGCGGTGGGCGTCCCGGACGAGAAGTCCGGCGAGGCGGTCAAGGTGGTGGTCGTCCGCAAGGATCCGACCCTGACGGCGGACCAGGTCAAGGCCTACGCGCGCGAATACCTCACCGGCTACAAGCACCCCAGGTACGTCGAGTTCCGCGAGGAACTGCCCAAGACCAACGTCGGCAAGATCCTGCGGCGTGAGCTGCGGGACAGCCGGCCGGCGGAGTAAGCGGCACCCCAACAAGCGCCCGCAGCGGCGCCGCAGGCCGGCAGTGGCGCCAGCGGCCCTTGCCCGGCGACACGGATTTCAGGTGTAGCATCCAAAAAAGTGGGCCCTGACCGGTCCGCCCGCGCCCACGAGTGCTTAGCGGACGGCTGCCTTACCGAGGACCGATCCAATGAGCACAATCGAGAAGCTGCGCCGCGCCCATCCCTACCCGACCATGCGGGTCGAATGCGATCCGGCTGGGCGCGAGCACTGGCTCTACATGCACACCGACCACCAGGCAGGCGTCCGCCCGTGTTTCCGCACGGCGCTCATGGACGACATGTGGAGCTACCTGACGTCGATCACCCTGCGCGAATCGCAACGCGTGCCCGGCCAGCTGCGCCATGTGGTCCTGGCTTCCGAAGCGCCTGCGTTCAACCTCGGCGGCGACCTGCAGCTGTTCTCGCGCCTGATCCGTGAGAACAATCGCGAGCAGTTGCTGGCCTACGCACGCCGCTGCGTCGATGGCGTCCACCACCTGCACAACAGCCTGGGCGGCGACGTGCGCACCATCGCCCTCGTCCAGGGCGACGCGCTCGGCGGCGGCATGGAGCTGGCACTGGCCTGCCAGACGATCGTTGCCGAGGAAGGCGTCGGCATGGGCCTGCCGGAAGTTCTGTTCGGGCTGTTCCCGGGCATGGGCGCCTATTCCTTCCTGTGCAAGCGGGTGTCGCCGCAGCTGGCGGAAAAACTCATCCTCGACGGAACGATCCACTCGGCGGAAGAGCTTTATCGCCTGGGCGTGGTCGACGTGCTGGTGCCGAAGGGTGAGGGCGAACGCGCCGTGCAGGACCTGATCCGCCAGCAGCAACGGGCGCCGCATGCGCACCTGGCGCTGAACGCGGTGCGGTCGATCGCGCAACCGGTGGGTTACGACGAACTGATGGGGATCACCGAAGTCTGGGTCGATACCGCCCTGACGCTGGGGGAACGCTCGCTCAAGACGATGGACCGGATCGTGCGTGCGCAGACGCGGCGCGCGGAAGCCGCCTGAGTCCAGCCGGGGGATTACTGCTGTTCCTTGCCGCTCTCGCGCGCGGCGCGCTGCCGTGCCCGCGCATCCAGTGCTGTCAGTCCTTGCGCGAGGCGTTCGCGCAGGCCGGCCAGCCGCTGGCGCCATTCCCGTGAAATCTGCCAGTCCGCCAAACGCATCAGTTCACCGCCGGCGGCGGACAGCTTGACCAGGCCGAGGTTGCTCGCGACGCCCTTCAGGGCGTGGGCGTGTTCGCGCACCTGCTCCCAATCCTCGCGATCGCCCGACTTCTGCAGTCCGGCGACGCTGGCATTGGCATCCTGCAGGCACTGCGCCACGAATTCGCGCTCGAACACCTCTCCCATCCCCAGCGACGACAGTTCATCGAGGATGCTCACGTCGAGCACGCCGTCGGACGACGCGAGCTCGATCCTGGCGACCTGCGTCGGCGTCGTGACATGCCCGGTGACCGTGATCTCGGCAAGCAGGTCGAGCAATCGCGACGCCACGACCGGTTTGGCCAGGAAGGCGCGCGCGCCGGCCTCCTCGCAGCGGCGGATCGACTCGGGGGTCACGTCCGCGCTCAGGACCAGCACCGGCGTCCGCTCGCCGCCGCCCGCCTCCATCACCCGAAGCTGCCGCAGCAGGTCCAGGCCGCTCAGGCCGGGCATGTGCAGGTCGATGATCATCGCGTCGTAGTCGCTGGCCTCGTACGCGTTGAGGACCGCCTCGCCGTCCTCGACCGCGACCACGCGGTGCCCCGCTTTCTGCAACAGCCTCTGCAGCATCATGCGGTTGGCGGCATGGTCGTCGGCGACGAGGATCTGCATGCTCCGCACCCGCGCCCGGTGGCGCAGGAACGGATCGGTGAACGCGATGACGTTCTCTCCGCCCAGGCTCTGGCGCGGTTCCGCGGCAGGCAGGCTGGCGGGCGGAGCCGCGGGGGCAGCCGTGGTCGGGACATCCAGCGGCAGCTCGACCCAGAACCGGCTGCCACGGCTTTCGCTGCTCTCGAAACCGATGCTGCCGCCCATGGCCTCGGTCAGGCCCTTGGCGATCGTCGTGCCCAGCCCGGTGCCGCCGTGGCGGCGGGACAAGGTCGCATCGGCCTGCTCGAAGGCTTCGAACAGGCGGCTGCGCGCTGCCGCCGGAATGCCCACGCCGGTATCGGTGACGGTGAAGCGCAGGCGCGGGCGCCCATCGTCGATCGAGGCCAGCGCGACATCGAGGGTGACCGAACCCGATTCGGTGAACTTGACCGCGTTGCCGGCGAGGTTCAACAGGATCTGGCGCAGGTGGCCGATGTCGCCGCGCAGTTGCGCCGGGACGTCGTCGGCGATGCGCGCCGAGTAGTTCAGCTGTTTGGCGCGTGCCATCGGTTGCAGGATGAGGCCGATGCCGTCGATCAGCTCCGGGACGGTGAAGTCGGTGAGGCTGAGCTTGAGCTTGCCGGCTTCGATCGCGGAAATGTCGAGGACGTCCTCGACGAGCGAAAGCAGCGAGCGTGTCGATGCCTGGATCGTGTTGAGGCATTCACGCTGTTCGGAATCCAGTCGCGTGGTGGCCAGCAGTTCGGACATGCCCGCCAGTCCGTTGAGCGGCGTCCGGAACTCGTGGCTCATGTTGGCGAGGAAGCGGCTCTTCGCTTCGTTGGCGCGGTGTGCCGCC
>Ga0207657_10006825_pt1 | contig 11779 bp, 5 predicted proteins | sample KBSC33metaG_FD_184316 | JGI IMG/M metagenome (GOLD analysis project Ga0207657, IMG submission 184316) | Corn rhizosphere microbial communities from Kellogg Biological Station, Michigan, USA - KBS C3-3 metaG (SPAdes) (version 2) | ecosystem: Host-associated > Plants > Roots > Rhizosphere > Soil ...
CGTACCCGTAACTGCCCCGTTTCTGCTCCTACTCTGGAGCGGGCTTACGCGTCGAGTGTTGGCGCCCGGAGACGGTCTCTTCTACTACCTGCCAATGCACGAGTTGGCGGCCAGAGCCCTCCGCGCCGGCGACATCCCCGCCTGGAACCCGTTTCAGTTCAGCGGTGCGCCACTCCTCGGAACAGCCCAGCCGGCTCCGTTCTATCCGGTGGAGCTCGTCTTCCTGGCGCTGCCACCTCTGCTCGCGAACAACCTCTATGTCGTCCTGAATCTCTCGATCGCCGCGCTCGGTACGTTCTTCCTCGCCCGCAAGATCACGGCTGATGCATTTGCCTCGGTCGTCGGGGCTCTCTGCTTCGTCTCGAGCGGGTTCATGTACGGCCATGTCGGCCATCAGAGCATCGTTGCGACGATCGCCTGGCTTCCATGGGCGCTGCACGGCCTGGAGCGCCTCCGGGAGCGCCGAACGGCGGGCAGAGTGGCCGGCCTCGCAGCCGTGCTGGCCGCAGCCCTTCTTGCGGGACAGACGCAGATGTTCGTGGTGATCGTCGCCGTGCTCATCGTGTACGGGTCGGTCATCAAGCTGTTGAACGATCCGAGTGCACGTCGCGCGTTTGGTTGGGCCTCAGCGGGCTTCGCGCTGGTAACGGCCGTGCAGCTCGTCACGCCGGTCACGCCGATCGCCGCGCTCGTGACTCTTCCGATCTACCTGGCGTTGCTCGGCCTGATCGCGATCATGGTGCTGCGCCTCCTCGCGCGGCAGAGGGGTAGCGGCGCACCTGCTCTGCTCCTCGCGGTCGGAGGCGCGGCCGGCCTCGCTGCTGTGCAGCTTCTCCCCGTGATGATGATTCTCGGCGAGACAAGTCGATCGAGCTTCTCCTACAGGGATGCAACCTCCTTCTCGTTCCCCGCGTCGCATCTCGGTCTCCTCCTCTTCCCGCATCTGTTCGGCAGTTGGTCGACCGCCCATCTGTACCGCGGACAGTGGAACCTCACCGAGCTGAGCGCGTACCCCGGCGCCGCGGCTCTGGTGTTCGCCGCCGCCGGACTCGGTCGCGTGCGGCGCGACGTTCGCATCCTGGCACTCGCCGCGACTTCCGGTCTTGCCTTGGTGATTGCGCTCGGGCGGACGACGGCTCTCGGCCTCGTCGTGTGGGTTACGCCGGTCGTGGGCCAGTTCCGGTCGTGGGGCCGGTACGCCGTGGTGTTGGATCTTGCGGTCGCCGTTGCCGCTGCAGCCGGCGTGGCCAGCTTGCGCTCGTCGAGCGAGCGCGCGCCAGCTGTGCGCCGAGCGGTGGCCGCAGCCGGCGCCTTGGCCCTCTTGGCCGTTGTCGTACCTCTGGTGCCGGCGGTGAAGCACTACGCAGTGACGGGAGGTGCGCTCGCGTTGGCCTTGGCAACGCCCGTCTGTGCTGCCTTCGCCGCGGCCGGCTGCGCGTTCCTCTTCCAACATCGCACGAGCTGGGCTCTCGCGCTGTGTGCGCTTCTCGTCGTCGGTGACGGAGTGGCAACCCTTGCGTGGGGCTCCGAGCTTCGCTACTCGCCCGCCTTCAGCGCAGCGCGCGTGATCTACTCCCCGGCTCACGTCCCCAAGTGGGGGCCGATGTTCCAAGCTGAAGGCGGGATATCCCGCTTTCTCTATCTCGGCACCGCGGTCGAGCCGGCGCAGCCGTACCTTCCGCAGGCGACCGACCTCAAAGGGATTCGCTCGACGAACGGCTACGACCCGCTTGCGCCCAATGCGTATCTCTCAGCGCTCGGGCTGAGACAGGACGGAGGCAGCTCCCGAGGTCAACAGTTACTCGAGCATCCTGGATGGACGCTAGACCTTCTGCGAGTCACAACCGTTGTGATTCCCGACACGGCGCGCCCGCCGCGCGTGTCGTCTCAATTTGGTTCAGCCCACGAGACCGGACACCTGATCCGATATCGGTATGAGCCGCGGCTCCCCGATGCATTCCTGGTCGGTGCAGCCGCGAACGTCACGAGGCAGGTTGCGCTGAAAGGCATGAGCGGCACGACGAGCTTCGATCCTCGACGCGAGGCGCTCGTGGAGGATTGCCCGTGGTGCCCCGGCCTTCGTGCTCCCGGCAGAGCGGGCGACGTTCTGAGCGAGCGACGGAGCGGTAACACGATCGCGCTCGACATCGCCGCGCAACGAGCAGCCGTTCTCCTCATCAGCGAAGCGTGGTTCCCAGGGTGGACAGCGTCGGTCGACGGTCACGCCGTCCCTACGCGGCGTGCGGACGGAACGATCATCGGAGTTGCGGTTCCGCCGGGAAGGCACGGTGTCCGGCTTCGGTACGAAGCTCCGGGAGCGTCCGCCGGCATCGCGCTCTCGGGAGCATGTCTGGTCGGCCTCGGAGGGATGCTCTTCCTGCGTGTGCTCAGGAGACGGAAGTCGTAGAGGTCGAAGCCGTCCTTGCGACGCGCTACCGGCGGGTCAACGTCGAACGACGTTCGACACAGACTGCAGGTCTGCGTCTGCACCAGTCTCCGCTCTTCCGACCGCCCGCACGCCCGAGGCGTGCGTGCGACGTCGCCCGACAACGTAGGCCGGCCGCCCACGAACCTCGTCATAGATTCTCGCAACGTAGACGCCGAGAATTCCTGCGAAGCAGAGATTGACGGAACTGAGAAAGACGAAGACGAAGATCAGCGAGACGAAGCCCGGCGGTAACGACTGCCCGAGCAAGAGCGCGACGAACACGTATGCGAGGTATCCGAAGCACAGCGCGATTGCAGCAGCGCCGAGAACCAAGCCGACCTGAAGAGGAGCTCGCGAGAAGTCGAAGAACGAACGGCTGAAGAGCGCTGCAAGCTGACGGAGCCCATACTGCGACGACCCGGCTTGGCGAGCATCGGCAACGAACGGAATCACCGCTTGCCGAAATCCGATCCAAGGAGTGAGGCCTCGATAGAGACGGCCGCGTTCCGGCATCTGCCTCATCGCATCGACAGCGTCATGATCGAGCAGCCGGAAGTCAGACGCATGCTCGATGATGTTCACCGAGGAGACCCACCGAATCACTTTGTACGCGAGCCGCGTACCGATCGAGCGGGCCCGCGAAAGATCCGTGGTAGTGACCTTGCGAGTGTGAACGACGTCGTAGCCGGACCGCCAAGCATCAAGCATCGACTCGATCAGTTCAGGTGGATGCTGGAGGTCGGCATCCATCGTGATGACGACATCGGCATCGGCCTGGTCGAGCCCGGCCGCAAGAGCAGCCTGGTGACCGAAGTTCCGCGCGAGCGCAACATAGGACACGCGCGCGTCGCGCGAGTACAGCTCCTCCAGTATTCGAAGCGTTCCGTCTCTGCTGCCGTCGTTGATGAACGTGATGGTCCAGGGAGCTCCTAGCCTGTCCATGGTCTGGACGAGCCGACGGTAGGTCAGTGGAAGAACCGCTTCTTCGTTGAAGACCGGGATTACGACCGCAACGGATGGATTCGATGTCCGCCGCTCGAGAGAGAAGGGAAGCGGCTCGACAGCTTCGACCGGGTCATGACCAATCACACCCATGTTCACATCATCCAAAGGCTGCGCCCGGCCGACCCTGATCGTTCGGAGCATTGACGCCAAGCCGATGGGCTGGCTCTACTCCGCCGTCGTCGCGCGTACGCTGCGCTTTCTTGCACTAGCGCAATGGCGGGTAGGTGCCCGACGTTTGGCCGTATGCCTAGAGAGACCGCGGCCACAGGCTGACTCACATGGCAGCTCTGTTTTCACTCGTCGACGACGATGAGGTCGGCACCGGTCGTCGAACGCGATCCCGCAAGGTGAACGCCGTCCGCATCACCGTGGGCGACGACCGCGTCGTGTGCGACCGCTGCGAGCTGGCGGAGAGCACCCTCGCGCGCATGCGCGGATTGCTGGGCCGCGACGGCCTGGAGCCCGGTCACGGCATGTTGATCCAGGGCGCCGGCTCGATCCAGATGTTCTTCATGCGGTTCCCGATCGACGTCGTCTTCCTCGGCCGCGACAAGGCGATCGTCGGCATTGCGCACGACGTCAAGCCGTGGCGTGCCGCAGCCGCACGACGGGCCCGCGCTGCCCTCGAGCTGCCTGCAGGCACGGCGAAGTCGCTCGATCTGCAGATCGGCGACGTGTTGACGTTTGCACCTGTTCACGAATAGTTCAGGCGCATTGAACGCACTCCCACCTGCGGAAAGCCGCTTGGTAAGCCGGTTCGGGTAACTCACAAGCAGCGTTCGACCGACGCGCACGGCTTCGTTGAGCCATTTCAGGGACCGCAAAGCGTTCAATCGACTGATCGATCATTGGGCCGTCCGGCCCATTGCCGCCCGGTTGATCTGTCCACACAATCCACAGGGGTGGCATCTCACTGCGGAGAGGGCACGTTCGACTCACTCGTCGACGATGTTGTGGACCGGGCCGGCGCAATTGCCGGCGGTACACAACCACGCCGGCGACGCCGGTCTGCGACCGAACGGCTCGACGCGTGCGAAGCACGCGCGCGCGCAATCGCTGATGCCGGCGGCGCGACCGAGGAGACGCGGCGCACCGCCTCGGTCGAATTCCTCGGCGATGCAGTCGCCGCACTCGCGCTCGACGGCGCCTGGGAGCCGGGCAGCGCCCGGCTCGCCGTCGTCTCATCCGCCGCGGCGATCGACATGGCGCCGGGCGCGCTCCTGCTCGCGGTGTTCCTGCGCGCGCTCGCCTCCAGCGATGCGGCGCAGCTCCCGCCGCGGATCACGGCCGACCTTTTCATCTGGCTCCTCGTCGAGCTCGGCCCTGCCGACGCGGCATCGCTCTGGTCGCCTGCTGCGTCGAAGCGCCTGACGCGCATCGCGGCAGCGGGCGACGCGGCGACAAGCCGACGCCTCCGCGCCGCAGCAAGCGCCACGCTGAGCGGATGTCCCGCCGGCTCGCCGCACGTGCAAGCGGTCGTCGTGCAGCGCTGGGATCGTCCGTTCGCCGCACTCGTCGCACGCATCCACTCGACCGAGTCCGCACGCCTGCGCGTCTGGTTGAACGAGGCCGCGGCCGCGTTGTCGCCGGTGCTCGAGCGCGAGACGCTGTTCGAGCGCAACGCCGAGCGCGAGCGCGAGCTCGTGTCTGCGTCGGAACGGCGCGCGCTCCGTCTCGGCTACGACCTCCATGACGGACCGCTGCAGGAGATCGTCGCGCTCGCAGAAGATCTTCGTCTCGCACGCGCACAGGTTCTCTCGCTGCTCGCAGAGCCGCAGCAGAACACGCTCGTCACGGGACGCTTCGACGACCTCGAGGCGCGGCTCGTGTCGCTCGACCGCGGGCTGCGCGACCTTGCACACTCGTCGCGGCCGACGACGGCGCTCGAGCGCCCGCTCGAGGACGCGCTGCTGAACGAGCTCGACGCGGTCACGCGCGCGTCGGGGATCGAGACGTCACTCGACATCGACGGTGACCTCGTCGATCTCACCGACTCGCAGAAGATCGTTCTCTATCGCGTTGTGCAGGAGTCGATCGCGAACACACGCAAGCACAGTGGCGCGACGCGCGTCGACGTGCGCGTGCGTGCGCTCGCCGGTTACATCGAGACGACGGTCGAAGACAACGGCCGCGGCTTCAACGTGCACTCGACGGTCGCGCGCGCGCTCGATGCAAGCCGCCTCGGTCTTGCCGGCGTGACCGAGCGCGTCCGGCTCCTCGGCGGAGCCGTGGAGATCGAGGCCCGCGTCGGCGAGGGCGTTCTCGTCCGCGCGACGTTGCCCCGCTGGCGTCCGGCGAAGACAAGCCGGGACGTCGTGTATTCTGCCGCCACCGCATGACCCGCTTCCTCTACGCGATCGGCTTTGTCGCCGTGGCCGCGTCGGTTGTGGCGGCCCAGGGGCTCGCAGACAACACTGCGCCTCCGGCTACCACCACCACGACTGCCACGACGACGACGGCTACGACAACGACGCCGGCTCCCACGCCGGCACCGGCGCCGAAGAGCAAGCCGGCTCCGAAGTCGACGCGTACGACAGCCGCCCGCGTGCAGACCGTGTTCCCCGCCGCGGGGCAGCTCCTCGTCTCGAAGGTCGTCGTGCGCAGGAAGCCGAGCCCCGGCGCGCCCGCGATCAAGACGATGCACATGTTCCGGCCTGACTACCGGATCCAGGAGATCCTCTCCGTCGCCGCCACGCTCGGTAGCGACGGGAAGCCCTGGTACAAGATCAGCGTCCCGATGCGCCCGAACGGGACGATGGGCTGGATCCCCGCGCGGAGCGTCTCGCTCTCGCCGACGAAGGGCCAGATCATCGTGCATCGCAGCTCCCGCACGATCGACATGTACTGGAACGGCAAGCACGCCCTCCACGCCCAGGTTGCGATCGGCGCCCCGGGGATGGAGACCCCCGTCGGCCACTACTACGTGGCCGCTCGCTTCGTGCCGTACCAGGATCCGTTCCTCGGCGTCTTCGCCGTCGAGACGAGCGCCTACTCGAAGCTGACCGAGTGGCCGGGGGGCGGCGTCGTCGGCATCCACGGCACGAGCGCGCCGCAGCTGCTCGGGCAGGCCGTCTCACACGGCTGCGTCCGGGTGTCGAATCAGACGGCAGCGGCGATGCGAAAGCTCGCACCGCTCGGCACGCCGATCTGGATCACGGAATAAAGGACGCGAGCGTGCGGAGGGCGTCGTCGCCCTCGGCCGCGATGAACGAGCCTTTGCTCGTGTTCCGCGCGATCCGCGTCGACGGGCTCGAGATCGTGCTGCCGCCGGCGAGAGGCCGCCAGCCGCCGCCCGGGACGCGGGCGATCGAGACCTGGTGGAAGCGGTAGAGGAAGCCGTTGCAGGTGCCGCCCGTTCCGCCATCCCAGCTCTCGGCCGTCGCGATCGGTGCCCAGCGGCCGTGACTGCCGGGGAGCCGGATCGGCTTCGACGCAGGTGAGCCGTTGACCCACACGCGCCAGTAGTTGGCGCGGTGGCGCATCTCGAGCACGGCGACGCGGGCGGGCTTGCCGATCGGAAGGCCTGTCGCGATCTGGTGGTAGCGCGGAAGGCCGTTCGGGAGCATCAGCTCGTAGTAGAGGCTGCTGCCGTTGAACTGAGGGAAGCCGCTGAACCCGACCTGGAGCCACTCGTCCGTGCCGCCCGGGCCCTGGCGGGGGCCGCCGACGCCGACCCAGCCGGCGACGTGGCCGGAGAGGACGTTGAAGGCGGGGAGCGGGGTGATGAGCGCCCCGATCCCGTAGGCCGGGGCTGAGGAGGCGATCCCCGCGTACGAGTAGCCGCCGTTGCCGCAGGCCGAGGCCGCCGACGCCCCCGCGAGGGAGGCGAGCACGACGGCTGCGAGGGCGAGAAGAGTGCGGGAGCGGAGATGCATGCGCCTTTGGGGGATCGGCCTGTATCCCTCGATAGCGCTCCCTCATTCGAGGGTTCCAACGGCTGGAAACGGGTCCCCGCGAGGCGAATTCGCCTGAAACCAAGCCAAAGGACAGGGGCAACTAGCCCTACGACCGGCTCCCGCGGAAGGCCTCGGTTCTAAGACCACAAGTGAAGAACCAGCTTCAGCGGGGGCGGGTCGAGACACGCGTGCTCTCACCTGCACTGAACACGTAACGAAGGGACGGGGTGAGAGTTTTGACTCGGAAGCTTTCTGAGAGGCGCGGCCGCAGCGGCCGCAAATGGTGGTTCACAGGCGCGACGGTTCTAGCCGTCGTCGTTGCAAGCATCGTCTTCATCGCAGTCTCCGGCGCAGTGCTGGCCGGAAGCACCTTCGAAGGCGACGACGGGAACATGGTCGTCGACACCGCCGGCCACACCGACTGGGCGACGGCAGGTCTGCCGGTCCAGACGCTGACAGACGTGGCCAGCGGCAGCAACGACAACGCCTTCGGCCAGGGCACGAAGGAAGCCGACACCAACGTCACGGTGGTAACCGGCTCGATCCCCCCGCAGAAGAACGACCTGGTGCGCTCCTACCTGTCGACCGAGACGGTCGGCGGTCAGAGCTTCCTCTACCTCGCCTGGATCCGCGCGAACAACACGGGCGACGCGCACATCGACTTCGAGCTCAACCAGAACGCGACGGCGGGCTTCACGGGCTCGACCGTCGGCGCGGTGACGCTCAATCGCACCGTGGGCGACCTGCTCATCTCGTACGACTTCGGTGGCAGCGGCACGCCGGTCATTTCCCTCTCAAAATGGACAGGCAGCGACTGGAGCGCTCCGGAGAACCTCTCGGCTGAAGGCTTCGCCGAGGCGATGGTCAACACGGCCGCCTTCACGGACGCGATCTCCGGCGGCTCGATCGGCATCGGCGACTTCGGCGAAGCCTCGATCAACCTCTCGCTCGTCCCCGGCGTCTTCGCTCCCAACACGTGCGAGTCGTTCGGCTCGACCTCCGTCAAGAGCCGCTCCTCCGGCTCGTCGGACTCGTCCGAGCTCAAGGACTTCATCGCCCCCGTTCCGATCCACGTCTCGAACTGCGGCTCGATCGAGCTGAAGAAGCACTGGGTCGGCACGGCCGGCACCGCGACGCTGAAGATCGGCACGACCGCAGGTGCGAGCAACACGGCCTCGCAGACCGTCACTGGCGCCGACGGCACGACGGGTCAGAAGACCGTCCTCAACGGCAACTACTTCGTTTCCGAGGACGTCACCAACGCGAGCGCCTACACGAGCTCGCTCAACTGCACCGACAACGACGGCACCGGCTTCGACCCGGGCTCCAACGGGATTCCCGTCAGCGCTGGGCACACGGTCGTCTGCACATACACGAACTCTCGCAAGCCACACCTGACACTCGTCAAGCAGGTCACCAACAACAACGGCGGCACCGCGACCGCGTCGCAGTGGACGCTTTCCGCGACCGCCGGTCAGGATCCGAACAACTTCAGCGGCGCCGGCCCGTCGCAGGATCACGACGTCACCGCCGGTACCGCCTACACGCTCGCGGAGAGCGGCGGCCCCTCGGGCTATACCGCAAGCGCGTGGCAGTGCAACGGCGGCAGCCAGAACGGGAGCGCGATCACGCTCTCCGTGGGCCAGAACGTCACCTGCACGATCACGAACGACGACAACGCGCCGGGCTTGCATCTGCGCAAGACGGTCACGAACGACAACGGCGGCACCGCGCTGAACACCGCGTGGACGCTGAGCGCTGCCGGTCCGACACCGCTCTCCGGTTCGACGCCGGTCGACAGCGGCGCCTCCTTCAGCGCCGGCACCTACACGCTCTCCGAGTCGGGTGGCCCCTCGGGCTACACCGCAGGCGCGTGGTCGTGCACGGGTGGTACGCAGAACGGCAGCTCGATCACGGTCGGCCTCGGTGAGAGCGCGACCTGCACGATCAACAACAACGACAACGCTCCTGGGCTGCACCTGCGCAAGCAGGTCACGAACGACAACGGCGGCACCGCGCTGAACACCGCGTGGACGCTGACCGCGACCGGCACCGGCGGCTCGCCGACGAACCTCTCCGGCTCGACGCCGGTGGACAGCGGCGCCTCGTTCAAGGCCGACACGTACACGCTCGGCGAGACCGGCCCCGCCGGCTACACCGCGGGCAGCTGGAACTGCACGGGCGGCAGCCAGAACGGCAGCTCGATCACGGTCGGCGTCGGACAGGACGTGACGTGCACGATCGTGAACAACGACACGCCGCCTGCGCTCCACCTGCGCAAGCAGGTCACGAACAACAACGGCGGCACCGCGGTGGCGACCGACTGGACGCTCACCGCGACCGGTTCGGTCGCGTCGCCGACGAACCTCTCCGGCTCGACGCCGGTCGACAGCGGCCCGACGTTCAAGGCCGACACGTACGCACTCGCAGAGTCCGGTCCCGCGAACTACACCGGGAGCAACTGGAGCTGCGTGGTCACGGGCACCCAGACGCCGGTGACGGTCAGCAACGCGCACGTGACGGTGGGCCTCGCCCAGGACGTCACCTGCACGATCGTCAACGACGACAACGGGCCTCAGCTGCACCTGCGCAAGACGGTCACGAACGACAACGGCGGCACCGCGTCGGCAACGGACTGGACGCTGAACGCCGTCGGAGCCAGCGGCTCGCCGACGAACCTGTCGGGCTCGACGCCGGTCGACAGCGGCGCGACGTTCAAGGCCGACACCTACACCCTGACCGAGTCCGGCGGCTCGCCCGGTTACACCGGCGGCAGCTGGGTCTGCACGGGCGGCGGCACACAGGTCGGCAACCAGATCACGGTCGGCCTCGGCCAGAACGTGACGTGCACGATCAACAACAACGACAACGCGCCGGCCTTGCATCTCCGCAAGACCGTCACGAACGACAACGGCGGCACCGCGCTGAACACCGCGTGGACGCTGACCGCGACCGGCGCCGGCGGCTCGCCGACGAACCTGTCGGGCTCGACGCCCGTCGACAGCGGTGCGTCGTTCAAGGCCGACACCTACACGCTGGCCGAGTCGGGTGGCCCCTCGGGCTACACCGCCTCGAGTTGGTCGTGCGTCGTCACCGGCACCGCGACGCCGGTCACGGTCACGAGCGGCCACGTCGCAGTTGGCCTCGGCCAGGACGTGACCTGCACGATCAACAACAACGACAACGTGCCCGCCTTGCACCTCCGCAAGACGGTCACGAACGACAACGGCGGCACTGCCCTCGCAACCGCGTGGACGCTGAACGCCGCCGGCGCGACCCCGCTCTCGGGCTCGACGCCGGTCGACAGCGGTGCCTCCTTCAATGCCGGTACGTACACGCTCTCCGAGTCGGGTGGCCCCTCGGGCTACACCGCCGGTGCGTGGTCGTGCACGGGCGGCAACCAGAACGGCAGCTCGATCACGATCGGCCTCGGCCAGGACGTGACGTGCACGATCAACAACAACGACAACGCGCCCGCCTTGCACCTGCGCAAGACGGTCACGAACGACAACGGCGGCACCGCGCTGAACACCGCGTGGACGCTGAGCGCCGCCGGCGCGACGCCGCTCTCCGGCTCGACGCCGGTCGACAGCGGCGCATCCTTCGACGCCGGCACCTACACGCTCTCCGAGTCGGGTGGCCCCTCGGGCTACACGGCCGGTGCGTGGGTCTGCACCGGTGGCGGCAACCAGAACGGCAGCTCGATCACGGTCGGACTGGGCGAGAACGTCACCTGCACGATCAACAACAACGACGACGGCCCGGCGCTGCATCTGCGCAAGACCGTCACGAACGACAACGGCGGCACCGCGCTGAACACTGCGTGGACGCTGACCGCGACCGGCACCGGCGGCTCGCCGTCGAACCTCTCCGGCTCGACGCCGGTCGACAGCACCGCCGGCTTCAAGGCCGACACGTATGCACTCGCCGAGTCCGGTGGCCCGACGGGCTACACCGCCTCGAACTGGTCGTGCGTCGTCACCGGCACCCAGACGCCGGTCACGGTCACGAACGCGCATGTCACGGTCGGCCTCGGCCAGGATGTGACCTGCACGATCAACAACAACGACAACGTGCCGGCCTTGCACCTCCGCAAGACCGTCACGAACGACAACGGCGGCACCGCGCTGAACACCGCGTGGACGCTGAACGCCGCCGGCGCGACGCCGCTCTCCGGCTCCACGCCGGTCGACAGCGGCGCCTCCTTCAACGCCGGCACCTACACGCTGACCGAGACCAACGGCCCCTCCGGGTACACGGCCGGGGCGTGGGTCTGCACCGGCGGTAGCCAGGACGGCAACACGATCACGGTCGGCCTCGGCCAGGACGTGACCTGCACGATCAACAACAACGACGACGCGCCGGCCTTGCATCTCCGCAAGACCGTCACGAACGACAACGGCGGCACCGCGCTGAACACCGCGTGGACGCTGAGCGCCGGCGGCCCGAC
>Ga0207657_10006827_pt1 | contig 11777 bp, 5 predicted proteins | sample KBSC33metaG_FD_184316 | JGI IMG/M metagenome (GOLD analysis project Ga0207657, IMG submission 184316) | Corn rhizosphere microbial communities from Kellogg Biological Station, Michigan, USA - KBS C3-3 metaG (SPAdes) (version 2) | ecosystem: Host-associated > Plants > Roots > Rhizosphere > Soil ...
CGGGCATCGCGGCCCAGCCCCGAACCGAGCGCGCTGGCGCCGGCCGGGATCGGATCGTCGACGACGACCCACGTCATGTCGGACTGCGCGTCGATGTCGAGGTGCACGCGGTAGACGTCGCCACGCGACCACGCGCCCTTCGTCTTTTGCTCGATCGGCGTGACGGTGCGTGCGATGCGGTAGCCGGACGACAGCGGCGCCGCGAGCGGCACGGCCGCAAGGCTCTGGATCGTCGCCCACGGCTTGCCGCCGCCGAGCTGGCGCAGCGTGAGCGTCCCGCGGCCCTGCGGCCAGCCTTGCAGCACGGTCGCGGGCACGGGCCCCGTCCAGCTGACGGGCTTCCCGTCCGCGCCCGTCGTCACGATGTTGGCGCTGCCCGTCACCGGTTCGCGCTCGTAGGTTTCCGAAAACCGTTTCAGCGCGACGACGCCCCAGGCATTGGCCGTCGTCGTGTCCCAGTGGCCGTGATGCTGGCGGCCCAGCGCGCCGCGCGCGAGGCGGCCCGCATCGATTTTCCACGCGGGGTCGTCCAGGGTCGCCAGCAGCAGGCGGTTGGCGTTGACGTCGGCGGACGTCATGAGCCACCACCAGCCGTCCGCGCGCTCCGTCGAAAAGCCCATCGTCGTGCCCTGCAGGTTCAGGCGCGCGCGCAGCACCTGCGTGGCCTCGGCCAGCCGTTCGGCACGGCGCGGCAGGTCTTGCGTGCGCTTGAGGATCAGATACCAGTCGATGACGGCCGACGTGGGCCACAAATTCGGGCGAACGTCGATCGAGTCCAGCATCGCGGGCTGCACGGCCGTGTCGCGCGACAGCGCTTCCAGCGCGGCCAGCTTGCGCACCGCGAGCTCGCCCGCGGCGCGCGGATTGCCGCGCACGACCTTCCCTTCCACGAACGCGGCGAGGCCCGCTTCCATGCGGCCGCGCAGCTCGTCCGGGATCGCGTAGCCCGCTTCGTTCGTCACGGACAGCACGTACGCGGTGAGCACGTCGCTGCCCTCGTCCATCGGCGCGAAATACTTGACGAGGCCATCGCCGTCCAGGTGCGCGGGCAACGTGGCCACGACGTTGTCCCACATCGCCCGGTCCTGCAGCGCCACGGCGCGCGACGTGCGCTGCTCGAAGCACGAGTAGGGATATGCGGTCATGTAGTCGTGCACGCCGGGCAGCTCGCCGCCCAGGCGCGCCTGCAACGTCGTGCGGATGCCGCCGCGGCCCGGCAGCGCGTCCTTCGGGCGCTCGACGGGCATCGTCTGCGTGCCGTCGACCTGCACGAGCGTCGCCTGCAACGTGCGCACGGGGATGGCGGCGCTCACCTGCTGCGTCACGCGCATGCGGTCGCCCGCGCCGTCGCCTGCGGCCGCGACTTCCCACTGCAGCTTGCTCACGCCGACGGGCACCGTGTAGTCCCAGCCGATCTCGCGTGCTTCGCCCGGGGCCAAGGCGACGTCCTGATGGGGCAGCGCCTGCGCCTTGCCGGCGTCCGCCGCGACGGTGGCATCCAGCCGCACGGCGAGCCGATGGTCGGACGCGTTGCGCACCGTGAAGCCGGCGCGCAGGCGGTCGCCCTCGCGCACCTGCGGCGGCAGGCCCGCGACCACCATCAGGTCCTGCGTCGTGCGGATGTCCGTCGCGCCCGTGCCGAACAGGCCCGCGCCACCGTTCGCGACGGCGACGATGCGGAAGGACGTCAGCGAATCGTTCAGCGGCACGTCGACGTGCGCCTCGCCGTTCGCGTCGAGCACGACCTTGCCCTTCCACAGCAGCAGCGTCTCGAACAGTTCGCGTCCGGCACTGCGGCCGCCCCCACCGCCATGCGGGAACGCCTTGCGGCCGAAGTGGCGCTTGCCCACCACCTGCATCTGCGCCGTCGATGTCTCCACCTGCAGGCTGCGCTCGCGCATCATCGTCTCCAGCAGGTTCCAGCTCGTGTTGGGCATCAGCTCCAGCAGGCCCGCATCGACGGCCGCCACGGCGACTTCCGTGCCGGGCGCGGGCCGCGCGCCGTCCGGGCCGCGCACGTGGATGGCGACGCGCGCCTGCTCGCGCACCTTGTACACGGGCTTGTCGGCCGCGACGTCGACCTTCAGCTCGTGGCCGCGCCAGCCTACGCGGATCGGCGCGATCCCGAGTTTATAGGCGGGCTTGCCTAGGTCCACGAGTGCCGTCGGCTGCACGCCCGCCACGCGCCCGCGCACGACGAGGGCGGACACGAACACGTTCGGCGCATAGCTGGCTTTGATCGGAATGGCGATCGTCTGGTCGCGCCCGGACAAGTGCCGCACATACGTGTCGAGAATGCCTTCGCGCTCCACGGTCACGAGCACGGTCGCGCGCCGGAACGGGCTGCGCACCTGGAAGCGCGCCTCGTCGCCCGGTTCGTAGCGCTTCTGCGCGGGCAGCAGGTCGATGCGGTCGTGGTCCGCCGTCGCGAACCACTGCTCTTCATCGCCCGCCACATACACTTCGCGGTTCGTCGCGGCCACGCGCTGCTGCGGATCGGTCGCGCGGGCGCGCAGGATCAAGTCGCCGTCGACGGGTGCTTTCGTGTCGCACAGCAGCAGGCCCCGTTCGTCCGTCGTGCCGCTGCACGCGTCGCCCACGCGCTTGATCTCGCTGCTGTTCTCGTACGCGTAGAAGCCGCCCACGAGACGGCGCCGGTGCGAGTACGTCATGCGTTTCAGGATGTCGACCGTCACCGGCACGTTCGCCACGGGCTTGCCCGTCACGTCCAGCACGACGACGTGGAATTTCAGTGCGTCGCGGCTCAAGAGCCAGCCGTCGGGCTTGATGCCGACGACGTACGCGGACGGCCACAGCGGCACCTGCGTGGACACGGTCAGCGTCTCGCCGTTCGCGTCCTGGTACGACATCTCGGCCAGCAGGCTTTTCGGGCGCTCGATCGCCGGCAGCTTGTCGACGACGATGCGCGCACCGCCCGCACGGTCCAGCTGCAGCGACTGCGTGCGCGCCACCTCCTGGCCCGGCGTGCCTTCCGCTTCCTCGCCTTCGTCCGCGTCCTCCCCGCCGTCGCGGTTGACGACGCCTTCACGGACGTCGCCCGCGCCCAGCGCGAATTCGTCATAGCCGGCGAACTGCACGCCAGCATCCTGCACGACGCTATGCACCTTGACGGGCGCGAGGCCCGCCGGGCCGCCGGACAAATAGCTGACCTGGGCATCGAGCGTGACGGCCTGCGGCGCCACCGCGGGCTGCTTCGGCCCGGCCAGCTGCGCCTTCATCGTCGGCACGCGGAATTGCTCGACGCGGAACTGGCCCGCTTCCTGGCCGCCGATCAGCACGTCGTACATGCCCAGCTTCGCCTCCGCCGGGATCGCCCATTCGCCTTGCGCGCTGCCGTTCGCGTCCCAGCGCAGCGGAAACTCGACCTTCTCGCCGCTGCCCTCGTGGACGAGGAAGCCGCGCGCGGGCAGCGCCGTCTTGTCCGTACCGAGTTCGCGGGCGCGCCAGTCGCGCACCTCTCCTGGCGCCGGATCCTTCGCGCGCACGAACGCGAAGCCTTGCGTCGTGCGGCGGCGCAGGTAGTGCTTCATGTGGACGGTCTCGCCGGCGCGCAGCAGGGTGCGGTCGAACACGGTGGCGACGATGCGGCTATCCTCGTCGCGCTGTCCCGTGGGCAGGTTGAAGCGCCAGGCTTCGATGCCCTGCTGCCAGTTGGACAGCGTAAATGTGAAGTCGTCGCCGCGCGCGGCCGTCACGACATAGACTTCGCCCTCCTCGCAACGGGAGTGCGGCAGCGCCTGGCGAATGCGCGCAATGCCGGCCGCGTCGCTCGTGCCATGCCACAGCAGGCGCGCCGCGCAATCGCGCACCTCCACGCGCGCGCCCGCGACGGGCGCGCCCTTGTCGAGCGACGTCACCCACACGAGCGACGATTGCGCGCCCAGCTTGAAGTGCGCGGCCAGGTTCGTGACGAGGGCCGCGCTGCGCACGTACGCCGTGCGGCCCTTCGCGTTCAGCGCGGCGCCCAGCCGGGGGCTTTCCAGTTCGACCGCGTAGAAGCCGGGTTCGCGCAGGGGGATGCCGATCACTTCGAACGCGCGCCGGCCGTGGGGCTTGGGCAACGTGAAATGCTGCAGCGACTCCGCCTTCGTGCCCTTGAAGATCGACGTCTTCAGCTGGTCGCCGTCGGGCTGCGTGGGATTCAGGCGGCCGTACTGGCCCGCGATCTTGCGCAGCCACGCGAGCACGTCGGCCGTGCGGTTTGCATCGAGCCGCATTGCGGTGCCGTTCGTGTGCATCCGGCCCGCCATCTGCGCCTCGACGTTGCGCACGGTGACGGGCAGCAGGCGGTCGCCGCGCGCCTCGATGATGCCGAACGGCGCCGCGAACTTGACGAGCGGCGGCTGCTCGCCCGTGCGCACCGCGAGCGGGAAGCGGCCCGCGTTGACGAGCGGACGGCCTGCGTCGTCGTGCAGGCCGGCCGACACGTGCAACGTGAAGCGCGCCTGTTCCGGGAACGGACCCGCGATGCTGACCGCGTTGACGAGGTCGGGCGGGCCGTCGCCCTCCTTCTCGGCGCGGGCTTGCCAGCGCTTGCCGCCGGGGCCTTCCAGATACACCTGCGCCACATCGGCCGCGCGCACGGGCGCGCTGAACGTCACGCGCATCGGCAGGAACGGGATGCACTGGGAGCGCGCGTTGACCTTGTCGCAGTCGAAGCGCGCCGTGAAATCGGGGCGGGTCTTGAACGACAGCGTCTGGTCCTTGTCGGTCGCGACGCCGTTCGGCGCGGCCACGCCGGCGCCCCACACGAGCGCCACCTCCGCGTTCGCCGGCAACGTGCGCTGGCATTGCACGACGACGAGGCGGCGCAGGCGGCCGGCCTTCTCGTCGGCGCGCAACTGGGCGTCCGAGTACGCCCACGACGCGTGCTCGCCCTTGTCCTCGGCCACGAGGCGCGCGGCGAACCAGCTGTGGCTCTGCAGGACTTGCATGCGCGCGTCACCGTGCAGCAAGGTGACGCCGATCTTTTCGCCGATGCCGTCGGCACGGCACCAGGCGTGCTTGCGGATGCTGTCTTCGTCGGCGCCGCCCGCCAGCGCGAGCACGAACGCCTGCCGTTCGTCGATGCCGTTCTCGCCTTCGCTCGGCAGCGACGACAGGATGGCGGGCCCGCCCGTCGTGACGCCGAATGCGCGCCGTCCCGCGACGGGCTGGCCGGCGAGGTCGCGCACGTCCGCCTTCAATGTGAAGCGGCACGCGGTGGCGCCCGGCAGGTCGCGCTCGAAGTCGTAGCTCCACGTCTGCGCGTCGACCCAGCGGCCGCTGCCCGGCACGGGGCAGTCGACGTCGAACGGCGCCGGCGCGCGCAAGTCGCCGAACGCGACCATCGGCTGCGAGAACCGCGCCACCGCCTGGCGCACGCGCCGCACCTGTCCGTCGGGCGTGAATCCGGTGACGGTGGTCTGCGCCCACGCGCCCGACCAGAAGCACAACAACACGAGGCACAGCACGCGGCGCAGGACAGCCATGGTATCTCCGGCAAGGGGCGTCAGGACGACGGATGAGTGTTGCAAACTCGGATTGCACTGTCAACAACATTAAACTTTTGCAACGGGTGCCCCCGGATGACCGTCATGCAACCCGGCATGATTGGATATAAAATGCGGTTCTTATATTTCCTGTGCGCATATAAGGCGTGCGGGTCACGCAACGAGGACACCATGAGTCTCCCCCTGATCCTGAACCTGGCGATCGCCCTCGCCGGCTGCGGCCTGCTGTACACGATGCAGCAGCGGCACCTGTCCTTCACGAAGCGCGTGTTCACGGGCCTTGGCCTGGGCATCGTGCTCGGCGCGGCATTCCAGGCGTTCTACGGCACCGGCGCGCCCGTCATCGCGCAGACGAATGCCTACCTCGACATCGTCGGCACGGGCTACGTCAAACTGCTGCAGATGATCATCATGCCGCTGATCATGGTCTCGATCATCCAGGCCATCCTGAAGCTGCGCGACGCGTCGTCGCTGGGCAAGATCAGCCTGCTGACGATCGGCACGTTGATGGCCACGACCGCGATCGCGGCCACGATCGGCATCCTGATGGCCAAGCTGTACGGCCTGTCCGCCGTCGGCCTGACGTCGAGCGCGGCCGAAATCGCGCGGGGCCACTACCTCGAGGGCAAGCTGGCGACGGCGCAGGACGTGTCGCTGCCGACGCTGATCCTGTCGTTCATCCCGGAGAATCCGTTCCTCGACATGACGGGCGCGCGCAAGACGTCGACGATCGCCGTCGTGCTGTTCTCGATTTTCATTGGCGTGTCTGCCACGGGCATCGCCGCGAAGAAGCCGGACGTGTTCGAAAAATTCAGCGAGTTCGTCCACGTCGCCCACGTGATCGTGATGCGCATGGTGACGCTCGTCCTGCGCCTGACGCCGTTCGGCGTGTTCGCCCTCATCACGCAGGTGCTGGCGAGTTCCAGCCTGCAGGACATCGTGAACCTGATCGGCTTCGTGATGGCCTCGTACAGCGCGCTGATCCTGATGTTCGGCGTGCACCTGGTGATCATCGCGGCCGTCGGCCTGAACCCCGGCCGCTACGTGAAGAAGATCTTCCCCGTGCTGGCGTTCGCGTTCACGTCGCGCACGTCGGCCGGCTCCATCCCGATGAGCGTGCAGACGCAGACGGCGCGCCTCGGCACGCCGGAAGGCATCGCCAACTTCGCCGCGTCGTTCGGCTCGATGATGGGCCAGAACGGCTGCGCCGGCATCTATCCCGCGATGCTCGCCGTGATGATCGCGCCGACGGTCGGCATCGATCCGTTCACGAGCGGCTTCCTGCTGCCGCTCGTCGGCATCGTGACGATCGGGTCCGTCGGCGTGGCCGGCGTGGGCGGCGGCGCCACGTTCGCCGCCCTCATCGTGCTGTCGGCGCTGAACCTGCCGGTCGCGCTGGCGGGCCTCCTGATTTCCATCGAACCGCTGATCGACATGGGCCGCACGGCGCTGAACGTCAGCGGCTCCATCACGGCCGGCACGTTCGCCAGCCGCGTGCTGGGCCAGACCGACATGCGCGTATTCGACAGCGATGCGGACGCGAACCTCGACAGCGAGGAACAGGTGGCGTGACGCCCCGAATGGTCGCGTAAGACGGCGGCAGGCGCCTGCGTAAGACCGTGCCTACACCGTGTTTTAACATACGTTTTCACCCGGAATCGTGCGCGGAAAGCCCGCCGAATCCGTCTATGATCTCGTCATGTCAAAATCACAAACGGTCGGATGATGGATCAGAAGTGGCCTCAAGAGATCTGGCTCGTCAGGCATGGACAAAGCGCGGGCAACGTCGCCCGTGATGCCGCCGAGGCAGCCGCCGGCCTCAGCATCGACATTGCCGAACGCGACGTCGACGTCCCCTTGTCCGACCTGGGCCGGCGCCAGTCGCAGGCGCTGTCGGACTGGTTCGCCGCCTTGCCGCCCGACGGCCAGCCGAACGTCGTGCTGCATTCGCCCTATTTGCGCGCCGCGCAGACGGCCGACATCCTGATGCGGCGCCTGAACCGCGACGAGCTGCTGGCCGTGCATGCCGACGAACGCCTGCGCGAAAAGGAGTTCGGCATCCTCGACCGCCTGACCGTACGCGGCATCGCCGAGAAATATCCCGAGCTGCATGAACAACGCCACCACGTCGGCAAGTTCTACTTCCGCCCACCCGGCGGCGAGAGCTGGTGCGACGTCATCCTGCGCCTGCGCAGCGTCCTCGACACGCTCACGCGCGAGTACCCGCGCGAACGCGTGCTGATCGTCGCGCACCAGGTCATCGTCAACTGCTTCCGCTATCTGGTGGAACGGATGGACGAGGCGACGATCCTCGAGCAGGACCGCGCCGGCGACGTGCCGAACTGCTCCGTCACGTCGTACGCGTTCGACCCCACATTGGGCAAGCGCGGCAAGCTGGCCGTGCGGTTGATCAATTTCGTCGCGCCGCTGGAAGACAGCGGCACGCCCGTCACGGTCGCCAAAGACCAGCCCACCGCCGCCAAGGCCTGAGGTCCTCCATGCCGCAGCACACCCCTGCCCGCCCGCGCGACGTCGACACGAGCCTGCTGCGCGCCTGGCCGCTGCCCGTGCCGTCGAACGACGCCGACAAGGAGGGCCGCGGCCACGTCCTCGTGCTGGGCGGCTCGCGCGAAATGCCGGGCGCCGTGATCCTCGCCGCCACCGCCGCGCTGCGCGCGGGCGCGGGCAAGCTGACGATCGCGACGGGCCGCAGCGTGGCGCAACTGGTCGCCCTGGCGATCCCCGAATCGCGTGTGCTGGGCCTCGCGGAAAACGACGCGGGCGGCTTCACCGTCGAGGCCGTGGCCGCGCTCGATCCGCTGGCCGACAAGATCAGCGCCATCCTGATCGGGCCCGGCATGCAGGACGAGGCCGCGACGGCCCGTCTCGTGCACGCGCTGCTGCCCCGCCTGGACGGCACCGACACAAAGGTGTTACTGGACGCCGAGGCAATGGGCGCCGTGCTGCATCCGCCCGCCGGCGATCCCCCGTTCCGCTTCGCCGTGCCCGTGCTGCTGACGCCCCATGCGGGCGAGATGGCGCACCTGACGGGCATCGCCAAGGACGACATCTGCGCGGCGCCCGACCGCCACGCGCTGGACGCGGCGCAGCGCTGGAACGCCGTCGTCGCGCTGAAGGGCGCGCGCACCGTGATCGCGGCGCCGGACGGCGACGCGTGGCAGCACGAAGGCGGCAACGTGGGGCTCGCCACGTCCGGCTCCGGCGACGTGCTGGCGGGCGTCATTGCCGGGCTCGCGGCGCGCGGCGCGGGGCTCGCGCAGGCAGCCGCCTGGGGCGTCGCGCTGCATGCACGCGCGGGCGAACGGCTGGCCGAACGCTTCGGCACACTGGGTTACCTGGCGCGGGAATTGTGCGACGACATTCCCTCGCTGCTCGAACAGGCCGCCGGCACGAACGCCGGCGCGCCGCCACGACCATCCGGCCAAGTCGCCGGTGGGCTGAGGACCGGACGATGATGGTCCGGTCCGTACCAAGAGAAGGAGCGCAATCCGACGAACCGGCCGGCTCGATGCCAGTCTAATCGTCACAGTCGGATTCGTACTCCACCGGGGCCGCGTATTGCGTCGGTTCCCCGATGGTTCACGCTTGGGCCTGCAGGTCCATCGGGAACCCTAAGCCGTCGCCGACCTCCTTACCCGGAGACGGCGGCACACCATAGACGTGAACGAGGAGTATTCAAATGAAAGCTCTTAACAACGCATCGAAAGTCCTGTTGGCTGCGGCCTTGATGGCAAGCCTGGCCGCCTGCAAGAAAACGGAACCAACCAGCACGACCGGTACGGGTGAAACGTCGGCCACCGCGCCGACCAGCAGCTCGGGCACGAGCGGCACCAGCGGCACAACCGCCACCGGCACCACGGGCGCCACCGGTACGACGGGCGACACCACGGGCACCGGCGCAACGGGCACCACCGGCACCACCGGCACGATGAACGGCAGCACGGGCGCGACCGGTACGACGGGCGACACCGGCACGGGCGCAACGGGCACCGGCACGACCGGCACGGGCACCACCGGTACCGGCACGTCGGGCAGCACGACGGGCCACTGATCGCCATGGCGTATCGGCAAAGGGTCGCAGGCGGCCCTTTGCGCCGGCGTGGCCAGCCAGCGCGCTGGCATCACGGCGCCGCATGGCCGTGATTGGTCATCGTTCCGGCATGCACTAAGAGCGGCGTACGCGGCCGTAGTGCATGCCGCCTCGGCGGCTCGCCGGCAGTCGTTCCGTCCGTGAGCCGCGTCCCGCGCGCCTGCGCGGCATCCCCCACCCATCTGCTCGAGACGCGACGCGACCAGTCGCCTTTCCTCCGCGGGTCGTAGCGCGCTGCATCCTCGCACCTGCAGATGACCGACCCCATCGACGCTGGCGGTGACACCTCTTGCCGCCGGCCGCCATGTCGATAATATTTACATCTTGATTTCCAGTTGGATATTTTTTTGTTTTTAATCAATAAGTTGGCATTCTGGCATGTTATTTGCTAAAAGCAATTTGCATGTCCAACTTATAACGACTAGGGAACCAAGATGAAGCTTCGTACACTCCTTTGCCTGGCACCACTGTTTGCGGCCGTGACGGCCCAAGCTGCCCCCGTCACGATCAGTTTCGACGCGCCGGTCGGCACCTATGTGCCCACGCCAGGCACCATCCAGAACGTCAAGAACGAATTCTCGTCGCTTGGCATCGTGTTCCAGGACGTTGCCGATCCGACGAAAGGCGTCACGCTGGGCAAGTGCGGCCCCGGCAATGGCCCGGTGGCCCTGTTCGGCTATGGCAATGATTTCCCGGGTTGCGGCAATACCCGCCCGAACTTCGACATCCTGTTCGTCGATCCGAGCCAGCCCGGCAACGGCGCTTACACGACGGCCTTCTCCATCTTCGACACCGACGGCCTGATCCGCATCAGCGCGTACGACGCCCTGAACAACCTGCTCGGCCAGACCCAGGCCTTCAACGGCACCCTGTCGCTGAGCGGCATCGGCAACATCTCGCGCGTCAACGTGCAGTCGATCGACTTCGACCCGACCACGCTGGACGACGTGTCGTTCGAAGCCGTGACGCCGCTGGCCTCCGGCAACGTGCCGGAGCCCGCATCGATCGCCCTGCTGGGCCTGGGCGCCCTCGGCATGGGCGCACTGCGCCGCAAGAACAAGGCTTGACCTCTCCGGCGCAGGCGCTCGCCGAACACGCTTCGGCGCGCCTGCGCATCCTCGTCCCGCGGCCGGCTCACCCGTTGACCCGGTCGCGCGCCCCTCCGATCTATTCCCCGTCACCGTTACGATCCGGTCCGCTCACCGAACCGAGGCGAGTCTCGTTGCGCCGACGCCGGCGTAGCCGTCCGCCCCCGGCACAGCCATGAAAAAGGGCCTGCGCGTGCAGGCCCTCGTCGTTGCTTGCCGGCCGCGGCCGGCAACGTATCACGCCGTCGCCGGACGACCGCGGCCCAGCGCGAGGCGGCCCACCTTCACGATCGTGCGGTACACGAGGCGCACGAGCACCAGGGTGAGGATCGCCTCGATGAAGGTCATCACGAACGCCGGCACCGCCGTGTAGCGGACGGCACGGCGGTGGAACTTCGCCACCATGCGGTCGCGGGCGATCTCGATGCTGTCGTAGAACGTGGGGACGACCAGCAAGGTCAGCATCGTCGACGTGATCGTGCCGCCGATGATCGCGATCGCCAGAGGCTGGTAGAACTGGCCCGAATCGCCCAGCGCGAGCGCGACGGGGAACATGCCGGCGATCAGCGCGAACGTCGTCATCAGGATCGGACGCAGGCGGGCGCGGCCGGCGGCCATCAGCGCTTCCTCGCGGTCCATGCCTTCCGCCTCGCGGGTGCGGGCGGCGTCCAGCAGCAGGATCGCGTTCTTCGCCACGAGGCCCATCAGCATGATGATGCCGATGAAGCTCATCAGGTTCAGCGTACCGTGCGTGAGGATCAGCGCGAGGACGACGCCGATCAGCGACAGCGGCAGCGACAGCATCACGGCCAGCGGCGCCGTGAACGAACCGAACTGCATCACGAGGATCAGGTACATCAGGCCGATACCCGAGACGAGCGCGATCGTCATCTGCGTGAACACCTCGGCCTGGTCCTTGCCGGCGCCGCCCAGCGACAGGCCATAGCCCGGCGGGAAGTCCATCGACTTGGCCAGCTTCATCGCCTCGTCCGTGACTTCACCGTTCGAGCGGCCCTCGACGTTGGCCGACACGGTGATGACGCGCTTGCCGTCCTTGTGCTCGAT
>Ga0207657_10006831_pt1 | contig 11775 bp, 12 predicted proteins | sample KBSC33metaG_FD_184316 | JGI IMG/M metagenome (GOLD analysis project Ga0207657, IMG submission 184316) | Corn rhizosphere microbial communities from Kellogg Biological Station, Michigan, USA - KBS C3-3 metaG (SPAdes) (version 2) | ecosystem: Host-associated > Plants > Roots > Rhizosphere > Soil ...
GCGACTTAGTTTCGGCCATGCGTGGATCTCCCGTGGTTCTGCATCGTCGAAACCAATCCAGCGCATCGGATGTTCCTGCTGAAACATGCGTCATCAGACTGTAGGCATTCGGCGGACGACCGAGCTCGACTGGAAAGCGATCGGCTACCTCGTTTCGATCGTCAGCGTGTTCTTCCTTGGCGCCGTTGCGTGGACGAAGGAGAATCCGCCCGCGTGGTACTATCCGGTGCTGGTGATCGGCATGGCCACGTCGATCATCGGCATGGGCTGCCGTTACATGGCGCACCTGCACCAGAAGCGTGAAATCCACGAAGCGAAGTCAGAAGCCGAACGTAGCTAGCGCCCGCGGTCGGCGCTGTCCCCGCTGTCGCTTGCCTCGTTATCCGCCGCAGCAATGGATTCGCTCGGCGACTTGTTCAGCTCCATCCAGTCGCGGAACGGCAAATGGTAGAGCATGTCCATCACCTCGAACTCGAGTCCGCCGGGCTGCCACGTGTCGCTGTTCCAGAGTGCCACGACGCCGCTCTTCCTGGCCGGATCGAACAGGATGAGTGAGCGGTAGCCCTTGATCCCGCCGCGATGGCCGATGATCCGGTGCCCGGCATAATCGTAGCTCCGCCAGCCGTAGCCGTACCAGGCCGTCCCAACCCGCTCGAGGAACTTCCTCAACCGCCCGCGTTCACCGGGGGTCACGACATAAGGCGCGTGGATCGTGTCGAGCACTTTGGCGTCGACGACGTCGGGCATCTCGCCCATTTGCGCTTCCATCCACAGCGCCATGTCCTTGATGTTGCTGTTGACGCCGGCGGCCCCCGGCACCTTGTAATAAGTGTCGACCATCGGCCACGGACGGCGGCCGGCGCTGTGCGGCCGCGCCCAGCTCTTGTTCGATTCAAGACCGGCCATCGAAACGCTGCCGCTCGACATGCCGATCGGGTTGAACAGATAGCGCTTTACCGCCTGCTCGTAGGGCATGTGCGTGATGCGCGAGACCATCTCGCTCGACGCGTCATAAGCAACGTTCTGGTAATCCCAACAGGTGCCGGGCGCGCACACGGCGTTCAGCGTCGCGAGCTGGGTCCTGAGGATGCTCGGGTCCTGCCCTTCCTCGAGCTTGTTGGCGAAGGCGTCGCGGTAGAGCCCGAGCCGGTGCGACAGCAGGTCGCCGACGCTTGCCTTATATTCGTTGCCAGCGGGCAGCTTCAGGTCAGGGGCGTAATTGGCGACCGGCGCATTGAGGTCGATCTTGCCCTGCTCGGCGAGCTTCGCCACCATGGTCGCCGCAAGGCCCTTCGAGCAGGACGCCCAGCGGAACACAGTCTCCGGGGTCACCGGATCGCCGGAACCCTTCAGCGTCTCGCCATAGCCCTGCAGGAAAGTGATTCGCCCGTTCTCTACGACGCCAACCGCAAGCCCGACCATCGCCGGCCTGGTCATCAGCTGCTTCAGTCGCGCGTCGAGCAGCCGGTAATCGACGTCGCGACGCGAGGCAGGAGATACAGCTGCAAGCTTGAGGTGCGCGGCAACGATCTTCGGATCCTGAGCGGCCGACTTGTCGTGCGGGCGCATCGCAAGCAGCGATGCGCCCATTAGCAGCACAAAGGCGCCGAGCCCAAGCTTTTGAGCTTTTTGCAAAATCGATCTTCTCCCCACCCTCCATCACACGTGTGGACGTGAGCCGAGCGCCCCTCAACGCCGCGATTAACGCGCTTGCGACGAAGCGACTCTGACGCGCGACGAACGCTCGCGCGGCTGGCCTTCAACGCACGGCTCGCCTAAACGCGCCATCATGCAGTTCCTGAAGACGGTCTTCTGGGTGCTCGTCGCCGTCGTCGTCGCCCTGTTCTGCTTTCGCAACTGGTTCGACGTGACGGTCAATCTGTGGGGCGATATCCAGGCCGATATCAAGCTGCCTGTGCTGCTGCTGATCGTCTTTGCGATTGGGTTTCTACCTACCTGGTCGGTGATGCACACGCGGCTCTGGTCGCATCGGCGGCGGCTCGAAGCGATGGAGCGTAACCGGCAGGCCACGCTGGCGGCCGATGGCGCGGCAGCCGAAAAAACGGAAGCCACCGCTTGAACCCGATCTTCGTCGCGATCGACACGCAAGACGCGACCCGCGCGACCGAAATCGCGAAGGCGGTTCGCGGCCATGCCGGCGGGCTGAAGCTCGGACTTGAATTCTTTTCGGCACAGGGACCGGCGGGCGTGCGCCGGATTGCCGAGTTCGGGCTGCCGATCTTCCTCGATCTCAAGCTCCACGACATCCCGAACACCGTGGCAAGGGCGGTCGAGGCTCTTGCGCCGCTGGAGCCCGCCATCCTGACGGTTCACGCGGCGGGTGGCCACGAGATGCTTCTGGCGGCGAAGCGTGCGGCCCCGCCGTCGACCAAGGTCGTCGCGGTCACCCTGCTCACCAGCCTCGATGCTGCCGACCTCGCTGATCTCGGCATCGATCGTTCGCCGGCCGAGCAGGTCGCGCGTTTCGCCTGGGTCGCGCGTGACGCCGGCATCGACGGGATCGTCTGTTCCGGAGAGGAAGTCGCGGGAGCGCATGGGGCGTGGCCCGACGGTTATCTCGTCGTTCCAGGCATTCGTCCCCATGGTGCCGACGTCGGCGATCAGAAGCGCGTCGTCACGCCGGCGAAAGCCATTGACGACGGCGCATCGGTGCTGGTCATCGGGCGCCCTATTACGGCGGCGCCAGACCCGGCTCACGCGCTGATGGATATTCAGCGCAGCCTTTCCCAAATTCCTTCCGAAGCAAGGATTTAACGATATGAGTTGGCTCAGCCGCGTCCGCAGCGGCATTCCGTTCCTTCCAAAGCGGCAGACCGCGGAGAACCTTTGGCACAAATGCAGCAAGTGCGGCACGATGGTGTTCGTCAAGGAATGGGAGGAAAACTACAGCGTCTGCCCGCGCTGCAACTTCCACGACCGGATCGGTCCGGCCAAGCGCTTCGAGCAATTGTTCGATGCCGCGGAATATGAGCTCCTGCCGTCACCGGAAGTCCGCGAGGACCCGCTGCGGTTCAAGGACACCAAGCGCTACACCGACCGGCTGAAGACTGCGCGCGCGGCGACGAACGAGCGGGATGCTCTGGTCAACGCCCGCGGCCGCCTCGACGGACAGAAGGTCATCATCGGCGTCCAGGATTTTGCGTTCATGGGCGGATCGATGGGCATCGCCGTCGGCGCCGCGATCGTCGCCGGCATTCGCGCGGCAATTGCCGACAATGTGCCGTACATCCTGTTCACCGCAGCCGGCGGTGCACGCATGCAGGAAGGCATTTTGAGCCTGATGCAAATGCCACGGACAACCGTCGCGCTCGCCGAACTGCGCGAAGCGGGCCTTCCGTACATTGTCGTCCTGACGGATCCGACGACCGGCGGAGTTACTGCCTCCTACGCGATGCTCGGCGACGTGCAGCTTGCCGAACCCGGCGCGCTTATCGGCTTCGCCGGCCAGCGCGTCATCGAGCAGACCATCCGCGAGAAGTTGCCCGAGGGGTTCCAGCGGGCCGAATATCTGCTCGAGCACGGGATCATCGATATGGTCGTCTCGCGCGGCGACCTGAAAGAGAAACTTGCGCTGCTCGTCTCCTATTTCGCGCCGGAGGCGAAAGAAGCCGCATAATGGCCGACTTCGCGCGCTCGACGCATCCGGGCGTTCAGGCGCAGCTCGACCGCCTGTCGATGCTTTCCCCGGCAGGGGATCGGCTGGGGCTCGAACGGATCGCCGCGGTTCTCGAGCGCCTTGGCCGGCCCCAGGACAAGCTCCCGCCCGTGCTCCACATCGCCGGCACCAACGGCAAGGGCTCGACCGTCGCTTTCCTGCGCGCGGCACTCGAAGCGAGCGGACACAAGATCCACGCGTTCACGAGCCCGCACCTCGTCCGGTTCAACGAACGAATCCGCATTGCCGGGCGGCTCATCGACGACGAAGCGCTATCGGCGCTGCTGGCGGAGGTCCTCGATGCCGGCACCGGCATCGAGCCGAGCTTCTTCGAAGTCGCGACCGCCGCTGCTTTGCTGGCCTTCGCGCGTGCCCCGGCGGACGCGTGCATCCTCGAGGTCGGCCTCGGTGGCCGGCTCGATGCAACGAACGTAATCGAACGGCCGCTGGTCACCGCGATCGCCAATCTCGCGCTCGATCACCAGCAATTCCTCGGCAGCGGTCTCGCCGACATCGCGGCCGAGAAAGCGGCAATCGCCAAGCGCGGAGTCCCGCTCGTAACGCAACTCTATCCCGCCCCCGTCGCGTCCCGCGTGGGCGAGATCGCCCATGACCGCGGAGCAGTCTGGCTGCCCCGGGGCGGCGCCTGGGATGCAATCGCGAGCGGCGGCAAACTCCACTATCGCGATGAACAGGGCACGCTCGACCTGCCGCTGCCGCGCCTGCCCGGGCGGCACCAGGCGATGAACGCCGCCCTCGCCGTCGCGATCTTGCGCCACCAGGATGAGCTCAAGGTCCGCTCGTCGGTGCTCGGTGCGGCAATGGGCTGGGCCGACTGGCCGGCCCGGTTGCAGCGGCTCGCAGCGGGGCCTCTTGTCGGCACACGCGAGGTCTGGCTCGACGGCGGGCATAATCCGTCGGCGGCCCGGCAGATCGCCGCCTTTGCCAGGCACCAATTCGCCGACGGCAAGCCGTTGCACATGATCTTCGCAAGCCTTGCGACCAAGGACCCACCGAGGATGCTCGAGCCGTTCCGCGGCCTCGTCGCCCAAGTCCACGCGGTCCCGATCCCGGACCACGCCTGCTTCACCCCGAGCGACCTCGTCGAGATTGCCGGCGAGCTCGGCTTTCCCGCCGACGCCCATGACAGCGTCGAGGAAGCGCTCGGATCAATTCCGTCCAACGCTCGAGTACTGATCTTCGGTTCGCTTTATCTCGCCGGGACAGTGCTCGCAGCCAACGATCAAGTGCCCGACTAGGCCTTCGCCACCCGATCGATCGTCGGCGGCGTATCCGCGTCGGCTCGCGCCCGGCGCTCCTGTGCGCTGACCCGCATCCATTCGAGCAGGACGAACACGGTGGAGACCAGTGCGGTGGCAGCCGTCCAGCGGAACACCGGTGCATAGCCGTACAGGTCAAAGGCCTCGCCGACAGCGCCGCGCCCGAGCGTGCCGACCAGTGACAGGAGCGACGACAGAAGCGCGTACTGGATCGCGCCATACTTCTTGCTGACGATGCTCGAGACGTAAGCGACGAAGGCGGTCAGCGCGAGACCGGTCGAGATGTTCTCGTAACAGATCGCCAGCAGCAGCCGCATCAGGCGCTCGTCGCTCCCGAAGAGCCCCGCCAGCGCATCGAGCCGCAACGCATGCGCGAATGCGTCGATGTTTGGACTGCCCTCGGCAAGATCCGCGTAGAGAAAGTTGCCGAGTGGGGGGAGGATGGCGCCGAGCAGGATCGTTGGAAAGCGCCCGAGCTTGGCGAAAAGATAGCCGCCGAGACTGATCCCGACCATCGTCATGATGATTCCGAAGATCTTCGACGCGAACGCGACCTCGTCCTTCGTGTAGTGAAGATAATCGAGATAGAAGGGGTAAGCGAAGCTCGCCCAGATATTGTAGCAGATCGCGTAGGTCAGGATGAATCCGATCGCCGCGAGCACGCCCCAGCCCATGCGCCGGCACAGTTCGGCCAGCGGATCGACCAGCGCCGAGTAGAGGTGGTTCATCACCGTCCGCCCGGCGCCGACGGTTGTGTCGGGAGCGGCCAGTACCTTGTCGGGCCGATGGGCGAGCAGGTTCGCGACCGCTGAAACGGTCAAGGGAACGAACACCGTCGCGAGGATGATCAATACGCCCCAGGTCTTGGTGAAATCGGCGACCGACGGCGGCTTGGCTCCGGGAACGGCGGGTGTGAGCATGGACACGGCAAAGGTGATCAGCCGGAGGATCGCCCACAGCCAGCTTGCGCCGACGATTGCCAGGAGGGCCGCGCGGACGCGGGGCTTAAGCGCGCCGGGCTCGGCCAGGGCTCCGTAGAGGGTGCCACGGGCTGGACGCGCCGTATCTGGCGCGGTGAGCGTGATCACCAGCAATCCAACGAAGATCGCCGCCATCAGGAGGAAAACGTGCGGCCAGCTCATCCTCGACGCGAGCACGAGTGCGACTGCTCCGCCAACGATTGACGCACTACGATAGCCGAACTGATAAACTGCCGAGAGTAGTTCGATCGGCGCCGCTTCATCCGCCTGGTCAATTCGCCACGCGTCGATGGCGATGTCGTGGCTCGCCGCAGCGATTGCCGCGATGAAGGCGATCAGAACGAAATTGCCTATGGCGAGCGCGGGGTTGGTCAGCGCGAGGAGCGCCAGACATGTCCCAACAACGACCTGTCCAAGAGCAATCCAGCTCTTGCGTCGCCCGAACCTGCCGAAGAGGGGCAGCTGCACCCGATCGACCACGGGCGACCACAGGAACTTGAACGAATAAGCGAGGCCGATCCACGAGAAGATCCCGATGGTCGCCAGTTTGACGCCCACCTCGCCGAGCCACGCAGTCAGCGTTCCGACGAGCAGCGAGAACGGCAGCCCCGAAGAAAAGCCGAACGCGAGCATCGTTGCCGCCTTGCGGGTCTGCAACGCCGCCTTGAGCAGCTTGAAGCCTTTCGGTCGCTCGCCTGGCACTTGTTCCCCTTCCCGGCTCTCGCGCGGAGACCTTAAACAGCTTTCACTTTGTGCCTAGCCCCGCGATGAACGCCTGCCGCATCCGCCGCACGGTCGGCGGGAACGCTGCTGCTCTCGATCTTGCCCGCACTTCCGACCGAGGAGTCAACCAGCCCCGCGCGCATCATCCCCCAGAAGAGCAGGATCCCTGGAAGCGCGAGCAGCGTCGTCAGCAGATAGAAGTTCACATAGCCGAGCGCATCGATCAGCGCCCCCGCGCTAGTCCCGGTCAGCAATCGCCCGACGACGCTCGCGGCAGCAGATATGAGCGCGTACTGGCTCGCCGTGAACCGGAGATCGCAGAGCGCCGAAAAATAAGCGACCACGCAAACGCCGCCGATCCCGCTTGCGGCATATTCGAAGCCGATCGCGCCCGCCATTCCGGCAACGCTGTGGCCGGCCGCGGCGAGCAGCGCGAAGCCGAAGTTGGAAACGGCCATCAGCACGAGGCTGATCAGCACCGATCGCTTCATCCCCAGTTTCGAATAGAGAATCCCGCCGATGAAGATGCCGACCAGATAAGCCCAGAAACCGACGCCCGCATCGTACAGCGCGATCTCGTCATTCGTGAAATGCAGGTCGTCGAACAATAGCCGGAAGGTCAGGTTCGCCAGCGTATCGCCGATCTTGTGGAGCAGGATGAAGAGCAGCACCAGCGCGGCGCCCTTGCGCTCGAAAAATTCGGCGAAGGGCTTCCACAGCGCTGCAACGGTCCGCGCAACACCCTTCCTTACCGCGGGTTCGCGGTGACGCTCGGGCTCCCCCATGATGAGGGCGGTGACCATCGCCGGCAGCGCGAGCACGGCGCACCCCACGTAGGCGGCCTCCCAGCCAACACGTGCGGCAATCACTAGCGCGAGGGCGCCGGCGCCGGCCGAGCCGATGCGCCAGCCATATTGCGACATGCCCGATCCGACGCCGAGCTGGTCCGGCTCGAGAAGCTCGATCCGGTACGCATCGATGACGATGTCGAACGTCGCCGCGGCGAACGCCACGAGGATGGTCGCAGTCGCCGCCGCGCGCAGATTCGCTGCCGGGTTGACGATACCCAGGGCAGCGACAGCCGCGATGAGACACGTGCCGACGAGCAGCATCCAGGAGACGCGCTGGCCGAGCCTCCCGAGGAGGGGAAGCCGGACTCCGTCCACGACCCACGACCACAAAGGCTTCAAATTGTAGATCAGGAATGCCAAAGCGAAGGCCGTAATCGTGGAGCGGTTGATGCCGCCCTGCTTGAGTCGGGTAGTCAGCGTCACGCCGATCATGGCGTAGGGGAAGCCCGACGAGATTCCGAGGAACAGCGCCGCGAGCGGAGCACTCTCGAAATAGCCGCGGACTCCGACCGGCAGCATGCCACGCCAGCCGCTCTCCCGGTCCGCCGCACGCGCCATTCGCGGTCTCCAGCCCCTTCGAGCGGGATGTTAACAGGGGCTGCGGTCGTGGCTAGAGGCGCTCAGCCGTCCTCGTTGACCGGGATGAACAGCTCAAGCCCCTTCGCCGGCTTCACGCGCTCGCCCTGGATGTGACGGTCGATGCATTCGATGGCCTTGCACAGCTGCCGGTCGGTGTACGGCTTCATAAGGCACCCCACCGCGATTTCCGACGCTCCGGGATAAGCATGACCCGTCGCAAACAAGGTCGGGACACCCTTGGCCTTGGCCGCCTCGGCGAGCTGAATGCCCGTCTGCTGCCGCTTCAGTCGGACGTCGCTCAGCACGAGGTCGACGGGTTCGCGTTCGAGCACGTCGAGCGCTTCGTCTAGATCGTCCACAGTCGCGACGATTTCGTAACCGGCGTCGCTGAGCGTATTCTCATTGTCGAATGCCGTCAGCGGTTCGTCCTCTACGATGAGGATCCGCTTGACGACCTGCTTACGCTTCCCGAACAGCATCTCGACTTCCCGACCCAGGTACAGGGCAAATGACTCCGCGACCGCAACGAACGAAGCGCCAACCTGTGCCGAAGCGCAACCTTGGCGACGCTGCGCCGCAGCAAAAGGGGAGCGGCGGGACGCAGCGCATTGCGAAGCTGCTCGCGCGGGCCGGAGTCGCGTCGCGCCGCGAGGTCGAGCGGATGATCGCCGAGGGACGCATTGCCCTCAACGGCGAAAAGCTCACCACCCCGGCGACCTTGCTCGAAAACCTTCAGGGCGTGAGCGTGGATGGCAAGCCCGTCCGCGCCGCCGCGGCGACGCGTCTGTTCCGCTTCTACAAACCCCAGGCAACCCTCACCGCGGCGCGCGATCCCAAGGGCCGCACCACCATCTATGACCGGCTGCCGCCCGGTCTTCCGCGCCTGATGCCGATTGGCCGGCTCGACTTCATGACCGAAGGCCTGCTCCTCCTCACCAACGACGGCGAGCTCAAGCGCGCCCTCGAGCTCCCCCGCAGCGGCGTCGTCCGCACCTATCGCGCCCGCGCCCACGGCCAAGTGAGCCAGGCCGAGCTCGAGAAGCTCGCGGAAGGGATCACGATCGAAGGCATTCACTACGGCTCGATCAACGCCAATCTCGAGCGGCGCACCGGAAGCAATTGCTGGATTGAGCTTAGTCTCACCGAAGGCAAGAACCGGGAGGTCCGCCGCGTCCTCGCGCATCTTGGCCTGCAGGTTTCCCGGCTGATCCGCACCGCCTATGGGCCACTGACGGTCGAGGGGCTGAGTCCAGGCGACGTCGACGAGGTCCCCGAACGCGAAGTCGAAGCCTTCCGCCACTCGATCAGATGAGAATCATCGCAGGCAAGTGGCGCGGCCGGCAGATCGAAGCGCCGCCCGGTGACGCCACACGCCCGACCGCCGACCGCGTGCGCGAAACCCTCTTTTCCATGCTCGTCAGCCGGCTCGGCAGCTTCGAAGGACTTCGCGCCGCCGACCTGTTCGCCGGCAGCGGAGCGCTAGGCTTCGAGGCCTTGTCGCGAGGCGCGGCTTCCGCCACCTTTGTCGAGAATGACGCGACAGCGGTCGCCGCCATCCGCCGCAACGCAGCGACGCTCGGGGCGCCCGTGGAAGTCGTCAGCGGCTCAGCCCTGGCGCTGCCGCAGTCCGCGCCGTTCGACCTGATCTTCGCCGATCCGCCCTATCAGCCGCAGTCCGGGACTGCGGTCATCGACTCCGTGTTGGACTCTGGATGGCTTGCACGCGGCGGTTGGCTATGCGTGGAAACCAGCCGCGGTGCCGAAGTCGCGCCTGGCAACCTCATCATCGTAGCAAGTCCCGACATTGGCCGCGCCCGGATCACGCTTTTGCGCCACCCTTAGCCGCGGCCTTGCGGATCTCCTCCATTTCCGTGCTGAGCCGCCGCCCGACAGCTGCCGCTGCGGCCTTCCCGGCGGCCTTCACCGCGCTGCCGGCTCGTTTGCCGCGACTGCCGCTGCTGCTCGTGAAGCCCTGCTCCGCAAGCGCAGCCAGCGCTGCGGTCGCAGCGACCGCAACGAGCTCGGCCATGAGCGGGCTCTGAAGCAGTTTGACGAAGGCTTCGCTGGCGTCGAAGCCGTTGCCTTTCGATCCGCCGGCTCCTTTCGACGATACCCGCGCGATTTTCGTGCCGGGGGCCGCGGCTGATCTCCTCGTGCCCTTGCCACTCTTGCCGTCGCTTTTGCCGGTCGCCTTCCTCGCCATTTTTTTGCTCCTGTGTCTTAAACTTCTTCGGACCCTTAACTCATTCGGCGCATCGCCGTATCCGCGAACGGAACCGAACATGCCGATCGGCCCGCAACGGCTCTAATGTAGGATAATATTCACTTCTTCACGGCATAGAGTGCCCGGAACGAAGTGGATTTCGAGAGTGCGCAACAACAGAAGCAAGGCCGTCCGTCTCGCGGGCAGCCACGTCATCACCACGTGTGCGACGGTCGCGGCGATCCTGCTTTTCGTCGGGATCGGCAGCGAGATCGTCCCGGCGGCGCTGCGCGGCGCGACCCTCCCCGACTCCGCCAGCACGCTCAAAGTCGCGTTCCTGCTCAATATCGCGATCATCCTGTTCGGCTGGCGCCGCTCGAAGGACCTGAAGGAAGCGCTCGACGCTTATGAAGCCGCCGAGCGGCTCGCGCACAGCAACGCCAACACGGACCCCGCAACCGGGCTCGCCAACCGGCGCGAGCTGATGCGCGCGCTGACCGACGCGCTCTCGGCCGGCTCACGCGGCGTGTTCGTCGTCCTCGACCTCGATCACTTCAAACGCGTCAACGACCTTCACGGACATCTCGCCGGCGACAAGGTCCTGCTGCGCGTTGCGGAAGCATCCCGGCGGGTCGTTCCCGCCGATGCCTGCTGTGCGCGAACCGGCGGCGACGAATTCGCGATGCTCCTTCCGACGTCGGACGAGCCTGCTGCAGAACAGATCGCGAAAGACATTCTCGGCGTCCTCTCAGCACCCGTGCTGATCGAGGGCGCGCAGATCCAGGTCACTGCGTCGATCGGCTTCGCGCGGTTATCCGACTGTCGCGACGAGGAGGCCGTCCTGCGCCACAGCGATGTCGCGCTGTATGCGGCGAAACGCGCAGGCCGCAACGGCTACGCGTGGTTCGACGAGGAGCTGGAGCGCGAGCTCACCGAGCGGCTCAAACTCGAAGAGGATATCCGCCGCGGGATCAAACTCGGCGAATTCATTCCCTTCTTCCAGCCGCTGGTCGATCTCGCGAGCCGGCAGATCATCGGCTTCGAGGCGCTTGCCCGCTGGCGTTCGCCGGATCGCGGTCTCGTCGAGGCGGAAACCTTCATCGAGACCGCTGAGCGCACCGGCTTGATCGGGCCGCTCACGCTCACCGTTCTTGAGCAGGCGCTGAAGGAGGCGCGCTCCTGGCCCGCCAATCTCAAGCTCGCCGTCAACGTTTCGCCGGTTCAGTTCCGCGATCCAATGCTCGCCGAATATATCCTGAAGCTCCTTGCGCGGACCGGCTTCCCCGCAAGCCGGCTGGAAATCGAGATCACCGAAGGCTCGCTGCTCGAGGACCGCGACCAGGTCCTCACCATCATCCACAGCCTCAAGAATGTCGGGGTAAGCATCTCGCTTGATGACTTCGGCACCGGCTACGCGAGCCTCGCCCAGGTCAACCGCCTGCCGCTGGACCGGATCAAGATCGACAAGAGCTTCATCACGACG
>Ga0207657_10006832_pt1 | contig 11774 bp, 15 predicted proteins | sample KBSC33metaG_FD_184316 | JGI IMG/M metagenome (GOLD analysis project Ga0207657, IMG submission 184316) | Corn rhizosphere microbial communities from Kellogg Biological Station, Michigan, USA - KBS C3-3 metaG (SPAdes) (version 2) | ecosystem: Host-associated > Plants > Roots > Rhizosphere > Soil ...
CCGACCCACGGCACGATGAAGAGGAAAATGATCCCGACGATGATGAACGCGATGCCGACTCCGATCATGGCCCGGGTGTTCCCGCGCCGGAGGCCGACAAACACGTGGTGATCACGGCGCACCTCGTCGCGGACGTGCAGGCGTTCGGCGGGACGTTCCCCGTCTTCGCGCACACGATCGCCCACCCGGACGGCCTCGTCCTCGTCGACACCGGGATGACGGGCACGCACCCACTCGTCGAGGGCGAGTGGCATCCCCGCGGCTACCCCGACCGGATCCCGCGCGACGTCGTGTGCGTGATCAACACGCATCTGCACTTCGACCACTGCGGAGGGAACCCGCTCTTTCCCGGCGTGCCGATCCACGTGCAGGCGCGCGAGCTGCACGACGCGCTGACCGAGGACGACTACACGGTGCGCGAGTGGGTCGACTTCGACGGCGCGACCTATGTCGAGCACGACGGCGAGACGGAGATCCTGGCGGGCATACGCCTCCTGCCGACGCCGGGCCACACGGCCGGTCACCAGTCCGTCGTCGTCGACGGCGTCGCCGTGCTCGGCGGCGACGTCGCGTATTCGTTCCGCGAGCTGGGCGAGGCCGACACCGACGGCAAGCGGCGCGTGCTGGAGCTGGGCATGACGACGTGGCTCGCGCACGTCGAGCGCCCGACGGTGCCTAGGTACGAGCCGCGGCAGCGCTCCACACGCGACGGCTGAACGCCGGCACGTCGTCGACGAGCGTCCGGAAGGTCCGGTCGGTCATGACGAGCAGGCGGGACGGTGTCGTCGTCTTGACGGTCGCGGTCCGCTGCGTGTAGAGGAGTAGCGCGATCTCGCCGAGGAAGTCGCCGTCGCCGAGGGTCGCGATCACGCGGCCGTCGCTCTCGACGGTCGCCGACCCTTCGACAAGCACGACGAACTCGCGCCCCCGGTCGCCTTCGCGGGTCAGCGTGTAGCCGGCCGGGACGTCGATCTCGTCGACGCGGGACGCGATCTGCCGCAGCTCGTTCGTCGAGGCGCCTGCAAATACGGGCAGCCGGCGCAGGATGTCCAGCTTGGTGTCCGTTTTCATGCCCGCTAGAACGCGCGGGCACCGGGATTCATTCCGGCATGCGTGCTGCGAGCGAGTCGAGCACCTTCAGTTGGATCGACGGCACGCGCTTCATGAGAGCGCGGAAGTCTCGTCGGGTGAGGACGAGCGCGAACGTCGGCTCGGTCGTCTTGACGCTCGCGGTGCGAGGCGACTCGGTCACGATCGCGATCTCGCCGATGAAGTCGCCGCTGCTCACGGAATTGACCTTGCGCCCCCGCCGGGTCACATCGGCTTTGCCCTCGACGATGACGACGAGCTCCTGGCCCGACGCGCCCTCCCGGGTCAGCACGTACCCGGCAGGAAGGTCGATCTCGTCGGCCACGAGCGAAATCTCGCGCAGCTCCTGCTTCGAGCAATCGGCGAAGAGCGGCACTTGCCGCAGCAGCTCTATCTTGCGGTCCCGTCCGAGCATCCTCCGATTCTTGCGGGATACCATGGGAGAATGCAACCGTCCGATGCTCTGATCGTCGACGCCGTTCGCAGCCCGATCGGGCGGAAGGGCGGCACGCTTTCCCACATTCGCGGCGATGAGCTGTCGGCCCAGGTCGTCAACGGCCTGGTGGCGAGAAACGACGTCGATCCCGCGCAGGTCGAGGACCTGCAATGGGGGTGCGTGACGCAGATCGAGGAGCAGGCGTGGAACATCGGCCGCAACGTCGCGCTCACGGCCGGCTGGCCGGTGAGCGTCTGCGGCACGACCGTCGATCGCCAATGCGGCTCGTCGATGCAGACGAATTTCAACGCGGCGGCCGCCGTGTGGTCCGGTCAGCTCGACCTCGTCATCTCGGGCGGCGTCGAGATGATGTCGCGCGTCCCGATGGGCTCGAACCGCGGCTCGATGTCCGACCTCGTGCACGAGCGGTTCGACATCGTCATGCAAGGGATCTCGGCGGAGGAGATCGCGAAGCAGTGGAAGCTGTCGCGCGAGGAGCTCGACCGCTACTCGTACGAGTCGCACATGCGCGCGGCGCGCGCGATCGACGAGGGTCGCTTCGAGAAGGAGATCATCCCGATCGACCTGGACGTGCCGTCGCCCGACGGCGACGGAGGCGCCGCGACATTGACGCGTACGCGCTTCGCGGTCGACGAGGCGGTTCGTCGCGAGACCACGCTGGAAAAGATGGCGTCGCTGCAGCCGGCGTTCATTCCCGAGGGCGTCGTCACCGCCGGGAACTCGTCGCAGATCGTTGACGGCTCCGCCGCCGTGTTGATCGCCTCCGAGCGGAAGGCGTCGGAGCTCGGTCTCGAGCCGCGTGGCCGCTTCCTCGGCTTCGGCATCGCCGGCGTCGACCCGCACATGATGTTGCACGGCAACCCGGAGGCCTGCGACCGTGCGCTCGCCAAGGCGGGTCTGAGGTGGGACGACATCGCAGTGATCGAGGTGAACGAGGCGTTCGCGTCGGTCGTGCTGCAGTTCCTCGCCGATTCCGGGCTGAAGGAGCGCTACGAGGCCGGCGACGTCAACCCGAACGGTGGCGGCATCTCGCTCGGCCATCCCCTCGGCGCGACCGGAGCGCGCATGACCGCGACGCTTCTCTCCGAGCTCGAGCGCCGCAACGCGCGGTACGGGATCGCGGCGATGTGCATCGGCTTCGGTCAGGCGATCGCAGGCGTGGTCGAGCGGCTGTGATCGCGGCGACTCCGACGCCGGCGCAGATCCACAACCTCGTCCTGAACGTCCGTAGTTTCGACTCGATCGCGCGGCAGGTGTGGGGCGGTGACGCGGCGCTCGTCACGCTGCAGATCGACACGACGCTGATCCGCATCGACAAGGCGCGCCGGGGCCCGAACGCCAAGCTCGCCAAGCAGATCGCGACGCTCGAGAAGCAAGGCGCCGCCGCGCTGCGGACGCTCGATCCCGGTGGGAGCGCGCTCGCGAAAGACGCGATCTCGTCGCTGCGCGTCAACCTCGCGAAGTTCCGCGTTCTGCTCAAGACACTTCAGCGCTGAGCCGATAAGCGGCGCATGGACGCCGTGATTCGTGGCACGACGATGCCCGTGCTCGAGGTGCGTCTCGATCCGGGCGAGTCGGTCGTCGCCGAAGCCGGTCAGCTCGGCTGGTTCGACGACGGGATCGTGCTGGAGACGACGACCGTCGCGGCGGGCGCCGACGGCATGTGGGACGCCGCGAAGCGAACCTTCGCCGGCGGCTCGTTCTTCATGACGCGCTACCAGTCCGTCTCGCAGCCGGGCGTCGTTGCGTTCCCGGCGCGCCTCCCCGGAAAGATCGTGCAGGTGCCGCTCGGGGAAGGGCACTCCTATCTCATTCAGCGCCACGGCTTCCTCGCCGGCCTCGAGGGCGCCGAGCTCACGACCGCGTTCCAGCCCGGTCACGTCGGCTCCGCCGCGCTCGGCGGCTTCGGCGTCATCCTGCAGAAGCTCGAAGGGACCGGCCATGCCTGGCTCGAGCTCGCGGGCGAGTTGTCCGAGTACGACCTGCAGGCGGGTCAGACGATGCACGTGCATCCCGCGCACGTCGGGCTCGTCGAGAGCAGCGTCCAGTACGAGCTCGGGCTGGTGCCGGGGATCAAGAACAAGCTGTTCGGCGGCGACGGCCTCTTCCTCTTGAAGCTGACCGGGCCGGGAAAGATCTGGCTGCAGTCGCTGTCGCTGCCGTTGCTCGCGCAGGCGCTCGAGCCGTACCTCCCGCACACGAACGGCAACGGCTCGTCGGCGAGCGTCGGCGGCGCGGCAGTACAAGGTCTGACCAAGCTCCTCTAGCTCCTAGTCTCGGCGGATGGTCCGCCGTGCCCATGTGGCGCTCGCCGTCGCGTTCGTCTCCTTCGGCGTGGTCGACGGGACGTGGGCCGCGCGGCTGCCGGCGATCAAGGCGCGTCTGCACCTCGACAGCGGCCGTCTCGGGATCGCGATCTTCTGCGTCTCGATCGCGGCGACGGCGATGCTGCCGTTCGCGGGTTGGCTCGCGTCGAAGCGGGGGAGCCGCGGGCCGATCCTGCTCGGGCTGCTCGTGGCGGCCGGCGGTATCACCGCCGGCGCGTTCGCGCCGTCGCTCGCGCTGCTCGCGCCGTCTGCGTGTCTCCTCGGCGCCGGGTTCGGAATCGTCGACGTCGCGGCCAACGCGCACGGCGTTGCAGTGGAGCAGCGGCTGCGGCGGCCGGTGCTGTCGGCGTTGCACGGGGCGTGGAGCTTCGGGCTGCTCGCGGGCTCCGGCATCGCCGCCGGAGCAGCAGCTGCGTCGGTCGGCGTGCGCGTGCACTTTCCGATCGTCGCCGCCGGGGTCGTGGTGCTCGGTTTGCTGCTCCTTCCCAGGCTGCTGCCGAGCGCCGAGGACGCCTCCGTCGACACGGCGCACTTCGCGCTGCCCCGCGGCGCGCTTGCACTGCCGGCGCTGCTGACGTTCTGCTCGATGTTCCTCGAGTCGGCGACGATGAACTGGAGCGCCGTCTTCCTCTCCGGGCCGGCGGGAGCGAGCGCCGCGGTTGCCGCGGGCGGCGTCGTCGCGTTCTCGGTCGCGATGGTCGTCGCGCGGCTCGTCGGCGACCGGCTGGCCGCGCGGTGGGGCGTGGCCGGGCTCGCCCGGCGCGGCGGTGCGCTGACGTGCATCGGCACCGCGCTCGCCCTTTCGACGCGCACGCCGGTTCCGGCGCTCGCCGGATTCGCGCTCGTCGGCGCCGGCTGCGCCGCGATCGTGCCTGCCCTCTTTCGCGTCGCCGCGTCCGTGCCCGGCGTCTCGTCAGGTGCGGGCATCGCCGCGGTCGCGACGGCCGGTTACACGGGCGGCGTGATCAACGGGCCGGCAATCGGCTTCCTCGCGCGCGGAGTCGGCTTGAGCGCCGCGCTCTCCCTGCTCGCCGTCGCGGGTGCGTTGATCGCGTTGCTCGGCCCGCGGTTAGGCTCTCGCGCGTGAAGGTCGGAGTCGTCGGACTGGGTGCGATGGGAGCGGGGATCGCGCAACTCTGCGTCGAGGCGGGCCTCGAGACGGTCGGCCGTGAGGTGACGCTCGGTCTCGGCGAGCAGGCGCAGGCCCGCATCGCGCACTTCCTGACGCGCAAGGTCGAGAAGGGCCAGATCGAGGCGTTCGACATCGACTTGCTCTCCCTGACCACGGAGCTGTCCGATCTCGCGGACTGCGACGTCGTCATCGAGGCGATCGTCGAGGAGCTCGGCGCGAAGCAGGAGCTCTTCGCGGAGCTGGAGCGCGTCTGTCGGGGCGACGCGGTGCTCGCGACGAACACGTCGGCGTTGTCGGTGACGGAGATCGCGTCCGCGACGTCCAGCCCGCAGCGGATCGTCGGCATGCACTTCTTCAATCCGGCGCCGTTGATGAAGCTCGTCGAGATCGTGCGTGCAGAGCTGACCGAGGACGCAGCGTTCGAGACGGCGTTCGCGCTCGGGGAGAAGCTCGGCAAGCATCCGATCCGCTGTCACGACACGCCGGGCTTCGTCGTCAACCGCGTGTTGATCCCGCTGCTCAATGACTGCGTGCGCGTCCTCGACGAGGCGCGCGTCTCGCCGGAGGATCTCGATGCGGGGATGCAACACGGAGCCGGCTGGCCGATGGGCCCGTGCACGCTGCTCGACCTCGTCGGCATCGACGTGCACGTCCATGCGAGCGAGGCGTTGTACGACAAGCTGCGCGAGCCGCGCATGGCAGCGCCGCCGCGGCTCGTCGCGATGCGCAACGCGGGCCTCCTCGGCCGCAAAAGCGGCCGCGGCTTCTACACGTACGAAACAGCCTGAGAAAGACCGGTACGACGTACCGTCACGAAAGTGTCAATTTTTCTACGGCCGGAATTTGCGCGAATCGAGCGCAACGCGCGGCCGACCTCGTGACAGTTCCGTGACGGTACGACGTACCGGTCGGTCTAGGCGGCGCGCTTGAGCGGCGCCGCCGCGGGGCGCTCCGCTGGCCGCCGTTCGGCCGGCGCCGCCGCATTGTCCTGGAGGACCGCGTCGAGCACGAGCGCGTTCATCGTCGCGGTCGCGGCGGAGGCGAGAATCCCGGCGACCCGGTCGGGTGCGACGCCGGCGGCGCGCAACGCCTCGGCGAGCGCATCCATGTGGTCGGTCAACGTGTCGGCGGAGGCCATTCCACGAGATTCTGCACGCCCCGCCCGATTCCTATGCACGAGTCAAGGAGTCGAGAGGTGAGCCCAGAGGTTCTCGAGCAGCTGCGAGACCGGCGGCGTCGTCGCGCTCGCCGCGAAGTTGATCGCGCCCGCATCGAACACCTTCGCGCCCGCGGGCGTCTCGTAGTACGTCATGTCGGCCGTCTTGCCGGGGCCCAACAGGTTCGGGATCCTCGCCAGCACGATCGTCTGCTTCGGCGAGCCCGGCCCGACCGCGTCGATCTCGATCCCGTACCGGCCGAACGTCGAGCCGTCCTGCAACCCCGTGTTCGCGAACAGCCAGGGTGCGAGCGTGGCACCGGTGACGACGTACGGCTGCTGCACCTGCCCGTGATTGGAGCCGACGTACTGCGCGCCGACGACCGACTCCTCCGGCCGGCCCTCGTCCCGCCACTTGCCGACCTTCGACATCAACGAACCGTTGATGCGCACGTGCCAGAACATGTTGTTCGCCGCGAGGAAGGCGAGGTTGCCGCCGAGGTTGCGGAACCGCGTCACCGCGTCGAGCTCGTTCTCCGTCACGTACTCCTCGTGGCCCGGGAACACGATCAAGTCGTAGTCCGCAGCGAGCTGATCGCCCGTCAGCCCATCGAGATCTTCGTCGCTGAGGAAGTCGACCTGCTTGCCGGATTGCTGCAGCCACGTGAGGAACGTCAGGTCCCAGTCGTCGAACCGGAACGGGATGCCGAAGTCGAGGAAGCCGCGCGTCAGGTCGACCGCATGCGTGCGCCCGCTCACGTACCACGAGTCGCCCCAGCCGTCACTGTTCGCGTCGGCGAAGTTGTACGCCTGCCACGTCTGCGTCCCGAGCACGATCGCGACGCGATGCGCGCCGAGCGCGCGCGGCCGCACGATGAACGGCGCGTAACCAAGCCGTCCGTCGCGCGCGCTGATGCGGAGGAAATAGAGACCGCTCGGCCAGTCGCCCGGACGCACGACGCTGATCGATGCCGGCGCGTCGCGGTGCGAGGACCAGTCGACACGGGCCGGCGCGGTCATCGCCTGTCCCTTCGTGCGCAGGTCGCGGATCGTCGGGAACCGTCCGCCGCTGTACGCGAACACCTGAAAGGTGAGCACCTTCGCGTCGGTCGCGACCTTCAGCACTGCGTCGTCGCCGGGCGCGTAGCTCGGCTTGAAGAAGCCTGCGTCGATCCCCTGGACGCGGACGACCGGCGACCGCCCGGGCACCGTGCCGCGGAAGACGTGCAGGCGCAGCTGGTACGTCCGCGGCGCCGTCGTCGGGCCGGGCCGCCAGACGATCGTCCCGAACCCCGCAGGGAAGGTGCGCGGCTCGAAGCGCTTGATCACGCGCAGCGACGGCCGCTCGGGGTCACCCTTTTCGGTCGACGTCTCGACGACGTCCAGCGAGACGCGCGCGGGCGCGCTCAGCGTGAAATGGACGTACGCCTCGTCGCGGAAGCCGTCGCCGTTCGGGCTGACGGTGGTCAGCCACTTGCCGTCACCGAGAAACGGTGTCGACCCGTTGTCCACCACGACGTGCGCGAGGTGCGGCACGGGCGGCGGGGGAGTGGCGAGCACCCGCACGTCATACCAAGGGTCACGGCGTAACAAAACGTTTACGGACCCCTGATTGTCGGGTCACCACCCACGGCGATACTTTGTCCACAGATGCGGCGTCTCGCGTTCCTTGTCCTGGCCTTGGCCGCTGTCGCGGCGCCTGCCGCCGCGCTCGCGGCGACCGCGGCCGCCGGCGACGGCACGCTCGTCGTCCAGGACGGACAGGCGCCGTACACCGGCCCGGACAAGGCCCCCGTCGTCCGCCTGACGATCACCGGCTCCGTCATCGGCCAGGTCGAGGGCCAGGGCCGCATCATCATCGACGCCGGCGTGAAGAGCCCGCCTCCCGAGGTGAACGGCGTCGGCGTCACCAGCGCGCCTTCTGCGATCAGCGGCGACACCGCAACCGTGTGGAAGGCCGGGCCGGACGGCTTCAAGTTCCGCGCCGTCGGCGGCACGTACACGATCGTCATCTTCGGCAGCGAGGTCAACCTCGTCGCCGTCGGCACGGGCTCCGTGCAGCTCGCCGGCACGCCCGACCTCGGCAAGGGGGATGGGCAGTACTCGCTCAACGGCGATCCCTGGAAGTCGCTGCCCGGGTCGCCGACGGGCAAGCTCTCCATCGGTTCCAACGGGTAGAACGGACATCGTGGCCGCGAAGCCGCAGACGGTGCTCGTCGTCGAGGACGAGGCCTCGATTGCCTCGTTCGTCGCCGCGTATCTCAAGAACGCCGGCTACGGCGTGCGCACCACCGCGAGCGGCAGCGAGGCGCTCCGGCTCGTCGAATCCGAGAAGCCGGCGCTCGTCGTGCTCGACCTGATGCTTCCCGACATGGACGGCGTCGAGGTCTGCAAGCGCATCCGCCAGAAGGGGGACCTGCCCGTGCTGATGCTGACGGCGCGCGACGAGGACGTCGACAAGATCATCGGCCTCGAGGTCGGCGCCGACGACTACATGACGAAGCCGTTCAATCCGCGCGAGCTCGTGGCGCGGGTCAAGGCGATCCTGCGGCGCTCCGGCCCGGAGCGCGACAAGCGCGAAAGCGCAGTGCTGAAGCACGGCGACCTGTCGATCGATGCGGGGCGGCGCGAGGTCAAGGTCGGCGAGACCGAGGTCCAGCTCGCCCCGAAGGAGTTCGACCTGCTCTGGGAGCTCCTCGACCACAAGGGCCTCGTGCTCACGCGCGACCAGCTCCTCGAGCGCGTCTGGGGCTACACCTTCGCGGGCGATACGCGGACCGTCGACGTGCACGTCCGCCAGTTGCGGCGGAAGCTCGGCGACGCGTCGCCGATCGTCACGGTGTGGGGCGTCGGCTACAAGGTCGGCCCCGCGCGCGAGCCGACGGCCGCCGCGTAGCGCGGTAGGGTCGGCCCATGTTCGGGTCGCTGCGCTTCCGGCTCCCGGCGCTCTTCCTGCTCGGAATCCTGCTGGCGGGAATCGTCGCGACGGCCGTCTCCATCCGGTTCTTCCAGAACTACACGAAGGCGCGTGCGATCGACGAGCTGCGCTCGGAGTCGGTCGGCATCGTCGAGCTCTATGCGACACAGGCCGGACAGGGGAACGTTCCGCGCGGCGAGCTGCAGGCTGCGATCGGCGGCGACCGCATCTTCTACGTCCCTGTGGTTCGCGGCGCGGAATTGTTCGTCGGAAACTTGCCGCCGCTCTCGCCGAGCCCTGTCGACCTCGGCAAGCTCGACAAGAGCGGGCCGGTGACGGTCCATTTCACGCATCTCCACAAGAAATACATCGCCGTCGCAAGCCCGGTGAAGCTCGGGCCGCAGCTGTTCGGCGCGCTCGTCGTCGCTAAGCCGGAGTCGCAGCTGCGCAGCCGCCTGTTGGGACTGATCGAACGGCTGGCGATTGCCTTCGGCGGCGGCGTGATCGTCGCCGGGCTGCTCGGCATCTACCTGACGCGCCGCATCACGCGGCCGCTCGGCACGCTCTCGCAGGCGGCGGACGAAGTTGCGTCAGGTGACTACGCAGTCGAGCTGCCGCCGGCGCACGGCTCCGACGAGATCTCGACGTTGTCGCGGCGGTTCGCCGACATGGCGGCGAAGCTCGCAGAGTCGGAAGCGCTGTCGCGGAACTTCCTGATGTCGGTGTCGCACGAGCTTCGCACGCCGCTGACCGCGATCCGCGGGCACGTGTCCGCGCTGCGCGAAGGCGTGATCGAGGATCCGGACCTGCGCTCGGCGTCGCTCGCGGTGATCGAAGTGGAGGCGATGCGGCTGGAGCGGCTCGTCGGCGACGTGCTCGATCTCGCGAAGCTCGACGCGCACCGGTTCACCGTCCTGCAGGAAGAGGTGGACATGGAGCAGCTCGTCGACCGCGCATTCAGCGCGTTCGGCGAGGAGGCGCGGCGCCGTACGATCGACTATCGCCGCGAGGTCAACGCGCGGCCCGTGATCGTCAGCGACGGCGACCGCCTGCTGCAGATCATCTCCAACCTGCTCTCGAACGCCTTCCGCTGGACGCCCGAGGGCGGGCGGATCTGGCTCGAGCTCGGCGCCGAGAACGGCACGATCTCGGTCGCCGTCTCCGACACGGGCCCCGGGATCAGTGCGGAGGAACGCGAGCGGATCTTCCGGCCGTTCTGGTCGCGCGACGGCGGTGGCACGGGCCTCGGCCTCGCGATCGCGCGCGAGCTCGCGGTGGCGCTCGGCGGCCGCATCGAGCTGCGCAGCGAGCCGGGCCTCGGCTCGCGGTTCGAGCTGCTCCTGCCGGCCTCGTAGCGCGCCTCGCGCAGACGTGAAAGCCCCGGCAGCTCGACGGCTTGCCGGGGCTCTCACGCAGGTGTGGACGGCTAAGGGGCGACCTGGATGTTCAGGCTCACGCCGGACACCGGATGCGCCGAGTAATGACCCTGCGCAACCGGCACGACGGGCATGAAGTCGTCCGCGCCGCTGCCGGGGAAGAAGTCCAGAACGTAGACGGCCCCGGTATAGGGATTCCCTCCGCCCAGGAAGAGAAGCGGCTCGGCATTGGGGTTTGCCGCCAGGGCTGCGCCCAGATTCGGGTACTCCTGCCAGACACCGAAGGGGTCAGGACCGCCGCCGCCTCCGGCTGATCCAGGCCCGCCACCACCCTGGGTGTGGCCACAGAACGCAGCGGTTGCGTCCATCTCGTTCCAGCCTGGAACCTCGCTGCTGGCAACGTTGTCCAGCTCGGCCCAGGTCCAGACTCCGCCGACTCCAACGACGTTGCTACAGAAGAAGAAACTCGGGTTGTCGCAGTTACCCGAGATCTCCACCTGAGCTACCGGTTGATCGGCGTGCCCGTACGCGAGCGCCTTGCCGCTTCCAAGAGCGCCGCCGATCGCTGCGAACGCAGCGACGAGCACCACCAACACGCCTGACTTACGCATCAGTCATTCCTCCTCCCGCCGCGCGCTAGAGCGCGCGGCCCTTGACCCGCTGACGCTACTCCGCCGGCACTCGATGCTCGATAGGCCGACCGGCCTATCTTGCAGTCACTTCCGTGAACGCCTGCCGCTAGCTCGCGATCGGGAACTGCACGACGTCGCCGCCGAGCTTCTTCTCGAGGCGGTCGAAGCGGGCGTCGCTCGACTTGAAGCCGGCCGCGATCAGATCGACGAGGACGGCGAGGTCGTCGATGCGCGCGTGGCGCTCGGCGAGCAGGTCGGTCTCGAGACCCTCGACGCGGCGGACGAGGTGGTTCATCAGGCCGCGCACCTCCGCGATGTGCCGCGCCACGGGGAGGACCTCGTCGCGGATGCCGTCGTGCACCGCCTCGCTGATGCGGCTCGGCAACGAGGCCTCGAGCTCCGCCGTCGTCGCGGCGAGCGCCGCGACCTGTTCGCGCGCGCGCCTGAGCGTCGCGTCGAGCTCGCCGGAGGAGACCTCGGGGCGCACTGCGCGCTCGAGGGCGCGCTGGAGGGCGTCGTCCATGGCGGCGACGTTAGCTTGGGCGTCGGATGGATCTCGAGGAGCTGGACTACGAGCTGCCCCAGGAGCTGATCGCTCAGCACCCCGCCGAGCGGCGCGACGCCTCGCGGCTGCTCGTGTACGAGCGCGCGACCGGCGAGATCCGGCACCGCGTCTTCTCCGACCTGC
>Ga0207657_10006833_pt1 | contig 11771 bp, 3 predicted proteins | sample KBSC33metaG_FD_184316 | JGI IMG/M metagenome (GOLD analysis project Ga0207657, IMG submission 184316) | Corn rhizosphere microbial communities from Kellogg Biological Station, Michigan, USA - KBS C3-3 metaG (SPAdes) (version 2) | ecosystem: Host-associated > Plants > Roots > Rhizosphere > Soil ...
CAGCGACGCCATCATCTCCAGGTGCACCATCGACGCCTCGTCGACGATCAATACGTCCACGTCGAGCGGATTGCCGCGGTGGTGCGCGAAGCTGCGCGTGTCCGGGCGCGCGCCCAGGAGGCTGTGCAACGTGCGCGCCGCGCCCATGCGCGTGGTCAGTTCGCGCAGCGGCAAGGCGCCCCCGACGCGGTCGGCCAGGTCGCCCAGCGCCTTGTCGATCGACTGCTTCAGGCGGGCCGCGGCCTTCCCCGTCGGCGCGGCGAGCGCGATGCGCTGGCGCGCGGCGTCGGGCGCAGTCGCGAACAGGAGGGCCAGCAGGCGCGCCACCGTGTACGTCTTGCCCGTGCCCGGGCCGCCCGTGATGATGGCGAACGCGCCGCGCAGCGCGACGGCGCACGCGATGCGCTGCCAGTCCGGCGACTCGCCCGCGCGCTGGGCGCCGAACAGCGCTTCCAGCCACGTCCGGGCCTGCTCGATGTCGACGTCGCGCCGCGCCTGCGCACGCGTGCGCACGCACGTGGCGACGAGCGTCTCGTCGCGCCAGTAGCGGCGCAGGTACAGGCGGCTGTCATCCAGTACGAGCGGCTGGTCGTAATCGAGGTCGCCCACGCGCCACACTTGCTCGCACGCGGCCAGTTGCGCCATCCAGCCCTTCACGCCGCGCGGCAGCGGTTTCGCGGCTTTCGACAACGCCTTCCAATCCTCGTCGGCCCAGCCGAGCAGCGCGACCGGGTCGCCCGCCAGGTCGTCCAGCATCAGGCAGCTGTGGCCCCGCCCTTCCAGTTCGGACAGCACGAGGGATGCCAGCAGCAGCGGCGCCGACCGCGCGCCGAGGGTGCCGACGAAGCGCGCGAACGCGCCGGACAGGCGGCGCAGCTCGCCCGCTTCCGTCAGGCGTTCGACCTCGGACCAGAATTGGGCCAACTGAGCATCCGCATCGAAGGTCGCGTCAGGCTTCATGCGTCTCCTTTCCCAGCAGGCGATCGAGCCCGTCCAGCAGTTCGAGGTCCGGCTCGAGCAGGTAGCAGCCGTGCGTGGCCGGGTTGCCGATCCCGCGCAGGAACAGGAACACTGCGCCGCCCAGGTGTTCCTGCGGCGAGTAGGCGGCGCCCAGGCGTGCGCGCAGCAGGCGGTGCACCGCGAGCATGTAAATGGCGCCCTGGATGTCGTAGCGGTGCTCGGCCATGCCGGCCGCCATCGCACCGTGCGTGTACGCGGCGTCGCCCGGTCCCAGCGCGTTCGATTTGTAGTCCAGCACCCAGTAGCGGCCGTGGCATTCGAACACGAGGTCCGTGAAGCCCTTCAGCATGCCGTGCAGCTGGCGCTCGGGCAGCACGGGGCGCGGCGTCGTGCCCAGCATGCGGCGGCGGCACAGGCGGTCGAGCGCGGCGACGTCCAGCTGGCGGCTGGGGAACCAGAATTCCATCTCCGCGAGCGGCGCATCGATGTCCGCCAGCGCGCAGCCGACGGGCGGCAGCGGCGTCACGGCGATCATGCGCAGCCATGCCAGCGCGTCGTCGAGGCGGTTGCCCCAGCCGGCGCGCTGGATGCGCTGCGCGAGACGGCCGCGGAACCCTTCGTCGTCGACCTGGCCGAAGCCTTCGTGTGCCATCCACTCCAGTTGCTCGTGCAGGAAATTGCCGGGTCCGGCGCCGCGCGGGAAGCGGTGCCACGGCGCGTCCTCGCTGTGCGTGACGGGAACGACGCCCGGGTCCTCCTCTTCCATCAGGTTTTCTTCCTGCGGCCGCGTGGGCGGGGCCGTCGTCACCGTGTTCTTCGTCAGCGACGTGAACGAGCCGACGGCCCAGTTGCGCTCGAAGCGCGCGTCGAAGCGGGGCGGCTCCACGAGCTCCGGCCGCACGTCCGCGCGGCGCAGCACCGTGCAGCCGTCCGGCGTGGCCAGCGCGTGCAGCTCGATGCCGTCGACACCCTCGCGCAACCTCTCCCACTTGTCGCGCACGGCGTCGGCCGGCACGGGCGAGCCGCCCGTCAGCAGGTAGCCGAGGGCGGATTCGTGCAACTGGTTCTCGCCCTTCTTGCGCGCCGCGACGGCCGCGACACCGAGCCACAGGAAGTGCCGCGCGCGCGTCAGCGCCACGTACAGCAGCCGTAAATCTTCTTCCAGCCGCGCGCGGTCGACGGCTTCCAGGGCCGTATCGGACAGCGCGAGGTCGATGCGGCGCTCGCCGTCCTCTTCCACGTATTCGAAGAACGCGCGGTTGCGGCGGTCCGTCTTGCGCGCCGTGACGGCGAACGGCAGGTACACGAGCGGATACTCCAGGCCCTTCGACTTGTGGACGGTGACGACTTTCACGAGTTCCGCGTCGGACTCCAGCCGCAGCACGCGTTCGTCGCCGCCCTCGCCCACACCTTCGACCTGCTCGGCGAACCAGCGGATCAGCGCCTGCTCGCCATCCAGCTCGCGGCTCGCTTCCTGCAGCAGTTCCGCGAGGTGCAGCAAATTCGTCAGCCGGCGCTCGCCGCCCGCCGCCGCCAGCAGCTTCGCCGGCAACTCGAGTTCGTGGATGAAGCGGCGCAGCATCGCCAGCACGCCCTGGCGCTGCCAGGCCTGGTGCAGCGCCTTCAACTGCTCGACGCGGACTTCCCACGCCAGTTCGTCGCTCGCCAGTTGCGCCAGTTCGGCCAGCGGCAGCGCGCAGGTGGCCGTGGCGAACGCGGCGCGCGCGAGCGTGACGTCGAGCGGGTTCGCGACGGCCTGCAGCCAGCGCAGCACGTCGGCCGCCTCCGCGCTTTCCACGACGGAGTCCTGGTCGGACAAGTACACGCTCGCGACCTTGCGCTGCACGAGCGCGCGGCGCACGGCCGCCGCCTCGCGCCGGTCGCGCACGAGGATCGCGATGTCGGCCGGCAGCAGCCGCGCGAAGCCACCCGCATCGTCCGCGAAGCCGACCTTCGGATCGTTCAGCAGCCGGACGATGTGCTCGGCGCAGTGCTGGGCGAAGAACTCGCGGTAGCCGTCCGCGCGCAGGTCGTCCGCGTCCGCAAGGCCGACGGCCAGCGCCTGGAACGGCCCGTCGACGCCGACCAGCGCCTGCTTGCGTCCCGCCGCGTCGACGGCGTCGAACGGCAGCGGATTCTCCTCGCCCTTGCGGAAGCGGAACGCGCCGGCCGCGTAATTCCCTTCCGCGTGGCGGAACAACTGGTTCACGGCGGCGACGAGCTGGCGCGTCGAGCGGTAGTTCGTGCCCAGCTGGTAATGCCGGCCGCTCGTGGCCCGCCGCGCCGACAGATAGCTGTGGATGTCGGCACCGCGGAAGCCGTAGATCGACTGCTTCGGATCGCCGATGAGGAACAGGCCGCGCGCCGGATCGTTGTCGGCCACGCGATACAGCAGGTCGAAGATGCGGTACTGGTCGGGTGACGTGTCCTGGAATTCGTCGACCATCGCCACCGGATACTGGTCGAGGATGCGCCGGCGCAGCGCCTCGCCGTTCGGCCCTTCCAGCGCATCCTTCAGGCGCGCGAGCATGTCGGCGAAGCCGAACTGGTGGTTGCGCCGCTTCAGCTCGGCCATGCGGTGCGCGATGGCGCAGGCGGCGTGGCGCAGCAGCGCGTGCGATACGGGCGCGATGGCATCGAGCCCTTCCTTGAGCGCGGTCGTCTGGTCGAAGCACTCGGGAATCGGCGCACTGTAGTCCTTGCTGAACGCGTCGAGGATGCCGTCGGGCGTGAGTCGCCCCCACAGCGCGTCGGTGAGTTGCGGATAGTGGGCTTGCGGGTCGTCGGCCCAGCGGCGCAGCGCGTCGAACGCTTTCGCCAGCGAATCCGGGCGCATCTTGTTGCCGTTGAACGCCTTCGGGTTCGCGCTGCGCTGCGCGGCGATCCACGCCTCCATCGCATCGGCGCGCGCGTGCCAGCCGTCCTTCAGCCGCGCCAATTCCTCGCGCTGCGCTTTCTCCGCGTCGACGATGACGGCGCCCAGCTGGCGCTCGTTGCCGTCGTCGATGCGGCCCGCGCGCTGCACGAGTTCGCGCACGGAGCGCTTCAGCGCCTCCACGTCGCTCCAGCAGGACAAGAGGCTCGCCAGCATCGTGCCGTTCAGCGGGTAAACGTGCTGGCGCCAGTAATCGTGGGCGGCATCCTCGAACAGCGCGCGCTCGTCGCTCACGAGTTCCTCGTCGAACAGGCTGCCGCTGTCGAACGCGTGCTCGCGCAGCATGCGCTGGCACCACGCGTCGATGGTGAAGATCGCCGCCTCGTCCATCGTCTCGGCGGCCAGCACGAGGCGGTGCGCCGCGACGAGGCGCGCGGCCTCGTCGTCGTAGGCAGCGGCCAGCGCTTCCAGGTACGGGTCGTCCGCGTCGGCCTCGCCGCGGAAGCAGGCGGCGGCTTGCACGAGACGTTCACGCACGCGGTTCGACAGCTCGCGCGTGGCCGCGCGCGTGAACGTCATGACGAGGATTTCGGGCGGCATCAGCGGGCGGGCGTAGCCGTCCTCGCCGCCATGACCCAGCACGAGGCGCAGGTACAGCGCGGCGATGGTCCACGTCTTGCCGGTGCCCGCGCTGGCCTCGATGAGGCGCGAGCCATGCAGCGGGAACGTCAGCGCGTCGAGCAGCTGGCTCATGGCGCGTCTCCGTCGAAGCGCGTCGCCACGACGCTCTCCTTCAGCCACGCGACGAGCGGGCCATACAGCGCCTCGGCCACCATCGGCCAGCCGCCGCCGGCACGCAGCAGCGCGAATTCGGGCCACAGGCGGGCGAGACAAGGGTCGAGCACTTCGCCGTCGATCTCGAAGCCGCCGTCGTACGTCTCGCGCGGGTCGCCGCCCGCCAGGTGCACGAGCGCCGTCTTGCACGCGACCGGCAGCGGCCGGTCGAGGTTCGCACGCCACAGCGCGACGAGGTTGGCCAGCTGGGCGCGCGCCGCGTCCTGCGCGAGCGGCGCCAGCGCGAGGCTAGCGTCGCGCGCGACGAGCACGCCGCCGACGGTCTCGCCCATCGCGGCGGCCGCCAACTGCCGCAACCAAGGGCCGAGCAGCTTGTCGCCGCGCGGCTCGCCCTTGCGGTCCAGCACCTTGGACGACATCTGCAGCAGCCATACCGTCTCGTCGTCGTTGCTGCGCAGGCGGTCGATCCAGTCCTCGATGCGCACGCCGTCCACGTCGATGGCGACGACGAGCTTGGGCGCCGGGCGCGGATAGCGGCTGCCCATCTCCAGCCACGCGCGCCGCACGGGCACGAGGTCGTCGACGAGCTGCTGCTGCCACTGCCGGCCCACGAGGCCGATCGGCAGCACGCCTTCGCGCGCGAGGCGCGCCGCACGGGTCTCCAGCACGTGGCGCACCTCACTCGGCGCCTCCGGCGTGCCGCTGTCGTCGAGCAGCGTGTCTTCGAGGAAGTAGCGGTCGAGGGCATCCAGCGAGAACGGTTCCTCGTCTTCGCCGACGACCTGCAGGTCGTTGAACGTGACGCCCAGCCGGCGGCGGAAGAAGAACCGCGCGGGCTGGCGCAGGAAGCTCGCGAGCTCGCCCAACGTGAGGCGGTAATCGGGATCGAGCTCGAACGGCGGCAACGCGTCGTCGTCCGTCCCGGCCGCCCCGGTGCCATGCGCGGCGCGCCATTCGCCCGCGTACGTGAGCAGGCCACCGCGCTCGAAGTAGCGGCGCGAGAACGGCTGCAGCGCGTGCACCGTCGTGCGTTCGGTGAGATCAAGGTCCCAGCCGGCGGCCAGGTAATCGCGCAGCTGTGACACGAGCACCGACGCGGGCTGCTCCGTGTTGTCGCGCACGTTGCGTCCGACCCAGCTGACGTACAGCTTGTCGCGCGCGGCCAATACCGCTTCCAGCATCAGGTAGCGGTCGTCGTCGCGGCGCGAGCGGTCGCCGGGGCGGCCCAGGCCCGGCAGCGCCAGCAGGTCGAAGTCGGACTGGTGGCCGCGGCGCGGGAAGTCGCCATCGTTCATGCCGAGCAGGCACACGACGCGGAACGGCACGGCGCGCATCGGCATCAACGTGCAGAACGTGACGCCGCCGGACACGAACTGGTGCGACAGCGCGGGCTGGTCCAGCTGGCCGAGCCACGCCTCGCGCATCACGGCGAGGGACACGGGTTCGTCGAACAGCGCGTTCTCGCAAATCTCCAGCCAGCATTGCAGCGCTTCTTCCAGCTGGTGCAGCATCAAGCGGTCTTCCTCGCTCGTCGCGCGGAAGAACCGCGCCAGCAGCGCGCGGGCGCAATCGCCCCATTTCATCGGTGGGAGTGTACGATCGAGGTCGTCGCGCCACGCGAGCAGCGCTTCGACGAGTTCCGCCAGCGAGCCAGCGAGCGCCGCATCGAGGCCGCCCACTTCCGGATACGGTTCGATGTCGCGGAAGCTCGCGCCGTGGCCCGCCGCATAGCCGAGCAGCATGCGGCGCACGCCGAACAGCCAGGAATTCTGCTCGCCGGCCGAACCGAGTCCGAGGCCCGCGCGGTGACGCTGGTCGAGGCCCCAGCGCACGCTCGCGCCCTCGATCCAGTGGCCGAGGATGGCGAGGTCCGCTTCCTCCAGGCCGAAGCGTGCGGCGACCGCCGGCACGTCCAGCAGGTCGCGCACCTCGCTCTGGCGGCAGCGCTGCTGCGGCAACCGCAACAGCCATTCGAGCGCCACCAGCAGCGGATTGCGGCTGCGGTCTTTCACGTCGCCGATCTCGAACGGGATGTAGCGCGGGTCGCTGCGCTTGTGCTGGTCGAACACGGCGTGGACGGCGGCGGAGAACGTCTCGATGTCCGGCACCATGACGACGACGTCGCGCGGGCGCAAGGGATCGTCACGCTCTTCTGCGAACCACGACAGCAGCTGGTCGTGCAGCACTTCGACCTCACGTTGCGCACTGTGGGCGATGTGGAATTCGATCGAGCGGTCGTCCGGTGGGGGCGGCACGTGCGGGTGTTCGGACAGGGGCAGCAGGTCGCGCACGGCGGCCTGCACCTGCGCCAACAAGGTGCCGCCGTCGTCGTCGGTAAACAGGTCGATACGCAGGTTGCCGAACTGCGCGCCCTCGCCGTTGTCGAATTCGTCCAGCATGCGCACGAAGTCGCGGCCTTGCCGTCCCCAGCTCGCGAGCAGCGGATGGCTGTGCGCGTGCAACTGCTCGACGGGCAATGCCGACAGGTCGCTGCCATTGCGGTGCTGCTGGCGCTTGTACGCGGCCTGCAGCAGCTCGCGGCCCTCGATGATGTCGCCCCAGTAAAAACGGCACGGGTTCGGCACGGCGATCAGCACCTGCGTGTGGCGCGACAGGCCGGCCATCGCCTGGATCGTCTGGTACGGCAACGTGGACATGCCGAACAGGATCACGCGGCGCGGCAGCCGCAGCACGGGTGCGCGGTCGTCCAGCACGGCCGCCATGAATTGCTGGTGGATCGTGGCGCGGCCCGAACAGCGGCGCGCCAAAGGCAGGCTTGCGTGGACTTCACGCCAGAGCTGCGCCTGCCAGCGCTGGTCCGGCATCAGCGGCACGGGGTCGGCGCCCGCACGGCGCAACTGGTCCAGGCCGTCGGCCCAGTCGGTGAGCCAGTCAGCGCGGTACACCTGGTACTGGTCGTACAGGTCGGCGAGGCGTTCGGCCAGCTGCAGGCGGCGCTCGGCGTCACCGTCGTCCAGGAAGCGCGCGAGCGGTGCGAACGCGGGCTGGTCCAGCACTTCGGGCAGCAGCCGCATGAGGCGCCACGTCAGGGCGTCCTTGTCGAACGGCGAGCGGCGCGGCACGCGTTCCGGGCCCAGCATCCCCCGGTAGGCTTCCCACTGGAAGCGCGCGGGCAGCGCCACGCGGGTGGCCGCGCACACGCCCAGCTCCTCCGCGAGCGCGATCTTGAGCCACTCGGCCACACCGTTGGACTGGACGAGCATGATCTCTTCCTCCAACGGACCGAGCGGATTGTCGCGCAGCCAGTCGAAGACGGCGGCGCGCAGCAATTCCATCTGGTTGCCGTGCAGGATGAGGAGGCCGGGGCGGATCGGGGATGGCATGACGACGGGTGGCGAGGAGACTCGCGCAGCATACTACTTCCGGCCGCCCGGCGGTAGAGTTCAGGTCTTCAGGTCCTGGCGCCGCGCGCCCAGCTCGGCGGCGATGTGGTGTTCCAGCCGCGCCAGCAAGCCGCGCAGCCGGGCCGCCAGCGCCCGGGCCGCATCCGGCCCGTCCTCGCGCTCCAGGTCCGCGCACACGTCGCCGAACGCGAGCGCGCCCACCGTGCGCGCCGCCGATTTCAGCCGATGCGCGACGGCCGCCGCCCGCGCCACGTCGTGCGCCGCGAGCGCGCGGTCGATTTCGCGCAGGCCGTCGCGCGCCGCGTCCAGGAACAGGAACGCGAACTTGCGCATCCGTTCCGGCTGGCCGCCGAACGCGTCGGACAGCACGCGCACGTCCAGCAGCGCGCCGGCCTGCTCGTCCGCCTCGCCCCCGCGCCCCAGCACGCGGGCGACCGTCGCGACGAGCGCGTCCGGCGCCGCCGGTTTCGCCACGAAGCCATCCATGCCGGCCGCGAGACAGCGGGCCTCTTCGTCGCTGCCGCCGTTCGCCGTCAGCGCAATCACCTTCAGGCCGGCCAGGCCGGGCTCGAGACGGATGCGGCGCGTCGCCTCGTAGCCGTCCATCGCGGGCATGTGCAGGTCCATCAATACGCAGTCGACGCGCTGCTGCGCCAGCCGGGCCAGCGCGTCGGCGCCGTCGTCCACGCCGATCACGTGCGCGCCCGCATCCTCGAGCAGCTCGCGCGCGACCAGTTGCTGGAACGCGTCGTCCTCGACGAGCAGCACCGTGACGCCGTCGAGCGCCGCGGCGGCCAGCGGTCGCGGCGCGCGCGTCTGCGGCCACGCCGGGGCGCTGGCTTGCGGCACGCGGACATCGACCGCGTCGGTCGCGACGCACAGCACGGCGTCCGGTTCCACGCCGCCGGCGCCGCCCACCGGCACCGTCACGCGCCACAGCGGACGCACGACGCCATCCAAGCCGGCGACCGCGTCCCGCGCGGCACGCTTCTCGCCCAGCGCCAGCACGGTGCGGTCCGCGTCCCACAGCGCGTCGGCCTGGACGGGCGGCAGCACGTCGCGGTCGCGCAGGCCAACGAGCTCTCCCGCAGGCAGGCCGCAGAAGGCCGCCATCTTCGCGTTGACGTAGCGGTAGCGCCGGTCGCGGTCCTGCAACCAGATGGCGGCGTCGACGTGGTCCAGCACGAGGTCGAGCAGGCGGCTCCGTGCCTCGGCCGCGCGGCGCGCCCGCATGAGGCGGACGGCGAACACCGCCGCCAGCAAGGTGGCGGCGAAACCGGCGGCACCAGCCAGCCAGGGCAGCACGCCCATTTCCAGGTCGGCGCGACGGGCGACGAAGCGCGCCTTCCACACATTGTCGTCGAAGCGCACGGGCAGCACGGTTTCCAGCAGGTCGTCGCTGGCCAGCGCCGCCAGTGCGGGACCGGCGCCGTCGTACAGCAGGCTGTCCGCCCCGTTCACGGCCAGCGGCCCCGCCCCGTCGGCCGCGGCCGCCGCGTACAACTGCAGCGCGACGGGACGGCCGCCCGCATCGGGCAATGCGCCCCGCACGAGCGCCGGCACGGAAAAGCCGATGCCCACCGACCCCACGTACGCCGCGCGCCGCCCTTCGACGTCGAGCGGTACGGTGCCGCCGACCGCCACGCGGTAGACGGGCGCGCGCAAGCCCATGCCCAGGTGGCGCACGGGCCGCTCGACGACGACGGGCTTGCCCGACGCCGCCATGCGGCCGCTGTCGCGCGTACGCGCCATCGTCTGGGCGACGGCGGGCGCCCCGGCCGTCAGGTCGACGCCGAATTTTTCCGGCAGCAGCGGTTCCAGGTAGGTGAGCACTGTGTGCGACGGCCGGTGCCCGGCGGGCCGGATCGCGAAATCGGGATAGCCGGCCGGGTCGAGGCTGCGGTCCGCGCGGACGGCCGCGACGAACGCGTCGCGCGCGCCGTCCTCGACGTAGGCCGCGAAGTTCACGGATTCGAGCGCGGGATAATGTTCGGCCACGCCGAGCGCGTCGACGTAGCGGTGGAACTGCAGCCGCGTCGCGGTGCCGCCATTCGCCTCGAACAGGCCGGCCAGCCCCCGCACGACGTCCGCATAAGCACGCACGGCGCCATCGAGCTGCAGCTTGCCGCTGCGCGCCAGATGGTCGAAGCGGGCCCGCGCCGCCAGGTCGACCGCATGCGCCGTCCCCAGGTAGACGCCGGTCCCCACGGCCAGGGCGAGCAGGCAGCCTCCCGCCCAGAACGTGGCGTCCAGTCCCGTGTTGCGCGATGCGATGTCAGCCATGTCGTAGGCCCCAATCTGACAACAGGTATTGTCGTGCGGAAATTTTTATATGTTTGCTAGTATGGATGAATCGAGCCGAATTGGCGAGCTCAACAATAAGGAATGCTTATGCGCGCAGCGGACAAGAGCGAAGACGACCCGTGGCTGTGGCTGGAAGACGTCGATTCGGAGCGGGCCCTCGACTGGGTGCGCGACCGCAATGGGGAAACGGAGCGCGAGCTGACGGCCCTGCCGGGCTACCCGGCGCTGCGCGCGCGGCTGAAGACGATCCTCGATGCGCGCGACCGCATCCCGTACGTCGGCCACCACGACGGCCGCTTCTATAATTTCTGGCGCGACGCCGACCACGAACGGGGCATCTGGCGCCGCACCACGTTGGACGAATACCGCAAGCCGCAGCCCACGTGGGAAACGGTGCTGGACCTGGACGCCCTCGCGCGCAGCGAAGCAGAGAACTGGGTGTGGGCGGGCGTTTCATTCCTGGAACCGCACGGCACGCGCTGCCTCGTCTCTCTGTCGCGCGGCGGCGGCGATGCCCACGTCGTGCGCGAATTCGACGTGGCCGCGCGCGCATTCGTCGACGGCGGTTTCACGGTGCCGGAAGCGAAGACGAGCGTCGGCTGGATCGATGCGGACACGCTGTTCGTCGCCACGGACTTCGGGCCCGACTCGATGACGACGTCGGGCTATCCGCGCGTGGTGAAGGCCTGGCGCCGCGGCACGCCGTTGGAAGACGCAACGCTCGTCTACGCGGCGCAGCCGGACGACTTGTCCGCGTCCGCCTGGGCGGACCCGACGCCCGGCCACGCGCGCCAGTTCGTGCTGCGCCAGATCGACTTCTACACGAGCGACCTGTTCCTGCGCGACGCGGACGACGGCCACCTGACGCCGATCGCGAAGCCGGCGGACGCGAACGCGTTCGCGCTGCGCGACCAGTTGATCGTCGAACTGCGCTCCGACTGGACGATAGCTGACCGCACCTGGCCGCAGGGCGCCCTCCTCGCCATCGGGTTCGACCGCTTCATGGCGGGCGCGCGCGACTTCGACGTCCTGTTCGCGCCGTCGGCGACGACGTCGCTGGACGGCATCGCCGCGACGCACACGGCGCTGTTCGTGACGATCCTCGACAACGTCAAGAACCGCGTCGTCGAGTGGCACCGCGCGGGCGGCCGCTGGCAGCGCCGCGACGTGGCGGTGCCGGGGATGGGTGCGCTGCACGTGGCCGCCGTCGACGAATACGACTCGGACCAGGTGTTCCTGACCGTCACGGACTTCCTCACGCCGAGCAGCCTGTACCTGATGGACGCCGGCAGCGATGCGCGCACCCTGCTGAAATCCATGCCGGCGTTCTTCGACGCGGCGCCGTATGCCGTCAGCCAGTACACGGCGCACTCGCCGGACGGCACGAGCGTCCCGTATTTCGTCGTGATGCGCAAGGATGTCCCGCTGGACGGTACGCATCCCACGCTGCTGTACGGCTATGGCGGCTTCGA
>Ga0207657_10006834_pt1 | contig 11769 bp, 4 predicted proteins | sample KBSC33metaG_FD_184316 | JGI IMG/M metagenome (GOLD analysis project Ga0207657, IMG submission 184316) | Corn rhizosphere microbial communities from Kellogg Biological Station, Michigan, USA - KBS C3-3 metaG (SPAdes) (version 2) | ecosystem: Host-associated > Plants > Roots > Rhizosphere > Soil ...
CGATCACGTTCCCGAGGGGACGACTCCGATCTTCCTCGGCCTGGTCGGGGAGGGAGTCACCAAGCTTTCAAACGGTCTCTACCGCTTCACGCCCTCGAAGGATTTCTTCGGCCAGGTCACCCTGTCCTATGCGATCACCAACGAGTCCGGCTTCGCCATCCCGACCAGCGTGACGATCAACGTCCTTCCGGTCAGCGACAATCCCGTCGCCGTAAACGACAGCCTCGACCTGATCGAGGACCAGCCGCTGACCATCTTCACCACCCAGCTGCTCGCCAACGATACCGACGCGGACCGCCAGGCGATCAGCCTGACCCGGATCCTCGACACGCATGGAGTGACCGTCACCAACAACGGGATCGGCCAGCTGGTCATCACTCCGGACGCGAACTTCAGCGGCAACGCCTGGTTCGACTACGAGATCGAGGATTCGACCGGGATTCCGGCGACCGCCCGCGTCTCGGTGACGGTGGCCGCGGTCAACGACGCTCCCGTGATCGCGGCGGTCCCGGTCCTCACCGGCCGAGAGGATCAGCCTTTCTCGGCCACCCTGCCCGCCGGCACGTTCACCGACGCCGACGGCGACACCCTGCTGATCGAGGCGCGCGCGCCCGGCGGCGGTGCCCTTCCGGCCTGGCTCTCGTTCGACCGAAGCACCCGCACGTTCAGCGGAATGCCGCCGGCCGATTTCAACGGGACGGTCGCGGTCGAGCTCCTCGCCGACGACCGGACGGTGGTCACCACCCGGCAGATCCTGATCTCGATCGCCGCGGTCAACGACGCGCCCGAGCTGATCATTCCGCTCGCCGACCTGAACGCGGTCGAGGATACGCCGTTCGCCTTCGCGCTTCAGACCGCCGGCTTCGCCGACCGGGACGGGGATTCGCTCTCCTTCACCGTCACCTTGGCCGACGGAACGGCGCTTCCCGCCTGGGCGGTTTTCGACGGCACCACCCTGTCCGGCCAGGCGCCCGCCGACTTCAACGGGACGCTCTCGCTCAAGATCGTCGCCAGCGACGGCACGCTCTCGGTGGCGGATTTCTTCGACCTGCGCATCGCCGCGGTCAACGACCGGCCGACGGCCACTCCGCTCGCCGACCAGACCGGCACCGAGGACGTCGCGGTCGATTTCGCGATCCCCGCCAACGCGTTCGCCGATCTCGACGGCGACGCCCTGACCCTCACCGCCCGGCTCGCCGACGGCTCCGCTCTGCCCGGCTGGCTCGCTTTCAGCGACGGCCGCTTCACCGGGACCCCGCCGGCCAATTATTACGGCGCGATCGACATCGAGGTGCTGGCTTCCGACGGCGCGCTCGTGGCCTCGGACGTCTTCCGGCTGACCATCCAGCCGGTGAACGACGCTCCGGTGCTGTTCGCGCCGCCCGCCGATCAGGTCTACGCCGAAGACCATGCGGTCGACTTCACTCTCCCCGCCGACAGCTTCCGCGATGTCGACGGCGACGCCCTGACCCTCACCGCCACTCTGGCGGACGGCTCCGCGCTCCCCGCCTGGCTGGCCTTCGACGCCGCCACCGGACGGTTCAGCGGAACCCCGCCGGTGAACTATAACGGCGCCGTCTCGGTCCTCGTATCGGCAAGCGACGGTGCGCTGGTCGCCAGCGACACGTTCCAGATCGAGATTCTCCCGGTCAACGACCGGCCGCAGGTCCGCCAGCTCATCCCCGACGTTTCGGTGGACGAGGACAAGGCGGTCGACTTCCTGGTTCCCGCCGGCACCTTCGCCGACGTCGACGGAGACGCCCTCGTCCTGACCGCGCGGCGCGCGGACGGGACGGCGCTTCCGACCTGGCTGGCCTTCGACGGCGCCCGCTTCACCGGCACTCCGCCCGCCAACTTCAACGGCACCCTCGACATCGAGGTCTTCGCCAGCGACGGCAAGCTCAGCGCCAGCGACACCTTCCGGCTCAACATCGCCGCGGTCAACGACGCGCCGCAGCTCCGCCAGCCGCTCGCCGACATCGCCTTCGACGAGGACAAGGCTGTCGATATCCTGGTTCCGGCCGGCGCCTTCGCCGACGTGGATGGAGACTCCCTCGTCCTCACCGCCCGCCGCTCCGACGGAACGGCGCTTCCGAGCTGGCTGAAGTTCGACGGCGCCCGCTTCACCGGCACCCCGCCGGCGAACTTCAACGGCGTCCTCGACCTCGAAGTCGTCGCCAGTGACGGTCGCCTGTCGGCCTCCGACGTCTTCCGGCTGACCATCAACCCGGTGAACGACGCCCCGGTGTCGGCGATCGACATCCCCGACGCCACCAAGCCGGGCGGCTATGCCTTCAGCATCGCCGTCCCGGCGGGCACCTTCACCGATCCGGACGGCCAGGCCCTGACCCTCACCGCCCGGTTGGCGAACGGTCAGCCCCTGCCGAGCTGGCTGTCGTTCAATGGCTCCACCTTCGCCGGCACGCCGCCGCGTAGCGAGAGCGCGAGCTACGAGATCGTCCTCTCGGCCAGCGACGGACAGCTGAGCGCGAGCCAGAGCTTCGCGCTGACCATCACCCCCTCCAACGCCGCTCCGACGGTCGGAGCGCCCATCGGCACGGTGAGCGTGGCGGAGGACAGTGCGGTCAGCTTCGCGGTGCCCGCCACCGCCTTTGCGGATCCCGACGGCGATGCTCTGACCCTGACGGCGAAGCAGGCGAGCGGCGCCGCCCTGCCGGCCTGGCTGTCGTTCGACGGCCGCCGCTTCACCGGAACCCCGCCGGCCAATTTCAACGGCAGCTTCGCACTGACGGTGAGCGCCAGCGACGGCGAGTTCCAAGTCGCGCAGAATTTCAACCTGGTGATCACGCCCGTCAACGACGCACCCATCGCGGCGCCGGACGGCGTGTACATGGTGCGCGGCGGCGACACCCTCACCATCCTGGCGTCGGACCTGCTCCTCAACGACAGCGATGTGGAGGGCAGCCCGCTGTCGATCGTCTCGGTCGTCGGCGGCACCAACGGCATCGCCAGCCTCAGCTCGACCGGCGACGTGCTCTTCACGCCCGACCTGAACTTCACCGGACAGGCGACCTTCCAGTACCGGGTCAGCGACGGCTCGCTCGTCTCCGCCGCGACGGTGACGGTAAAGGTCAGCGATCCTTTCGCCGGGTGGCAGCAGGGGTCCGAGGGCTCGGACAGTCTCAAGGGCAATATGACCAGCGTAAACCAGATTTCCGCGGGGGCGGGGGACGATCACGTCAAGGGCGGCAAGCTCGCCGACCAGCTTTCGGGCGGCGACGGCGACGACCATCTGCAGGGTCTGCAGGGCGACGACACGCTCTACGGGATGGCGGGCAACGACCTTATCGACGGCGGCGACGGCTTCGATACCGCCGTGCTCGCCGGCGATCGCTCCACCTACGTGCTGACGACGGTGAAGGGCGAGCTCAAGCTGACCGACACCGACAAGGTCGCCAACGGCGATGACGGCACCGACACCCTGCTCGGCGTGGAGCGGCTTCAGTTCCGCGGCGGTCAGACGCTGTCGATCGTGTCGCCGATCATCCTCGACCTCGACGGCCGCGGCTTCGAGCTGTTGTCGGCCGAGCAGAGCAAGGCGAAGTTCGACCTCGACGGCGACGGCCTCGCCGACGACACGAGCTGGATCGGGGCGGGCGACGGCTTCCTGTTCCTCGACCGCAACGGCGACGGCACGCTCACCAACGTCGGCGAGATGAGCTTCACCGGCGACCTGCCGGGGGCCAAGTCCGACCTCGCCGGCCTCAAGGCCTTCGACAGCAACAACGACGGCAAGCTCAGCTCGGCGGACGCGAGCTTCGCGGACTTCCGGGTGTGGCAGGACCGCGACGGCGACGGAGCGGTGGATACGGGCGAGGTCATCGGACTGACGGCGGCGGGCATCGCTTCCCTCTCGCTCACCGGGACCGCCCTCGACGGCCAGACCAAGCCCGGCGAGATCGTCGCTCTCAACAGCGGCAGCTTCACCCGCACCGGCGGTACCTCCGGAAGCCTGCTCGATGCTTCGCTGACCTACTATTCCGAGGCGAGCAATCCGGCGACGCTGACGCTCAAGCAGCTGCGCTTCGACCGCAAGAGCGACAAATATGCCGTCCGGGCGGAGAATGGCGAGCTGTCGGTCGGCCTGCGCAAGGCCAAGGGCGCGGTGGACCCGGGCGCCGGTCGTCTCGGCATTTCAAGCGAGATGAACTTCAACGGCAAGATCTTCGGGCTGCTCTCGCCGATCATCCTCGATCTCGATGGCGACGGGCTCGAAATGGCGAGCCTCAAGAAGTCGAAGGCGATGTTCGACATGAACGGCGACGGCATCCTCGACGACGCCGGCTGGACCTCGGGCGGCGACGGCTTCCTGGTCATCGACCGCAACAATAACGGCCTGATCGACTCCGCCGCCGAGCTTAGCTTCGGCGCCGAGGACCCGAACGCGACCAGCGACCTTCGCGCTCTCGCCCGGCTCGACAGCAACGGCGACTTCGTGATCAGCAAGGACGATGCGCGCTTCAACGAGCTCAAGGTGTGGCGCGACCTCAACGGCAACGGAGTGACCGACGCGGGCGAGCTGATGAGCCTTGGCGACGTCGGCATCGCCTCGATCAGCCTCTCCGGCTCGGCAGTGAAGGGAGAGGCCAAGGCGGGCGACAATATCCTCGTCGCGACCAGCACTTTCACCCGGACGGACGGATCGACCTCGAGCCTCGGCGACGTCGCCCTGGCCTACAAGCCGGGCACCCACGCTGCCGCTCCGCACGCGGCGGCCGGTGACGGCGCGCCGCTGCTCGCGGCGCTCCGCTCCGGACTCGACGGCGTCGGGTCGGGCGATCCGTTCCGGCTCCTTCAGGCCGGCCTTTCGCCCGACGTCGACCCGTTCGCCGGGATTGCCGAAGCGACGACGAGCGTCGCCTCGGGCGGCCAGCACCGGGAAGACCTTCCGTCGCTCCGGGTAGCCGTCGGGGGCGAGGGCGACCTCACCGGTCCCGATCCGTCCGTCCTGGCCGCCGACCGCAGCGTCTCCCTGATGGTCCAGGACATGGCCGCGTTCGGGGGACGCTCGGGCGAGGCCCAGACGCCGCGCCATGGCGACATGCCCCGGTATGAGTATTTCGCCTAGGACCGAGCGGCTGGCCGGCCCTTAAATCTGAGCGAGGATGACGGGGTCGGTAATCCTGTCGTCGGCGGCGAGCAGCAGCGCCTTCGAAAGGACGAGTGACAGGGTCGAATCTCCCTCGAAGGGCAGCCAGACGCGGTTCGCGGCGGATTCGGCCGCCTTCGGCACGATGCAGACATGCTGCCGGGTCTCGGCGATCTGCACCGCCGCGGAGCCGAGATGGATCCGGTAGGTGTGCCGCTTGCCCTTCACGACCAGCGCCTGCTCGTCGAAGCTGCACCGGTCCCCGATCGCCAGCCTCGGGAGGATCCTCTCGAGCAGCTCGCGCCGGACCGTGCCTGAGACGGCCAGCGGAGCGAAGCTGGTCCGCGTCCAATAGGCTTCGGCATCGCGCCGCCACTGGTTGGGATGCGCGGCTCCGGCGCCGCGGTCGCGCCAATCGGGGTCGCTGGCGATCGACGCCACCGCGGTGAACAGGTCGCAATGCCTCATGATCTCGGAAAAGACGATCGGCGGGACTTCCTCCAGCGGTGCCGCCTCAAGACGCTCGGGGCCGTAGGCGCTGTCGCCCGCCCCCTCGGCCCGGTAGCGATGGAAGGTCAGCCGGTCGGTGGAAACGTAGACGTAGGCCTGGCTGTCGAGGACCTCGGGCGAGCCTTCGTCGCCGGCGCCCCAGACCCAGTAATCGGCGACCAGCCCCCACGCCGGCAGGATCCTGTGCCAGGGCGCGTCGTTCGGGGCGTCCACCCACATTCGGTGGGTCACCGTCCAGCCGTTCAGCCGCGCCAGGGTCATCGCCTGGTGCTGCTTCAGGATGTGGCCTGCCCAGCGGTTCGAATAGGTGCCGGTCGCCCGCTCCGCCTCGGTCAGGCGGTAGACCTCCCGCCAGGCCTGGGCGAAGGGCTGGACGATCTCGAGTTCTTCGAGACGGTCGCGCCAGGCGAGCACGCTTTCGACATCATCCTCGACCGGATGCCAGAGACGGAGGCGTGCACCGTCCGGGTCCACCGGCCTGCCGAGGGCATCGGTCAGTGCTCCCGCGGACGGGAGTGCGGCCTGCCTCGCGCCATCCTTCTCAACCCACCAGATCAGCCGCGAGACCATCGCGCCGATCAGCGGATGCTCCGCGTAGCGCGCCCGCCAATCGGCGGCACTCCATTCGCGGTCCTCGAGGAAGAGGCGCTGCAAGCGCACGATCTGGGTGGCGAGATCCGCCTCGACCTCCTTCGCCGCCTGCTTCGCCTGCTTGAGAGGCTCGGCGGCGGCTTTCATCGCGGCGCTCGGCGCCTTCAGCCGCTTGCCTTCGGCCGCGATCCACCTGGTCTCCACCGCCCGGTTTCCGGCGAGAGCGATCTCCGCCCAGCCGGCGTCTCCAAGCGGGATCCGAGCCGTTCCGTCCGAACCGAGATCGTGGGTCGGGACGCTTAGCTCGTCGAGGGCGCCTCGGCTGATCCCCGCCGCCCGCGCCGCCTCTTCGAGCGCGGCGTCGATCTTCGCCCGGACCTTGGGATATTTGATCCGGGCGAGGAGGCGGGCGAGGTAGGGCGTCCCGGCGCCGTCGGCCATCCCGGCGAGCGCCCAGAGGCAGGCATTGCCGAGCTTCTCGGCTCGGATTCCGACGCCGGGATCGGTCTGGAAGCAGTGGCGGAGGGCGAAGTCGGCGAGGAGCGGAGTCGTCGCCGCTGGGTCCCAGCGGTGCGACAGATAGATCAGGCCGCGAAGATTGTGCTGGAGCTCGGCCGCGGACGGCGGAGCCGCGGCGAGCCGGCCGAGCAGCGCCAGCCGTTCCTCCAGCGGCACCGGCGCCAGGATCCTCTCGCCTTCCTCCAGCCACTTCCGGGGCGGGACCGTTTTCGTCCGGATGGCGAGGAAATGGCGGGCGAGGGCGCGCGACATATCCGGCCGGGCCGCGACGAAGGGAGCGACGGGGGCGAGGGACTCCAGGATTCCGGCGGCGGCCTTGCGGACCCGCGCCATATACGGCCGAGCCCGCGGCTCGTTCTCGATCTCCGGGCCTTCGAGAGCGCGCAGGAAGCCGAGATGCCGTTCGTCCTGGAGAGCCGGGTCGAACAGCTCACTGAACCGGGCGGCGAGCTTGTCCGGGCCCCACCAGTCGTCCAGCTCCGCCATGTCGGGGAGGGGCTGCAAGGGCTCCTCGCCGCCGCCGCCGCCGGCGTCTCCGAGCCGGGCCACCTCGGCTCGCCAATCCGGGGGGAGCGCGCCGGCTATTCCGGCAAGCTTGCGCAGGGCGTTGGAGGTCGCTCCGCCCGGCCGGTCCTGAGCCTGCTTGAGCGCGAGGTTGAGCATGTGCCGCGAATGAAGCCCGTCGTGGCGGGGTACGGCTTCGACCAGCATCGCCGTCTCGGCGTCCGAAAGATCGACCTTCCGGCGCACGAGCAGAGCCGCCAGATGCTCGAAGCCGTAATCGATATTGCCGCGGCCGCAGAGCGAGAAGCGTCCCCCGGCCCGGCTGAGCACCGCCCAGTCCTCCACTCCGAACCGTTTGCGCGAGTCGGCGATCCGGATCAGCGCGAGCAGGGTCTCGCCCGTCGTCCTGGGGCCGCCGGCGGCGAGCGCCGCCGTCGCCGGTTCGTCCGCGACCTGACCGATCGTGGTCGCGGCAGCGATCCTTCCCGGGCTGTCGAAAATCAAATCCAGCGCCGGCGCAAGCACCGGCCCCGCCTCGCGTCCGATCGCGGCGCGGACTTCGAGCCGCCGCTCGAACTCCCGGTCCACCTCGGCAAGCCAGGCGACGGGCGCGATCGTCAGCCCGGGAATGGCGAGGATGTCGAGGGCAAGCTTATAGCCCAGATCGCGAGCCCAGCCGCGGGCGCGGCCGATCTGGTCGAGCAGGTCGGCGATGGCGGCGAGAGCCTCCTCCGACCGCTCCCGCACCGCCGCCCGGCACAGCGCGACGATTACCTCCTCGCGACCGTGGGGATAGCTGAGCGCGGGATTGAAGAGCTTGGCGAAGACGCGAAGCGCCGCCGCGACCTGACCGGCCGAGAAGGTCTCGAAAGGCCGCTTCGCCGCCGGCCCGGTCCACAGCGCCGCGGTCGCGAAGAAGCTTCGCGAGAGCGGGTTCATGAGGTGCATGAGGCCCGGCGTCCGGGCTTCGACCAGCGCGAGCGCCAGCGGCATGCGCTCCAGCGCCTCGACGAACAGCAGCTCGCGCCGTTGACCTAGCGCGGCTTCGCCCGCCATCCGCTCGAGCCGGGCCTTTTCCTCCGGCCCCGGCTCCCTGTCCCGCGGGAGAGCCGCGACGAGGTCGCACAGGGCGCGAAGGCCCGGGTGGGTCGGCTGGAGAAGCTCGGCCAGCAAGGCCGGCCGGTCGGCCTCGTCCAGCGGAATGTCCGGGTTCCAGTCGGCAAGGCTGGCGGCCCGCCGCCGTCCCAGGCCGAACAGCTTTCGAAGCATCCCGTCAGCCGCCCTGCAAGGGGGTGATCTTGAGGAAGGTGACGTCGGCGGTCCGGCTTAGATCGAGCGCTTCGTCCAGGCCCTCGACCTGCCGCTCCCCGACGATCAGGAAGAAGCGGCCGGCGCGAAAGGCGGCGAGCGCCGTCTCGACCATCGCCTCGGCGCAGATCCGCGGCGGAGCCCCCGATTCCCCTGGCAGGCCCAAGGCGCGGGTCCCCGGGCCGTACGCCCCCCGATCCCCGTTCAGCTGCCGCTCCGGCTCGGACGGCACGACCAGGAAGCCGCGCATCGCCGCCCCCGCCGCGGCGTGGCGGATGAGGGCCTCGCCGTCTCCGCGCGCGCATTCCTCCTCGAGCCGCTCCGCTTCAAGCCTGACCCGCGCCGCGATCAGATCGCGTGCGGTGATCGTCGGCGCCGACATTTGGAGGGTGAGCACCGGCTCGGCCGCTTCGCCCGGACGTTCGTCTCGGATCAGGATCTCTATCGCGTTGCCCCTTGATGCCAAGTCCCTGAAACAGCGTAATTCCGATGAAAGATCAAGGACGCCGGGCGCCGCGGTGGGGGATCACGCGCCGTTGCCTGGACCGGCCGGAAGCGTGAACAGGCTTCGCTCCGCCTCGACTGCCGCCCGCAGGAAGCGCGAGACGGTGCGGACGCGCGCGAGTTCGGCTTGGTCCTGGTGAACGACGAGCCAGAGGCAGCGGGTGAGCTTCACCTCGTCCGGGAGGATGCGCACGAGCCCCTCCTCGGCGCCCGCGAGGAAGCCGGGCAGGACGCAAAGCCCGCCGCCGGCGCGGGTGGCGAAGAATTGCGCGAAGATATTGCTGGTCTCGAGCGCCGTCTCGCCTTCGGGCGCGAGCTGGTTGAGGAAATCGAGCTCGGGGAAGTGGAGCAGGTCTTCGATATAAGAGACGAAGCGGTGGCCGCGAAGGTCCGACGCGGACCGGATAGGCGGGTGGGCCGCCAGGTAAGCGGGGGCAGCGTATAGACCCAGGTCGTAGTCGATCAGGCGGCTGACGGTGAGGCGGCCGGCGGGTGGGCGGCTTACCGAAACGGCCAGGTCGACGTCGCGCTTCGAGAGGCTGAAGGCGGAGGAGGCGGCGACGAGCTGGAGCCGGAGCCGCGGATGATCGGCCCGCAGGCGGGCGAGGCGCGGCGCGATGAACCAGCTGCCGAACCCGCCGGGCGCGCCGATCCGCACCACACCTTCGACGTTTGCGGCGGTGCCGCCCACATCTTCCTCTGCGCCCAGGGCAAGCCGCTCCATCTGCTCGGCGCTCGGCACTAGGCGCTCGCCGGCTGCGGTGAGCGTGTAGCCGCTGGGGCTGCGGTCGAAGAGCTTGGCCTTGAGCGCATGCTCCAGCCCTGCGAGACGCCGGGAGAGGGTGGAGTGGTCCACGCCAAGCCGGGCGGCGGCGGCGGTCAGCCGTCCGGTCCTCGCAACGGCGAGGAAGGCGCGCAGGTCGTTCCAGTCGAAATCGGCCATATGTGAATTTCCGCACAGCGGTTTCGGCACATTCCCGATGGTCCGCGCGCGACCGTTATGAGAGAGAGGCTCGTCCCCTTCAAGAGGTAGCGAAACGATGTTCGAGGCTCAGACGGTCGCGACGGCCACGGAAATGGATCTGATCGTTCGCGATGCGGATGCGAATTTCCGCACCCCCGCCGATCCCGAAGCGGGGTGGGCCGCGCGGAACCCCGACCGTGCCCTCCTCTTCCTCTTCGTCAGCCCCCGCGACTGCGGCGCGCTCGAGGAGCTGATGGCGCTCTGATCCTGCGTCGCCCCAGCGGAGGCTGGGGCCCCAGGGGGTGAGGAACGCCGGCGCCTTTCACCGGCCGGGATCCGGCCTTCGCTGGGATGACGTGCCGAGCTTATGTGCTAAGGGCCGGGCCATGCCTCAGAACCCAACCAACGTCCCCACCTTCAAGCTTCCCGAAAACCTGCCCGCGCCCTCCGAGCTCGCCGACGCTTGGGGTCAGGTGGTCGCCAACGCGATCCGCCTCGCCGGCGCCTCCGCTGAGCGCGCGCTCGATCCCCACGTCCCCAAACCCTTCGACGCCGCCGCCCCGGCCCGCGCGTTTGGCGCCTTCGCGGCCCACCTCTTCACTCATCCGAGCGAGCTGATCCGCGCCCAGCAGAAGGCCGCGGGGGACTGGATGAAGCTGTGGGGCGCCGCCGTCGGGCGCGCGGCCGGCCAGACGCCCGAGCCGCTCGCCGAGCCCGAGCGCGGCGACCGCCGCTTCAAGGATCCGGCCTGGTCCGACGAGCCGGTGTTCGACTATCTGAAGCAGGCCTATCTGCTCACCGCAAGGAGGGCGATGGAGCTGGTCGAGGGCTCCGCCCTCGACGAGCCGACCCGGACCAAGGTCGAGTTCTTCACCCAGCAATATCTGAACGCTTTGTCGCCCGCCAATTTCGCCTTCACCAACCCGGAGGCGATCCGCCGGGCGATCGATACCGGCTCGGTCAGCCTCCTGACGGGGCTTGCGAACCTGCTCGCCGACGCGGCGGAGGACGGCGGCCTGGTGAAGCGCCGCTCGGCCGAGGATTTCGAGCTTGGGGTGACCCTCGCCGCGACTCCGGGAAGCGTCGTATTCCAAAACGAATTGATGCAGCTCATCCAATATGCCCCGACCACGGACGAGGTGTACCGGCGGCCGATCCTCTACGTGCCGCCGCTGGTGAACAAATACTACCTGCTCGACCTTCAGCCCAGGTCGAGCCTGATCCGCTGGCTGGTCGAGCAGGGCCACACGGTGTTCGTCATCTCCTGGGTCAATCCCGGGCAGGATCTCGCGGACATGGACCTGGCGGATTATATCCGCCTCGGGCCGGTCGCGGCCCTGGACGCGATCGAGCAGGCGACGGGAGAGCGGGAGGCCGACCTGTTCGGCTTCTGCATGGGCGGGACCTTGGTCGGCATGGCGCTCGCCTGGCTTGAGGCGAAAGGGGAGGGGGATCGCGCCGCCTCCGCGACCACGATCGGAAGCCTGTTCGACTTCACTCAACTCGGCACCTGGTCGACCTTCACCGAGCCCGAGCAGCTCCGGGCGATGGAGCGGCACCTTCTTCACAAAGGCTTCATGGCCGCGCAGGACCTCCAGGCGCTCTTCTCGGCGGTCCGGGCGAACGACCTCATCTGGTCGTCGGTGGTGAACCATTATCTGCTCGACCAGGAGGCGCCGCCAAGCGACATCCTCTACTGGTTCGCCGACGGCGCCCACATCCCGCGCGCCTTCCTCCTCTCCTGGGCCAAGGACGTGCT
>Ga0207657_10006836_pt1 | contig 11768 bp, 10 predicted proteins | sample KBSC33metaG_FD_184316 | JGI IMG/M metagenome (GOLD analysis project Ga0207657, IMG submission 184316) | Corn rhizosphere microbial communities from Kellogg Biological Station, Michigan, USA - KBS C3-3 metaG (SPAdes) (version 2) | ecosystem: Host-associated > Plants > Roots > Rhizosphere > Soil ...
GATGGCGACGCAGGTGTACATGCCGGTGAACAGGTCGACGACCGCGACCCCGGCCCGCATCGGTCCACCGCCGGGCTCGCCGTCCGGGATTCCGGTGATGCTCATCATCCCGCCCATGCCCTGGATGATGAAATCGTAGCCGGCGCGGTCCGCATAGGGACCGTCCTGACCGAAGCCGGTGATCGAGGCATAGATCAGGCGCGGATTGGCGGCGCGCAGCGAGGCCGCGTCGAGCCCGAATTTTACGAGGCCACCGACCTTGAAATTCTCGACCACCACGTCGGCCTCGGCCGCAAGCTTGCGGACCAGCGCGGCACCGTCAGGCTGTGCGAAATCGATCGCCGCGGATTTCTTGCCCCGGTTGCAGCTCAGGAAATAAGCGGCGACCCGGCTTTCGCCTTCGCCATGCCACGGAGGTCCCCAGTGGCGGGTGTCGTCGCCCTGCCCCGGCCGCTCGATCTTGATCACCTCAGCGCCAAGGTCGGCGAGCAATTGGGTGCACCATGGACCCGCGAGGACGCGGCTCAAGTCGAGCACCTTGATCCCCTGGAGCGGAGTCAATGCCTTCGGCTCCAGAAGCGACGATCGGCGAGCACGGCATGCGCGGCATTGTGGCCCGGCGCGCCGGTCACCCCGCCGCCGGGATGCGCTCCCGAACCGCACAGGTACAGTCCCTTGAGCGGCATCCGGTAGTCGGCGGCACCAACCATCGGGCGCGCACTGAACAGCTGGTCGAGCCCCATTTTGCCGTGGAAGATGTCGCCGCCGATGAGGCCGAAACGGCGCTCGAGGTCGAGCGGCGAATGGATTTGCCGGCCGAGCACGGACTGGGCGAAACCCGGCGCATGCGCATCGACCGTCGCGATGATCTGGTCGGCCGCCTTCTCGCGCTCCTCGTCCCAGCTGCGACCGGGCCCGAGATCGTAACGGAAATGCTGGCAGAACAGCGAAGCGACATGCTTGCCCTTCGGCGCCAGGGTCGAATCAAGCGTGGACGGGATCAGCATCTCGATGATCGGCTCCTTCGCCCAGCCGTTCACCGCCGCATCCAAATACGCGCGATGCATGTAATCGAGGCTCGGCGCCATGATGATGCCGGACGTCAAATGATTGCCCTTCCTGGGCAGCACCGCGAACTTGGGCAGCTCCGCCAGGGCAACGTTCATCCGGAAGGTCGCGCTTTCGCACTTCCATCCGTGCATCCGCGCGGCAACGTCGGCGTCGACCGCGCCTTGCGGCACCAGCCGGTCGAATAGCAATTTGGGATTGACCCCCGCGACAACGTTTGCGGCGCGCCAAGCCTTGCCTCCGGCAACGACGCCGGCAGCACGACCGTTCGAGACGATCACTTCCTCGACCGGATGGCCCAAGAGGATGTCGACGCCGGTTTCGCGGCAGGCGCGGGCCATCGCCTGGGTAATCGATCCCATGCCGCCAACCGCATGTCCCCAGGCGCCGGGCACGCCGGCAGCTTCGCCGAAGAGATGATGGAGCAGGACGTAAGCCGTGCCGGGAGATTGCGGCGAGGCGAAATTGCCGACCACGCCGTCGAAGCCGAACAGCGCCTTGGTCAGCTCGCCTTCGAAATGACGGTCGAGAATCTCGCCGGCGCTGCGCACCGCGAAGTCGTGAACGATCCGGGTTTCAGCAAGCGACAGGCCGGCCATGTCACGCCCGAGGCTCAACAGCTTGGGGATCGCGCTGATATTGCGGCCGACATTGGGCGGCGCGCGCAGCAGCCATTTCTTGAGCAGACGGACGACCGTCTCGAGCTCGGCGAGGTAGCGGTCATAAGCTTCGGCGTCGGCCTTGTGGTGCCGTCCGATCTCCTTGCGCGTCAGGCCGCCGCGGCCGGCCAGCAGATAGTCGCCGTCGCCGGGCAGGAAATTGTCGGTCTTGCGCAGCACAACCTTCAGGCCGTGCCGCTCGAGCTGCATGTCGTGGATGATCTTGGGCTGGAGCAAGCTGACGGTGTAGCTTGCCGCCGAATTGCGGAATCCCGGCAGGAATTCGTCGGTCACCGCCGCGCCGCCGACAGTATCGGCGGCCTCCAGCACGGCGACCTTGAGGCCCTTCTTCGCCAGATAATAAGCGCAGGTCAGCCCATTGTGGCCGGCGCCGATAATGATCGCGTCGTGCAAAAGTCCCCCCGCAACTGGGATTAGCGCATCAGCACGAGTTCTTCGGCCATGGTCGGATGAAGCGCAACCGTCGCGTCGAAATCCGCCTTCTTGAGCTTTCCCTTGATCGCGATCGCCGCCGCCTGGAGGATTTCCGGCGCGTCCGGCCCGATCATGTGGATGCCGACGATGCGGTCGGTCGAGCCGTCGACCACCAGCTTGTAGAGCGAGCGCTCGTTGCGGCCGGCAAGGACGTTCTTCATTGCACGGAAGTCCGACGTGTAGGTCTTGACCTGCCCGAGCTTCTCGCGCGCCTGCCCTTCGGTCAGCCCTACCCCGGCGAGCGGCGGATGGCTGAACACCGCCGACGGCACGCAGGCATAATCGACCTGATGCGGGCTATTGCCGAAAAAGGTGTCGGCGAACGCCTGGCCTTCCCGGATCGCAATTGGGGTCAGCTGAATGCGGTCGGTCACGTCGCCGACCGCGAAGATCGACGGCACCGATGTCCGATTGTCCGCGTCCACCTTGATCTGGCCGCTGTCGCCCTTGTCGACGCCTGCAACCTCGAGCCCCATTCCCCTGGTGTTCGGCTTCCGCCCCGTCGCGAACAGCACCTGGTCGGTGTCGATGTCGTCGCAACCGGTCATCGTGATGCGGAGGCAGCCATTGTCCCGCTTCTCGATCTTCTCGATCGTCGCGTGGAACTTGAAATCGATCCCCTTGCGCAGCGAAATCTGGATCAGGCGGTCGACCAATTGCTGGTCATAATGCCGAAGGATCACATCGGTCCGGTTGACCAGCGTGACGTGGGTTCCGAACTGGTGGAAAATGCCGGCGAACTCGTTCGCGATATAGCCGCCGCCGGCAATCACGATCCGCTTCGGCAGTTGCTCCAGGTGGAACACCTCATTGGAGCTGATCGCATGCTCGACGCCTTCGAACTGCGGCATGACGGGCGTCGCGCCCGTCGCGATCAGGATCTTGTCGGCCGTAACCACCTTGCCGCTTGCCAGCCGCACCGAGTTCGGCCCGGTCAGCTCGGCCCGTTCGTGGAAGATCGTCACGTCATGATTGGTCAGGGTCTCGGTGTAGGCGCCCTCGATCCGGCTCACCTCGGCCAGCACATTGTCGCGCAGCACCGGCCAGTCGAACCGTTTTTGCGGCACGTCCCAGCCGAACATCGCGGCATCGTCGAGATCCTCGGCGAAGTGGGAGCCATAGACGAGTAGCTTCTTCGGCACGCAGCCGCGAATGACGCAGGTGCCACCGACCTTATATTCTTCAGCCACCGCGACGCGCGCTCCATAAGCTGCGGACATGCGGGCAGCACGCACACCGCCCGACCCGGCGCCGATGACGAACAGGTCGAAGTCAGCCATTAGACACCAGCTCTTTCAATCAGCGCGCGGGTCGATGCGTCGAGGCTGCGTTGATCGCCCCCGTCCGCCAGCTTCCGCGCAATATCCTTTCCGAGCTCGACCCCGAACTGATCGAACGGATTGATGCCGAGCAGCACGGCATTTGCGAAGGTGCGGTGCTCGTAGAAGGCGATCAGCGCCCCCAGCGAGCGCGCATCGAGCCGGTCGAGCAGCACCGTCGCGCTCGGCCGATTGCCCGCATAGCTGCGCTGCCGGTCGTCGCTCGGGCGGCCCTGCATTAGCGCTGCGCCCTGCGCGAAGGCGTTGAGCAGGAGCAGCCGGTGGTGCTCCGGGTCCTGGGCATCGTCGCCTTCGCGCACTGCGACGAATTCTACCGGTACGAGCACGGTGCCCTGGTGGAGGAGCTGGAATACGGCATGCTGCGCATCGGTGCCCGTCCCGCCCCATGTCACCGGAGCAGTCGGATTTGCCACCGGCTTGCCATCCGCGGTGACCGACTTGCCGTTCGACTCCATTTCAAGCTGCTGGAGATAGAACGGCAGCAGCCGCAGGCGCTCGTCATAAGCAAACAGGGCGCGGGTCTGGCAACCAAGCTGTTCGACGTAGAGGCGGTCCGCGAAAGCGGCGATCAGCGGAATGTTGGCAGCGGGCTCCGCGAAACGAAAGTGGCGATCCATCTCTGCCGCGCCTTCAAGCAGGGCTTCGAACGCATCCCAGCCGAGGGCCAGAGCGGCCGTGATTCCAACCGAGCTCCACAGCGAATAGCGCCCTCCGACCGCTTCTCCGAACTGAAGGATGCGCGTTTCGTCGACACCCTGCCCTAAGGCCGCCTCGGGTTTTGCGGTGACGGCGATTAGCCGACCGTCGGGGTCGTCGATGCCGGCATCGCGGAGCCACGCCCGCGCGGCGTCGAGGTTCGTCAGCGTTTCGAGGGTGGTGAAGGTTTTCGAGGCAACCACCACCAGCGTTGTCGCAGGATCGAGCGGCGTTACCGCATCGTCGAACGCGGCACCGTCGATGTTGGACAGGAACCGGACGGTGAGCGTCCGCGACTGGCGGGCCAATGCGTCGAGCAGCAATTCCGGGCCCAGGGCTGAGCCACCGATGCCGATGTGCAGGATGCCCGTGACGGCACCGAACGCCCCCGCCTCGATTGCGTCGACCAGCGCTCGCATCCGCTGTCGCCGGGCCATCGCGAGATCGACATCCTCCGACGAACCGCTGCCGCGCTCGGCGACATGCGTTGCCGGGCGTCCCTCGCTGGAATTGACGATTTCGCCCGCGAACAGTGCCTGGCGCGCGGCGGCGAATCCCATTTCCTCTGCCCGGACAAGGAACTGCGCGATGATGGTCTGGTCGAGGTGCGTCTTGGACCAGTCGAAATAAATTCCCGCGGCTTCGAAGCTGAGGCGGCTGAGCCGGTCGGGTTCGGCGGCGAACAGCGCCTCGAGCGGCTTGATCGATGCTTGTTCCATTGCCGCCGCACATAATGGCCGGGCCAGCTTTTGCCACCCCGGCTTGACGTGCAGCCCGCCCCCAAGGAAACACGTTGCCAATGGCCCCGCGATCCCACCGCCGTAGCCGCTCGGTTGCGGGTTCAGCAAAGAACAACAAGAAAGACAGCCCCGGCTCGCTGCTGCGCTTCGTCCTGCTCGTCGCGGTGCTCGCATGGGCATTTCGCAGCTTCGTCGCGGCGCCCTTCAGCATCCCCTCCGGATCGATGCTGCCGACGCTCTACATTGGCGATTATCTGGCAGTGGCGAAATGGCCCTACGGCTATTCCCGCTACAGCTTTCCGTTCGCTTTCCCCCCCTTTGATGGGCGGATCTTCGGCCGGCTGCCCCACAGGGGCGACGTCGTCGTGTTTCGCCATCCGGATGAAAATGCCGACCTCATCAAGCGCGTGATCGGGATCCCCGGCGACATGGTGGCGGTGCATGGCGGCAAGCTAATCCTCAACGGGCGGCCAGTGCCGCGCCAGCCGCTTCCCGCGGCGAAGGTGGCGGTGAGCGCAAACAGCCCGTGCCGAACCGTTCCGCCGGCCGCTCCAACCGTGGCGATGGCGAGCGGACACGCCTACTGCCTTTATCATGCTTACCGCGAAACGCTGCCCGGCGGGCCAAGCTATACCGTACTCGACCAGCTCGAAGCCGGGCCAGCGGATGAGTTCCCGGCGACCCAAGTCCCCGCCGGGCACGTTTTCCTGATGGGCGACAATCGTGACGACAGTCTCGACAGCCGCTTCGGCGCCTACGAAGGAGGCATCGGGATGGTGCCCAATGAACAACTCATCGGCCGCGCGATGGTGACCTTCTGGTCGACGGACGGCACCGCATCCTGGTTCAAGCCCTGGAGCTGGTTCGGCGCAGCGCGGCCGAACCGGATTGGCAAGGGCTATACCGGGGTCGCCGAATGAAGCCGGACGTTGCCGCCTTCGTGCGGGATAAGCTGGGGCACGAGCCACGTGACCTGCACCTGTTCGAGCTCGCTCTCACGCATTCTAGCGTCGGCGGCGAAAGCTATGAGCGGCTCGAGTTCCTCGGCGACCGGGTGCTCGGCGTAGTCATCGCCCGGGCGCTGTACGAACGCTATCCCAACGAGCCCGAAGGCAACCTTTCCAAACGCTACAATGGCCTGGTCGACCGCGAAACCTGCGCCGAGAATGGCCGTGAGATTGGCATTCCAGCGCTGGTCCGGCTCGGCAAGCAAGCCCGGGAGGACGGGGCCAGCCAAAGCGAGAATGTCGTCGGCGATGTCGTTGAGGCACTGATCGGTGCCTTGCTGCTGGACGGCGGCATGGAGGTGGCCGAGCGATTCATCTTGCAGTTATGGGAAGCCGATCTCTCGATGCAGCGCCGAGCGCCGCAGCACCCCAAGTCTGCGCTACAGGAACTTGCGGCGGCGAAAGCGGTCAAGGCACCGGTGTACGAAGTCGTCTCACGCACCGGGGCTCACCACGCGCCGAAGTTCACAATTCGCGTCAGCGTGCCAACGTTGGGCGATGCGATCGCTGAAGGCACGAGCAAGCAAGAAGCGGAAACCGCGGCGGCTGCGGAACTGTTGAAGCGGATGCAATGACAGTTGAGCAAACACGCGCCGGCTTCGTCGCGGTGATCGGAGCACCCAACGCCGGCAAGTCAACCTTGGTCAATGCGCTGGTCGGTCAGAAGGTCGCGATCGTCAGCCCCAAGGCGCAAACCACCCGCTCGCGGCTGATGGGGATCGCGATTGCCGGCGATGCACAGATCCTGCTGGTCGATACGCCGGGCATCTTCGAGCCGCGACGCCGACTCGACCGAGCGATGGTCGCTGCGGCCTGGACCGGCGCACAGGACGCAGACCTGATCCTGCTGGTGATCGATGCTGCCACAACCCTGACCGGCGAGGTCGAACGCATCATCGCCTCCTTGGCTCAGCGGCAGCATCCGCTGTTCCTGGTGCTCAACAAGATCGACCTGGTGAAGAAACCGCAACTCCTCGCGCTCGCCGCCGAGCTCACGACGCGGCTGGAGCCGGACAAGCTGTTCATGATCAGCGCCAGCCAGGGCGACGGCGTTCCCGACCTTAAGCAAGCACTTGCGGCTGTCATGCCGGCGGGGCCGTGGCTGTATCCCGAAGACGAAGTCTCTGACGCGACCGACCGAATGATCGCGGCTGAACTGACGCGCGAACAGATCGTCAATCAGCTTTATCAGGAACTGCCCTATGCGACGGCCGTCGAGACCGAGACGTGGCAGGACCGCCCGGACGGCTCGACCGAGATCCGCCAGCAAATCCTCGTCGAGCGCAATAGCCAGAAGGCGATCGTCATCGGCAAGGGAGGCCGACGCCTGAAGGATATCGGCGCCGCGGCACGCGCAGAGATCACGCAGCACCTCGGTCGCCCGGTGCACCTGTTCCTGCACGTCAAGGTCAATCCGCGCTGGGACGAGGACCGCAGTCTCTACCGCGAGATCGGGCTCGAGTGGGCGGACTAGGCCAACATTTGCTCGACCCATTCGGGCACTAACGTGCCCGCCGGCCCAACTCGACTTTCCTCGAACAAGTAGCTCCCGAGGCTGGGCTCGAGGTTCATCTCCAGCGTCTCCGCACCGCAATAGCGCGCAGTCTGGACGAAACCCGCCGCAGGATAGACCGCGCCCGACGTTCCGATCGACACGAACAGGTCGCAGCGTTGCAGCGCGTCCTCGATCCGCTCCATCTCGTACGGCATCTCGCCGAACCAGACGATATCAGGCCGCACCTTGCCTTCAACGCCGCAGCTCGGGCAGGAGGCGCCTTCGCCCATCGGCCCTGACCAAGCGGACCGCTCGTCGCACGCCAGGCACCAGCCCTTTGCCAGTTCACCGTGCATGTGAAGCAGCCGGGTCGAACCGGCTCGCTCGTGCAAGTCATCGACATTCTGCGTGACCAACAGCAATTCGCCCGGCCACTGCGCGTCGAGCCGCGCCAGCGCCTCGTGAGCGGCGTTCGGCGCGACGCTCGCGAGCTTCGTCCGCCGCGCATCGTAGAAGGCGTGCACCAGGGCCTTATCTCGGCGGAACGCCTCGGGCGTGCAGACGTCCTCGACGCGGTGGCCCTCCCACAGGCCGTCCGGTCCGCGAAACGTCGCCAGACCACTCTCCGCAGAAACGCCTGCACCGGTCAGGATCACGATGTTGCGGACGTCCATGCTGGCAGCATAGAGCGGCTGCGGCATGAACGAAGCGCAAATCCGCGTCGGAATCGGCGGCTGGACCTACCCGCCGTGGCGCGGCGTCTTCTATCCCGGCAAGCTCGCCCAGTCGAAAGAGCTCGAATATGCCTCGCGGCAGTTCGGTGCGATCGAGATCAACGCGACCTTTTACGGCCGCCAAAGCCCGAAAAGCTGGGCGGCCTGGGCGAAGCTCGTTCCCGACGGTTTCCAGTTCACCGTCAAGGGCTCCCGCTACGTCGTCACCCGCCCGAAGCTGGCCGACGCTGGCGAAGGGCTCGGAGTCTATTTCGCGCAGGGCATGGGCGCGCTGCATGAGAAGCTCGGGCCGGTCCTGTGGATGCTCGCCGCGCGCCGCAAATTCGATCCCGAAGACATCGCCGCTTTCTTCAAATTGCTGCCGGCAAAACTCGACGGCATCCCGCTCCGCCACGTTATCGAGCCGCGCCACGAGAGCTTCCGCGACGAAGCCTTCTTCGCTCTGTGCCGTGATCACAATGTCGCCGTGGTGTTCGGCGATGATGATGAATTCCCGTGCATCGATGCAGATACCGCGAGCTTTGCCTACGCCCGGCTGCAGCGCATGCGCGAAGAAGTGCCGACCGGCTACGACGATGCTGCGCTCGACGGCTTCGCCGAGCGCGCGCGTCGCTGGGCGAAGGATGGCCGCGAGGCATATATCTTCATGATCAACGGCGCGAAGGTGCGCGCGCCCACGGCTGCGCTGGCGCTGCAGGAGCGGCTTCGCTAACCAACGGCAATGCGCGACCCAGATCAGCCGATCCGCATCAGCCTGTTCGCTCAGGAGGGCCGCATGGGCAGGGCTATCGCCAAGGCGGCCGCCGAGGATGCCGATTTCGCGATCGACCAGGAGCATGGCGACGTTTTGGTCGATTTTTCCTCACCCGACGCCCTCGAGGCGAGCCTTGAACGAGCGGTGTCGGCAGGAATTCCGATCCTGGTCGGGACCACCGGATTGCGGCAAGAAAATCAGCAGGCGATCGAAGACGCATCGACACGTGTCGCGGTGCTTCGCGCTCCGAACACCTCGCTTGGCGTCAACCTGCTGCGTTCGCTGGTTGCGCAAGCGGCCGAGCGGCTGGGCCCCGAGTGGGACGTGGAAATCCTCGAAATGCATCACCGCAACAAGATCGATGCCCCATCGGGAACGGCCCTGCTGCTGGGACAGGCGGCAGCGCAGGGCCGAGGCAAGAAACTGCCCGATCTCGCCCGATTCGATCGGTTCGGCGAATCCCACGCGCGCGAGCACGGATCGATCGGTTTCGCGTCGCTCCGCGGCGGATCGGTCGCCGGCGACCATGTGGTGATCTTCGCAACCGACGGTGAGCGGATCGAGCTTGGCCATCGCGCCGATAGCCGCATGATTTTTGCGCGCGGCGCCCTTGCCGGCGCGCGGTTTCTGGTCGGCAAGCCGGCCGGACTCTATTCGATGCAGGATGTGATCGGCGCCCTGTGAATCGAGGGGCCGTCCGGAGCCAGGGTCTGGCAAGGCGGCTCGGCCTGTTCGATGCAACCATGCTGGTCATGGGCGGGATCATCGGCTCGGGCATTTTCGTCAATCCGGCCGAAGTCGCGCGGCATGTCGATACGCCGTTCCTGATCGTCGGCGTGTGGCTGCTCGGCGGGGCAATCGCGCTGCTCGGTGCGCTGGTTTACGCCGAATTGGCGGCGCGGCGGCCGGCCGTCGGCGGCCAATATGCCTATCTCCGCGATGCCTACGGGCCACTTCCCGCGTTTCTCTACGGCTGGTCGCTGCTGCTGGTGATCCAGTCGGGCGGCATGGCGGCGGTCGCAATCATCTTCGCCCGCCACTTCCATGATCTGGTCAATGTCGGCGTTCCCGACGGCATCGTCGCGGTCGCCGTGCTCGCGCTCCTCACCCTGATCAACTGCCTCGGCGTGCGCTCGGGCAGCAACACCCAAAGCGCGCTGATGGTGCTCAAGATCGGCGCCATCGCCGCGCTGATCTTCGCCGGACTGTGGTTCGCTTCAAGTTCACTCGTACCAGCGACGCATAGCGCAACCGCCGACGCATTGCCCGGCATCGGCGCGGCGATGACGGCGGTGATGTTCTCATACGGCGGATGGCAAACGTCGAGCTTCGTTGCCGGCGAAATGCGCAATCCGGAACGGGACCTGGCGCGCGGCCTGCTGCTCGGCGTGGCAGCCGTCGTGCTGCTCTACACGCTGGTCGCGTTCGTCTGCGTGCGCGCGCTCGGACCGATCGGCCTCGCTGAGGCCGATACACCGGCGAGCGATGTGATGCGGCTCGCTCTGGGGCCGGGAGGAGCGACTTTTATTGCCGCTGGAATCGCGATATCCGCGCTCGGATTCCTCAGCCAGGGCATGCTGACCGCGCCCCGCGTCTATTTCGCCATGGCCGACGACGGCGTCTTCTTCCGCACCGTCGCCAGGGTCAGCGAACGCACCCGGGTCCCGGTCGTCGCAATCGTGCTCCAGGGGATCGCCGCGGCGGTGATCGCGGTGTCGGGGACCTATGGGCAGATCCTGAGCTACGTCGTCTCGGTCGATTTCATCTTCTTCGGCCTGACCGGCGCTGCGCTATTCGTCTATCGCCGCAAATTCGGCGACGAACGGGACGGTTTCCGGGCGCCGGGCCATCCCGTTACGACCGGACTGTTCGTCCTCGCCTGCATACTCGTGGTGGTCGCGACCGTGATCAACAACCCGCTGAATAGCCTGATCGGCTTCGCCATCCTGCTCGCCGGGGTCCCTGCCTTTGCCTACTGGCGAAAGGCCAACGCCCGGTGAGGACGACTCAGTCCGATTATATGCACTGGGCCAAGTTCAAGCCGCTTGTGCGCTTTGCATTGACCACCAGCGAAGTCCCGCATTTCCGCATGGACCGGCTGCCGCTCACCATAGAAGATCTCGATCTCGATGGCGCGAGCCACCCGCGCTACGCGCCGCTGCGCGAGCGGATTGCGGCGCGCTACGGGGTCACGACGGAACAGGTGGTCGCCGCCGACGGCACGTCGATGGCCAATTTCCTGGCGATGGCGGCGCTGATTACGCCCGGCGACGAGATTCTGGTCGAGCAGCCGACCTACGAGCCGATGCTCGGCGCGGCCAGCTTTCTTGGCGCGCAGATCAAGCGGTTTGAGCGCAAGGCGGCGGACGCCTTCCGCCTCGACCCTGCCGCAGTTGAGCGGATGCTCACCCGAAACACGCGGCTGATCGTGATCACCAATCTCCACAATCCCAGCAGCACACTGGCCGACGAACCCGAGCTTCGCGCAATCGGGGATCTCGCCGCAAGCGTCGGCGCGCGCGTGCTCGTCGATGAGGTCTATCTCGATGCAGCCGCGCCGCCGCGCCGCAGCGCAGTACATCTCGGTCCGGCGTTCGTTGTGACCAACAGCCTCACCAAGGTCTATGGCCTGAGCGGCCTTCGCTGCGGGTGGATCCTCGCCGAGCCGGGTTTGGCCGAGCGCATGTGGCGGCTCAACGACCTGTTCGGGGTCAACCAGGCGCACGCCGCCGAGCGGCTCGCGTGCATTGCGTTCGACCACATCGATGAAGTCATCGGCG
>Ga0207657_10006837_pt1 | contig 11767 bp, 8 predicted proteins | sample KBSC33metaG_FD_184316 | JGI IMG/M metagenome (GOLD analysis project Ga0207657, IMG submission 184316) | Corn rhizosphere microbial communities from Kellogg Biological Station, Michigan, USA - KBS C3-3 metaG (SPAdes) (version 2) | ecosystem: Host-associated > Plants > Roots > Rhizosphere > Soil ...
CCCGCCATCGGCGCCAGATAGGTCACGAGGTCCCATTCGGCATGGATGCTGACGAGCAGCAAGGCCATCAAGCCGCCGGCGACTGCGTTCGTACCCCAGGGTTTTTCCGTGAGCAGTCCCAGCCCCGCAATTCCGAGGCCGATATAAACGATGGCCGGCGCGACGCCGTACCAAAACATGTCGAAGCCAGAAGCATCGGGCGCCCCCGGGCGACGCCAAATTCCGAGTGCGCTTCGGATTCCCCAGCCAAAGCCCAGCACCGCGAGGCCGAGGGTCGCGAGGCCAAAGTGAGTGGCGGTGATGCCCGGGACGGCAGCGGCCCCGCTCAGCGTCAGGATGACGCCCAGGTGCCAGACGATTGGCGATGTATAAAGGTGCTTGCCCCGTTCGACTTCGGCGCGGTCGCGCCCGGCGGTCAGCGTCACGACGACGAACATCAGGCCGATGAGCGCGCCGGCCGATGAGCCGACCATCAAGTAGTAGTTCTCCCAGCCTTCGAACATTGAAGGTGGCCATAGCCGATCAGGGCTTGCGCCGCACTGCCCAGATGAAGGCAGAAATGCTGCTGATCAGCGCTGCGATGGCGATCAGGAAGGGCGGATCAAGGACGAGCATCAGGCGCGACTCCATGGACCCATGTTCACTATACGTTCCCTATTTTCAATAGGAAAATTCCTACGTACGGTTGTATTTAGTTCGCGCGCTGCGACTTTGGTGCAACGCTATCGGCTTGTTGGACGCGTAGGTTTTCCGTAGTTTTGTCCAGAGTCGAGGAAGGTTCGACCCAAATCAAAGGGGAGCTCAATCATGCGGAAGCTGTTGATTGCCGCGGCACTAGTATCCACCGCCGCCGGGACGCCGGCGTTTGCCCGCGATGGTTCAGTATACGTCGGCGTGGACGCCGGCTTGCTCAAGCCTTCGCCGGCGAGGGTCCGTTTGACCAGGTCGGCTGGGGTTATCGAGAACGCCGTTCGAATCCGCCACAAGCTGGGGATCGATGCCGATGCCGTAGCTGGCTATGACTTCGGCATGTTCCGCCTTGAGGGTGAACTCGGCCTCAAGAGCGCGAAGACGAAAGACGCGGCTCTCTCGCAGGCTGCCCACCTAGCCTATGACACGCCTACATCTCCCACATTTTTCGTGGCCGATGGACGCAGTCGGGCCGTGAGCGCGATGCTCAATGGCCTTGTCGATTTCGGGCCGAACGACGGAGCGAACTTCTCTGTTGGCGCCGGCGTGGGTGTCGCCCGGGTGCGATATCGGGCCGGATTGCTCGGGAACAGCACGCTGAACTTCACGACGACGGACGAGAGTGCCGTCGCATGGCAGGTGCTCGCGGAGCTTCGCGGACCGATCAGCAACAACCTCGATATCGGAGTGAAGGCGCGCTATTTCGAAACAGGCAACCTGACCTTCGGACCATTCTGCCAAACGACCTGCTCACCGACATTCGATCTGCATACCAAGTATCGAGCGCTGAGCCTGCTCGGCGGACTGACTTATAACTTCTGGTCGCCGCCTCCGCCGCCGCCCCCTCCGCCTCCGCCGCCGCCTCCGCCGCCCCCTCCGGCGACGCAGACGTGCCCGGATGGCTCGGTGATCCTGGCGACGGACACCTGCCCGGCGCCTCCGCCTCCGCCTCCGCCGCCGCCTCCGGCGCCTGAGCGCGGCTAAGGCCGCCGCCGGAGCCAGGGCTTCGATTGAGAGAGGGCAGGCACCCGGTGCGGTGCTTGCCCTCTTTTCCCCTCTAAGCTAAGGCGCGCACCGTCCGGCGGGCGCTGTTCTTGGCGCTCGCGGCAGCCCGTCCTTTGGCGAGCGCGTACGGTTGACCGGCCAGAGACCGGCACCGGCACGCGCTTTTTGCCATGGGCAGGGCCGCTCACGGATGCCGTGTCCGGATGAGCCGGCTCGGCAGTGCATTTGACCAGGTCCGCATGTGGAGGCCCGCCATGGGGGCGGCCAAGCGGCAGGCCCGAGTGAATCAGAGAGACTATAGACTTTATGGCGACCACCACATTCCCGACCCGCGACGATTTCGCGGCGCTCCTCAACGAAAGTCTTGGCGGCGAGAACGAAGCCTTCGAAGGCAAGGTGGTGAAGGGCACCGTTACGGGCATCGAGAATGACATGGCCGTGATCGACGTCGGCCTGAAGAGCGAGGGCCGAGTCCCGCTGCGCGAGTTTGCGGCACCGGGCCAGAAGGCCGAGCTCAAGGTCGGTGACGAAGTCGAGGTTTATGTCGACCGCGTCGAGAACTCGCAGGGCGAAGCGATGCTGTCGCGCGACCGCGCGCGCCGCGAGGCCGCCTGGGACAAGCTTGAAAAGGAATTCGAGGCCGGCAACCGCGTCGACGGAGTGATCTTCGGGCGGGTCAAGGGCGGCTTCACCGTCGACCTCGGCGGTGCCGTCGCCTTCCTGCCCGGAAGCCAGGTCGACATCCGTCCAGTCCGCGACGTCCAGCCGCTGATGGACCTTCCGCAGCCGTTCCAGATCCTGAAGATGGATCGCCGCCGCGGCAACATCGTCGTCTCGCGCCGAGCGATCCTCGAAGAGACCCGGGCCGAGCAGCGCTCCGGGCTGATCCAGTCGCTGGCCGAGGGCCAGGTGATCGAGGGCGTCGTCAAGAACATCACCGATTATGGCGCGTTCGTCGACCTCGGCGGCATCGACGGCCTGCTGCATGTGACCGACATCTCCTACAAGCGCGTCAATCACCCGTCCGAGGTGCTGAACATCGGCGACACGCTGAAGGTGCAAATCATCCGCATCAACCGCGACACGCAGCGCATCAGCCTCGGTATGAAGCAGCTTGAGAGCGATCCGTGGGAGGGCGCGTCGGCCAAATATCCGATCGGCGGCGTGTTCAGCGGACGAGTGACGAACATCACCGAATATGGCGCGTTCGTCGAGCTCGAACCGGGCATCGAGGGCCTGGTCCACGTCTCCGAGATGAGCTGGACCAAGAAGAACGTGCACCCCGGCAAAATCGTCAGCACAAGCCAGGAAGTCGACGTCAAGGTCCTGGAGGTCGACGAGGAGAAGCGCCGGATTTCGCTTGGCCTCAAGCAGGCTCAGTCGAATCCCTGGGAGGCTTTCGCCGAAGCGCATCCGGTCGGCAGCGTGGTCGAGGGCGAGGTCAAGAACGCGACCGAGTTCGGGCTGTTCGTCGGCCTCGAGGGCGACGTCGACGGGATGGTCCACATGTCGGACATCGCCTGGGGCGTGTCGGGCGAGGAAGCGCTTCAGCTTCACCGCAAGGGCGAGAGCGTCAAGGCGCAGGTCCTTGACGTCGATGTCGAGAAGGAGCGCATCTCGCTCGGCATCAAGCAACTCGAGGGCGGCGGCACCGCGACCGGCGCCACCCGCAGCACAGGCACCGCGGGCGCGGGCGGCGTCAAGAAGGGCGAAACGCTCACCGTCACCGTGCGCGCCGTCCAGGACGCCGGCCTCGACGTTCAGGTCGGCGACGACGGAGCGACCGGCTTCCTCAAGCGCGGCGACCTCGGGCGCGATCGCGACGAGCAGCGGCCGGAACGCTTCCAGGTTGGCCAGAAGCTCGATGCCATGGTCATCGGCTTCGACCGTTCGAAGAAGCCCAACTTCTCGGTCAAGGCGCTGCAGATCGCCGAGGAGAAGCAGGCGGTGGCTCAGTACGGCTCGTCGGATTCAGGAGCGTCGCTCGGGGACATCCTTGGAGCTGCCCTGAAGGAAGCCCAGGCCGGAGCGAAGCCCGCCAAGCCGGCGAAAAAGAAGTAGGCCAAGTCACGGGAAATGCGGCGTTCCTTCAGAGGGACGCCGCATAAATCGAGCTTGCTTCCGAAAGACTTTCCTGACAGCCTGACCTCCAAGTGGCCCCCGAGTGAATGGGGGAGTTGGGGGCCTATCCATCCAAGCGGGGACGCAGATGATCCGTTCTGAGCTGGTGCAGCAGCTGTGCACCGATTTCCCCGATCTCACGCAGCGTGAGGTCGAAGGCGTCGTCAGCGCCATTTTCGATTCCATCACCGAGCAGCTGGCGCGGGGCGGCCGTGTCGAGCTGCGCGGCTTCGGCGCCTTCTCAACGCGCCAGCGCGACGGCCGCGTCGGGCGCAATCCGCGTACCGGCGAAGCCGTGTCGGTCGACGCCAAGCGCGTGCCCTATTTCAAGCCGGGCAAGGAAATGCGCGAGCGCTTAAACCTCAAGGAAGTGACCGCGGAATAGCACGGCTGGCAACTACCGTCGCCGTGGCGCAAGGAGCGGACGTGGCGGAACGGTAGACGCTGGGGACTTAAAATCCTCTTCCCGGATCGGGAGTGCGGGTTCAAATCCCGCCGTCCGCACCATCGCTCCCAAACCATCCGGCAATGGGCGAAGGTGGCGATCCAAGTCGCGCTGCCCGCCTCCCGGCGCGTGAATCATCCATTCCGGAGAGGAAATTATTAAGCGTTCTCGCCTACTTGTTCGCCTAGTGATGGCGGTGGGCTGACCTCGAGTGGCGAGTAGCGCGAACACGACATTGCGGGGCGCCCGGCGCGACGCGATTGTCCTCACCGTCCTGATCACGGCGGTCATGCTGCTGATCTGGAACGGCAGCACCTTCTTCCATAGGCTGCCCTTGACCGACAGCCGCTTCGGACCGGACATTCGCCTCGCCAGCACTGCGCTGACGCTGAACGTTGCCCTGATCCTGTTCGGGTGGCGCCGCTACGTAGACCTCCAGCATGAAGCCGAAATGCGGAGCGAGCAGGAACGCCGGGTGACGGTCCTTGCGACGACTGACGCGGTGACGGGCCTCTACAATCGGAAAGGCTTTGCCGACCGCGCCGGGCAGCTCTGCGCCGAGGCCTGCGCTCGCGGCGATCATCTCGTCGTCATCTCCTTCCAGGTCCATCGCTTCAAGCTGATCAACGACCAGCATGGCTACGAGACCGGCGACCGGCTGCTCAAGACGCTGTCCGTCGCTCTCGCGGACACTCTCGGAAGCGAAGCTGTGCTCGCCCGTCTCGGGGGGGATGAGTTTGCCGTCGCTTTGGCGCTCGCACCGAACGACATGAGCCGCGCTGACGCCCTCGCCGAATCCGTGCTGCAGACCGTGACCCGGCCGTTGTTGTTTGAAGAACGGATTATCCAGGTCGGCGCCTTCGCCGGCATCGCCTCGGCCAGCGAGAACGACACCCGCATTCCCGATATCCTCCGGCGCGCCGATATCGCCATGGATCATGCGCGAACCGGCCGCGTCGCTCGGCCGGTGTGGTTCGATGCCGGAATGGAGCGCGCGCTGATCGCCCACGGCGAAATTGAGCAGGGCATCCGTTTCGGTCTCGAGCACGGGCAGTTCGTGCCGCACTTCGAGCCGCAGGTGGACCTCAACACCGGCGAGATCGTCGGCTTCGAGGTGCTGGCGCGGTGGATTCACCCGCTGTCGGGCGTCATTGGCCCGGACGTGTTCATCCCGATCGCCGAGGAGATCGGACTGATAGGCCGCTTGTCCGACCAGGTGATCGGTGAGGCGCTGCGGCAGGCGGCAAGTTGGGACGCCGCGATCAAGATCTCGGTCAACATCTCGCCGTTCCAGCTAGCGGACGGCTGGCTCGCGCAGCGCATCATCAAAACGCTGGCGGAGACAGGTTTCCCCGCCGAACGCCTCGTGATCGAAATCACGGAAAGCTCATTGTTTGCCGACCTCGACCTTGCGCGGACCATCGTCACCAGCCTCAAGAACCAGGGCATCCGGCTGGCCCTCGACGATTTCGGCACCGGCTTCTCTTCGCTTGCGCACCTGAGGTCGCTGCCGTTCGACATCATCAAGATCGACCGCACCTTCGTCGCCAACATCGATGCCAAGCGCGAAAGCACGGCAATTGTGCGGGCGGTCACCACGCTCGCCGCGGCGCTGCAAGTCCCCGTCTGCGCGGAGGGGATTGAGAACGAGGACGCCTACCACACGGTCGTGCGGCTTGGCTGCCAGATCGGCCAAGGCTGGTATTTCGGCAAGCCGATGGCGGCGGACGAGGCACGCGATTTGCTCGACGCGCGGCAACGCCCTGATGCGAAGACCCAGCGCAGCGCCATCAACGGCTGATTTTTCGTGAAATTCTGACCCGACGTCCCGCCGCGGGACGCTCGGAGCCCTTTTCCCTTGCGCGGGTTCGGGACATGGTAAACACCGCGTTAGGGTTGTCTTGCCATGTCCTTCAGTCGTCCCGCATTCGCCCTTTGTCAGCGCCGTTTCGGGCGGGGCCCGGTGCGTGGGGTCGCACAAGCTTCCGCGTCGCCGGACTGGGTCGATGACCTCCGCCTATTCGCGGCGACCTTCGCTGCGGGCTTCCTCTTCGTCTCGATCCTGATCGGCTGACGAACTCAGTCGCAAGCGAGGTGCAGCTTCCAGCCGAGCCACGCGGAGACGATGCACATCGCCGCGACGAGCAGCAGTTGCCCGGCCGGGCCGACGCCGATGCTGCTCAGCGCGAAGGCGAGCAGGGACCCGACCACCATCGCCCCTGAATTGACGATATTGTTGGCGGCCACCGTCCTTGCCGTCTCGGTCTTGGGAACGGTCGTCGTCAGGAAAGCATAAAGCGGGACCACGAACATGCCGCCGGTGACGGCGACGCCGAGGAGCGCGACGATCATCAGCCCTGCCATCGGATGCAGAACGAAATTTCCGAGCGTCGTCAGATCCGGGCCACTCTTGCTCCAGGCCAACGAGACGAAATGCAGGAGGAGCACGAACACCGCCATGCCGATCACGGACGCAGGGGCGAACCGCGCCGAGACCTCGCTCTTGAGCAGGCGGTTGATCAGCACCGATCCGATCGCGATTCCGATCGAGAAGATCGCAATGAACAAGCTCGCGACCTGCTCGTCCGCGCCAAGCACATTCTTCACGAGCGGCGGAAAGATGATGATCAGCACCGCGCCGATGGTCCAGAAGAAGCTGATCGACAAGATCGCCAGGAATAGCCGCCGGATGTGCAGCGTCGCTCTGACCAGCTCGATCGAGGCGTGGATAATGTGCCAGTTGAAGGGGATACGCTGGGCAGCCGGCGGGGCTGGCGGCACTTGCCGTCCGGCAAGATAGCCGAGTGCGGCAAATCCGATCGTCGCTCCAGCGGCGACGGCGGGCTTTGAGGCGAGCGTTCCGGCAAGAATGGTGCCCAGCAGGATCGCAATGTAGGTGCCGGCCTCGACCAGCCCCGTCCCACCGAGCACTTCGTCCTTCTGCAAGTGCTGCGGCAGGATGGCATATTTGATCGGCCCGAAAAACGTCGAGTGCGTACCCATCGCGAACACCGCGGCGAGCATCAGCGGGATGTTGGCAAGCATGATCCCGGCGCCGCCGACGATCATGATCCCAATCTCGGCGAGCTTGATGATGCGAATGAGCCGCGCCTTGTCATGGTCGTCGGCCAGCTGACCCGACAGAGCGGAGAACAAAAAGAAGGGCAGGATGAACAGGCCCTGCGCGATCGAGCTGAACTGAAACTCCTTCGCGGGGTTCGAGAACAGCTGGAATGTGACGAACAGCACCACCGCCTGCTTGAACAGGCTGTCGTTGAAGGCGCCGAGGAACTGTGTCGCGAACAGCGGCATGAACCGCCGCGCGCGCAGCAGGTGAGTGACGTTCTGGATCAAGACTGGAGGGCGGAAGCTGCCATGGACTGACGCTTGGCATAGCCAGCTTTCGTGAGACCGCCAAACGCTATAACTCAGGCCGTAGCCATGCTGTCGCTGCCGAACCTGCTGACCCTGTCGCGGATCCTCGCGGTGCCGATCCTGGTGTTCCTGCTGTGGCGACCTTCGCCGGTCGACTACGGCGTGACGTTCATCCTCTACTGCGTGGTCGGCGTTACGGACTATCTCGACGGCTACCTGGCCCGCGCGCAGGGCCTGACGTCCCGGCTGGGCCAGTTCCTGGACCCGATTGCCGACAAGATCATGGTCGCCGCCGTGCTGATCATGCTGATCTCCAGCCGCAAGTCGAACCCGGTGCCGGAGATCGCCGGACTCAACATCATTGCGGGGTTGGTGATCCTGCTGCGGGAGATCATCGTGTCGGGCCTGCGTGAGTATCTTGCCGGGCTGCAGGTATCGGTGCCGGTCAGCGCGCTCGCCAAATGGAAGACGACGGCTCAGCTGGTCGCGCTTGGTGCGCTCATCCTCGGCGGGGCGCTTCCGGACATGCCGTGGGTGCACGATTTCGGAATTGCCTGCCTATGGATCGCTGCCGCCCTCACCCTGATCAGCGGCTACGATTACCTGAGGACCGGCCTCAGGCACATGGACTAGACGGAGCCGAAACGGCTGTAATCGATTTTCCGATTATCTGTGACGAAGATTGGTCGTTTCCCGGCCGGGGGCGACGCGCCTATCGCCTGGAGAGCGCAGGGCCCGTGCCGCGTTTCGGCTGCCCAACAGACAGGGGCCGCGGCTTTTCCCCTCCCCGCCCTCGGACCGCGGCCCCAACCTGTCTCCCTCCCCCGCATCGCGAGTAATCGATTTCTTTGCTCTCACTGACGAGAACAACTTGTTTTCGCCTGCGGTTGAGCCGCTTTAGGGGCGACACTTCCAGCTTTCATAAAAAGGGCCTCGCATATGGACGCCAAGACCGGATCTATGGGTTGCCCGGTGGACCGACCGACCACCGTCCGCTCGCTGCTCGGCCGCACGAACCGCGACTGGTGGCCAGAGTCGCTCCCGCTCAACATCCTCCAGCAAGGCGGCGGCTCGCCCGACCCGATGGGCGATGACTTCGATTATGCCGAAGCCTTCAACGCCCTCGACTATCAAGCGCTGAAGCGTGACCTGACGGCGCTCATGACCGACAGCCAGCCCTGGTGGCCAGCCGACTATGGCCATTACGGTCCGCTGTTCATTCGCATGGCGTGGCACGCGGCCGGGACTTATCGCACGGGTGACGGACGCGGCGGCGCCAACAGCGGCCAGCAGCGCTTTGCCCCACTCAACAGTTGGCCGGACAACGGCAATCTCGACAAGGCCCGGCGGCTGCTGTGGCCGGTCAAGCGCAAGTACGGCAAGAACATCAGCTGGGCCGACCTGTTCATTCTCGCCGGCAATGTCGCCATCGAATCGATGGGCGGGCCGATTTTCGGCTTCGGCGGCGGTCGGGCCGACGTGTTCGAGGCCGAACGCGATATCTATTGGGGTGCGGAGCAGAAGTGGGTCGATGCCGAGGAAACTCGCATCCAGCCCGAGCGTGAGATGGAGCTCGAAAGCCCGCTGGCAGCGATCCAGATGGGTCTCATCTACGTCAATCCGGAAGGGCCGGGGGGCAACCCCGATCCGCTGCAGTCGGCGCGCGACATCAAGATCACGTTCGAGCGGATGGCGATGAATCACGAGGAAACCGTCGCGCTGACAGCGGGCGGCCACACCTTCGGCAAGGCTCATGGCGCGGGTGACCCGAGCCTGGTCGACGCGGCTCCGGAGGCGGCCGACATCACGCTGCAGGGCCTGGGCTGGGCCAGCGCTCATGAGAGCGGTTTTGGCGAGCACACGATCACCAGCGGCATCGAAGGTCCGTGGGTGAATACGCCGACGCTATGGTCGGAAAATTATTTCCGACTGCTGCTCGACTATGAGTACGAGCTGGTCCGCTCACCGGCCGGGGCGAAGCAATGGCAGCCGATCAACCAGAAGCCGGAGGACATGGCGCCGGCGGCTCACGACCCGTCGAAGCGCGTGCCGACCATGATGACCACCGCCGACATGGCGCTGAAGATGGACCCGGAGTTCCGGGTAATTTCGGAGAAGTTCCGCAACGACCATGAGGCGTTCAAGGATGCGTTCGCGCGGGCCTGGTTCAAGCTCACCCATCGCGACATGGGACCGAAGGTCCGTTACCTCGGACCCGAAGTGCCTGCCGAGGACCTGATCTGGCAGGACCCGGTCCCGCAAGGCGCGATGCCGTCAGAAGCCGATGTTTCGGCCTTCAAGTCGAAGATCCTCGGCGCCGGTTTCAGCATCGGCCAGCTGGTCAAGACCGCCTGGGCATCGGCTTCGACCTACCGGCGCTCCGATCACCGCGGCGGCGCAAACGGCGCGCGGATCCGGCTCGCGCCGCAAAAAGGCTGGACGGTCAACGAGCCTGAGGAGCTAGGGCGGATCCTCGCCAAGATCGATGAGCTTCGCGGCTCGCTCTCGATGGCCGACGCCATCGTCCTTGCGGGTACCGCTGCGGTGGAGAAAGCGGCTCGAGACGCTGGCTTCAACGTATCCGTGCCATTCACCAGCGGCCGCGGCGATGCGACGCAGGAATGGACCGACGTCGAGAGCTTCGACTATCTCGAACCGCCGGCGGATGGCTTCCGCAACTACCTCAAGACCAAGCATTCGGTGAGGACCGAGGAGTTGCTCCTCGACAAGGCGTCACTGCTCGGACTGTCGGCGCCGGAGATGACCGTCCTCGTCGGTGGCCTCAGGGTATTGGGTGCCAATTACCAAGACGCGCCGCATGGCGTGTTCACGGCGCGCAAGGGCCAGCTGACCAACGATTTCTTCGTCAACCTGCTCGACAACGACACCTTCTGGAAGGTGGTCGACGAAAGCGGCGACGAGGAGTTCATCGGCTACGACCGCGGCGGCAAGCAGGAGAAGTGGCGGGCAACGCGTACCGACCTCATCTTCGGCTCGAACAGCGAGCTGAGGGCAGTCGCCGAGGTCTATGCGGAGAAGGGCGTCGAGGAGAAGTTCGTCCGCGACTTCGTCAACGCTTGGACCAAGGTAATGAACGCCGACCGTTTCGACCTGCCGCAGAAGTCAGCCAAGGCCGAGCCGATCGGCATTGCCGAGCCGGCACTGGCTAAATAACCGCGAACCCTGCGCTCTCAGCCTTCGACGAGCTGGAGCGCGGGTGTCGCCGATTCGGCAACGTCGGGGGCTAGGCCGCCGGCGATGCGGCGCAGCGCCGCTGCCAGCATCTGGAATTCGGCTTCCCGCGGGCTCGACCTGCGCCAGATGAGCGCGATCTGGCGATAGGGATGTTCCGAGCGCAGCGGCCTCGCATCGACTCCGGTGCCGGACAGGATGCCGGCCTCGATTGCCATGCTGGGGACAAAGGTCACGCCGAGGCCGTTGTCGACCATCTGGACGAGCGTGTGCAGCGACGTCCCCATCATCTCGGCATGGGCGCGCAGGTCCGGTCGGTTGCAGGCGGAGAGCGCATGGTCTTTGAGGCAATGCCCGTCCTCGAGCAGCAATAGCCGGTTTTCATCGATGTCGGCCGCCTCGACCGAAGCGGTGCGAGGTGCTTCCCCGCGCGGATAGGCGATGAACAACGGATCGTCGAACAGGAGAGCGCTGTCGGCATCCCCGCAAGGGAAGGGGAGGGCGAGCAGGACGCAGTCGAGCTGGCCGCGGTGCAGCGCTTCGCACGCGCCGCCGCTGGTTTCCTCGCGTAAGTAGAGCTTGAGCTCCGGCCATTGCTCACGAAGCCGCGGAAGCATCGTCGGCAGCAGGAAGGGCGCGATCGTCGGGATGACGCCCATGCGAAGCTCGCCGTGCAGCGGGCGACCCTGAGCGCGCGCCATCTCGGCAAGCTCCTCGGTTTCACGAAGCACCTTGATTGCCTTGTCTGCGATCTTCTCGCCCAGCGCGGTGAACCGGACCACCCGGCGCGTCCGCTCGACCAAGGTCACGCCGAGCAAGGTCTCGAGCTCGCGGAGCCCCGCGGACAGCGTCGACTGGGTCACGAAACAGGCGTCGGCCGCGCGTCCAAAATGCCCGAAGCGGCGCAGCGCGACGAGGTACTGGAGTTGTTTGACGGTC
>Ga0207657_10006839_pt1 | contig 11766 bp, 10 predicted proteins | sample KBSC33metaG_FD_184316 | JGI IMG/M metagenome (GOLD analysis project Ga0207657, IMG submission 184316) | Corn rhizosphere microbial communities from Kellogg Biological Station, Michigan, USA - KBS C3-3 metaG (SPAdes) (version 2) | ecosystem: Host-associated > Plants > Roots > Rhizosphere > Soil ...
TGGTCGATCCACATGGGCTCGGGCACCGCGAACTACGCCTTCATCTGGGCGATGGGCGGCGAGAACCTGGACTACACGGACATGAAGGTGCTGGACATCTGCCAGCTCAAATAAGGAAGGAAACACCCACATGCTCGACCTGTTCAATCTCGCGGGGCGCACGGCGCTCGTCACCGGCGCCAACACGGGCCTCGGCCAGGGCATCGCCGTCGCGCTCGCGCAAGCCGGCGCCGACATCGTCGCCGCGGGCCGCAGCCCGGCCGCCGACACGGCCGCCCGGGTGCAGGCGCTCGGCCGCCGCTTCCTCGACGTGCGCGCCGACCTGTCGTCCACCCGGCCCGTGCGCGAGGTCGTCGATGCCGCGGTCGGGCTGAACGGCCGGCTCGACATCGTCGTCAACAACGCCGGCATCATCCGCCGCGCGGACAGCCTCGACGTCGAGGAAGCCGACTGGGATGCCGTCATCGCCACGAACCTGAAATCCCCGTTCTTCCTGGCGCAGGCGGCCGCGCGCCACATGGCGGCGCACGGCGGCGGAAAGATCATCAACATCGCGTCGCTGCTGTCGTTCCAGGGCGGCATCCGCGTGCCCGCCTACGCGGCCAGCAAGAGCGCCATCGCCGGCCTCACGCGCGCGCTGGCCAACGAATGGGCGGCGCAGGGCATCAACGTGAACGCCATCGCCCCTGGCTATTTCGACACCAACAACACGGCCGCGCTGCGCGCCGATCCCGTGCGCGAGCCGGCGATCCTCGCGCGCATCCCGGCCGGGCGCTGGGGCCAGCCGCAGGACCTGGGCGGCGCCGCCGTGTTCCTGGCCAGCCGCGCCAGCGACTACGTGCACGGCATCGTCCTGCCCGTCGACGGCGGCTGGCTCGCCCGATGAGCGCTGGCACCCCAATGAGTGCTGGTCCCCCGATGTCGGGCCGCATCGTCTGCTTCGGCGAGATCCTGCTGCGCCTCGCGGCGCCGCCGGGCCGCATGCTGCTGCAGACGCCGGCGCTCGACGCGTGCACGGGCGGCGCGGAAGCAAACGTCGCCGTCTCGCTCGCGCTGCTCGGCCACCGCGCCGCCATGGTCAGCGTCCTGCCCGACAACCCGCTCGGCCACGCCGTCCTGGGCAGCCTGCGCACCCACGGCGTGGACACGTCCGCGATCCGGATGTGCCCGGGCCGCATGGGCCTGTACTTCATCGCGCCCGGCGCCGTCGTGCGCCCTTCCGAAATCATCTACGACCGCGCCGGCTCCGCCTATGCGCTGGCCGATCCCGGCCTGTATGACTGGCCCGCGCTGCTCGACGGCGCCGCCTGGCTGCACGTGTCAGGCATCTCGCCGGCCGTCGGCGACAACCCCGCCCGGGCCGTGCTGGCCGCCATGGCCGCGGCGCGGACGCGCGGCGTGCGCGTCGCGTTCGACGGCAATTACCGGGCTTCGCTGTGGGCGGAACGCGGCCAGGACGGCGCCGGGTTGCTGCTCGAAACGATGCGCCAGGCCGACGTCCTGTTCGCGGGTCCGCGCGACCTCGCCCTGGTGCTGGACCGCCCGGACCTGGCGGATCCGGCCCGCGCCGAGCACGCGGCCCGGGCCGCTTTCGCCGCCTTTCCGCACCTCGACCTGCTGGCGTGGACGTCGCGGGTCCAATACAGCGTCGACGAACACGAGCTGTCCGCGGTCCTGCACACGCGCACGGGTTCGGTGACAGGCGGCAGCTACCGGTTGTCCGGCATCGTCGACCGCATCGGCACCGGCGACGCGTTCGCCGCGGGCGTCCTGCACGGCCTGCAGTCCGGCATGACCACGGCCGACGTGGCCGGGTTCGCGCTGGCCGCCGCCGCCATGAAGCATGCGATCTCGGGCGACTTCAACCTCGCCCGCGCGGACCAGATCGAGGCCGCGCGCGCCGGAGCCTACGATGTGCGGCGCTGACGCATGGAGGCGCACATGAATCGCAGCTGGCGTCTCGCCTGGGCGCACGGCAGCGCGGAAGTGCAATCGCTGGGGGCCATGCTCGGGCCGTTGAGCCTGCGCGTCGGCGCCGGGCGCGATCTGGAGATCATGCACGTCGCGCCCTGGGCCGGCATGACCCGGGCGGACAAGCTGCCCGGCATCATGCGGCGCCTGCGCGGCGAATGGCCGTGCGTGCCGTTCGGCTGCACCGAGCCGCCGCACGGCCTGCCCGCATCCTGGCGCACGCATGCGCCCGACGACGCCTGGAACCACGGCTATGCCGCGAACCATCACTGGCGCTGCGTGAGCGCGGACGAGCGGCGCATCCACCTCGCCATCGATTATCCGGCCAGCTCGCCCATCGAACACATCGAACGCGAGATCGCGGCCGATCCGGAAGGCCCGGCGGTCGACATCGTGCTGCGCGTGTGGGCCCGCCGGCCGGCCCGGCTGCCCGCGGGGCTGCACCCGACGTTCCGCGTGCCGCCGTCGGCCGGCCGGGTACGGGTGCTGCTCGGCCCGCACGACGGCATCTTCAGCTATCCCGCGCAACCCGCGGGCGCCGTGTCGCGGCTGCTGCCGGACCAGCGCTCGCATTCGCTGGCACACCTGCCCGGCGTCGACGGCAACGTCGACCTGGCCCACCTGCCGCTGGCGGCGCCGGCCGAGGAACTGCTGCAGGTGCGCGCGCTGGAGGCGCCGGGCGTCGCCACGCCGGGCGTCGCCACGCCGGGCGTCGCTACGCCGGGCGCGCCGTTCGCCCTGCACTACCTCGATTACGACGCCTGCGTCGGCCTGTGGTGGGACACCGCGCAACTGCCGGACCTGCTGCTGTGGGTCAGCAACGGCGGGCGCATCCACTTTCCCTGGATGGGCAACCACCTGGCGCTCGGCGCCGAACCGGTGAACAGCCTGTTCGACCTGGGACGCATCGCGACGGCGCCGGCCGGCCATCCGCTGGCGGACCGGCTGGGCATCGCGATCTCCCCGGACGCCCCCTGGGAAACGCGCTACCGCATCGCCGCCTGGCCGCAGGCGTGCTCCCCAACCTCATCCTGAACAACGAGCCATGGCACCCGACTTCCGCTCCCCCGCATTCCTGCTGGACCACGTCGCCACGACGATGCGGTTCTACCATCCGCGCTGCATCGACCCGAGCGGCGGCTTCTACCACTTCTTCCGCGACGACGGCAGCGTGTACGACCGTACGACCCGCCATCTCGTGAGCAGCACGCGCTTCGTGTTCAACTACGCGATGGCGTGGCGCCGCTTCGGCAACCCGGAATACCTGGCGGCCGTGCGCCACGGCGTGGCGTTCCTGCGCGACGTCCAGCGCGACCCGGCCACGGGCGGCTACGCCTGGCAACTCGCCTGGGAGAACGGCCGCAAGACCGTCCTCGACGGCGACAACCATTGCTACGGTCTCGCGTTCGTCGTGCTGGCGTATGCCCACGCGCTGCGGGCGGGCGTGCAGGAGGCGCGCGCCTGCATCGCCGAGACGTTCGACCTGATGGAGGCCCGCTTCTGGGAGCCCGCGCACGGCCTGTACGCGGACCAGGCCAGCGCCGACTGGGCGGTGCTCGACGGCTACCGCGGCCAGAACGCCAACATGCATTCCTGCGAGGCCTTGCTGGCCGCGTACGAAGCGACGGGCGAGACCCGCTACCTGCACCGCGCCGAAACCCTGGCCCGCAACATCACGGTGCGCCAGGCCGGTCTGGCCGGCGGCTTCGTGTGGGAACACTACCGCACCGACTGGTCGGTGGACTGGGACTACAACCGCGACGACAAGACCAACATCTTCCGCCCGTGGGGCTACCAGCCCGGTCACCTGACCGAATGGGCCAAGCTGCTGCTGCAGCTCGAACGCCACCGCGCGCACCTGCAGAACGAGGCCGGCTGGCTCGCCGCGCGAGCCATGCAATTGTTCGACGCCGCCCTGTTGCGCGCCTGGGATGCGGAGCACGGCGGCATCTGCTACGGCTACGCGCCGGACGACACGATCTGCGACGGCGACAAGTATTTCTGGGTACAGGCCGAAAGCTTCGCGGCCGCCGCCCTGCTTGCCGTACGGACGGGCGATCCGGCCTACTGGACGTGGTATGACCGCATCTGGACCTATAGCTGGAAGCACTTCGTCGACCACGAGCACGGCGCCTGGTACCGCATCCTCGGGCCGGACAACCGCAAGCTGACGGACGAAAAGAGCCCGGCCGGCAAGACGGACTACCACACGATGGGCGCCTGCTACGACGTGCTGCGCGCGCTCGAGGAGGGGCGATGAGCGCGCTGCCCCGCTTCGTCGCCGCCGGCGAGGCGCTGACGGACCTGCTGACGACGGGCCCCGGCACGTGGACGAGCCAGACGGGCGGCTCGACGTGGAACGTGGCGCGCGTCGTCGCCCGCCTCGGCATCGCGAGCGCATTCGCCGGCGCCGTCAGCCGCGACGTGTTCGGCGCCGAACTGGCTTGCGCGAACGCCGCCGCAGGCCTGGATGCCCGCTTCCTGCAGCAGGTCGACCGGCCGCCGCTGCTGGCCGTCGTGCACGAACGCCATCCGCCCCGCTACTTCTTCATCGGCACCGACAGCGCCGACCTGCATTTCGACCCGGCCCGGCTGCCGGACGGCTGGCAGGACGCGGCCGCCTGGGTCCACTTCGGCGGCATCAGCCTCGCGCGCGCGCCGCTGGCGGGCACGCTCGTCGCGCTCGCGCGCGACCTGAAACGGCGCGGCGTGAAGATCAGCTACGACCCGAACTACCGCGCGCTGATGGACGAGGGCTATGACGCGACCCTGCGCGAGATGGTCGCGCTGGCGGACGTGGTCAAGGTGTCCGACGAAGACCTGCGCGGCCTGTTCCGCCACGACGACACGGCATCCGCGTTCGCGGCGCTGCGCGCCATGCGTCCCGATGCCACGTTCCTGTTCACGCGCGGCGGCGACGGCGCCCACCTGATCCGGCCCGACGGCGCCTGGCGGGCCGCGGCGCCGCGCGTGGACGTGGTCGACACGGTGGGTGCCGGCGACGCCAGCATCGGCGCCCTGCTCTACAGCCTCATGACGTGGCCGGAGCGCAACGGCAGCCACCACCTGCGCGTCGCCGTCGCGGCGGGCACCGCGGCGTGCCGCGTGGCCGGGGCGCAGCCGCCGGCGCTGGAAGCCGTGCTGGCGCTGGCCGAGATCACGGCCGTCCAGCGCGACGAGGCCCGGCCATGAGTCCTACCCCGGGCGGGTATTGACATCCTCGCGCCCGCCCAACAGTATCTAGCCACGACCAGCGACGTCAAGACCGCACACTGACCCAGGAGACAAGACATGGCAACCCGACAAACGCACTTCCGGTATCTGTGCGGATTCGTCTACATTTATTTCTTCGCCCAGGCGATGAGCATCTCGCTGCTCGCCCTGTGGCTGCGCACCACCTTGAAGCTGTCGGGCACCGAGACAGGCATCGTCTTCTCGGCCAACTTCGTCGCGGCCATGTGCTCGCAACCGATCTACGGCTTCGTGTCCGACCGCGTCGGCACGCGCCGTAACATCCTGTGGACGGTGGCCGCGCTCGTGGCGCTGTCCGGCCTGTTCTTCCCGTTCGTCTACGCGCCGCTGCTGAAGGCGAACATCCTGCTCGGCGCGGCGGCGGGAGGCCTGTACCTGGGCATCACCTTCATCGCCGGCAGCTATGCGATCGAATCCTACGTCGACCGTATCGGGCGCCGCGACGGCTTCGAGTACAGCCGTGTGCGGCTGTGGGGCTCGCTCGGTTTCGCCAGCGCCGCCGCATTCAGCGGCCGGATCTATAACGTCGACCCGGGCATCAACTTCGCACTGGCGTCGTGTGCCGGCGTGCTGATGCTCGCGCTGCTGGCCGTATGGCGCGCCGGCCCGGCCGCCGACGCCGTGCGCGGCAAGGAGGGCGTGCGGCTCGCCGAAGCGTTCGCGCTGCTGCGCATGCCCGGCTTCTGGCGCTTCATGGTGTTCGTGCTGGGCGTGACGAACCTGTACCTCGTGTTCGACCAGCAGTTCCCCAGCTATTTCGCGTCGCTGTTCCCGGACGTGCAGACGGGCACCGCGATGTTCGGCTACCTGAATTCGACGCAGATCTTCCTGGAAGCGGGCGGCCTGTTCCTCGCGCCGCTGCTCGTGCGCCGCATCGGCGCCAAGAACGGCCTGCTGCTGGCCGGTTCGATCATGCTCGTGCGGATCGCCGGTTCCGGCCTCGCCGTCGGCCCCGTCTCGATCTCGGCGATGAAGCTGCTGCACTCGGTGGAGCTGCCGATCCTGGCCGTCTCGCTGTTCCGCTACATCGCGCGCCACTTCGACAACCGCTTCGCGTCGACCGTGTACATGGTCGGCGTCAGCTTCGGCCACTCGATCGGGCTGGCGACGCTGTCGCCGCTGGCAGGCATCAGCTATGACCGCATCGGTTTCTCGTCGACGTATTTGTTACTGGCGGGCCTGGGCCTCGTCTTCCTCGTCCTGTCCGCGTTCTTCCTGCTGCCCACGCCGCCGGAGACGAAGGCGGCCGCGGCCCAGCCGGTCGCCGAACCCGTCAAATGATTCCTGAAGGAGCACCCATGAACCCACCCCTGAATGCGGCCAGGCTGGAGCCGCTGAACACCGGCGCGCTGCCGCCGCACTGGAACGATGGCGCCGACCAGGCGACCCTCTCCCGCGCCATCGGCCGCGCGCTCGACGCAGTCGACCGCAACCTGACCTGGTTCGGCGACGCCTTTCCGATGCCTTCGTCGCAGGGCGGCGTCTACAAGGCCATGGACAACACGGAATGGACGAACGGCTTCTGGACCGGGATGCTGTGGCTCGCGTACGAGCTGTCCGGCGCCGCGCGCTACCGCGACGCCGCGCTCGTCCACGTGCGCAGCTTCCATGCGCGCCAGGCGGAACGGATCAACGTCAACCACCACGACCTCGGCTTCCTGTACAGCCTCTCGTGCGTGGCCGGCCACCAGCTGACCGGCGATCCGCTCGCGGCGGAAGCAGCCCTCGGCGCCGCGCGCCTGCTGCTGCAGCGCTACCTGCCGGGGGCCGGCATCATCCAGGCGTGGGGCGAACTGTCCGACCCCGCGCAGCGCGGCCGCATGATCATCGACTGCAACCTGAACCTGCCGCTGCTGTACTGGGCCAGCGACTACACGGGCGACCCGGCGTTCCGCGCCGCGGCCGACCGGCACATCGAGGCGGCCGCGCGCCACATCGTGCGCGCCGACGGCTCCACGTTCCACACCTTTTTCTTCGACCCGGCCAGCGGCGCGCCGCTGCACGGCAAGACGCACCAGGGCCATGCGGACGATTCCTGCTGGGCGCGCGGCCAGGCCTGGGGCATCTCGGGCTTCCCCCTCGTCTACCGCCACAACGGCGATGCGCGGCTGATCGACCTGGCGAAAGTGCTGTCCAACTACTACCTGAACCGGCTGCCGGCGGACGGCATCTGCCATTGGGATCTCGTGTTCACGTCCGGCGCGGAGCCGCGCGACAGTTCGGCCGCCGCGATCGCCGCCTGCGGCCTGCTCGAACTGGCGCGCCAGCTGCCGCTGGCCGACCCGCTGCGCGCCACGTACGAGCGCGCGGCCGCCGGCATGGTGCGCACCCTGGCGGCCGATTATGCCGACACCAGCGGCACGCCGGGCGCCGGCCTGCTGAAGCACGCCGTGTACCACAAGCCGAACGGCATCGGCGTGGACGAGGCCTGCATCTGGGGCGATTACTTCTACCTGGAAGCGCTGGTCCGGCTCACGCGCACCTGGCGTCCGTACTGGTAGCGCAGGCCCGCCGGGAGCGCATCAATCGTGCGCTTCCGTCGATTCGCGCTCGACGAGCGTGTATGGCATCAGCCGGTGCTGCGGCATGTAGGACTGCCCGGCACGGCGCGCGCGGATATGCTCCACCAGCAGCGCCACGGCACTGCGCGCCATTTCCGTGATCGGCTGGTGAATGGTCGTCAGTTCGGGCCAGACGGTCGTCGCGACCGGCGTGTCGTCGAAGCCGCAGACGGCGATGTCTTCGGGCACCTGCAGGTGCATGCCGTGCGCGACGGCGATGACGGCCGCCGCCATGTCGTCGTTGCTGGCGAAGATGGCGGTCGGACGGGTCGGCTGGGCCAGCAGCTCGCGCGCCGCCAGCAGGCCGGAGCGATAGGTGAACATGCCCTGTGCCACGCGCTCGGCGCGCACCTCGAGGCCGGCCTCGCGCATGGCGTCGATGAAGGCCTGGTAACGCAGCTGGGCCGGCGTGTGCTCCGGGTCGCCCTTGACGAAACCGATGTCCGTATGGCCCAGCGCCAGCAGGTGCTTCGTCATCGTCATCGCACCCTCGTAGTCGTCGATGCGCACGGCCGACATCTGCGGCGACGGCCGCGCGGTGGCCACCGCGACGGACGGAATGCCCAGTTCCGACAGCTGCTTGAGGGCCGCCTTGTTGTCGCACAGCGGCGGCGGCACGAGGATGCCGTCGGCACCGTCGGCGATCAGGCGGTCGATCGCCTTGCGCTGGCTGCGCAGGTTGTCGCAGTTCTCGAGGATCAGGTGCGCCCCCGTCTGGCTGCATTCGCCCAGGGCGCCGACCAGGAAGGCGCTGAGGAACGCGGCGCTCGGGTTGCTGTAAAGGAGACCGACGCGCAGGGTACCGATGCGCGCCGCGCGCGCCGCCACGTTGACCTGGTAATTCAATTCCTGGATCGCGCGGTTGACCTTTTCCCGCGTCTTGTCGCTGACGCTCGCGTTGCCGTTGATGACGCGCGAGACGGTCATTGCGGAGACGCCGGCCTTGTGCGCCACGTCCCATACGGTCGCCACGCCTGTGGAGCGGTCGCCCTGCTTGGTTTCACTACTCATTGATTGTTTGTCCTGTAGTCTGCCCATACGGCTTTGTTATCGATTTCACTTTTTTATCTCCTTGACACATCATACCGCCGTAGCAACGGAAATGCCATGCAGCCGGGATAACCTTGATCGTGCCCAATCAGTAATGTTACCATGGGATCGATAACAACCCAACCTGGAGACCCTTTGCCCACCCTCCCGCCTGTAACTTCACTGACGCGCACCTGCATCCGCGCCGCCGCACTGCTTGCCAGTATGGCCGGCGCCGGCTGCGCGGGCGTGACGGGCTCCGCGCCCGCCGCGTCTGCCGCGCAAGCCGCCGCCATGGCGTCGGCGCCCTGGGTCGCCGACCTCGGCGACGGCCGCTACCGCAATCCCGTCCTGCACGCCGATTATTCCGATCCGGACGTGATCCGCGTCGGCGACAGGTTCTACATGACCGCGTCGAGCTTCAGCAACGCGCCCGGCCTGCCGCTGCTCGAATCGCCGGACCTCGTGAACTGGACGCTCGTCGGCCATGCCCTGCCCCGTCTGGAGCCGGCTGCCATGTTCGCGCGTCCCCAGTATGGCAAGGGCGTGTGGGCCCCGTGCCTGCGCTGGCACGATGGGCGCTTCTGGATCTTTTATCCCGACCCGGACCAGGGCGTATTCGTCATCACGGCGGAGCATTTCAACGGGCCGTGGAGCGCGCCGCGCCTGCTGCTGGCCGGGCGCGGCATCATCGACCCGGCGCCGCTATGGGACGACGACGGCAACGCCTGGCTCGTGCACGCCTGGGCGAAGAGCCGGTCCGGCATCAACAACATCGTCACGTTGCGCCGCATGGACCCGCAGGCCACGCGCATGCTCGACGACAAGGGCACCGACATCATCGACGGCGGCAACTACCCGGGCTATCACACGGTCGAGGGCCCGAAACTGTACAAGGCGCACGGCTATTACTATGTGTTCGCGCCGGCCGGGGGCGTGGAGATGGGCTGGCAGGCCGTGTTCCGCTCGCGCAGCATCACCGGCCCGTACGAGGCGCGGCGCGTGATGGACCAGGGCGATACGCCGGTCAACGGCCCGCACCAGGGCGCCTGGATCGATGCGCCGGACGGCAAGGACTGGTTCGTGCACTTCCAGGACAAGGGTGCCTACGGCCGCGTCGTGCACCTGCAGCCGATGCGCTGGGAAGACGGCTGGCCCGTGATCGGCGCGCCGGGCCGCAAGCCGGGCACGGGCGAACCCGTGATCACCTACAGGAAGCCGGTGCAGGGTTCCGGCCCGGCCGCGCCGGCGACGAGCGACGCGTTCGCCGGCCCGGACCTGGGCTCGCAATGGCAATGGGGCGCCAATCCGGCGCCCGGGTGGTATTCGCTGACCGACCATCCCGGCCACCTGCGCCTCTACACGCAGGTCGTGCCCGAGGCCGATGGCTTCGTGCGCGCGGCGGCTTCCATCCTCACGCAGAAGGCGCCGGCGTCGCGCTTCATCGTCGAGACGCGCGTCCGCGTCGACGGCGCTGCGGACGGCGACCGCGCGGGCCTCATCGTCAACGCGATGCAGTATGCCTGGGTGGGCCTGCGCAGGCATGGCGGCAAGTCGGAACTCGTGCGTACCGTGTGCGGCCCGTTCGGACCGCGCTGCCGCGAGGAATCCACGGTGATCCTGGCCGATGCGCCCGATGCCCTCCTGCTCCGCATGCAGATGAGCGAGGGCGGTTTCGTCAACTTCGCGTACAGCCTGGACGGCCGCACGTTCAAGCCGGCGGGCGATGCGTTCCCCGTCACGCGCGGCATGTGGGTCGGCGCGCAGGTCGGCCTGTTCAGCGTGGGCGCGCAGGCGCGTACGCAGCGCTCGTTCCTGGAAGCCGATTACTTCGATGTGACGGCGCCGGGCGTCGGGCCGTATTGAATGACCGGGGCTGCCGGCCATGCCGGGCAGCCCCTGTCGTCTACCCGATCATCGATCGCTCCCCACCGAGAATTCGCTGCGCAAGTCCGGCAGTACGCTCAGCAATTCCCGCTCGACCATCCGCGCAAAATAGGCCGCGCCCTTGCTGCCCAGATGCGTGCGGTCGAATGCCGTCTTCGAACCCGACGGTCGCGGTGCGTTTTCCGGCGTGGCGCCTCCGGCAACAGGCGCCCCCGGCAGCACGGCCGGCCCCACATAACCCGGGGGGCGCGGGACGACGGCCAGCGTATCCGCCTCATCCTGCCCCATGGCCTGCACCGCCGCGTGGCTGTCGGCGTTCAAGTCCAGCACCGGCACGTGTGCCTCGCGCGCGACCTTCAGCACGGCCTCCGCCCATGGGCGCAGGTTGTTGTCGACCTTGCCATCGACGAACGTGCGGCGGGTCAGCGGCGTCACGAGGACGGGCACGCCACCCAGCGCCTTTACTTCCCGTACGTAGTGCGCCAGGTTGACCGGGAATTCGGTGGCCAGGTCCGTGCTGTGCCCCGGCTTGCCCGGCTGGTCGTTGTGGCCGAACTGGATCAGCACATAGGTGGCCCGATACGCGGCGCCGCCGCGCAGCAGACCCTCCACTTCATCCCAGCGTCCTTCCCTGCGGAAGCTGGCGGAACTGCGCCCCGCGCGTGCCAGGTTCAGGCAGGTGTCCGCCACGATGACCCGTTCGCATAACGCATTCCCATAGCCGCTCGTCTTCGCCATCGTCGAATCGCCGACGAGGATGAAGCGCACGGGCCTGGCCTCTTCCGCATGGGCGCCCGCGCCCGGCAAGGACAGGGCCAGCGCCAGTCCGAGCACATGTTGATATGACACCCTCCACTCCTTCCATGAAAAAAACCGCCCCGGCGGCTGCCGGGGCGGGTCGAAAAGCGGGCACGGGTCCCGCGACGAGAGAAACGGATCAGAGCTGGCCGAACTTGTAGCGCAGCGAGACGCCGTAGAAGCGGCCGTTCTCGTAGTGCTGGCGTTCGATGCTGGTCGCGTACGCGCCCGGCTCGCCCACGTTGCGGTTCAGGGTCTTGTTGGTCAG
>Ga0207657_10006840_pt1 | contig 11765 bp, 9 predicted proteins | sample KBSC33metaG_FD_184316 | JGI IMG/M metagenome (GOLD analysis project Ga0207657, IMG submission 184316) | Corn rhizosphere microbial communities from Kellogg Biological Station, Michigan, USA - KBS C3-3 metaG (SPAdes) (version 2) | ecosystem: Host-associated > Plants > Roots > Rhizosphere > Soil ...
AGGCCCATACCGTTTGAGTCGCTCATGCGGAGATCTTTCTGATCCACTGGTCGATGGTGACGGCGACGATGATCAGCACGCCCACCGCAAAATCCTGCCACAACAGTTCGAGCCCGCTCAGCGCCAGGCCATTGCGGAACACGCCCACGATCAAGGCGCCGATCACCGTGCCGATGATCGAGCCGCGGCCGCCGAACAGCGACGTGCCGCCGATCACCACGGCAGTGATCGAGTCGAGGTTGGCGGTCTGTCCCGCCTGCGGGCTCACGCCGCCGATGCGCCCGATGAAGGCCCACGCCGCCACCGCGCAGATGAAGCCGGCAAGCCCGTAGACCGCAATCAGCGTCCGGCTGGTCGAGATGCCCGCGAGCCGCGCCGAGTCAGGGTCGTCGCCGACCGCATAGACGTGCCGGCCGAACGCCGTCTTGCTGAGCACGTACCAGACCACAACGGCGACCGCGATCATCAGGATCGAGCCCCAGGTGAACACCCAGCCACGCAGGAAATCGAGCTGCAGGCCCCATGATTGGAGCGTCTGGAACGGCTTGATCAGCGTCCCTGTCAGCTGCAGGAACGGTGCCGTCGCCTCCATGTCCTGTTGCCGGATGGTCTCGGACTGCGAGTACCAGACATTGAGTGCCCCGAAGATGCTCCAGGTGCCCAGCGTCACGATGAAGGGCGGCAGCTTGAGCCGCGTCACGATTAGTCCGTTGATGATTCCGCACGCCAGCCCCACCAGGAGTCCGAGCGGAAACGCCACGATCACCGGGACGCCATAAACCACCGCGGTGCGCCCCATCACCACCGTGCACAGGATCATGATGGCGCCGACGCTGAGATCGATGCCGGCCGTAAGGATCACCAGCGTCTGCGCTATGCCCAGCAGCGAGATGATGGTCACCTGCTGCAGTACGACGCTCAGATTGAGCGGCGACAGGAACTTGCCCGGCGCCGCGATGGTGAAGATCACCACGCCCAGCAGCAGCACGATAAATGGAATGGATGTCGGATACTGATGCAGGAACCCCTGCAGCCGGCGGATGAACCCGGCATCGGGCTCGTCGAAATTCGCAACCGCCGCCGTCGCACCCTGCAGTCCGCGCTCGGCTGTCGCCGAACCCGAAGCGTCGTCACTCATAAGGCTCTCCTCCCCAAGAAGCCTAAAGGAAAGGGACGCCCGAAGGCGTCCCTCCGTTGATTGGAACCATAGCCCTCAGCGGGGCAAGGCGAAAGGACTCAGCCCCAGCAGAGCTTCAGCCCTTCATCGACCGAGATCGACGGCACGCCCTCAGCGGGCTTGGCCGTCACCAGTTGAGCGCCGGTGTCGAGGAAGCCCATCTTCGGATCGATGGTCGGGATCTTGCCCGACACGATCGCATCGAGCGCCATCGAGGCCATCTTCAGCGGATATTGCTGGCTGGTGGCGCCGATCACGCCGGCCTGGACGTTCTTGACGCCCGGGCAGCCGCCGTCGACCGACACGATCATCACCGAGCCGTCATCCTTGCCCACAGCCTTGAGGGCTTCCCACGCACCGGCAGCGGCCGGTTCGTTGATGGTGTAGACGAGATTGACGTTCGGGCACTTGGTCAGCGCATTTTCCATCGCCGTGCGGCCCTTTTCCTGGTCGCCCTGGCTGATCTCATGGTCGCAGATGCGCTTGTCGTCTTCGTCGCCGTACTTGTTGGGGTCCTTCACGTCGATGCCGAAGCCGGCCATGAAGCCCTGGTCGCGCAGATAATCGACCGTCGGCTGGTTGGTCGCGAGGTCGAGGAGCACGATCGAGGCGTCCTTGGCCTTGTCGCCCATCGTCTTGGCCGCCCACTGGCCGATCAGCATGCCGGCCTTGCGGTTGTCGGTTGCGAACGTCGCATCGGCGGCATCCATCGGATCGAGCGGAGTGTCGAGCACGATCACCATCAGGCCCGCATCGCGCGCCTTCTTGATCGTCGGCACGATCGCCTTGGAGTCGGACGGCACGATCGCAAAGCCCTTGGCCTTTGCCGAGATCAGGTTCTCGATTGCAGCCACCTGGCCGTCATTGTCGCCGTCGAACTTGCCGGCAGCGGCGATCAGCTTGACACCCAGCTCCTTGGCCTTCGCCTCGGCGCCTTCGCGCATCTTGACGAAGAAGGGGTTGGTCTCGGTCTTGGTGATCAGGCCGACGGTCACGTCCTGAGCCAGGACTGCCGTGGCAGCCATGGAGCCCAGAATGACAGCGCCGACCAGCGCGGTCTTCAGAAAGCTGAATCCCATTAAGTCCTCCCGTTTGTTGCAGGCGCTCGTCCGCGGCCTCTAGCCGCCGCTTTGCGACGAACGGCGCCGAACCAGCTCCCTGCTTGCTCGGCACGTCGCTAGTTCAGCCTCATCTGTGGTTGCCTGTCAATAAATTAATCCAGTTGATTTATTAATTGACAGGGAGTTTTCTCCGGCGGCAGTGTTGCTTCGGGAGAACGACACAATCCGTTGCAAACGATTGCATTTCCGCCGGCCGCAGAGCAGATAGCGGCCGCGCTCACGCTCGGGATTTCGGGCAATCGTCGGGGAGATCGGGTGGCAATCATCGCCGGAGAGCAGCGGAGAAGTGCCCGGCCCGGCGCCTCGGATCGAGGCACCAACCAGACCGGCGTGCGTCTCTACAACGAGCGCCTGGTCCTCTCGCTGATCCGCCTGCACGGCGACCTGCCCAAGGTCGACATCGCGCGCCTGACCGGACTCAGCGCGCAGACCATCTCGATCATCACCAACCAGCTCGAGGCCGATGGCCTGCTGCTCAAGGGCCAACCGCAGCGCGGCCGCATCGGCCAGCCTTCGGTCCCCTACTCGCTGAACCCCGAGGGCGCGCTGGCCTTTGGCCTCAAGGTCGGGCGCCGCAGCGTCGATCTCTATCTCATCGATTTCACCGGCCGGATCATCAAGGCCCTGCACCAGACCTATGCCTACCCAACCCTGGCCGAGATCCGGGCGTTCACCGCGGAGGGCATCGAGTCCGTCTTGGCGGGGCTCAAGCCCGCTCTCGCAAGTCGCATCGCCGGCCTGGGGATCGGCGCTCCCTACGAGATGTGGACCTGGCACGAGGAGATCGGCGCCCCCGCCGAGGAGCTCGATCTCTGGCGCACGGTCGACATCCGCAGCGAGATCGCCGCGCTCTGCCCCTGGCCGGTCTACTTCGCCAACGACATCACCGCCGCCTGCGCCGCCGAGCTGATGTTCGGCATCGGTGGCGACTTCATCGACTACCTCTACCTCTTCATTGGCTCGTTCATCGGCGGTGGCCTGGTGCTCAACGGCCATCTCTTCCCGGGCCGCACGCAGAACGCCGGCGCACTGGGCTCCATGCCCGCGCCCGGAACAACAGCCGCCCGGGGCGCACGGCCCCGCCAGCTCATGAACGTCGCCTCGATCTACGTCCTCGAGCGCAAGCTCATCGCCCAGGGTCGCGACGCCAGCATTCTGTGGCAGTCCCCGGACGATTGGGGCGACGACCTCGGACCGGCTCTCGACGAATGGATCGAGGAGGTGGCGACCTCCGTCGCCTATTCGATCGTCGCCGCCATTGCGGTGATCGACGTGGAAACCGTCATCATCGACGGAGCCTTCCCGGTCACCGTTCGCCACCGCATCATCGAGCAGACCCGCGCCGCCCTGTCGCGCGTCAACCAGCAGGGCCTCTCTGGCTTCAAGCTCGTCGAGGGCTCGATCGGCAACGCCGCTCGAGCCATGGGCGGCGCGTCCCTGCCGCTCCTTGCGAACTTCACCCAGGACCGCGAGGTCCTGTTCAAGGATTTCGAAGCCACCCGTTAACCAAGCCGCAAATCCGCGAACGCTGCCTCTTAAAACCCCTAAGTTTCGGCCTACGGGTAAGGAGTCGGCAATGCACGCCGCCTAGATTGCCCGTGAGATCGGGCAGAACGCGTGATGATCCGGCAGAGGCGGTGGCATTTTTCGGCGAGAGTGCTGGTACCAGCATTAGCCTCTTTGCTCGTGACGGCCGCTGCCGTCTTCGCCTTCGTGCTCTGGTCTACTCAGGACATCGACCGCCTGTCCGATGCCCATGAAAGCGCCCTCGCATCCGGCGCCCTGCAAAAGACCATCGAGTCGGTCCCCCGCAACCAGCAGAGCGTCACCATTTGGGACGACGCAATCCAGAACACCAAGTTCGGGGTCAACAAGGATTGGCTCGACAATAATCTCGGCATCTGGATGTCCTCGTTCTTCGGCTTCGACCAGGTCTTCGTGGTCAACGACAAGAACCTGCCCATCTACAGTATGAACAAAGGGGTCTCGCCAGCCGAGCCTGGATTGTTCGACAAGGAGCGCGACGTTCTCTCTCCGCGCATCGACCAGATGCGAAAACAGATCGCCGAGGGCGCGCTCGACGCCTATGCCGCGGGCACTCTCAAGACGTACCCGCGTGTCGTCGACCTGGTCGAAGTCGACGGTCAGCCGACCGTCCTGAGCATCGAGCCGATCACCTCGGACAGCGGCAAGATCGAGCAGCCACGGGGCAGCGAGTACCTGCACGTGGCGATATGGAAGCTGGACCAGGATGTCGCAAGCCAGATCGCCGAGGACTATCGTCTCGAGGAAGCAGCGTTCAGCCTGACGCCGAACCCCGAGCCGCAGCTGGCATCGTCGCCCGTCGTCACCGACACAGGGCGCATCGCCGGCTTCTTCCAGTGGAAGCCGAGCCGCCCCGGGACCGCGATGATGAATCGCACCCTGCCGATCCTGGCCGTTGCTTTCATCGTGGCGGGACTTCTGGTTGTGCTGCTGGTGAAGGGGCTGTGGCGTTCATCCAGGGAACTCGAAGTCGGGCGGGCGGAAGCCCACCACAATTCGCTGCACGATCCTCTCACCGGCCTGCCCAATCGCATCAACTTCGAAGCCGCCGTTGCCCGGGCATTGGCTCAACGGCCGACCCGGGAGCGCCGCGTCAGCGTGATGGTGCTCGACCTCGATCGCTTCAAGCGCGTCAATGATACGCTCGGCCACAGCGCCGGCGACCAGCTGCTCGAGGCGGTGGGCCAGCGGCTGACCCAGTTCGTCGGCGAAGGCGAGATCGTCGCGCGACTGGGCGGCGATGAATTCGCCATCGTGCACCTGCACGGCCAGGAGGTCGCGTCGATGCTCCTCAGCCAGGGCATCATCGAAGCCGTCGCCAAACCCTTCGACGTCGCCAACAGCGAGGTCTTCATCGGCGTCTCGATCGGGATCGCCACCGCCGACGGCCACGAGGCGGACGCCCGCGAGGTGATCCGGAAGGCCGATATCGCGCTCTACGAGGCCAAGACCACTGGCCGTAACCGGGCGGTGGTGTTCGAGGAATCGATGAACGAGCTCCTCCAGAACCGCCACACCATCGAAGCCGAGCTGCGCGAGGCGCTGCGCCGGACCGACCAGCTGTCCGTCGACTTCCAGCCGCTCTACGACGTGGCGGAGACACGCATCCTTGGCGCCGAGGCGCTCGCGCGCTGGCGCCACCCCAAGCTGGGGCAGGTTTCGCCGGCGCATTTCATTCCCGTCGCCGAAGCGAGCGGCCTGATCAGCGATCTTGGCGATCTGGTTCTCCGCCGGGCCTGCGAGATGGGCGCCCGGTGGCCCGGTCGCCTGATCGCGGTGAACATCTCCCCCGCCCAGTTGCGCGACCCGCGTTTCCCCGAACGGGTATTCAAGCTTCTCGCCGAGACCCGTATGGCCCCGACCGATCTCGAGCTCGAGATCACCGAAGGCATCCTGCTCGAAGACTCCAGCATCTCCGCCAATGCCATCCGCGTCTTCCGCTCCGCCGGCATCCGCATTGCGCTCGACGATTTCGGCACCGGTTACTCCTCGCTCAACTACCTCAAGCGCTATCCCGTCGACCGCATCAAGATCGACCGCTCCTTTGTCAGCCAGCTGGCCGTCGGCAGCGTCTCGGTCGCCATCGTCCAGGCGATGGTCACGCTGGCGCATGCCCTCAAGATCGAGGTCACCGCCGAGGGCGTCGAGACGAGCGAGCAGATGGATGTCCTCGTCGACCTTGGCTGCAACGTCTTCCAGGGGTTCCTGCTGTCGCCACCCGTGCCGCCGGACGCGCTCGAGACGCTGTTCGGCTCGGCCGAAGAGGCCCCCGAAGCACGCGCCCGCGTCGCTTAGGATCCGCCTTTACCGCCGGTTAACAATCGCCGGCGAATTCACAACTGCTGAAACCCTGTTCCAACCGCCGGTCACTACCATGCCGCCTCGCATGCCAGAAATCTTGGGGCGTCCATGCGCTGGAAATTCTCGATCGCCGTCCTTCTGCCTGTCATTGCCGCCGTCCTGCTGACGGTGGGCCTTGCCGCCGGCTTCTTCATGTGGTCGGCAAAGCAGAGCGACAATCATTCGCTGGAGCGCCAGCGCGCGCTCGCCGCCAAAATGATCGAGACCACCAGGGAAGATTTCGCCACCACCCAAACCGACGTGGCGCTTCGCTACGACGTCGTCGCGGGGGTGATGGGGCGCAAGCCCGATCTCGATATCATCGACGACTATTTCGGCACGGACGAATACGACTTCTACGGGCATGATCGCGTCTATGTGCTCGGCCCCGATCTGCGCCCGATCTACGCGGCGCGCGAGGGCGACAAGGTCGATACCCGGAGCTACGAAGCCGACAAGGCGAGTGTCGACCCACTGGCCCGCCGCCTTCTCGATCCGGCCATGCAGAACAAGATCGTCGATTACCAGAAGGGTAACGCGGACGACCCGCCCCAGCTCACCGACTACGCCGTGCTCGACGGCAAGGTCGCGCTGGTCTCGGTGCTTCCCATCGTCTCCGATTGGGAGGACCAGGAACAGAAGCTCGGTCACTTCTTCTTCCATGTGGCCATCCAATACGTCGGTGATGAGGCCGCCAAGGACGTGATGGATATGTCCATGCTCGACGGCGTGCGGTTCGACTCCAGCCCCGATGCGAGCCCCGACGACACGGTCGTTCCCATCTCCAACAACGCCGGCCGGTTCATCGCCTGGTTCAAATGGACGCCCGATCGTCCTGGCCAGACCCTGCTGTCGGAGACCCTGCCGGCGAGCCTTGGACTTCTGGGCGTCGTCGGCGTCGTCATTGCGCTGCTGCTCGTCGGGCTGGCCCGCTCGACCAAGGCACTGGAAAAGGCCCGCGCCGAAGCGCTGCACCGCGCGACCTATGATCCGCTGACAGGTCTCGCCAATCGGGCACTGTTCGGTGAGCGTCTTGATCGCTCACCGCTGCCCCTGACCCTGCTCGCGCTCGATCTCGACCGCTTCAAGCAGGTCAACGATACGCTCGGGCACGAAGCCGGCGACGAGCTTCTGCGCCAGGTCGCGGCGCGACTGTCGACGCTGGTGCGCCCGAACGATCTCGTCTGTCGCCTGGGCGGCGACGAGTTCATGGTGTTGCTTTCGGGAACGCTGCCCCCCGGCTATGCCCAGCAGCTTGCCGGCCGCATTGTCAGTGCCATTGCCGTGCCGTTCCAGCTCGCCGGCGACACCGCCAACGTCGGCGTCAGTGTCGGCATCGCAACCGCCCTCACCGATGAGCGGAAGGAACTGGTGTCGCGCGCCGATTTCGCGCTCTATGACGCCAAGGAATCGGGACGCAACACCTTCCGCGTCTTCGACGAGATGTCCAACGCCGCCTAGCTCGCAGCCTCGAGCACCACCGCCAGCCGCAGCTCGCGCGCCCGCAGACCGTCGCGCCGCTCTGCCGCGGCGGCCGCCCATAGGTCGGCGAGCTTTGCCTTTTCGAACATCGTGAACAGGCAGGGCGCGATGTAGCTCTTCCGCGTGATCGCCGGCGTGTTGCGCAGGAACGTGGCCACCGTCCGCGCCACGCCCGCCACCTGCCGCTTGCGGGCCGTCTCCGAAGGCCCCGGCTCGAGCTTGGCCAGTTCCTCCGCCGCGAGCGCGCTCGCATGCAGGGTGCGGAAGTCCTTCGCCGTCACCCGCACCCCCGCGATCTCGCGCAGGTAGCCATTGATCTCTTCCGTTCGCACCGTGCGCACCACGCCGTCGTCGTCGCGATACATCAGCAGCCGCTTGCCCGGGACCTCCCTGGCCCGCCCTATCGCTGCCGCGAGCTTGGCATCACTCAGCGTGTAGCTCGCCACTTTTCCGCTCTTGGCCGGAAACTTGAGCGTGATCTCGTCGCCCGTGATGCTCACGTCGCGCGAATACAGCGTCCCCGCACCACGCGTCCCGCTCGCATCGAGATAGCGTTCGCGCCCGATCCGCATCGCCGTGCGGTCGATCAGTGCCACACCGATCGCCAGCGCCAAGGTCTTGCTGCCGGCCTCGGCCTCCAGATCCTCGGCCACGCGGCGTCGAATGCGCGGCAGGGCCGCTGTCATGAGCGAGAGCTGTCGCTGTTTCTTGCGCTGTCGCCGCGCCTCCCAATCGGGATGATAGATATATTGCACCCGCCCGGCCGCATCTGTGCCGCACGCCTGAATGTGCATAAGGGGATCGGGCGCGACCCGCACATCGGTCCAGGCCGGCGGAATCCCCAGGTGTAAGGCGCGGTCGCGCAACTCGCCGCGCGGCCACGTCTTGCCGTCGCCATCGAGGTAGGCGTGGCCCGCACCACGTTTGACGCGATGAACGACAAGATCGTCTCGCGTGACGGACTTCAATCGCGGCATCGAATACCGCTAGACCGCGCTCGGTGTGTTGGCGAAGAACACCAGGAAGATGATCGCGAACACAGCGACGATCGCGACCGTCGAGATGATCAGCACCCAGAAATTGTCGAGCGTGCGGTTGGCCTGCCGCACCTCGGTCGTCGTCTTGTGGGCGTCATAGGTTTCCATTTTGCCCTCCTGACATTTCCTTGTTGCAAAGCAACGCCTTCGCAACGCTGCGGTTCCGGTGGGGCTTGACCTCGACGCCCCGACTCCCAAAGTGAACACTGGGACTTGGGCAGGATTTTCGGGACTGGCGCCGGCGCGATGAGCCTTGGGACATTTTTTCTCGCGCGCGCAGCCCAGCTGCCGAAGCGGCGCTTTCGTGCGCAGCGGACGCGTGATCTGCGCATCGAAATGCGCGATGGTATCGCGCTCGAGACCGAGCTTTTCGTACCGCGCGCCGGCGGCAGGTTCCCCACCCTTCTGATCCGCATTCCCTATGGGCTGCGCGGCTTCTCGACCGCCGCCGAAGCTTACGCCGAGCGCGGCTATAACGTCGTCATCCAGGCCTGCCGCGGCACCAGCAAGTCCGAGGGAGAGTTCGATCCACTGAGCCACGAGCGCGACGATGGCCTCGACACCCTGGCCTGGATCAAGGCGCAGCCTTGGTACGATGGCCGCTTCGGCACCAGCGGCGCGAGCTACCTCGGCTACGCACAATGGGCCATTTGCGATGCGCTGCCCCGACAATCGGCCATGGCGGTGAAAGTCTCGAGCGCCGAGTTCCGCAGTATCGTCTTTCCTGGCGGCGGTTTCGCCCTCGGCCTTTGGCTCGGCTGGATTCAGGTGATCGAGGGCCTCCGCAACGATCCCCTGCGCTTCGCCCGCGGCATTGGCAGCGGCGCCATCGAGAAGCGAACGCTCGCCGCGTCGATGAAACTCCCGCTGATCGATGCCGACCGCCGCGTCACGGGCCATGACGTGCCGTTCTGGAAGCATTGGCTCGACAATTCCATCGGCAGCGATGGCTTCTGGGAGGCGCTCGACCACACCCATCGCCTCGGACCGCGCACGCCCCCGACCAGCTTTGTTTCGGGCTGGTACGACTTCATGCTCGACCAGCTGCTGCGCGACTATGAGACCCTCACCGACGCCGGGGTCCGCACGCAGCTCACGGTCGGGCCGTGGTGGCACGTCAGTCCCGAGCTGCAATATGCCGGCATGCGCGACACCCTGACCTGGATGCGCTCCGAACTCTATGGCGATCGCTCGAGCCTGCCGGACAAGCCGGTCCGTCTCTTCATCGGCGGCCAGGACGAATGGCGCGATTTCGACCATTACCCGCCCGGCACCCCCGACACTCAGATCTGGCATCTGCATCCGGACAAGGTGCTGTCACAGCGTCCGGTCAAGTCCGGCGAACCCGAGCGCTACACCTACGATCCGAACGACCCGACGCCCAATCTGGGCGGCGCTCTATTTGCCTTTGTCGCTGCCGGTCCGCTCGATCAGGCGCCGCTCGAGCGTCGGAACGATGTTCTTGTCTTCACCTCGGAGCCCTTGTTCAGCGACGTCACCGTCATCGGCAACGTTCGCGCCGTCATCTATGCCCGCGCCAGCCTGCCCGACGCCGATCTCTTTGTGAAACTCTGCGACGTCGATCCTTCCGGTCGCTCGACCAACATCTGCGACGGTTACATCCGCAAGACATCCGCCGATCCGGCCGTTGCCGACGACATCTGGAAGCTCAACTTCAAGCTCCATGCCACGGCCCACAAGTTCAAGCGCGACCACCGTCTTCGCCTGATCGTTGCCAGCGGCGCCCATCCGCGCTTTGCCCGCAACACCGGAACGGCCGAGCCCTTCGGCACGGCGACGACGCTGGCGCCGGTTGATGTCGAGATCTTCCATGATCCCGCCCGCCCCAGCGCCATCCAGCTGCCGGTCTATGAGCTCTGATTAACCGAACCGTGGCATGCTCCGGCCATGTCGCGCCGCGTTGCCCTGCTGACCGCCTACTCGGCCCTGGCCCTGATCCTCACGATCATCGGCGGCGTGCGGCACGACTACACGTACTACCTCGAGCAGTGGCAACTGGTGCTCGATCACCTCGACCCCTGGAGCACCAACAACGCCTATGGCCCGCTCCACAACGCCTTCGCGCTGCTCGTTCCGCTTCATCCGCTCGCGCCCAAGATCGTCACCTCGGCGGGCCTTCTCCTCGCCAACGGACTGCTCGTCCTCGCGCTCCGCGACCGCCCCTGGCCGGAGTGGCGCACGGTCTACCTTCTGGCTTTTGCAGCCAACGCGCTGCCCATCGTCTCCGTCTACTGGTTCGGCAACAATGATGGTGTCGTTGCCGCACTGGTGATCGGCGCGGTCCTCGCGCGTCGTGACCGGAAGCTGGTGCTGGCAGGCGCCCTGCTCGGCCTCGCCACGCTCGACAAATACTATCCCGCACTCCTCATCCCGTTCTTTGCACTCGACGATCGCCGGATCGACACCCGGCTGATCATCTCGGCGCTCGCCACCACGCTCGCCGGTATCGGAATCGGCATTGCCATCTGGGGCAATGCCTACATCGAAGCCGTCAGCTTCGGCGTCAGCCGCGACGCCACGATCCTCTCGATCTTCCGCACCATCTCGGTGCTCGGCCACGATTTCGGCCTCGGCGACACCACCGATCTGCTGGTGAAATTCAACTCGCCGCTGGTCGTTCTCGTCTGGCTGGCGGCCCTTGTCTTCGCCTGGCGCCGCCGCGACCATTGGCTGGTGGCCAGCGCCTGGGGCCTCTTCGCCGTGCTCCTCGCCTACAAAGTCGGCCACCAGCAGTTCTGGGTGACATGGCTGGCGTTGGTCGCCTGCCTGCCGCTCGCAAACACACCGGACGCCGATCGTCTCGCGCGGATCAGTCTCCCCTACGCGAGCTTCTTGTCGCTGTTCCAGCTCGGCTTCGTGCTGCTCCAGCCCGCCTACTACCGGGGCCCGTACGAATGGGTGAAGGACTACGTCGGTCTGCCCAGCTTCATCCTCGGAGCGTGGACGCTGTGGACCTTCCTCAGGCCTTCACCTCGCCCAGCGCCTTGACCTTCTCGCGCGCCGCGTGCAGCAGCGGTTCGGTATAGCCTGAGGGTTGGTCGG
>Ga0207657_10006842_pt1 | contig 11763 bp, 11 predicted proteins | sample KBSC33metaG_FD_184316 | JGI IMG/M metagenome (GOLD analysis project Ga0207657, IMG submission 184316) | Corn rhizosphere microbial communities from Kellogg Biological Station, Michigan, USA - KBS C3-3 metaG (SPAdes) (version 2) | ecosystem: Host-associated > Plants > Roots > Rhizosphere > Soil ...
TCATGATGCCGGGCTACGTGAAGGGCCGCGCCGAGCTCGCCAAGTGGCTGGCCAGCGCCGACATCTACGCATCGGGCATGGCGGATGAGACCTTCGGCGTGTCGATCATCGAGGCGCAGGCTTCGGGCCTTCCCGTCGTGGGTGTGGCCGCGGGCGCAATGGTCGATCGGGTCACGAACGCAACCGGTCGGCTGGGTCCAGTCGGCGATGCAGCAACCATGGCCGCCAACATCCTCGACGTGCTCGTCGGCGATCTCGAGGCCATGCGCGAGGCGGCGAGGGCGCACGCCCTGCAGTTCGGCTGGGACAGCAGCATGGAAGCTCTGTTCAGCCGTGTGTATCCGGCGGCGTTCGAGCGGCGGAGGCAACAGGATCGGGCGATCGCCGGTACCGCCGTGGCGGCGGCGTGACGGTTCAACGGCGGTTCACGGACCGGGAGCGACGGTAAGGCATGGGACGGGGGACCCGCACGCTGCTGACAATATTCGCCCTGCTCGGTGCAGCGCTCGCATTGAGCGCGGCCGCGCCGGTGAAGAAGGCGCCGCAGCCGGTGAAGGCTGAAGGGCCGCAGAACTGTGCGGCGCACAGCTTTGAAACGACCATCCAGATGCTCGGCCCCGACGGCAAGCCGCGGCCGTCGAAGGTGAAGATGTGCGGGACGGACGGGCAGAGCGATGCCGACTGGATCCACACGCTGCAGGATGCGGTGAAGAAGACCTCGCTGAGCGCTCAGATGCCGCTGGCGGCGAAGGAGCAGATCATCGCCGCGGTGAATGCGGAAATCGAACGACTGTCGCGGCCGTCGCTGTCCTTGCCTGGCGGTATGGATATTTCCAAACTGCCGAAGGCCAATGCGCCGCGGTCCGCCGACGCGGCGCCGCTATCGCGCGATTTCGGCGCGCTGCCGCCGCTGCCGACCGCCAGCAACGTCGCCCCGCCGAACCTGCTCGGTCCTGGCGGCGCACTGGGCGTGCCGCCGCCCCGGCTGACGTTGCGGTGTGCGCTGGCGGGCGATGAGGACCGGCCGGCCGATTGCGACACGATCGACAAGGATACGGTGCTCGTTTTGCGGGCGGACGAGGCATTTCCGCGAGGCGTCGAGATGCGCTTCGCCCGCCATGGCGATCAGCGCGCCGAGCTCGAGTTGCCGGCATTGCGGCCAGGCCAGACCGCCAGCCTCCGGCTGCCCAAGGCGGTCTGCAACGGCGTGGTGCGCAGCAGGGTTGAAATCCAGGCGCTCGGTGCAGGCGCTCCTGCCGGCACGATGGCCGGGCGCATCGGCGAATACGACCTGCGCTGCTAGCCCGCGCGAGCGTGGCGTGGCAGAGGCAGTCGCGTGGAAGCGCCCTACGCCAAACTGGAACAACTGGAGCCCGGCATCGCGCGGGTGCTGGCGCACAATCCTTCCGCCTTCACTTATTACGGCACGCAGAGCTATCTGATCGGCACGCACGAGGTCGCCGTGGTCGACCCAGGTCCCGATTTGCCCGAGCATGTGGATGCGCTGGTTGAGGCGATCGGCGGGCGGAAGGTGGCGGCAATCATGTGCACGCACACGCACCGCGATCACAGCCCCGCCTCGCGGCCGCTGGCTGAGCGGACCGGCGCGCCGATCATCGGCTGCGCGCCGCTGGCGCTGGAAACGGTCGGACCGCGCGCGGATGCCGCCTTCGATGGCGACTATGTGCCAGACGAGGTGCTGGGGGACGGACAAACCCTGGAGCTGGATGGTGAGCAAGTGACGGTAGTGGCGACGCCCGGCCATACTTCGAACCATCTCTGCCTTGCGTGGCGAGGCGCACTGCTCAGCGGCGATCACGTCATGGGATGGTCGACGACGGTGGTCGTGCCGCCCGACGGCGACATGGCCGATTACATGGCGAGCCTCGACAAGCTGCGCCGACGTGAAGACCGCGTCTATTACCCGGCGCACGGGCCGCCCGTGACCAAACCACAGCAATATGTTCGGCACCTCTTCGGTCACCGGATGCAGCGCGAGAATCAGATTCTGGGCCTGATCGACGGTCAGTTACGAACCATCCCCGACATCGTGAGCAACGCGTATCCCGGCCTCGACCCGCGGCTGACCATCGCGGCAGGGGGCTCGGTGCTCGCGCATCTCAGGGACCTTGAACGGCGTGGGCTCGTTGAACAGCGGCAAGAGGCATGGACGACCCGCTGAACACAACCGCCGCGCGGCAGGCCGACGGCCAGCGCCGCGCGCTGATCCTCGGCGGCGTGCTGATCGCGGTGCTCGTGGCTTTGGCCGCCGTCCTTTTGCTCGGCGCGCGGCTGGTCGATCGGGTGACGGGAGGGCCGACGCCGCAGACGATTGCGTCGGCGAGCCTTGAGTCGATGCGGGCGCAGAACCGGCTCAATGTGTTCGCCGCGCGCTACGTGTCGGTCACGACCTCGACGGTGAGCCGCTTCGGCCTCTCCTCGAAGCGAACGCTGATCCTCCCGGGAGATGTCCGCTACGAACTGGACCTGTCGAAGCTGCAGCCCGGGGACGTGCGCTGGGACAAGGAGACCAGCACGCTGAGCGTCCGCCTGCCCGAAATCGAGATTGCCGGTCCCGACGTCGATCTCGCCGCCGCGCAGGAATATGGCGAGGGCGGCGTGCTGTCCGCACTGACGAACGCCGAGGACACGCTGGACAAGGCCAATCGCGCCAAGGCGGTCGACGATCTGCGCAAGCAGGCGAGCGCGGGCGTGCCTATGCGGCTGGCGCGCGAAGCGGCACGCGAGGCGATTCAGCGAAGCTTTGCCATGCCGCTGCAAGCTGCCGGTTTCGCGGACGTGAAGGTGAAGGCGAGCTTCGCCACGGACGGACAGCCGCTCAACGGCGAACATATCGAGCAGAGCCGCAGCTATAACGAAGTGCTGCAAGAAGCGGCTGGCAAGCGCTGAAGCATTGCCGCGAGGGCCCGCACTTCATATCTCGGGCCTGACGGTTCGGAGGACGATTTGAACGACCAGCCTGCATCATTGAAGGGCCTCGACCTGCTCGGCGAGATCCGGCGGCTCAAGAAAGAGCGCAACGCGGTCATCCTCGCCCATTATTATCAGAAGCCCGAAATCCAGGACCTGGCGGACTTCGTTGGCGACAGCCTCGATCTGTCACGAAGAGCCGCGGAGACGGACGCCGAGGTAATCGCTTTTTGCGGGGTGCGGTTCATGGCCGAGACGGCGAAAATATTGTCGCCCGAGAAGACGGTAATCCTGCCCGACATGGATGCCGGCTGCAGCCTGGAAGACAGCTGCCCGCCGGACCAGTTCGCGGCGTTTCGGGCGGCGCATCCCGATCATATCGCTCTGACCTACATCAACTGTTCGGCGGCGGTGAAAGCGCTGAGCGACATCATCGTCACCAGCAGTAGCGCACACATCATCCTCGACCAGATCCCGAAGGACCAGAAGATCATCTTCGGCCCCGACCGGCACCTCGGCGGCTATTTGTCACGCACGCTGGGGCGCGAAATGCTGCTGTGGCCCGGCATCTGCATCGTCCACCAGGCGTTCAGCGAAACCGAGCTGCTCAAGCTGAAAGCGGAGAATCCCGGTGCACCCGTGGCCGCGCATCCCGAATGCCCGCCGCACATCATCGACCATGCCGATCATGTTGGCTCGACGCGCTCGATCCTCGAGTTCGCATCGAGCAGCCCGGCGCAGACGATCCTGGTCGCGACCGAGCCGCACATCATCCACCAGATGGAGAAAGCCGCGCCGGACAAGATCTTCATCGGCGTGCCCGGCGGCGACGGCAACTGCAATTGCAACATGTGCCCGTACATGGCGCTCAACACGCTCGAGAAGCTCTACGTGGCGCTGCGCGATCTGGAACCAAGGATCGAGCTTTCGGCGGAGGTCATGGACCGTGCCCGCGTGCCCTTGGAACGGATGCTCGAAATGGCCGGCCGCACGGTCGGGCAGGGCGATGTCGGCAAGCCGATCCTGCCGATCGTCGATCATCCTGAAGAGATCGATCCGGCCATCAGCGGCGACTGAGCCTTTTCGTTAAGCCGCTGATCCTTCCTGCGATTTACGACGAACGGATTCCATTCATCGTTCGTGCGTGAGCCGGGCGCTGGCGCCCGCCTTCTGCTCGCCTAGCTTGGGCGAGGGGAATATGCGGGAGGGGATTTTGCGATATCGCTATGTCTTGGCGGCACTCGTCGCTGTCGTGCCCGCGGCCTCGGGCGCACAGTCTTTCGCGGCACAGTTTCCGGCGCGCATCGTCGCCGCGCACAATGCGGAGCGCGCGCGTACAGGCGTCGCTCCCCTGTCCTGGGACAACGCTCTCGGCGCGGCCGCGGCAGCTTATGCGCGGCAGATGGCCTTGACGTCCCGCTTCGCCCATTCCGACCGTCGCGCGCGCCCTGGCGTGGGCGAAAACCTCTGGATGGGGTCGCGCGGCGTTTACAGCGTCGAGACCATGATCGGGGGCTGGTCTTCCGAGAAACGCTGGTTCCGTGCGGGTGTGTTTCCGAACGTCAGTTTGACGGGCAACTGGGCCGATGTCGGTCATTATACGCAGATGATCTGGCCAGCGACCACGCGCGTAGGCTGCGCCCTCGCGTCCACCGCGCGCACGGATTATTTGGTCTGCCGCTACGCGAACAAGGGGAATGTCGATGGCCGCCCGATCGGCTACGCCACCCAGACAATCTCATATCGGCCACGCAACGGAACTCTACTGCAGGCTTCCCGTTAAACACGGGAGTTACTGCTGTCGGCGCGTCCTTCGCACCGCACGGCTTGTCGTTACCGAAGCTGCCCGAGCGGTTCGGTTCAGAAATCACTCGTTAGTGAAACGAAACAGAACAGAAGAGAGAATGACGATGACGAAACTGACCAAGATCCTCGTTGCCGCGTCGGTACTCGGCACCAGCACCGTGCCCGCGCTGACGCCCGCACAGGCGCATACGACCTATTATGCGCATCACCACACCTACAAGGGCCAGACCCGTTATGCCCGGAAGTACTGCCGTCACTCGTCGGCCACGACCGGCAAGGTGGCCGGCGGCGTTGCCGGCGCAGTGATCGGGAGCAAGGTGCTTGGCGGTGGTCTCCTCGGTGCTGCGGCGGGTGCCGTTGGCGGTGTCGTTGCCGGTGGCGCGGTCGACCGCTCCCTGACGAAGAATCGGCGCTGCTACTACCGCTAGGCTGGAGCGGGCACCGTGCCCGCATATGCTCAGCGCAATGACCTGGCACGGCCGCGGGAGCGCATTCAGGCGCTCGCCGCGGTCGTCGCCGTTCAGGCCGTCATCGGTTTTGCGCTGCTGACGGGACTGAAGGTCGACTTCCAGCATCCCGTCGATAGTGTTCAGAAGCTGGTCGAGGTCACGCTCGTCAAGCCTCCACGTCCTCCCGAGCCGAAACCGGTCGAACAACCGAAGCGCGCGCCGCGACCGGAAGCCGCCGCGCCGAAGGCCGAGCCTGCCAAACCCGGCGGCGCTCCTGGTCCCAAGCCAGCGCACGCGTCGCCTTCGGTCACGCCAATTGTCGCCGTTAATCCGACGGCGGCGCCGTCAGGCGGGGGAACGGGGAGTGGCCCAGCGGCTGGGTCCGGTTCCGGCGGGGGCACGGGCGGCAACGGTTACGGTGGCGGAGGCGGGGGAACCGACCTCGAGCAGATCGCGGGCGAGATTACTTCCCGCGATTATCCCAAGCGCCTGCGCGAAGCCGGGATCGGCGGGACCGTCGGCATCTCATTCCGGGTGGAGGCGAATGGTCTCGTCAGCCGTTGCAACGTCACGCAATCGAGCGGCGTGCCGGAACTCGACGCGCTTACCTGCCGCCTGATCATGCAACGCTTTCGCTACCGACCCTCTACCGACCGCTTCGGGCGACCGATCCCGGATACTATCGATGGCGAGCATGAATGGATTCCGCACCGCTAGGGGCGGCGCGACACCGGTGCATCGATGGTCGCGGTTCCGGCATGATGCTTGTCGAGGTGGCGCTTGATGATCCGCAGGTTGCGCGTGTTCGAGCGGAAGAAGAAATCGGGAATCGCGCCGATCCAGGGAATCAGGCCGAGGACGAAATCGACCCCCACATTCCCGGCCATGCGCGTCATTTGGCTCTTCGACATGCCGAGGTTCTTCGCTTCCCAGACGATGTAGGCGCCAAGTGCCGTGGCCGCGACGCCGCCAATGCCCGGGATGAGGTCGAGGATGACGTCGAGGCCGACCGGCTTGTTGATGCCGGGAACGACGAACAGCCGTTCGAGCAGCTTTTCCATCGCCTCGACCCGCTGGCGAACCGATTGCGGGTCGGTGCCCAGTTGAGGAAGCGGAAAGCGCTGGCTTTTGTCGATCATCAATTCCTGCCTGGCGGCTGTTGCAGGTCGGTGAGCGTATGGCTGGCGTAACGGTTCCCGGCGAACCCCTGAATGCGCGCCGAGACCAACGACCAGCGCACCGGCGCGGTGATCGGGATGAATAGCTGCGCATCGTCGATGCGGGCAGCGGCCTGGGCGAGCAAAGCGTAGCGCTGGGCGGGCACCGGGGTCTGACGCGCGGCATCCATCAGTTCGTCCGCCTGCGGATCGCAAACGGGCACGGCACCGCAGTGGAAGCGCCGAACGAACCAGGCCGCTGAAGCCGACGGGGCAACCTGATCAACGAGCACGAAGTCGGCGTTGGATCTTTGGTCGGTCCACTCCACCCTGATTCCCAGGGCGCTCCAATCCCGTGCAAGTTCCCGCAGCAGCAGCGCGCCGCCGGGGCTTTCGGGCAGCAGCACACGGATCGTGGGCTTTGTGTTTCCGAGGAGGCGATCGGCATCGGCGCGCAAGGCAGCAACGCGATCGGTGATCGGGAGTCCGGACCAGGCTGGAGCCACGGGAGCCGGCACGTCTCCCAGTCCAGGTTCCAGCAGTGTCACTCGCGGCGCGAGACCGGGGACGTCGATGCTTCCGATGAAGCTGCTGCGGTCGAACGCTTGCGAGAGCAGGCGGCGGACCTCGGGCTTGTCGAACGGAGCGCCGGCGCGGGCGGGCATCAGCCCGAACAGCCCCGACGCGGGGTCAAAGCGCAGCGCATTGCGCGGCAGCTTGATGGCGCGCGCGACGGCAAGGTCGGTGAAGGTCCCGCCAAGCACGAGATCCGCCTTGCCGTTGGCGAATGCCGTCACCGCCTTCGTCACGGACGTCGCGGATAAAGTCACCTCCTCGCGCGTCGCGGGCTCATCGCCGTCGGCGCCGGGCAGCGACCGCCGCAACAGCAAGCCATCCGCTCCGCTCGACGCAATTTTGAAGGGACCGGTTCCTTCGCCGCCGCGCAGCACCGCAAATTCGGGCTGGGCCAGCAGCGAAAGCAAGGTGGGACGGGGTGCGACCAGCTGGATCTCGATCACCCGATCGGTCATCGCCACGATGTCGGCGACGGCGCCCAGGGTATCCTTGAGGGAGTTTCGGCTGCCCGGCGCAAGCTGGCGCTTGAGCAGCCGCACCGCCTCTTTCGCGGTAATCTTGCGGCCATCCGCCCATTGCGCACTGGCGAGGCGAAAGATGTAGCTTAGACCGTCGTCGCTGACGTTCCAGCGCTCGGCCAGACCGGGCACGATATTGCCGGTGGCATCGACGCTGACGAGGCCCTGCGCAACGTTCGCCAGGAGGACCGCGTCCTGAGGCGCCAGCGGGCCCTGCGCCGGGTCGCGTACTTTCGGCTGGGCGTCGCCGATGACGATTGCCTTGACGGTGCCCTCCGGTTGCGGACGGCAGGCCGCCGGCGCAAGCGCAACGACCGGCAAGATCAGCAAGGCGAGGGTGCGCCGCATGCGCGCGGCTTTAATCGCAATGAGCGGTTCAGCAAGCATCTGGATATATCACGCGCGCTGTATTACTGATGTAAAGCAGTTAGTGCGAGTCCGGCGAGGGAAATGAAATTAGCCGATAATCAGGAGTTCTGGACTCGCAACGGCGTGCCGGTCGAGGAGTTGCCGGATCCGTTCGAGACCCGGCTTCCACTGGACAGGCCGCCGGAGCCCGAAGTCCGCAAGCGGCGCCGGCGCTGGCCGCTGGTTCTTTATTCTGTCGCCGCACTGATGGTGGTGACCCTGCTGTGGCTGGTCATCACCGCGCCCTTGTCGCGAGCGCTCGAGCCGCTGGCCGATCCGGCGCTGTTGATGCTCAGCGACGACGGACATCCGATCGCGCTGCGCGGCGCGATCAAGGAAGCGCCGGTGGACGTAACCAGGCTCAACCCGCTGACGCCGGCGGCGTTCGTGTCCATCGAAGACCGCCGCTTCTACCGCCACTGGGGCATCGACCCGCGCGGGATCGGCCGGGCGCTCGTCGCCAACCTGCGCGGTGGCGGCGTGCGGCAGGGCGGCAGCACGATCACGCAGCAACTCGCAAAGACCAGTTTCCTGTCTGGCGACCGGACGATCAAGCGCAAGGCGCAGGAAGTGATCATCGCCTTCTGGCTCGAAGCCTGGCTGACCAAGCAGGAAATCCTCTCGCGCTACCTGTCGAGCGTCTATTTCGGCGATGGTGTCTACGGGCTTCGCGCGGCGGCGCACCATTATTTCAACCGCGATCCCGAGCGGCTGACGCTCGCCCAGTCGGCGATGCTCGCGGGCATGGTGCAGGCGCCGTCGCGGCTTGCTCCGACCCAGCATCTCGCCGCCGCGCAGAAGCGCAGCCGGCTGGTGCTCGGCGCGATGGCCGACACCGGCGCGGTCAGCGAGGCGCGCGTTGCGGCCACGACCATGGCACGCCCCGTCGCGCAGGAGGCGAAGCTTCCGGCCGGAACTTTCTTCGCCGACTGGGTCGCGCCGTCGGCAGCGCAGGCGTTCGACGCGGATTTCGGCGAGGTGAAGGTTCGCACCACGCTCGACCGCGATCTGCAGAGACTGGCGGTTCGCGCCGTCACCCGCGCCCCGCTCGGCGATGCGCAAGCGGCGCTGGTGGCGATGCGGCCCGACGGCCGAGTGGTGGCGATGGTCGGCGGCAAGAATTACGCGACCTCCCCATTCAACCGTGTCACCCAGGCGCGCCGCCAGCCGGGATCGGCTTTCAAGCTGTTCGTCTACCTGGCCGCCATGCGTGCCGGCTACACGCCTGACAGCCTAATCGACGACGCGCCGATCACCATCGGCGGCTGGACCCCGGTCAACAGCGACCGCGTCTACCGCGGTAAGATCACGTTGCGGGAAGCCTTTGCGCGCTCGAGCAACGCGGCCACGGTGCGCCTGTCGGAAGAGGTCGGGCGCAACAATGTGATCCGCGCCGCCCGCGACCTCGGCATCACCACCCCCTTGCCCGACCGGCCGAGCCTGCCGCTCGGCACGGCGGGAGTCAGCCTGCTGGAGCTGACGTCTGCCTATGCTGCGGTTGCCAGCGGCCAGTATCCGGTGGTCCCCCGCGGCCTGCCTCAGGAGCAACCGGTCGAGGGTCTCAAGGCCTACTTCCGATCGGACGGCTCGCTCAGCCGCAACCGCGATTGGTCGCCGATGCTCGACCTGCTCTATGCCGCGGCGAACAATGGCACCGGACGCCGCGCCGCGCTGGCCGTTCCAACCTTCGGCAAGACCGGGACCACGCAGGAAAACCGCGATGCGGTCTTCGTCGGCTTCGCCGGCAATCTGGTGGTCGGGGTCTGGGTCGGCCGCGACGACAACAAGTCGCTCGGCAAGATCAGCGGTGGCACCGTACCGGCCGACATCTGGCGGAACTTCATGTCGTCGGCACTGGCGATCGACGGGACTCGCGGGCCTGCGCTGCCGGTGACCTTCGAGCGGCCGGCACCGCTGCGGCAGCCCTCGAAGAGTCCGCTGCCGCCCGAATGGAGCGAAGGGACCAAACAGCTGCGGGACCTGGCCGAACAACTGGACGAGATCTTCGGAAATCTGTGAGCCCTTGCGTCGGGCGGTCTGCATCTCCCAAATGACGAGCATGTGGCACCGGAACGCCAGTTCATCGTTTCATCTTGCGATGAGGTGGATGCTTGGGGCTGTTCTACTGATGACTGCGATGCCGGCGGGGGCCGCGCCCGGCCGCGCAATCCTCTACGATCCGGTGGCGCTGAACATCGGGGTCGGGTGTCAGTGGCAAGTGCGATGCATCGCGCAACAGCGCGCGGCCATGGTCAGCGCGCTGTCCTATGTCGCGCGTAAAAAGCCGTCGCAATCATTCGTCCACCTGTGCAACCGCAACGCATCGCGCGGCGGCGGCCGGGTCGACTGGGTCGGCTATGAGAACTGCATCCGCAATCCCAGGCTGAAGCGCCGCAGCCGCTGATCCCTGCTGACAAGCCGCGCGAACCAGCGCACAAAGCCAAAGCCGGTTACTGACGCAGGTTTGGGGAGGGCAGTGTTGGGGCATCCGTTGGCGATGGCGCTGTGGGCGGCCGCGGCAGGTCCGGTGATCCCACCTCAGGCCAATGCCGACACGATCGTCATCACGGGGGAACGGACCAAACGCAGCCTCAAGGAAACGTCATCGAGCGTTTCCGTCGCGACCAGCCGCGACATTCAGGCGGCATCGGCGGACCGCGTGTCCGACCTTTTGCAACTGGTGCCCAACGTCCAACTTGGCGGCGGCAGCGAAGGCCCTTCCATCCGCGGGCAGGACACGACTGGCGCGCTACAGGCGCTCCCGGCCTTTCTCGGCGGCAACCGGCCGCGCACGACGGTGATCGTCGACGGCCGGCGTACGACCTACAACGAGTTCGTTTTCAGCACGGTCCCGACCTGGGATCTCGACCGGATCGAGGTCTTCCGCAGCCCGCAGGCGACCACCCAGGGACAAAATTCGATTGCGGGAGCGATCTTCGTTTACACAGAGGATCCCAGCTTTGAGCCGGAAGCCGCGCTGCGGGCCAGCATAGGCAATTTCGGGATGCGGCAAGTGTCCGCCATGGTGACCGCCCCCCTGTCGAGTGAAGTCGCGGTGCGGGCCGCTGGGGATTTCCGCTACGCACGGACGACGAGCCATATCACCGACCGGATCGAAGGCGGCGATCCCAACCATGACGTCTATGGCGTCGCCCGGGTGAAGCTGCTGGTGCAGCCCCGCGCGCTGCCCGACACGCGGCTGCTTGTAACCTACGCGCACAACCAGTCGCAGAAGCCGCAACTGCTTGGCCTGACGCCGCCCTTTCGCGAGCGTCGCGATACGTCGGGGCAATACGGGACGTTCCGGATCAACGTCGACGCCATTACGGCCAATCTCAGCCAGCAACTCGCGCAGGACCTGTCGGCGAACATCACAGTCACGGGCGGGGATAGCGTCTCGCGGCGGCTCGCGCCCGCGCACTTTGGCGAGGCGCTCAACAAAGGCCGCGACTGGTCGGCGGAGGGCGTGGTGAATTGGGCGCCGTCCGATTCCCGTCGCGCGGTAGCGGGGATCAGCCGCACGCACGTTCGCCTCAAGCAGGCGATCGACCTGTCGCTGCTCGATGGAGCGATTGGCAAGTTCAGCGACCGGCAGGATTCGATCGGCTTGTTCGGGGAAGCGAGCATGGCCCTCGTGCCGCGCCTGACGCTGACTACCGGGCTCCGCTACCAAGAGGACCGCCAGGAGCGGGACGGGGCGCTCGCCACTAACTTCGGAACCATTCCGCTGACGTACGACCGGACGTTCCGGGCCTGGCTGCCAAAGGTCTCGCTTGCCTATGACTTCACGCCGGACGTGCGCGCCGGACTCATGGTCCAGCGCGCCTATAATCCCGGCGGCACGACCCTGCGGTTCGACATCGCGCGCCCTGACGAATTCGAAGCGGAGCGGCTGTGGGATTATGAATTGTTCGTCCA
>Ga0207657_10006843_pt1 | contig 11761 bp, 13 predicted proteins | sample KBSC33metaG_FD_184316 | JGI IMG/M metagenome (GOLD analysis project Ga0207657, IMG submission 184316) | Corn rhizosphere microbial communities from Kellogg Biological Station, Michigan, USA - KBS C3-3 metaG (SPAdes) (version 2) | ecosystem: Host-associated > Plants > Roots > Rhizosphere > Soil ...
CTCCGGCCGGCGGGCAAGAAGGTGCAGCGGCTCTCGCTGCTCTCGGGCGGCGAGAAGGCGCTCGGTGCGATCTCGTTCCTCTTCGCGCTCTTCCTCGCGCGGCCGTGCCCGTTCTATCTGCTGGACGAGGTCGAGGCGGCGCTCGACGACACGAACATCGGCCGGTTCGTCGAGCTGCTTCGCCGCTACTCCGACCGCGCGCAGTTCGTCGTCATCACGCACCAGAAGCGCACGATGGAGGCCGCCGACGTGCTGTACGGCGTCACGATGGGCGGCGACGGCGTCTCGCAGATCGTCTCGCGGCGGCTGCCCCGGGACGAGGCCGAAGCCGTCAGCGCGGCGTAGCTACCCTCCGCCGCGATGGCGCGGAGCTGGGCTCAACTCCTCGGCGAGGCCGACGCTGCTCCCGAGCCCGAGGCCGACCGCGCAGGCATGTTCTCGCGCCTGCGCGACTCGCTGTCGAAGTCGCGGCGGGCGCTGACGGGCGAGCTCGCCTCGGCCGCGTTCGACCCGGGCAACGCGGCCGACTGGGAGCGGCTCGAGGAGGCTCTGATCATGGGCGACGTCGGCGTGCGCGCGACCGCAGAGCTCGTGCAGCGGCTCGAGGCGCGCGGCGAGCTCGGCGACCTGAACGCCGCGCTCGCCGACGAGGTGGCCGCACTCTTCGGCGAGCCCGGGACGCTCGCGGTACGGGAACGGCCGAGCGTGATCCTCGTCGTCGGCGTCAACGGCACCGGCAAGACGACCACGATCGGCAAGCTCGCGTCGAAGCTGCACGCGCACGGCCTCTCGGTCGTCGTCGCCGCAGCCGACACGTTTCGCGCCGCGGCCGAGGAGCAGCTCGAGATCTGGGCGGAGCGCGCCGGCGCGGACTTCGTCGGCAGCGAGCGCGGGGGCGACCCCGCGGCGGTCGCCTACGACGCGATCGAGGCGGCGCAGGCACGCGGGCGCGATGTCGTGATCGTCGACACCGCGGGCCGGCTGCACACGCAGACGAACCTGATGGAAGAGCTCGCGAAGGTGCGCAGGGTGATCGAGGGCAAGCTGCCGGGCGCACCGCACGAGACGCTGCTCGTCGTCGACGCGACGACGGGGCAGAACGGCGTGCAGCAGGCGAAGCTCTTCGGCGAGACGGCCGGCGTCACCGGCGTGGCGCTGACGAAGCTCGACGGCTCGGCGAAGGGCGGCGTCGCAATCCCGATCGCGTTCGAGCTCGGGCTGCCCGTGAAGCTCATGGGCGTGGGCGAGCAGCTCGACGACCTGCGGCCCTTCGACGCGCACGACTTCGCGCGCGCACTCGTCTCCTAGGTAGCGCTAGGCGCGACCGCAGAACCTGCGACTGAACGGGACGGCTGCGAGGCCGCGCTCCGGCGGGGCCTGCCGGACGGTGCCGTCGACACCCCGCGCGTAGGCGGGCACGTGGATCCCGTTCGGGCTGAGCAAGCCGAAGCATGCGAGCGCCGCCGGCAGCTGGGTGCCCGGATGCATCTCGTGGGCGTGCTCCCAGAAGCCGACGATCTCCTGCATGGGAGCGGTGGGCGCGACCGCGCGCACCCGCGCGGAGAAGGCGCCCGTCTCCTGCTCCTGGTCGGTGATCACCGAGTCGCGGTGACTCCACCAGATCTGGAGAGGAACGCCGCTTCGCGCGATCGCCGGCAACTTCGCAGCGGGGCTCCGGTCCGCGTACGCCCCCGGAGCCTCGACGGGCGTGCCGCCGAACTCGACCCGCGCTCTTGCGGGTAGCCGCTCCTCTCCGGGTGTCACGGGCCATTTGCGGTACCGCGCCGCCATGCTCGTGACCGGGTCGAACGCGGCGACGCCCGCAAGCTGCAGGTGGCGCCGCGCGAGCAGGAGCAGCACCTCCTGCCCGCCCATGCTGTCACCGATCGCGTAGACACGTGCCGGGTCGAACGTGAGCCAGGGGAGTGCCGTTCGTGCGAGAGCCGGCATGCGTTCGAGATCGTCGATCTGGCCGCGGTAGCCCCACGAGTAGAACGGCAGCCGCCGGCCCTGGCCGTCCGGCGAGATGAGGACGAACGGGCCGCGAGCGGGCAGGTTTCCCCAGAAGCGCAGGTTGTAGCGACCGCTCACCCCGCGTCCGTGGGGCGAGATCACGAGCGGAATCGGCGGGTGCCGCCGGCTGCCGTACCAGGATGGCAGCACCACGTACGCCGTTCGCAGCGCTCCCGAGTGCGATCGATAGCTGAAGGTCAGCGTCCTCGCGGAGGCTTGCGTCGCGGCCTGCGCACCCACGCCGAGCGTCGCGACGAGGCATGCCGCCGCGAGGAGCACCGAACACGGGGACGGAGAACGCATCCCGCATCTGTTACCCGGGTTCCCGCGGGTCTAGCCGGGCGGAATCAGCGTCGCGCGGTACTCGACGATGTGGCCCGGATTCACGACCTGCACGTTCACCGAGTACTCGACCTTCACGTCGGAGTATTCGCCCGGCGGCCAGCCGATTCGGTCGAGCGCATGGTCGAGCGCGTGGCGGAACCCTTCCTCGTGCGGGATCCGGACGGATCCTTCACGAACCCTGAACCTACCGGTGACCCGGCGGATCGCCTTGTCTGCCATGCGGCCTCCTTCGATCGGTCCTGTGACGTTAGCGCGGAGCCTTTGCGGTGACGAGTGCGCGAAGCCGCGCGGCGGCGGCGACGTTGCCCTTGCGCTCGTAGAGCTCGACTGCCTCGGCCGGCTCCTCGTCGAGGATCGCGGCCCGGAGCGCGGCCGCTTCGGCCCGGTAGGTCAAGGACTCGGTGTCGCCGACGGCCGCACAGGCCTCCTCGGCGAGCTGCAGCGCCTCGTCGCGGCGGCCGTGCGCGAGCGCGACGTGGGCCTCGGCGAGCCGAAGCTCGACGAGTCCGTCGAGGTCGGCCTGGTCGACGTGCTCGCGCGCGAAGCCGAGTCGCTCGTCGGCAGCGTCGAGCCCGTTCCGTCCGACGGCGAGCCGAGCCAGGCGCGCCGCGTTGAAGCCCGCGAGCGCCGTCGAGCCGACGTCGAGGAAGACGCCGAAGGCATGTCGGAGCTCGCGCTCCGCCGCCTCCAGGTCGCCGGCGAGGAGCTCGGCCGACGCGCTCAGCTCGGCGAGGCCCGCACGCTGCAGACGCGCGCCGAGGCCGTCATAGATCGCGGCCGCCTCCACGCGCAGCGCGCGCGACTCCGCGAACGACCCCTGCATCGCGCGGAGGACGGCGAGCGTGCTCGAGACCGCGGCCGTGACCGGCTGCGCGGGCTCGAGCTCGTCGAGGAGCTCGAGGCAGCGCCGGGATGCTGCATCCGCAGGCTCGGCGCCGAAGAGGAGCGCGGTGCAGAGCACGTCGGCGAGGCCGGCGTTCTCGCTGCCGTCCCCGGCCCGGCGGGCGTGCTCGAGGGCGCGGCCCGCCTGCTCCGCCGCGTCTGCGAAGCGCCAGTCGGTGAGCGAGACGAGCGCGAGCCGCCGCCACGCCTGCGACAGACCGCGATCGTCGCCGAGCGAGCCGAAAACGCGCACGGCTTCGGTCGCGACCGCCGCGAGGTCGTCGTCGTGGCCGCGCTGCACGCGGATGCGCGCGGCCCGGTCGAGACGCGCATGCCACTCCTGGCGGAGGTCTCCCGCCACCGCGGCCAGCTCGATCGCCTCGTCGGTCGCCGCCGTCGCGTTCGCGAGATCGCCGATGCGCCAGCGCGCGACACCGAGCTCGCGGACGATCGCCGGCCGGTCGCCGCCGAGTCCCGAGAGCGCGAGCGCGCGCTCGAGGAGATTCGCCGCGGCCGGCATGTCCTCCCGGCCGAATGCGCGGCGCCCGGCGGCTGCGAGCAGCCGCGCGGCGCGCTCTGCTGTCGCGGCGTCGTCGACGCCGAGGTCGGCCCGGCAGCCGTGCGCCTGCTCGAGGTGGTAGCCCGCAAGCTCGTCCCCGTCTCCGTGGGCGGCGAGCCAGTCCGCGAACCGCTCGTGCAGCTCGGCCCGCGTGGACTTCGGGATCTCGCCGTAGGCCGCCTCGCGGATCAAGGCGTGCCGGAATCGGAAGCCGTCGTCGCCGGCGATCGCCGAAGGCTGCGGGCGGACGAGCTCCTTGCGGACGAGCGCCAGGAGCGTCGCTCCCACGGCCCCCCGCTCCTCGACGGGCGAGAGATCGGCGACCGCACCGCGCGAGAACTCGCGCCCGGCGACCGCGGCGCGCTCGAGGAGCCCCCGCTCGAGCGGGTGCAGCTGGTCGAGCCGCGCGGCGAGCAGCGCCTGGATCGTCGGCGGCACCTCCGTGCGGCCCGTCTCGGCGAGCATCGCCACCATCTGCTCGACGAAGAGCGGATTCCCCTCTGCGGCCTCGGCGATCGCCGAGAGGGCGTCGGGCGGCACCGGCCATTCCGCGGAGAGCTCGTCGAGCAGCTCCTGCGCCTCGGCTTCGGTGAGCGGCTCGAGCGTGATCGACGTCCCGCCCCAGCGCGGGCGTGCGTCGAGGAGCTCCGGCCGCGCGAGGCAGAGGAGGAGGATCGGCGCGTCGCGGCTCCAGCCGGCGACGTATTCGAGCAGGTCGAGAAAGGTCGGCTGCGCCCAGTGCACGTCCTCGACGCAGACGAGGAGCGGGCGGTCGCGGGCCAGGGCCTCGAGCAGGCGGCGGATCGCCCAGAACGTCTCCTCGGTCGTCTGGGTCGTGCCGCTCTCGAACGCGGCCCGGACGCGCCGCGCGATCAGCTCAGCGTCGGGCTCCGCGGCCACCGCCCGGACGATGTCCTCGTCGCTTCCGACCGAGCGCACGAGGTCGGTCAGCGGCATGAACGTGAGACCGTCGCCGTAGGGCAGGCAGCGAGTCGTGAGGACGCGAGCCTCGTGCCGGACCGCGTCGAGCAGCTCGCGGGCGAGCCGGGACTTGCCGATGCCGGCGGCGCCGTACACGGTGAGGAGCCGGCACGTCCGCTCGCGGCCGGCCGCGGCGTGCTCCGCGCGCACGCATGCCAGCTCACTCGACCTGCCGACGAGACGCGCGTCGAGCCTGCGTGCGATCGGCGCCGCGCCTGCGATCGCCTGGACGACGCGCCACGCAGCCACCGGCAGCCGCTTGCCTTTCGCGCTCAGCGCGGGCGCGGGCTCGAGCTCCGTCGCGTTGTCGACGAGCCTGCGCGTGGTCTCGCCGATCAGGATCTCGTCGGCGGCGGCGGCTTGCTCCAAACGCTTTGCGGTGTTCACCGCGTCGCCCGTCACGAGCGTCGTGCTGCCGTCGCCCGTCACGACCTCGCCGCTGTTGATGCCGATGCGGATGCGCAGCGGCGGCCGGCCGAGCGGCTCGAGCGTCTCGTTCAGCCGCTCGAGCGCGGTGCGCATCTCGAGCGCCGCCCGGACGGCGCGTAGCGCGTCGTCCTCGTGCACCTGCGGCAAGCCGAAGACCGCCATGACGGCGTCGCCGATGAACTTCTCGACGGTGCCGCCGTGCCGCTCGATCGCGGTGCGCATGGCCTCGTACCAGCCGGAGAGGAGCGAGCGGAGCGACTCGGGGTCGAGGTGCTCGCCGAGCCCGGTCGAGTCCGCGAGGTCGCAGAAGAGCACGGTGACGGTCCGGCGGGTGGCTGCGGCGGCGGCGGCCATGCGCACAGTGTGGCCCCATGAGCGGAAAGTCGCAAAGGCTCCCGCCTCAGCGGGCCCGCTCCCAGACGAGCCAGCCCGTCGCGGTCTTCGCGAGGAAGTACGTCTGCTCGGAGAGGCTCGCGCTCACCTGCGCGAGCTTCGGCAGCACGACGTCCACCTCGACGCTGCGGTCGGCGACCGGTGCTCCGCAGTCGTGTGCAGCCTCGCCGTGCCGGGGCGCATCGGTCCCCAGGGTTGCGGTTGCGGTCGCGCCTGCGACCTCGGACGCGTCGCCCGAATAGTGAGCGGGGAGCCAGCGCAGGAGATACGACTTCGCGCGCGCGGCGTCCGCTGCTGCGAGCGGCAGGGCGGCCGGGCAGGCGGGCACCGCGAGCCGGCCGAGCTCCTCGCGCGCCGCCGCGAGCACTCCGGACGAAGGATGCGCGGCGCCGAAGAAGACGAGCACGTCGAGATCCCAGGCGGCGACCCGCACCTGCAGGCGACGGGTCGAGCCGACGGAGACGACGCCCTCGAACCCGTTCGTGAGTCGCGCATCGTCGAGCTGAAGCGGCAGCAGCTTCTGCGGCAGCCTCTCTCGAGGCGACGTCGCCGCGAACATGGCATAGAAGAGGACGCCGTTCGGGCCGAGCTTCTTCGCGGTCTCTGCGGGGGGGCCGAGCAGGTCGCGGTCGCGCGGGTCGAGCGGGACGTTCGCCGCGATCGCGGAGATCGCGGGCGTCGCCGTGCCGGCAGACACGGTGTCCCAGCCGGCGGCCGGCAGGAAGCCGGGTCCCGCATCGAGCGCCTGTCGCTCGCGGACGATCTTCGTCGTCGTGTGCCCGCCGCCGGCGGCGACCGCGTAGCCGACGCCGAACGCGCACGCGATCGCCGCCGCAAGCACGAGCGCGACCACGAGTGGGCGCCGGCGTCGTGCCGACGGGTGCCGGGGCGACGCCGGCAATGCCGACACGACCCGCGTGCGCGCAGCGACGGTGTCGGTGTCGTCGGGTGTAGGGAGCCGGCGGCCGGCGTCGCGCAGACGCCGTTCCATCTCGTCAGACATTTCGCGCCTCCAGTTGACGCCGTAGGTCGCCGAGTGCCCGCGCAAGCCGCGAGTTCACGGTTCCGAGCGGGACGTCGAGCACTTCTGCGATCTCGGGGGTGGTGTAGTCGAGCCAGTAGTGGAGCGCGATCACTGCACGCCGCTCCGGGGTCAGCCGGCCGAGCGCCTCGCGCAGCTCCTCGTCGGGCAGCGGCTCGTCGAATGCGAACCGCTCGTCCGCGAGCTCCTCGGCCGCGAGCCGCCTCCGCGCGCGCACGAGGTCGATCGCCCGGTTGACGGCGATCCGCACGAGCCAGGGCTCGAGCGGCCGCCGCACGTCGAAGCGGTGGAGGGCGGACGCGGCCTGGAGGAAGGCGTCCTGTGCGGCGTCGTTCGCGAGCTCGCGGTCACCGCTCGTCGAGTAGGCGGCCCGCCAGACGCGCGGCCAGTGCCGGTCGAAGAGCCGGCCGAGTGCGTCCCGTGAGCCACGGCGCGCGGCGAGGACGAGATCTGCGTCCGTCTCCATCCATCGAGAGTACGTTCGAGCCCCGGTTCGCCTATCCCGAGCGGAAATCGGCCGCCAGTACACTGGCGCCCGGTGTTCGACGCCCTTGCCGACAAGCTCCAGGCGGCGCTCGGCGACCTGCGCGGTCGCGGCACGCTAGACGAGGAGACGATCGCGCGCGCGATGCGCGAGGTGCGCCTCGCACTGCTCGAGGCGGACGTCAACTTCGACGTCGTCAAGCAGTTCGTCGCACAGGTGCGCGAGCGTGCGGTCGGCGCCGACGTGAAGAAGAGCCTGACGCCGGGGCAGCAGGTCGTGAAGATCGTGCACGAGGAGCTGACCGAGCTGATGGGCTCCGGCTCCTCGCAGATCGCCTTCTCGCAGCGGCCGCCGACGACGATCCTGCTCGCCGGCCTCCAGGGCTCGGGCAAGACGACGGCGGCGGGGAAGCTCGCGCTGCTCCTGAAGGCCGACGGCCGGAAGCCGGCGCTCGTCGCCGCGGACCTGCAGCGGCCGGCGGCGATCGACCAGCTGGTGCAGCTCGGCGCCCAGGTCGACGTGCCCGTCTATGCCGACGAGCGGCGCGATCCCGTGAAAGCGGTGCGCGAGGGCATCGAGCGCGCGAAGGCGGACGGCCGCGACGTCGTGATCCTCGACACGGCCGGGCGCCTCCAGATCGACGAGCCGCTGATGGAGGAGCTCGCGGCGGTGCGTCGCGAGGCGAAGCCGACGAACGTCCTCCTCGTGCTCGACGCGATGACCGGGCAGGAGGCGGTGAACGTCGCGAAGGCGTTCCAGGAGCGGATCGACTTCGACGGCGTCGTGATGACGAAGCTCGACGGCGACGCGCGCGGCGGCGCGGCGCTCTCGGTGAAGGCGATCACCGGCAAGCCGATCAAGCTCGCGTCGGTGGGCGAGAAGCTCGACGCGTTCGAGTGGTTCCACCCGGATCGCATGGCCGGCCGCATTCTCGGGATGGGCGACGTCCTCACCCTGATCGAGCGGGCAGAGGCGGCGGTCGCCGACGACGAGAAGGAGGAGCTCGAGCGGCGGATGATGGCCGGCGAGTTCTCCTTCGACGACTTCCTCAAGAGCTACAAGATGCTCCGCCGGATGGGTCCGCTCCAGGGCGTGCTGAAGATGATCCCGGGCCTCGGCAAGCAGCTCGAAGGTCTCGACCAGGTCGACGAGCGTCAGCTCGCGCAGGTCGAGGCGGTGATCCTCTCGATGACGCCCCACGAGCGCCGCGTGCCGCACGCGATCGACGGCTCGCGCCGCAAGCGGATCGCCGCCGGCTCCGGCACGACCGTCGAGCAGGTGAACCAGCTGCTCGAGGGCCGCAAGCAGATGGCGAAGATGATGAAGGCCATGGGCTCGGGCAAGCTGCCCGCCCTCCCCAACCAGAACGGGCCCGGCGTTTCAGGCACCATGCAGGGTGCGCCGAGCGGAAAGCCCCGCCCGAGCGCGACCCGGAAGTCCGGCTCAAAGCGAAAAAAGAAGAAAGCGAAGAGGTAACCGCATGGCAGTGAAGCTCCGGCTCACGCGCGTGGGCTCGAAGAAGAACCCGATCTACCGCATCGTCGCGGCCGACTCGCGCTCGCCGCGCGACGGCAAGTTCATCGAGATCATCGGGCGCTACAACCCGCAGCACGACCCGTCCCTCATCGAGGTCGACGAGGAGAAGGCGCGCAAGTGGCTCTCGAACGGCGCGCAGCCGAGCGACACCGTCGCGAAGCTCCTGAAGATCAAGGGCATCTCGAGGTAGTGCCGGAGCTGCTCGCGGAGCTCGCGCGGCGGCTCGTCGACGAGCCCGACGCGGTGCGGGTCGAGGAGGTCGAGGGCGACGACGGCTCGCTCGTCCTGCGCCTGCACGTCGCAGAGGACGACGTCGGCAAGGTGATCGGCAGGCAGGGCCGCATCGCGCGCGCCCTGCGCACCGTCGTGCGCGCCGGCGGCCCCGCCGCCGGGCGGCGGTTGCAGCTCGAGATCGTCGGCTGAGCGCAGGCGGAAGCAGGGCATCCTGAGAGTCGCGGCGCTGTACGACGTGCACGGGAACATCCGCGCCCTCGACGCGGTGCTCGCCGAGGTTCCCGGGGATGCGGCGATCCTCGTCGGCGGCGACGTCGCGGCGGGACCGTTCCCGCAGGAGACCGTCGACCGGTTGCGCGCGCTCGGCGGGCGCGTCAAGTGGATCCGCGGCAACGCCGACCGCGAGTTGACGCCGGACGAGCCGGGCCTCGCGCCGCCCGAGACGATGGCGTGGCTGCGCGAACGCGTCGACTCCAGCACGATCGCGTGGCTGCACGCGCTACCGCCGACGCTGGAGTGGGACGTCCCGGGCCTCGGGCGCGTGCTCTTCTGCCACGCGACGCCCGAGAACGACGTCGACATCTTCACGGAACGCACGCCGGAGTCGGACATCGCCGGGCAATTCGCCGTCGACGCGGACCTCGTCGTCTGCGGTCACACGCACACGCAGTTCGAGCGAGCGATCGGCGGCGTGCGCGTCGTCAACTCCGGCAGTGTCGGCATGCCGTACGAGGACGAGCCGGGCGCCTACTGGACGCTCGTCGGCCCCGACGTCGAGTTCCGTCACAGCAGGTACGAGCTCGATACGGGCGACTACCCGTTCGAGTGGCCGTCGTCGTCGCGCGAGGAAGCGGTGTCGTTCTTCGAGGAACGTGCCGTCCGAGCCTGAGCTCGTCGCGATCGGCCGCGTCGGCCGCTCGCACGGTCTCGACGGCTCGTTCTTCGTCGAAGGTCCCAGTGACCGCCCGGACGCGTTCGCGAGGGGCGCGGTCGTGTACGTCGACGGCGTCGCGGCGAAGATCGTCGCGTCGAAGCGCGGCTCGCAGAACCGGCCGGTGATCCGGCTCGAGCGGCGTGTCGAGCGCGGCGCCGAGCTCGCCGTGCCGCGCGCGAGCCTGCCGCCGCTCGGTGAGGACGAGTACTACGCCTTCCAGCTCGTCGGCCTCACGGTCGAGGAGGAGGGGGGGCGGGTCATCGGGCGCGTGCAGGAGGTGCTCGACTACCCTGCGAACGACGTCCTCGAGCTCGACTCGGGCGTGTCGCTGCCGCTCGTCGAAGCCTGCGTGCGGAAGGTGGACGTCGACGGTGGCCGAATCGTGATCGCGCCGGGCTTCGCAGACTCGCAATGAGAATCGACGTCTTCACACTCGTGCCGCACGCGTTCGCCTGGCTCACCGAGCAGCGGCCGATCGCCGCCGTGCTCGGAACCGAGCTCGACCTGCGCCTCTTCAACTACCGCGAGTCGACGCCGCTCCGCGCCGGTCAGGTCGACGACGAGCCGTACGGCGGCGGCGCGGGCATGGTGCTGCGCGTCGACGTCGTCGCGGCCGCGCTCGAGGCTGTGTACGGGGGCGCGGGACCGGCGCGTGCGATCGCGCTCTCGCCGCAGGGGAAGCCGCTCACGCAGGCGCTCGTCGAGGAGCTCGCGGCGGCGGCTGAGCTGACGCTTCTCTCCGCCCGCTTCGAGGGCTTCGACCAGCGGGTCGTCGAGCACCTTGCGTCCGAGGCCGTCTCGATCGGGCCGTACGTGCTCTCGAACGGCGACCTGCCGGCGATGGTGCTGCTCGACGCGATCGCGCGGCGGCTGCCGGGGGCGCTCGCCGAGGGCTCGGGTGAGCTCGAGAGCTTCTCGGAGGAGCTCGGCGGCGGGCTCGAGTATCCGCACTACACCCGGCCGGCGGAGTTCCGCGGCTGGAAGGTTCCCGAGATCCTCCTCTCGGGCGACCACGCGAAGATCGACGCCTGGCGGCGCGAGCAGGTGCGATGAAGGACCCGCTCGGCCGCCTCCTGCCCGGCCTGCCCCGGTCGGTGCGCGTCGTCCTCGACTGGGTGTTCACGATCGTGGGCGCGATCCTCATCGTGCTCGCCCTGAAGGCGTGGGTCGTCAACCCGTACCGCATCCCGTCGTCGTCGATGGAGCCGACGCTCCACTGCGCGAGGCCGGCGCTCGGCTGCGAGGCACGCTTCAGCGACCGCGTGCTCGCGAATCGCTTCATCTTCCGCTTCCGGAGCCCGAAGCGGGGCGAGATCATCGTCTTCAAGACGCCGCCGGAGGCCGCGATCCGCTGCGGCTCGGGCGGGACGTTCGTCAAGCGCCTGATCGGCCTCCCCGGCGACCGGGTGAGCGAGCGCGACGGATACGTGTACATCAACGGCGCCCGACTCGACGAGCCCTATCTGAAGGCCGACCGGCGCGACCACGAGGCCCCGCGCACCTGGCCGCGGGTCGCACCCGGGCACTACTTCTTCATGGGCGACAACCGCCGCCAGTCCTGCGACTCTCGCATGTGGGGGACGGTGCCCCGCGCGAACCTGATCGGCGAGGTGTTCTTCGTCTACTGGCCGCCGAATCGCATTGGTTTCCGCTGAGGCCCGCTCCGCTTTCCGCCTCGCGGGTGTGCGCGCCTTCGCGCGCACGCGCTGACGGCCGGCCTCGGTGGGCCACGCCCGCGCAGGTCGGTCGCGGCGACGGAGTGCAGCCCAGCCGCCGGCCGACGCGGTTTTCGCTAACCTGCCTCCTCGGCCCGTCCCAGCAAGGGGCCATCCTTCCATGAGCAACGTCATCGATTCGATCGAGCGCGCCCAGTTGCGCAAGGTGCCCCGGTTCAAGGCGGGGGACACGGTTCGCGTGCACTTCCAGGTG
>Ga0207657_10006845_pt1 | contig 11760 bp, 7 predicted proteins | sample KBSC33metaG_FD_184316 | JGI IMG/M metagenome (GOLD analysis project Ga0207657, IMG submission 184316) | Corn rhizosphere microbial communities from Kellogg Biological Station, Michigan, USA - KBS C3-3 metaG (SPAdes) (version 2) | ecosystem: Host-associated > Plants > Roots > Rhizosphere > Soil ...
TTCGTGAGAAACTTGATGCATTGGGCAAACAAACAAATAAAAAATATTTTGTAACCACTGCTATAGGCGGCTCATTGGAATTTTTACAGCATACACAGTTGGAAGTAGCGCAGCAATATCTTGATTACATTAACCTGATGGCTTATGATTTTAATGAAGGCTACGATAACATGGCAGGTCATCATACCAATTTATTTTCACCCTCGAACATGCCTTATATTTCTTCTGCAGACGTTGCTGTACAAAATCTCAAGAAGATAGGTGTAAAACTTTCAAAAGTTGTAATGGGAATGGGATTTTATGGAAAAGGAGAAATTGTGAAAAGCAGCGAAAACAATGGCTTGTATCAAATACCTGTAAAGGATGTGAGAGGTGGCGGTTATACCTATCTTAAAGATAGTGTTGTTAATCAAAAAGGTTTTGTAAGATATTGGGATGATGCATCAAAAGCGCCATATTTATTTAATGCAGAGAAAAAAATATTTATCACTTATGATGACGAAGAATCGATAAAAGCAAAATGTGATTACATTAAAAAGCATAAGTTGGCCGGAGCTATGTTTTGGGAATATTCCAGCGATAAAAAATTGTATTTGCTGAAAGTATTGAACGAGGAGTTTGGATATAAATAAGTTTCTTTTTTCAAACTGTAGATTTAATGCAACTGAAATTTACCCTATATCTTATTCATAAATTAAACATAATCAGAAATTGAAATTCTAAACAGCAATGCGGCTTATGAAGACTGTTCTATGTTACACGAGGATGCTGGCACAACTTTACTTTAAACCCACCACCACGAATTATAACTGTTGCCTTTAACTTCTGTTGGTTCTCCGGGTCTCGGTAAGAACAATTTAATATTGTTCTCCTCTGCATTTTTCAAAAGCCTTTCTATCGGTTCATTCCATGTATGTAATGCAAGATTGAAGGTTCCCCAGTGTATGGGCATCATAAGCTTACCTTTTAATGCCATATGAGCCTTTACGGCATTTTCAGGACCCATATGAATGTCCGCCCAGTTTTCATTATAAGCTCCGATTTCAAGCATTGTAAGATCAAAGGGACCATATTTATCACCCATCTCTCTGAAACCTTCAAACCAACCTGAATCTGCACCACAGCAGATGTTATAATTGCTTGTTCTTATTACAAATGATGACCACAACGTTTCAAATCTGTTGAACAAGCCTCTACCCGAAAAATGCCTTGCAGGAAGTGTGATTAATTCGCAATCCTCTCCGATTGTTGCTTTATCGGTCCAATCCAATTCTGTGATCCTCCCCGATTCGATACCCCATTTTTCAAGATATTTCGCAACACCCAAAGAACAATAAAAGGGAACAGTTTGCTGTGCAAATTCTTTGATAACATTTTTATCTAAGTGATCGTAGTGATCATGCGAAATTACAACCGCATCTAAAGGAGGTAATTCATTTAATTTTAAAGGAGCAGAGAAAAATCTTTTGGGACCAATAAAAGACGAGAATGAAACTCTTTCACTCCAAACGGGATCTACCAGAATTCGTTTTTCATCAATTTCTAAGAGCAAGCTTGAGTGACCTATCCACGTAATCCGTAGTCCTGAAGCAGGTGTCATTTTATATATCGTAGCATCGGTTTTAAATGGACCCAATTTGTCTTTAGGTGTTGTCTCTGCTTTATTGGTATAATATTTCCAAAGAAGCTGAAACATATTTGTGTCTGTTGCTATTTGTGTCGGAACAGGATTCAAAAATTTTTTACCTTCTTTTCTTGCGGGATGCAAAAATTCCATGATCGGTTGTTTAAAAAATATCGAGAGATCATTTCCACAGGTCAGTTTTAATCCAATGTAAGCTTTTACAAAGTTCTGAAATGATTGTCCATATTCTTTTTTATTTCAGTAAGGCAAACATTGATAAGATAATCTTTTATTTTACTATAGTATGAAATCACCTCAACCATTTTAAACTTAGCAAGCTGTGCTTTGGTAACGTCTCTTCCGACAATAAATGAAGTGTAGGAATAATTTTATCCGTTGACAATATCATTAATTCATACCAATAGAGTTTCAGTAGCCTTTATCGTTTTGTCGCCCATTTAAAAAAAGTTAACTGACTTACGTATTCTCATTTTAAAAAGATCGGTGAAGGCAGATCACCCGGACAAAACTTCAATCCAAAAATTATATAAATCTTACCCTCAATTACATAAAGACATGGACTTTACATCATGATATTTTTGTGTCGTCAATCAATTCAATAACATAAAAATAAAAATCATGAAAACAAAAATGGAAGCAAACAACGACAATCCAAATTGCTCTTGCAATCCTTGTTTATGTGGTGAGAACTGTTCTTGCGGAACGAGCAATTAAATTTAAGAGAGAGGTCTTTCGACCTCTCTCTTTGATCAAACCAAAACAAATGAACTTTAATTCACAACTTTAAAAACGTTTACGATGAAAATTGTTATTCTATTGTACAAAGGTTTTACAGCGATGGATGTTATCGGTGCTTATGAAATACTTTGCAGATTGCCGGAAGCGCAGGTAAGATTCGCCGCCAGGAAAAAAGGAATCATTGAGAGTGAGTACTCCAGCATGAAAATGGTAGCTACACATAATCTTGATGAAATACAAGAGGCAGATATATTGCTGGTCCCCGGTTCCACCTTTGCATTTATGCAGGTGGCAAAAGACGAGGAAGTGCTGCAACACATCCGCCGTATTGATCAGACAACAAAGTGGACAGTCAGTGTTTGCACGGGAGCTATTATTCTCGGTGCAGCCGGATTGCTAAAAGGAAAACAAGCTACTACACACTGGGCTGCAATGAATAGATTATCAGAGTTTGGAGCATTGGCAAAATCAGAACGGTATGTGCAGGAAGGCAAACTGATTACTGCAGCCGGAGTAAGCGCCGGGATAGATATGGCTTTATTTCTTACAGCTTTGATAGCAGGTGAAGAGTATGCCAGGACCGTTCAGTTAGTGACGGAATATTATCCCGAACCGCCTGTAAACATTTCTAATTTAACTGAAGTACCGAAACAAATCGAAGAGAACGCAACATCATTTTTGAAGAGTGAGATTTTGAAGATGAGTAATTCCGAAGCAGTTTTTAATTAGGATTTTCAAGAGGGATGGCATCCATCTGTCAACCGAATACAATGCTCATTTTTTTCTTGTGGCTCACACGAATCTATTATAACAAAATCTTTGCTGATAGTAATCTTGTATAATTTGTTGTTTCGGGCTGAGGGTTTAATGTTCATATTTACACAATCAACCGTTCCTATGTACAACCTTTCGGTTGACGGCGAGTGAATGCAAACACCAAAAACTCATCCGCGTTTTAGTATATTCGAAGATGATTACACCAAATCGATAACCACATGAATCAGTTTGGAAGAAGAGAATTTTTTAAGAACACGTCCATCGCGGCTCTGGGAACTTCTATTCTTAATAATGACATCCTACAGAAAAAAAACACGATATAATTAGCACATGAAAAATATTGTAGCATACATACTTTCCTGTTTATTTACTTTGTCTGTTTGTGCACAAGCTGTTTCATCTGCCGGAAAAGAAACGGTGGATTCATTCAATATGCATAAAGTAATTCTGGATGACCAATCGAAAATTATTTCCTGGATAACGCCTCAATCAAAAGCCTATAGTGAATTTCTTCGTCAACGGTGGAACTATATTAAAACAAGCGTTCCAAATAGCCCCGGACCTACGCCAAGATCTTCTTATCCGCAATATTATTTCTATTGCGCCTTTAGAATTAAAGACGGGATCCTGCAACCAGACATGTGGATGAATGACATTGGTGAACGTATACCGAACTGGTTTGAATCTGCTCGTTTGTATTATGCCTACTCCGGCGATACAACAGTAATGACTATTGTAAAAAAGTTGATTGATTATACTATCGAACATGGTACGAGCCCTTCAACCTTTGCGTGGCCGAATTTTCCATACACTACTACAAATGCCGGTGATACAATATTTCATGGATTTACTTCTGCCGGAAGATTTGTTTTGCATGAAGTACAAGTAGATCATGCCGGTGATATTGGATTGACGTACTATCGTCTATACCTGTACACCGGTGATGAAAAATATAAAACCGCAGCCATTAATGTTGCGAACACACTTGCGGATAGAGCAAGAGATGGGTCTGCAGAAAAATCTGTGTGGCCTTACCGCGTAGTGATGAGTACAGGAGAAATTAAAGCAGAGTATGGAGCAAACTGGATGGGTTGTTATGCCCTTCTCGATAATCTCGTAAAGGCAAAAATTGGTAACGTAAGCGCTTATCAATCTGCAATGATTAAAGCAAGAAATTTCCTGCTTCAATTCCCGATGGAAACAGGTTATTGGACCGATGGGCACACCGATACCGACATAAACAGCCATACCTATAAAAGCAATATGAGTGCAAGCAATGCAACACTGTATATGTTAGACCATCCGGAATTTGATCCTGCATGGAAAACTGATGTGCCGAAACTAATACGCTGGACTGAAGATAATTTTATTACGCGTTGTGCACCCGGCGAGCCTGCTAATCAATGGGGAGCAAACATTGTAGGAGAACAGGATTCATTTCTATACAAGATGGATTATCAGACCGCACGATATGCAGCCGAATGTGCACGGTGGTACGCCGTCTCAGGAGATGAAACTTATAAAGAAAAAGCTTACCGTTCGTTAAACTGGGTTACCTACTGTAATGATACAAACGGATTAGCATTTGAAAGTCCTGTTAGCAAAGGAATATCCAGTTGGTGGTCTGATTGCTACGGTGAATGTCCACGTATGTTCTACCATGCATTGGCGGTAATTCCTGAATGGGCGCCTCCCGGAGAAAACCATATTTTATACTCGGAAGGAATATTAAAAAATGTGGTTTACCACGATAAAAAAATTCAATACGACGCTACATCCGCGAATGATATTGAATATTTAAGACTTGCATTTAAACCAACAAAAATTACTTTAAACGGAACGACGGTTTTATTGAGATCAGACACCAATGAACAAGGTTATGTTTTAAAGAATCTTGGTAATGGTGATTATGCAGTTATGATTAAAAGAATGAATTCAGGAAATGTGGTTATCAGCGGTTTCTGACTGGATGAAATTTTTCTGTTTATGCACTCTGAAAAATATGCCTAATTTAAGCGGAATGAAAACAATTATTTTACTGCTGACTACTACTTTTATTTTTTCCCCTTTTCATTTACTTAGTCAAACATCAAATAGTAATTCCATAGTCTATGTGAGGGTCGATGGCTCGAAAAGATTGACACAACTGGACGGAATTGGTGTGAATGCAAATACGCGTAGCTGGAATGGCAAAGAACTTGAACCGGCGCTCAACCTCCTGCTTGATTCAATGCATGCGACTATTTGGAGAGTGATTGTTGAAACTGTGGAGAAATGGGAAGATGTTAATGATAATAATGATCCTTTTACTTTCAATTGGGATTATTACGACAAGCTTTATGAAACGCCAAAATTTGAAAAGGCATGGGGTATGATTGAATACCTCAATAAACACGGCATTACAGATAAGCTGATGATAAATTTTATGGGTCCTGTTCCCGAATGGATGGGCAAGAAAACAATTAAGCCTGAGTTTGAAGATGAATATGTAGAAATGATCGTTTCTTTTTTTTATTACGCAAAAAATAAACGACATCTTCAGTTCGGGCTTGTATCACCAACCAATGAATCAGACTGGCACAACGAGGGTCCTGAGTTAGATGAAAAACAATACGCCCGTTTGCTTAGAAAATTAATTGATCGAATGGCGGCACTTGGTATGGGTGATGTGCGGTACGTGGCTCCGGACCCCGCAAGCATGGAGAATGGAATAAAAAGATATATTCCTGAGTTGATGAAAGACACGGTTATCATGTCGAAATTGGCACATTTCGGATTACATAGTTATGGAGGATATTATGCAAATGCCGATTCAGCACTTAAGAATTCGCCTTATCCAAAATCAAGTTTCTGGATAACCGAATGGAATGCATGGCGTGACGGATTAGATGATGGAAAGATCGGTGTGTACGATTACAAATTTGCAAGCCAGTGTGTAGATTATCTGCTCGATCTTTTAGGGCACGGTGCTGCTGCAGCGATTGAATGGGAGGGGTATGACAGTTACTACGAACATCATGCACCAAGTTTATTTAGTTACTGGGGAATTTTAGGATATGATCAGAAAACAAAAATGTATTCACCACGAAAGCATTTCTACGCTATTCAACAAGTGTCAAAATTTGTTGCACCTGGTTCATTCCAGGTAGCAGTTTCTGAAAAAAAAGACAGCCTTCGGGTGTTGTGCTTTCATGATACAACATCAAACAACATAACCATTGTCGGGATCAACACAAGCAATAGTCCTGTTAGCATTAATGGTGATTTGATTAATCTTCCTTCGGTGGACCATTTCGAAATGTATCATACAAGCAGCACCGAAAATTTGCACAAAGATGCTGATGTAACTGTTACATCGCAATCTTTCCAATTCACCGCGGCTGCTAATTCAATCTTCACATTGAAAGGTGTTGAACAAAAAAATACCGGTCAGACCATAGCGAGACCCGAACCCAAAGATTGGTATGCAGGTGACATACATGTACACAGGAATTGCGGAGACGGAACAGGCATATTGCCCTATGAAAAACTTAGCGAAATGATGGAGCCAAATAACCTCGCAGTAATTTCTGTACTCGCAGATATGGGTAATGGCGAGGTAAAGGAAAGCAAGATTGATCTGCTTAAAGTAAATGGTTCTGATGCGCCAGAATCAAAGGATAAACGCATTATACACTGGGATTCAGAGTGGCACTGGGATGCGACATATTCAAACTTTAGCAACCAGGCTCTTGGTGGTCATCTTGTTTTATTAGGGCTTAAGGAAGCACAACAGATTTGGGATGAATCGCCCTATAAAATATTGGATTGGGCTGCTAAACAAAATGCGGTGAAAGGCTTTGCGCATATGGAATATTTAAACGATAAAATCCAGGATACATTAAACTGTTGCATTCCTATTGATTACCCCGTAGAAGCTGCGTTGGGTACCATCGATTTTGTTTCCGAAGATGTATATGGCGAATATTCTCCCAACAATGGCAACTACAACAGCGAAGCCGTTATTAATGCTTACTATAAATTGTTGAATTGCGGTTTTAAAATTGGACTGGCTGCGGGAACTGATTACCCTTGCAATGCCGAAGAGCCGTTAGGTAAATTACTGACTTATGTAAAAGTAAAGGACACGCTAACATACAACAAGTGGATAAAGGGAATTAAAAATGGAAAAACAGTAGTGGCAAGAAACGGGCACAATGAATTTATTGACATGAAAATAAATGGAAAATATGGACCGGGCGACGAAATAAAACTTAAGAAGGAATCAAAAGTCAACATCGCAATAAAATGGTCGGTTGCAAAAGAACTAAGCGGAAGAATAGAATTGGTGAGTAATGGAAAAGTGATCGCGAGTAAGGAGGGAATTGCAAAGCCCGGCGCTCCGTTGATATTAAAAACAACGCAGGCAATTAACAAGAGCAGTTGGTTATGCGCAAGACGTATGAATGGGGCAGAACATGAATCACATTCTTCGGCTGCATATATAACAGTTGACAACAAACCTGTGCGTGCCAGTGAGGAAGATGCGCAATTTTTTATCGCCTGGATTGATAATATTTTGAAGAACATAGCGCCCTCGGGTAAATGGAGTCGTTATTTTACACACGATCTGGATACAGTGCAGCAACGTTATCTTAAAGCAAAAAATATCTACACCACAATTGCCGCCGAGGCTGCACATGAGTAAGAAAAAAAGCATGAAGCATCTCAATAAAATTTTCCTGTTATTATTCTTTCTTGAGAGTTTATTTTGTAACAAAACAGTTAATGCCGCAGGCAACGAAAACTATCCTATCCTGATAATTGGATCGCCGGGTCACTTTGATACATATACAGGTGAGATATTAAAAACAGAGGGCTTTAATGAGTTTCGTATTGACTCAATTAATAGTGCTGATTTCTCATTGAAATATTTAAAACAATTTGATATAGTTATCCTAACCGAAACTGAATTAACTAATCATCAAAAGAAAATTTTTATCTCCTATGTTGAAGAAGGCGGTAACCTTATTGCATTCAGACCTGATAAAAAACTCGCAACCATTTTCGGTATAAAAAATAAAAGAGCTTCACTCAGCGAAGCCTATATATCCATCGATAGTTTGTCATCAATTGGAAAAGGACTTATAACAGAATCATTGCAATTTCATGGAACCGCTGATGTCTTTCGATTGCACGGCGCTACAAAGATCGCCTCATTGTATAAGAATACCGTTGATTCAACTTTATATCCTGCGGTTGTTATGAATAATTACGGTCGCGGGCATGCAATCGCTTTAATGTATAACCTGCCTGAGAGTATTGCTTACACGCGGCAGGGGAACCATCTTTTTGCAGGACAGGAAAAAGACAGTATAGATGGAATACGAGCCATGGACATGTTTACGGATGGATGGGTAGATACTTCAAAAAACACAATCAACCAGGCTGATGAACAGATGCGGCTGTTGTCGCACTGCATCGAAAAGCTAAGTAGTTATACAAAGCCACTACCAAGGTTCTGGTATTTTCCTGACACACTAAAATGTTTGGTAACGCTTACAAACGATGGCGAAGATTCAAAAGAAGCAGAGTTTGAACCACAATTTGCAGATGTGGATTTGAAGGGAGCGAAAATGGTGCTGTATATTAAAGAGACAGATTCCGTTTCAAAAAAATGGGTTACTGACTGGAGTAACCGCGGCTTCGAAATAGCCGGTCATTTTGATGATACCAGGCAGGCAAAAAATCCCGATTGGAGAACAATGGATAGCGTAATTAAAGATTTGAAAATTAAATTGAACAGCAAATATGGAATAACCAATATTCATACGGTAGTTAATCATTGGTTTGTCTGGTGCGGAAAAGATTCAAATGGAGTCAGGGATTTTACTGCACAGGCAAAACTGGAAGCCAATAATGGTATAGGCATGGATATCAATTATGCGCATTATGATAATAATTCAGACCAGGGTCATTTTTTAGGAGCTGCGGGAACGAGACAAGGAAACTTCACGGGAAGCGGTCTTGTCATGAAATTTGTTGACACATCAGGTGCGGTGTTGGACATCTATCAACATTTGAACAATGTATATGATCAGCAATATATGGAGCACAAAGATTCTGTCGGCTTTTATAATTGCTTCAAAGGTTTAATGGACAGAAGTCTTAACAACGAGGTGTACTCTTTTATCTCCGTCAAAGCGCATAATAATGAATATTTTTTTTCCAAAACACCTTTGATGAATATGCTGGACTATGCAAGCAGTAACAATATTCCTGTTTGGGCGCCGGTAAAGTTGCTTGAGTTTCTCAAAGCAAAAGACCAGGCAACCTTCTCTAACCTGAGTTACACAAATGAGCAGTTGTCATTCAAAATAAAATCTTCAATTACGCATAGTAATCAACTTGCTTGCATGGTTCCATACCTGTTCAATGAAAAGAAGATAAATGAAGTAACTATTAACGGAATCAGACAATCAATTTTTCTTAAACATGTCAAAGGATTTGATTACTTATTCTTAACAGTAAAGCCGGGAAATGATTATGATGTAGTGGTTACGTATTTGAAATAGAATATGCTTTTGCATTATCAATCACTCTAATAATCTCAAATAATTTAAATAATGAAATTCGAAAACAAGGTTGTTGTTATTACCGGTGCGGGTTCGGGAGGCAGAGCATGTGCTGCAGAATTTGCCAAAGAAGGTGCACAGATAGTTATTGCAGATATCAATTTAAAAGCGGCAGAAGAAACAGTACAGCTTATTAAAACTTCAGGAGGTGTTGCAGTTTCAGTTGAGGCAGATGTTTCCGCGCCTGCATCGGTGCAAAACCTGGTTAAAGAAACTATTGCAAATTTTTCTGTTGTTCATGCATTAGTTAACAACGCCGCTATACAGGTAAATAAAACGATAGAAGATACTTCATTTGAAGAGGGGAATCAACAGCTATCGATTAATCTTGGTGGAGTATTTCTTTGTTCAAAATATTTCCTTCCTCATTTACGTCAAACAAAAGGCAGCATTGTAAATATGTCCTCCGTAAATGGTTTTTTTGTTGAACCCACCTGTGCAGGATATTGCGCTACAAAAGCCGGCATCATTGGGCTTACAAAAGCAATGGCTATTGATCACGGGCATGAAGGAGTTCGTGTTAATTGCATCTGCCCCGGTTATATAGATGCCGGTTTAGCAGAAGGTTATTTTCAAAGCCAACCGGATCCCGCTAAGGCGCGGGTAGAGGCAGGCAAGCTGCATGCGCTATGGCGTATCGGCAAACCGGAAGAAGTAGGTCGTGTAGCTGTTTTTCTTGCAAGTGAAGATGCATCCTTTGTAACAGGTTCTTCTTTTGTTGTTGACGGAGGTTTTGGCTCCGGTCTTCCTCCGAAATAAAATTTATTCTTAAGCATCTAAAATATCAATTTTAAATCCCCTGCTATGACAGTAATTTAAAAATGGCGACTATAAAAAATAACACACCACCTCCAAACAAAAATTCAGAAAGTATTAGCGACCATTTAGACAGCCATAACATTTTATGAAATCCCTTTCTTTCTCTTTTTGCATCTTCCCCCCTTCCTTCTTTATCTGCTCTCAACCATGCGATATACCAACTGAGACAATCGGATGCGTAATAACGGTGGAAAAGAGTAGTACCGGCGCACAGCGTGAATAAGATCATGGAAACAATAAATATCGAAGGATGCACCAAAAACTCCGGCATATCGCCGTGATTTTCTCCTTTTATTTTTATCAAAACCAAAGCTCCGAAGCCTCCCATTGCAAGAAGTGACAATCTCAACAATTCGGAAGAAAAATCAATATATCCTTTCGAAATTTCAAAATCAACTTTGTATTGATTTTCTTCAATCTCTTTCAGATTCGGCATAGCTATTTTTTTAATTGAATAATTATCTCTCTGAAACTATCCAACGCACTTTCTAAATTCTCTACAATGTCTTCTGCTAATTCATCGGGGTCTGGTAAGTTGTCAAGGTCTGCGAGTGATTTATCTTTTATCCATGTTATATCGAGTGAAGTTTTATCACGGTTGATGATTTCTTCGTAAGTATATTTTCTCCAGCGACCATCAGCATTTGTTTCACTCCATGTTTCTTTTCGTTGAAAGCGATTTGATGGATTGTAGCAGTTGATAAAATCTTTGAGGTTATCAAAACTCAATTTATTTTTCTTGAGTGTGTGGTGTATGTTGGTGCGGTAATCGTATATCCAGATTTCTTTTGTCCACGCGTCTTTTGACGCGGGTTTGTTGTCATAGAAAATTACGTTTGCTTTTACACCATGTGCGTAAAAGATTCCTGTTGGTAAACGAAGTATAGTATGCAGGTCTGTCGTCTCCAATAATTTTTTTCTTACGGTTTCTCCTGCACCGCCTTCAAACAAAACATTATCGGGAACAACAACAGCAGCTTTGCCATCGCTTTTCAACATTGTTCTTATATGTTGTACAAAGTTGAGTTGCTTGTTGCTCGTGGTTACCCAAAAGTCCTGCCTGTTATAAGTAAGGTCTTCTTTTTCTTCTTCGCCTTCTTCATTGGTAAAGGTCATGCTGCTTTTTTTACCAAAGGGCGGATTGGCAAGCACATAATCGTAACGGTT
>Ga0207657_10006846_pt1 | contig 11760 bp, 11 predicted proteins | sample KBSC33metaG_FD_184316 | JGI IMG/M metagenome (GOLD analysis project Ga0207657, IMG submission 184316) | Corn rhizosphere microbial communities from Kellogg Biological Station, Michigan, USA - KBS C3-3 metaG (SPAdes) (version 2) | ecosystem: Host-associated > Plants > Roots > Rhizosphere > Soil ...
GTTTCGACGTCCTCGGCAGGCCATTGCACCTGGTGACCGCCGGGTACCGGCTCGGCCGCGGCGAGCGCCGGTTGCACAGCCCGCCGCCGGAGCTTGGGCAACATACCGACGAGATCCTTGGGCAGGTTGGCTATTCGGCCGCTGAAGTCGCGGCTCTGCGGGAGGCTTCGGCAATATGAGCGATGATCCCGGACAGGTCCTGGCCGACGCTGAACGTTGGTGGAGCACGTCGATCATCGACATCCATCCGGGCGAAATCGACATCCGCGGCTATCCGGTTGAGCAGCTGATCGGGGCGATCAGCTTCCCGCAGATGATCTGGCTTATGGTTCGCGGCGAATTGCCGACGTCGGGCCAGGCGCGGCTTCTTGAAGCGGCGTTGGTTGCATCGGTCGACCATGGCCCCCAGGCGCCCTCGATCGCCATCTCGCGGATGGCGATCAGCTGTGGCGCAGAGCTCAACAATGCCATGGCGTCGGCAATCAACGTCCTTGCTGACGTGCATGGTGGCGCCGGCCAGCAGTGCATGGAATTCTACCGGATGATCCGCAGGCATTCAGCCGAAGGTGTCGGTCTCGAGGCCGCCGTCGAAGCCGCATTGCCCGAGTATCAGGAGAAGCACGGCACGATCGTCGGTGGCTTCGGCCACCGATGGCACCCGGTCGATCCGCGCACCGCGCCGCTGCTCGCGCTGGTCGAACAAGCCGCGGCGGCAGGCGAGGTTAGCGGTGACTATATCGCGATCGGGCGCGCGGTCGAGGCGGTGCTGACTCGCCGCAAGGGCAAGCCCATCCCGATGAACATCGACGGGTCGACGGCCGTCATCTTTTCTGAGCTCGGCTTCGAGCCGGAGATGGGCAGGGGCCTGTTCATTCTCTCGCGCTCCGTCGGAATTCTGTCCCATGCCTGGGAGCAGAAGCAGGAGGGCCGTCGAATCAAGGGGCCGATGCCCAAGAACATCCCGTTCACCTACACCGGGCCGAAGCGGCGATCGCTCGATGATGTGGCGGGAACTGCACAAGCCTCAAACACCGCGCAGGCGGGACCACGGAGAGCATGATGAAGGATCTCGTCTCCCACCAGTTGGTGAGATATCTCGAGCACCGCGGCGTCGAGCACATTTTCGGCCTCTGCGGGCATACCAATATCGCGGTGCTGACTGCTTTGACCAAAAGCCCGATCAAGTTCATCAACGTTCGGCACGAGCAGGTCGCGGCGCATGCAGCCGACGCCTACGCACGGGTGCGGAGGAAAGCCGGTGTGGTGCTGTCGCACCTCGGGCCAGGGCTTACCAACGCCGCGACCGGGGTTGCAAATGCTGCGCTGGACTCGATCCCGATGGTGGTCATTGCGGGGGACGTGCCAAGCCATTTCTACGGCAAGCATCCGCACCAGGAGATCAACCTCCACGCCGACGCCGCGCAATGGGAGGTCTATCGCCCGTTTGTGAAGCGCGCCTGGCGCGTCGAGCGGCCCGACCTCTTCCCCGAGATCATTGCAAAGGCCTTCCAGCTCGCCGAAAGCGGTCGGCCCGGACCGGTGCTGGTGTCGGTTCCGATGGACATCTTCTCGGCCTCGATCGACGTCGAGCTGTTCGAACGGGTGAAGCCGCACACCGCTGAGCTGGTCAAGCCGTCGCTGGACGAGGAAACGGCCAAGCAGATCGTCATTGCACTCGGCGACGCTGAGCGCCCTGTGATTTATGCGGGTGGGGGGGTGCTGATCGCAGATGCCAGCGAGCAGCTCGCGGCTTTTGCCGACCATATGAGCATCCCGGTCGCACATTCACTGATGGGGAAGGGCGCCATCCCCGACGACCATCCGATGACGCTCGGCATGACCGGTTTCTGGGGCACGCAATTCGTGAACGACAGCTGCCGCAACGCGGATTACCTGCTCGGCCTCGGCACCAGCTTCAAAGAGGCGGACAGCAGTTCGTGGGAGAGCGACTATACGTTCGACATCCCGAAGACCAAGCTGATCCATATCGACATCGATCCGTCTGAGATCGGACGCAATTATCCCGCAGAGATCGGTGCCATCGCCGATCTGAAGCAGGCGCTCGCCGCGCTGAACCGCGCCGCGCGACAGCTCTATCCGGGTGGGCGCGAGGACGCACCATTACGGAGTGCCATCCAGCAATATCGCTCGGAGTTCGCGGCGGGCAATGCCGAGGCAGAGCGCAGCGACCAGTTCCCCATGCGTCCCGAGCGCATCCTTGCCGACACGCGCGCAGTGCTGCCGCGCGACGCTATCATCACGACGGACGTCGGATGGAACAAGAATGGGGTCGGCCAGCAATTCCCGATCTACACGCCGGGTTCGATCCTGACCCCGGGCGGCTACGCCACGATGGGCTTCGGTGCTCCAGCGGCGCTTGGCGCCAAGCTGGCTGCACCGGACCGTGTGGTCATTTCCCTGGTCGGAGATGGCGGGTTCGGACAGAATCCCGCAATGCTCGCAACCGCGTTCGAGGAAGACATAGCAGTCGTCTGGGTCGTGATGAACAACCGGGCGTTTGGGACAATCGCGGGACTCCAGAAGGCGCATTTCGGGACGACGCTTGGCACCGTCTTCGAGAAGGATGGCTGCCCCTATTCTGCCGATTTCGCGGCACTGGCTCGCGCTTATGGTGTCGAAGGCGTGACCATCGAATCCGCCGACCAGTTCAAGCCTGCGCTCGAGGCTGCGATTGCAAGCAACCGGCCGGTCGTGCTCGACGTGATCATGGAGAATGCGCCGGTGCCGACCACGGGCCACTGGAACATCATGGACATCTACTCGCCCGGTGAAAAGGTGACGCACGTCACGACGTGATCGCGCCCCTGCCTAGCCCGCCGCGCACCACCGCAAGATGATATCCGCGACCTGAGCACGCCGCTTCCTGGCGTCGCGGCGATCCCACAGGTCGCGCCCGAACCCTTCCCTGAAGGTATAGCGGTTCGAAACGGTGTAAAAGCACAGGGCCGTGATATTGATGTGCAGGTCGACGGGATCGATTCCCCGCCTGAACACTCCGTTCTTCGCGCCTCGGCGAAGGATGTCGGAAAGCGAATCGATCATCGCCTCGTTGAGCCTGCTCAGGCCTTCGACGCGCTTGAGATGTTCCGCGTGGTGAATGTTCTCGTTCATCACCAGCCGGACGAAAGTTGGCCGCTCAATATGCGAGTCAAAAGTCGCGCGAACGAGCCTCGCGAGCGCGTCTTCCGGCGCGAAGCGTTCGAGGCCGATCGCCATCTCCGCATATCGGATCCGCGTATATTCTCGCTGGAGCACGGCGCGGTACAGCCCGTCCTTCCCACCGAAATAATAATAGATCATGCGCTTGCTGGTGCTGGTCCGCTCGGCGATCTGGTCGATCCGCGCGCCGCTCAGGCCCTTCTCCGCGAACTCTTCGGTCGCGACCGAGAGGATATCCTCGCGCGTTTGCTCGGCATCGCGGCCACGTTCGGTGGATCCCCGGCCGTTTGCGGCTTGCACGGTTCCGGGTGTTGAGGACGCGATCTTCGCGGGTTTTCGTCCGTTAGACATGCCGGTGCGGTCTGGTCCCTCGTGGCGGGCGTAAGACCGCTCATCAAGATCGTTCCCACGCTGGAATGTCATGACCGAGAAGCCGGCAGGCGACAAGTGCCGACCCGGACCACGCCGCTGTGCTTTTTGTCGTACATTTGCCGTTGCAACAGGGTTCAAACTGCTTATGCCGTAAAGGTGCGGAGAGAGACCGCCTGACTGGTTGGGGAGAGGGACCTTGAGCCGTTGCGAGCGCCCCGGAAGCTTGCGTCCCGACCGGTCGGTGCCGAGGCTCCTGCGGTTCGCCTGGAGGGCGCAGTGAGCGGCACTTCAAGCGACGTAACTCCCGCCGGGCGGACCGGGCGCATGCCGAGGACGCGTCTGCTCATCCTGGCGTTGATCTCACTTGCCACGGTACTGAACTACCTGGACCGTGCGGTCATGGGCGTGGCGGCTCCCTCGATGACCACGGAGCTGCAGATATCGCCTGTGACCATGGGCCTCCTCTTCTCGGCCTTCTCCTGGACCTACGCGATTGCTCAAGTGCCTGGCGGGATGATGCTCGATCGCCTCGGAACGCGCATCACCTACGGCTTGTCGCTGGCGGTCTGGTCGATGTTCACGTTCCTGCACGGTTTTGCGCAGAATGTCGGGATGCTGCTCGGGCTGCGGCTCGGCCTCGGTATCGCCGAGGCTCCGTGCTTTCCGGCCAATAGTCGGGTGCTGAGCACCTGGTTCCCGCAGCAGGAACGCGCGCGGGCAAATGCAGTATATTCAGTCGGGCAATATGTCGGGCTCGCCTTCTTCAGCCCGGTGCTCTTCTGGGTCGTGGCCGTGGCCGGATGGCGCTCTCTGTTCCTGATCTGCGGATCGATCGGGATCCTCTACGCCCTCGTCTGGTACGCATCCTATCGCGAGCCGCATGAAAGCAAGCTCGTCGGCCAGGAAGAGCTTGATCATATCGAAGCCGGCGGCGGCCTGGGTCATCGCGGCGGACAAGTGGCCTTTTCCTGGAAGCTTGTCCGGCAGATCCTCGGCAAGCGTCAGATCCTCGGCGCCTCGATCGGCCAATTCTGCGGAAATTCCACGTTGGTATTTTTCCTGACTTGGTTTCCAACCTACCTTGCAACTGAGCGGCACATGGACTGGCTCAAGTCGGGCTTTTTTGCAGTGATGCCCTACATTGCCGCGACGGCTGGCGTTCTAATTGGCGGCGCCCTTTCGGACGCGCTGATCCGCCGCACGGGCTCAGCGAGCCTCGGAAGAAAGCTTCCGATCGTCAGCGGGCTTCTGCTGGCTTCGACGATCATCCTTGCCAACTTCGTATCAAGCAACGGGCTCGTCATCCTGGTGATGTCGATCGCCTTCTTTGGGCAAGGAATGGTCAACCTTGGGTGGACTCTCATTTCCGATGTTGCACCCAAGCCGTTGATCGGCCTCACGGGTGGGGTGTTCAATTTCTGCGCGAACCTGGCGGGCATTGTTACGCCGCTCGTGGTTGGCTTTATCTTGCAGGCGACTGGATCTTTTTACGGAGCACTAGCATACATTGCTGTCCTCGGATTGATCGGAGCCGCGGCTTACGTGTTCATCGTAGGAGACGTAAAGCGCGTTGAGATCGAAGAAATCTGAGGAGGCACGCGTCGTTACCTGGGTCTGCTACGGTCAAATGGCCGCTTGCGTGCTCGGCACTGCTTTGCATAACCTTGTGTCGTCATGCGCTTGAGAGTGCAGGCGCGTACTTTCGACCCATTTTCTGCCGCAAGGGCAGTGGCCCAAATCGACCCAAAACTGACCTGACCACTATTCGCGAACGAGCCGAAACCCCACGCCAGCATCGCGTGCTGTGGAATAGGTCCACCCTTCATCCGAGAAGCGGCTCAAGTTTGGGAAGGTGAGCCCCTTGAGCTTCACTTTTTCGCATCCCAGCGCGGGCTTGCACGGGCCCGCCCCCGGTGCGGTCGTGCTGGTCAACTCCCAAGCGTTGCCGATGACGTCGTACATTCCGTTCGCATTCGGCCGGAATTGGCCGACCGGGTGTATATTGCTTGGCGAGCGTGGTCCGAGGAAATTGATGATTGGATAGCGGTTCGGCTCATAAGCATCATGAACGAAGGCGTTGTTCATCCCCAGGTGGTTGCCCCAGGGATAGTCGGTTGTCGCGCCCGCCCGAGCCAACGCCTCCCATTCGTTCGCTGTCGGAAGACGATACGTTTTGCCGGACTTCGCCGAGAGCCAAGCCGCAAAGCAGCGAGCGTCGTCGATGGAGACACCGGTGACCGCTGTCCGGTCGTAGAGCGAGCTGTCCGCTCGGTTTGCGAGCTTGCCGTTTAGGATCTTCGGTGGGGTGCAGCCCCCCTCATTGACGGCTTGAAGATACTCGGCCCAAGTCGCCTCGTATTTGAATGCGTATGAGATGGGCTTCGATCGCCCAATCGGCTTCGGAGCTTGCATCGCCCGAACGATCTCGGGGCAGACAATCGCGCTTACTGGCTACCTCTTCTGATGCGTCCGGGTGCGTACCTTGCACCCCAAGCAACGCCCACAACAGCACGCCGAGCATCATAGGACCCCGCTACGCAATAAAACTCAGGAAGGTCGCCGAAGCCCGTTCTTAGTTCACGTCTTGCAGATTTTGGCGTCTGCTTTCCACCCGAAGCTGACATTATCCGAGTGTCTGCTTTCGACCCATTCCTGCCGCTAGCGTAGCATCTGCTTTCGAGCCGTTGCTGACACTGAAGGTTGGCATGCCCTATGATTTCGTCGTGGCCTTGAGTCCACGGCCCATGAGAAACCATCCGAGCAGGGGTAAGCCGAGGCCCATCGCGGCCATCGCAATTGCACTCGACAACGGATCGGCGAACACGAAGGCGATAACCAACCCCGCAGAAACCAGCGTAATCAACAGCGGCAGCCACGGATGACCCCACGCCCGGAAAGGTCGTACGAGCTCCGGCTCCGATCGGCGCAACTTGAAGTATGAAGCAAATAACACGAGGTTCGCCGTCAGGCCGAGGAAAGCGGTGATCGAGAACAGCGTTTCGAAGGCGAGGCCAGCGGCTAGAGCCATGGCCGGCAGGACACAAGCGATCATCGCCCGTCCCGGAACGGAAGCGCGATTAAGCATGCTTAGCGATGAGGGAAGGATACCGTCTCGACTGGCGGCGAAAACGATGCGCGGCGTGAACATCACCGTCACGTTCAAGATTCCGCACAAGGAGATTACTGCGAAGCCGCGCACGATTGCGTGCCCATTGGGACCGAAGACCCGCGCCGCTGCATCGGCGGCCGGTAACTTCGAAGAAGCAAGCGCATCAGCGGGAAGGATCGCCAGCAACCCCAAGTTGAACACAAGGTACGAAAAAGTGATCGCAGCGATTCCCCAAAAGAGGGCTTTGGGAACGTTCTTCGCTGCATCCTCGTCTTCCTCGGCAAAGTAAACGGACGAGTTCCACCCTGCATATACCTCGTGGATGATCACGATCGCCGACGCGAAAACGAGGAAGCTGGGCGCCGCGGCCGAGAACGGCGCAGCCGGGTGAAGATTGTCCGATCTGCCGAGCACGATCGCAATGGATGCCAAGATGAGCAGCCCGGCGATTTTCAACGCACTTAGCAGTTGCTGTGTTCTCGCTCCCGCCTCCAGACCGAACCAGTTCAACAAAGCAAAAATGCCAATGATTGCTAATGCCATCACGTGCGTAGCAATGATGTTGACCGACCCCCCGCCCACATATTCGGCAACGGTGACAGCCATTGTCGCTATTGCGGTGATGCTGATCAGCCAATCAGCCCAGCCGATGGCGATCCCGCCAAGTGGGCCGAACGCGCGCTTCGCATAAACATAGGGACCACCGGCTTCGGGTAAGGCCGTCGCCATTTCGGCGAGGCAATTGGCGCCTAACAAGGCAAGCACCCCGCCAGCAGACCAGGCCAACAAAATGTAGGTCGTCCCGCCTAGTTGGCCAGCGATGTGACCAGGCGTCCGAAGAATGCCAACGCCGATCGCCCCCCCGACGACAATGGCTCCGCCAAGAAACGCGTTAAGCACCCGAGGGAGCCTGTTACGCGCGGGGCTATCTGTCCGTTGCCCCGCGTTCTTCATCCCTGCCCTCCACTTTTCAGCGGTAGCAGGTTGGTTTCACAATGTCCGCTTTCGACCCAAAGCTGCCACGAGACAGCTCTGAGCACCAAACTCATGCCGATGAAATGCTTTCAGCGCGCAAGGAAGCCGTTCAGTGGAACGCGTTGGCGGTGCGGACATTGTCTTCGGCACCCCCGGATGAGAGACGAAAATGAGCGACGGTGAGCTCGCACGCGATACTTTGACCAAAGTTCCAGCAGTCACTCTCGGCTTCTGGATCATCAAAATCCTTGCGACGACGCTCGGCGAGACTGGCGGTGATACCGTCACGATGACCTGGCTGGGTGAGACTACGCGACACCCAATGCCGAACGGCTATTTGATCGGGACCGCAATCTTCGGATTGCTCCTGCTCGTGCTCGTCTGGATTCAGACCAAGGCGCGCACGTTCAATCCGTGGCTCTATTGGGCGACGATTGTCGCGTCGACCACTTGCGGTACGACGCTTGCGGACTTCGCCGATCGCTCCCTGGAGATCGGGTATCCAGGCGGTTCCGTGCTGCTTCTCGCCTGCGTGCTCGCTTCGCTCCTTGTATGGTATCGGACCGTTGGAAGTGTCGACGTGAACACCGTCACGAGCCGGCGAGAGGAAACCTTCTACTGGGTCACGATCACCTTTTCCCAGACGCTTGGGACAGCTTTGGGAGACTGGATAGCCGACGCGGGCCTCGGCTATTCTGGTGGGGCGCTTGTGTTCGGTGCCGGACTGGCCGTTGTGGCGGCCCTCTATTTTGCGACGAGCGTTTCGCGTGTTTTCCTGTTCTGGGCCGCTTTCATCTTGACGCGGCCTTTAGGTGCAACTGTAGGCGACTTCCTCGACAAGCCGGTCACCAAGGGCGGGCTCGAACTCAGCCGCCCGGTCGCCTCGGGGGCCCTTGCAGTCGTGATCCTTTTGCTGATCATCATCCTTCCGCAACGTCCCGGTGGGCACCCAGGCCAAGCTGATGTGCAGACGTGAGCTGGTTGGTCGCATCGCTCCGCTTGCAATGGTGAACTCGACGACGCCCGTCATCGCGGGTCCGCTCTATCTCTCCAACGATCCGCCTGCAACGGACTTGGGCCAGCTCAGTCTTTAAGGAGCCACTACGAGGACGCGGAAGCTTCCGGGTACGGCTTTGGGGCGTGCGCTGCCGATCGGCGGGGCGAGTGCGGCCGAAGGCAGATAGGCCCGTCCCGTCACAGGATCGAGAGCAATGGTGCGGGCGCTGACGGCAGTCGCGATTTGGCCGACGACTAACGGCACCGGCTGGAGCCGGATCAGTGTCAAGCTGCCGTCCCGACCGGCGGGCACGAGGGCGATGTGTCGCTTTGCGTCGAACGCCGCACCGTCAGCGCCCTTCCCGATGGGCAGCCGCGCGATTTGATGCCCGTCTGCCGCCGAGACGATAACGACCCCGTTGCCACAGGCCGAAAGCACTTCACGCGACGCTGGGTCGTACGCGATGCCAGTTGGACCATCGCACCCCTGCAGAGGAAAGCGTGCTTCAACGCGCCGCGTGCGGGTGTTGATCACCGCGACCTGGTTCTTGTCCTCGACGTTTACATAAAGCCGGCCCGTTCCAGTCGCTGCGCCGAGCTCCAAGGAACCGCCAACCGCCACCGTCGCGAGCACTTTAGCCGTTGACGGGTCAACGACCGTCGCATCTCCACTTCCCGGGTTCATGATCCACACGGTTCGCGTCGCGGGGTCGTACGCTGCAGCGTCCGGCTTTGTGCCTGTCGGTATTGTCGCACGCACGCGCCCAGTCCGGCCGTCGAACAGGGTCGCGCTGTTCGTCTCACCGTTCGTTGCGATCACGTCGTGCGTGCCGGGGACCGCCAGCGCCGCGTGAACCCGTTGGCCAGGCACGATCTTGTCGGTCGCCCTGCCGGTGCGCAGGTCGATAGCCGTAACACCATCTCCGTGCGCGACGTACAGCCGCTGATCGGCAGGATCGACGCTCAGCAGGTCCCAGCCGCCGTCTCCGGCCGGAAGTTGGGCGACGATCTTGTAGTGCAACTCGGGCATCGAGGTCGGAGCAGCGCTCGTTGCGAGCAGTGCTAGTGCAAGTGCAAGTGCCGCGCGCATGTACATTTCTCCCAACTTCGCCCGCAAGGACCGGTTCGGCTGAAAACCCGGTTAGTTCGATAATTCAACGCTCAAAATGTTGCATCGGAGAACCGGCTCTGGTGTCTGGTTTCACCCAAAGCGTACATCAGCGGACATTTGTGCTTTCAACCCCTTGCAGTCATTAGCCGCCATGATTGAATGCCTGTATGTCGGTGACGTTCGCTGGGAAGCGGGTGAAAAGGGTGGCTAAGGCTAAGTCAAATGGGACCGAAGCGCCCTCAAGGTCAGATTCCGAGCCTGTCAAATGCTCTGCCTTGAAGTGCGGCAAACCCGCGACCATCCTGCACAGTGAAAGTCCCCTGTGTGGGACGCATGCGCTGGAACGGTTAGAAGCGGAGTCGATGCCAAAGATAAAGACGTCTGCAAACCAGCCAGACGCCCAGGGGCATGATGAACGCGATCTCGGGCCTCGAGTTCTCGAAGACCCAAGGCGTTTCGCCCAGATCGATCAGAAACAGGTAAGCGCCGACGGCTGCGCAGACAGTAGCGAACACACCAAGCCGATAAATCACGCGCGACATTCTGCCGATTCTTGCTCCAACAACCCGTGACACGAAACAAACCGGGCCCTCGGTGAAGAATTTCGTTTTAGACGGGTTTCGCTCCTGGTTTGCCGCACTTGGCAAACTTCCCTTTCGCGTCTTTACAATGAGTTGACTTTGAGGCGGCTGGCTTCGTGCATTTCACGAACTTGCCTTTAGCGTCGCGGCAGTGCGCCGCGGCGACAGCCGGTGCGGAGCCCGCGATCAGCCCGAGAGCTGATAAGCCGACAATGAAGTTGCGCATCTCAGGTTTCCATTTCGCTGGAAGCCGAGGATACAACGGACGTACGCTACAATGCACATTACATCGCGGCAATGTCAGCTATCCACGCAAAGCTGACCTGTCCGAGTGTCTGCTTCCGACCCATTGCAGACATTCGAAGGGCTAGACTACCCGATGAGCGCTGGTGATCGTCTCCGCAGCGAGATGAGCTCCTCGCCGCCGGTCGCCTTAAAAGGCGCTTGCCTAATTTGTGCTAAATGCGATGTTAACTATTATTCAGGGTCGAGTCGCCCCTTGCGTCGCGCCCCTGGGATTTGCGCGGCCACCCGGGTGGTGCGGCGCGCTAATTAGGGGGCAAATCCGATGAAAAAGCTTATTTTGGTCGTGGCTGCATGCTTGGCGCCGGTCTACGCTGCGCAGGCTCAGCAGGTGACGTATAACTGGACCACGACGAGCCAGGGTTTCGGCACGCACGTAGACCAGCCGAGCTCCGCTTCGTTTGAAGTCCCGCTCAGCGCGGTTCTGAGCGGCCAGATCAATTATGGCGACATCTCTAATATCCATTTCGCCTATGCGGGCATAACATTCGATTCCTACACCCCGACTAGCAATGGCCTGGATAACGCAGCCTTCGTCGACCCGACAACTGGCGCATTCATCTTTCATGATCTGAACCAAGGCTTGGGAGTCGTCGGTTATGAAGGCGGCCTGTTCTCTGGCACCTTTTTGTCGATAACCATTGACGATCCGTACGGACCGTTCGGTAACCCGCTTTCGAGCGTGTCAGACGGCTACAATGCACTGAAGGACTACGCGCCGTATGCTGGTTTCCCGACGAGCGGGTTCTGGGCCGCCTCATTCCCAACAATCACCCCGTCGGTTCCCGAACCAGCCACTTGGGCGATGATGCTCTTGGGCTTCGGGGGCATTGGTTTTGCTATGCGTCGGCGCCGTCGGAACGGAGCGGCGTTGCAGCTCGCGTAAGCGCATCTCGACATCTCGGCTTACGAAGGGAGGTCAGACGCCTCTCTTCTTGTATCTGCTCGGTTTGCGGAATGTCAGCTATCCACGCAAAGCTGCCACTAGCGTAGTGTCTGCTTTCGACCCAAAGCAGACATTAGGCGATTCCCTCATGCACGGTTCACATTGGAACGTGCTACAAGGGCTCATCACCTGAGATCGCAACCGGGCGCCCTGTGACAGAGAGACACTCCAGTGCTCTCGCTCGCGG
>Ga0207657_10006847_pt1 | contig 11759 bp, 11 predicted proteins | sample KBSC33metaG_FD_184316 | JGI IMG/M metagenome (GOLD analysis project Ga0207657, IMG submission 184316) | Corn rhizosphere microbial communities from Kellogg Biological Station, Michigan, USA - KBS C3-3 metaG (SPAdes) (version 2) | ecosystem: Host-associated > Plants > Roots > Rhizosphere > Soil ...
GTCGAGATCCTTGAAGGTCTCCTTGCGCCGCCGCACCGAGCCCGCCTCGGAGACGTGGACCGTCGCCGGATGCTCGCGCAGCACAGAGACGACTGCGAGCACCGCGGGCAGCCCTTCCCCGAGCAACCGCCTGCCTTCGTCCGGGTTCGTCGCCTTGAACGCGAGCGCCTTGAGGATCTTCTCCTCGCTCTTCGGCCCGAGGCCGGCGAGCCCGCGCAGCTGCTGCCCCTCCGCCGCGCCCTTCAGCTCGTCGAGCGTCGTGACGCCGAGCTCCCGCCAGATGCGGGCAGCCGTCTTGGGCCCGAGACCGGGCAGCCGCATGAACTGGACGACGCCTTCCGGCACGAGCGCGCGCCGCTTGGCGAGCGCCTCGATCTCGCCGGTCTCGACGATCTGGACGATCTTCTCCTCGATCGTCTTGCCGATCCCCTGCAGCTCCTTCGCGCGGCCGTTCAGCGCGAGCTCGGCGATCGAGCCGGACGTCTCGCGCATCCGCGTTGCCGCGCGGCGGTAGGCGAGGACGCGGAACGACTCGGCCCCCTCCAGCTCGAGCAGGTCGGCGAGGAGATCGAACTGCTCGGCCAGCTCGGCGTTCTTCGGCAGAGCGGCCATCGCGTCGATCATATGTACCCTCGCGCGGATGAAAGCGCCCCCCAAGGCGACGGTGTGCCTACCGACGTACAACGAGCGCGAGAACCTCGAGAAGATGGTGCGCGCGCTCGGTCCGCACGGCGTCGGCGTGCTCGTGATCGACGACGGCTCGCCCGACGGCACGGGCGAGATCGCCGACAGGCTCGCAGCGGAGCTCGACTACGTGCAGGTGCTCCACCGCGCGCACAAGGAGGGCATCGGACGCGCGTACATCGCAGGCTTCGAGCACGTGCTCGCCGGCGACTCCGAGCTGATCCTCGAGATGGACTGCGACTTCTCGCACGACCCGGCGGACGTGCCCCGCCTCATCGCGGCGTGCGAGGCCGGCGCCGACCTCGCGCTCGGATCGCGCTACGTGGCCGGCGGAGGCACGCGGAACTGGGGGCGCCTGCGGCGGCTGATCTCCTGGGGCGGCTCGTTCTACGCGCGCGTCCTGCTCGGCGTGCGCATTCGCGACCTGACCGGCGGCTTCAAGTGCTTCCGCCGGCGCGTCCTCGAGACGCTCGACCTCGATGCGATCGAGTCCAAGGGATACGCCTTTCAGATCGAGACGACATATCGGGCACTTCGGCAGGGCTTCCGCGTCGAGGAGATACCGATCGTCTTCGTCGACCGCACGGAGGGCACCTCCAAGATGAGTCGCTCGATCGTCGTCGAGGCGATGCTGAAGGTGCCGCTGCTGCGGTTCACGGCACGATGAGCGACGCCGTGCTCCTCGAGTTCTGGGCGCCGTGGTGCAAGCCGTGCGAGAGGCTCGTGCCCGTGCTCGACGTCATCTCGCAGCGCGTTCGCGTCGAGCGTGTGAACGCCGACGCGGATCCCGATCGCGCTGCGCGCTACGACGTCCTCTCGTTGCCGACGTGCGTGCTGCTCGTCGACGGCGAGCCGCGCGGCAGCGTCGTGGGTGCGCGCAACCTCGCGCATTTCCAATCATGGCTCGACGAAATGCTCCCAGCCGCCGAGCGGGGGAACGACGCCTGACCCCGCCTCGACCCGCCCGATGACCGTGAACTCCAGCGGTTCGGGCGTCGTCGCGAGCAGCTCGTAATCCTCGCCGAACGCGAGGTCCTCGCGGGTCGCGCCGGGAGCGAGCGGCACGGCGTCGGGATCGAGCACGATGCGCACACCGGAACGCGCGGCGATGTGCGACGCATCGACGCCGAGCCCGTCGGAAATGTCGAGCATCGCCGTCGCGACGCGCGCCAGGCGCTTTCCCTCGTCGATGCGCCGCGGCGGTCGCGGCAGCCGTCTCTGCCGAAACCCCACCGCAGTCGCGCCGAGCGGGCCCGTGACGACGACGTGGTCGCCGGGCTGCGCGCCTGCGCGGCCCGGCACACGCTCGCTCCGTCCCAGCGCGGTGACGCTGAGCACGACGTGCGGCGATGCAGTCGTGTCGCCGCCGCGGACCGGGACACCGGCCTCGGCGATCCCTTCGTACAGGGCGACCGCATCGTCGAGGCGCGGCGCCGCCAACGAGACGAAGAGCGCGAGCGGTTCGGCTCCCGACGCCGCGAGGTCGCTGATGTTGACGGCGGCCGCGCGGTAGCCGAGCTCGCGCCAGTCGAGCAGGTCGAAGCGGAAATGCACGCCTTCGACGAGCGCATCCTGCGTGACGACGAGACCCTCGATCTGCGCTGCGTCGTGCTCGACGCCGACGATCAACCCGCGTCGCTCGAGCTCCGCGAGCAGCTCGAGCTCTCTCACAGCTCCTCGATGTGCGCGCGCTCGTCGAGCGTGGCCGGATCGAGCGTGTAGAGACCGTCGTACAGCCGTGCATGAAACGTCCCCGGGCCGCCGGCGCCCTCGGCCGCGTCTTCGGCCGCGACGCCGAGCGCGGCAAGTGCCTCGGCCGCCGCCTCCAGAGGCTCGGAGGGCTTCGCCGCGAGGAAGCACCCGGTGAGCGCGGAGGAGATGCAGCCCGTGCCCGTCACCGTGGCGAGCAGCTGGTGGCCGTTGTCGACCGCGAGCACGCGCGAACCGTCGCTGACATGGTCGACCGGGCCGGTGACCGACGCGATGACGCCGAGACGGCGCGCCGCGGTGCGCGCGAGCTCGCCCGCCTCGAGACCGGCGACGATCGACTCGACGCCGCGAACCTCCGCGTGGGCGCCGACGAGCGTCGCAATCTCGCCCGGGTTTCCGCGCACCACGGTGACATCGATGCTGTCGAGGATCCGATGCGCGGTCAGCGTGCGGTACTCGGTCGCGCCGGCACCGACGGGGTCGAGCACGATCGGGATCCTCCGCGCAGTTGCAACGCCGCCGGCGAGGAGCATCGAGTCGACCCAGTGCGTGGAGAGGGTGCCGATGTTCAGGACGAGGGAGGAGGCGATGCGCGCCATCTCCTCCACTTCCTCACCGGCGTGCGCCATCACGGGGAGCGCTCCGAGAGCGAGCGTTGCGTTCGCGGTCTCGTTCATGACGACGAAGTTGGTGATGTTGTGGACGAGCGGCTTGCGCGCCCGCATCGTCGCGAGCGTGGTCCCGGCGGAGATCATCGGACTCCCAGCACGTCGACCGGGCCTTCGCCCGCACCGATCTCGACGAGGCCGTGCGCGACCGCACTCGACGCGGCCGCGGCCGCGCCCCGCGCAGCAGCGACGAGCGGCTCGCCGCGGGCGAGCAGCGCGGCCAGCGTCGCCGAATGGGTGCAACCCGCGCCGTGCGTGGCGGCGACCTCGTGGCGCTCGACCGGGATCTCGACGTGCACGCTCCCGTCGAAGAGGTGGTCGACGGCATCCTCGCCGTGGCCGCCCGTGACGATCACTGCCGACGCACCGAGCTCGTGGAGCCGAGTCGCGAGCTCCTCGCGCGTCCCCGACATGCCCGCGAGCGACTGCGCCTCCAGCAGGTTCGGCGTCACGACCGTAGCGAGCGGAAACAGCCGGCCGACGAGCGCCTCGACCGCATCGTCCTCGAGCAGCTGCGCGCCCGAGCTCGCAACCATCACCGGATCGACGACGAGTGGTACGCGTCGCGCCTCGAGGTAGTCGGCGACGGTCTCGATCAGCAGCTTCGAGAAGAGCATCCCGGTTTTCGCCGCATCGACGCCGATGTCGTCGAAGACGGCGTCGAGCTGCGCGCGGACGAAGGCCGGCGGGAGCTCGTGGATCGCGCTGACGCCGACCGTGTTCTGCGCCGTCAGAGCGACGAGCACGCTCGAGCCGTGCGCGCCGGCGGCGGCGAACGCCTTCAGGTCGGCCTGGATGCCGGCTCCGCCGCCGGAGTCCGACGTGGCGATGGTGAGGGCACGCGGGATCAGTGTCGTCAGGATAGGTGCCCACAATTGGCCGGGTGCGCGTGCTCGCATCGCTCGGGCTCGTCGGAATCCAGCAGGCGGTGCCCGGCCCGCTGCCGGTCTCGCTCGTCGTGTGTGCGCTGGCTGCGCTCGGCGGTGCGTGGGCGGTTGCGACACTGCGTCGGTGAGGATCCCGCCGGCGCTCGCCGCCAAGCTGACGGAACAGGTGCTCGCGGCGCTGCCGCCGCCGCCCGCGCGCGTGCTCGAGGTCGGGTTCGCGGGCATTCACGCAACGCCTCTGCGCCTCGCCGGCTATACGGTCGAGGTCCTCGACGACGATCCGCGCGCGGTCGAACGAGCGGGCGGCGTCATCGCTACGCCGACGGGCCGCTACGACGCCGTCGTCGCCCCGGCGGAAGCCGACCTCACGGCGGTCGACGCCGAGCGCGTGATCCGCCTTTGAGCTGGGACGACCTGCTGCAGGGCGAGGAGCTCGCGTACCTCGCAACCGAGCCGGCGCGCGAAGCTGTCCTGGCACCGCTGCCCGAAGGCCTGGCGTTCGACCCAGGTGTCGACACGCTGTATGCCCACCAGCGGGAGGCGTGGGATGCCGCGCAGCGGGGCGAGCACCTGATCGTCACGACGGGAACGGCGTCCGGCAAGACGCTCGCGTTCAACCTGCCGGTGCTCGACGCGCTCGCACGCGAGCCGAAGAATCGCGCGCTCTATCTCTATCCGACGAAGGCGCTCGCGCAGGACCAGGCGCGCGCGCTCGGCGAGCTGGCCGTGCCGAGGGTACGCGCGGCAATCTACGACGGGGACACGCCGCACGAACGCCGCGGGCAGATCCGCCGCTGGGCGAACGCCATCCTCACGAACCCCGACATGCTTCATCTCGGCGTGCTGCCGCGGCACGATCTTTGGGCGGACGTCCTGCACAACCTCCGCTATGTCGTCGTCGACGAGGCACACGTCTACCGCGGCGTGTTCGGCTCCCACGTCGCAAACGTCCTGCGGCGGTTGCGGCGGCTCGCGCGGGTCTACGGATCCGATCCGCAGTTCCTCTTCGCGTCGGCGACGATCGCGAATCCCGGCGAGCTCGCACACTCGCTGCTCGGCGTCGGCGCGACGGTGATCGGCGGCGACGCGGCTCCACGCGCCGAGCGAACCGTCGCGCTCTGGAACCCGCCGCTGCTCGATCCCGATCTCGGCCTGCGCGCGAGCGCGCTCGGCGAGGCGTCGCGCTTGCTCGCGCAGCTCGTGCAGCGCGACCTTCGGACGATCTGCTTCGCGAAGTCGCGGAAGGCCGTCGAGCTCGTGCACCGGATGGCGAGCGACCGGCTCGACACGGAACGAAGGCAACGGCTCGCGCCGTATCGGGCCGGGTACACGCCGCAGCAGCGTCGCGACATCGAGCGGCGGCTCGTCGCCGGCGAGCTGCTCGGCGTGACGGCGACCGATGCGCTCGAGCTCGGCATCGACATCGGCCTGCTCGACTGCGCGATCTCGGTCGGGTTTCCGGGAACCGTGGCGAGCCTGCGCCAGCAATGGGGACGCGCCGGCCGGCGTGGCCACGGCCTCGCGATGCTCGTCGCCTCGGAGGACGCGCTCGACCAGTATTTCATGCGCGAGCCGGAGACGCTGCTCGGCCGTCGCGTCGAGGCGGCGATCTCCGATTTTTCGAATCCGCGCATCCTGGACGGTCACGTTGCTGCGGCCGCGTACGAGGCTCCTGTCGACGACGCCGACCGCGCCACGCTCGGCGACGAAGCGCTCGAACGCGCGCCGCACGTGCCGGAGCTGCAGCACACGAAGCACGGCTGGGTCTGGGCCGGCAAGGACTATCCCGCCGCGCGCACGCAACTCCGCTCGGCGAGCTCCGACGCGTTCACCGTCGTCGACGCGAGCACCGGCACGCTGCTCGGCATCGTGGAGCGGGAGCGGGCGTATTCGACGGTGCACGAGGGTGCGGTCTATCTCCATCTCGGGGAGCAATGGCTCGTGCGCGAGCTCGACCTTGCGGCACGCCGCGTGGTCGTCGAGCCGTTCGGCGGCGACTACTACACCCAGGCGAAGAAGGAGACGTCGACCGACATCGACGAGCCGCTGCGCGTCGAGCGCCGTAGCGGGCTCGAGCTGACCTTCGGCCGGGTCGCGGTGACAGAGCAGGTGGTGGCGTATCAACAGAAGCAGATCCGCGATCAGTCGACGATCGCGACGATCGCGCTCGACCTCCCGGAGACGACGTTCGAGACCGAGGCGGTCTGGTACATCCCGACGGCGCGCCAGCTCGACGGGCTCGACGCAATGCCGAAGCTCCTGTCGTCGCTGCACGCGGCCGAGCATTCGATGATCGCGCTGCTGCCGCTCTGGGCGATGTGCGACCGCTGGGACATCGGCGGCCTCTCGACGAACCTCCATCCGGACACCGGGCAACCGACGGTCTTCATCTACGACGGCCACCCGGGCGGCGTCGGCATCGCCGAGCGGGGGTTCGAGCAATTCGAGGGCTGGGTCGCCGACACGGCGCGACTGCTCGCAGGCTGCCCCTGCGAGCACGGCTGCCCGTCTTGCGTCCAGAGCCCGAAGTGCGGCAACCTCAACGAATATCTGGACAAGGAGGGCGCGCTGACGTTGCTTCGCAGGATGTCGATTTCGGCGTGAGCCGTTCGTCGTACTCTCGACATCGATCCCAAGGAGGGACACGTGAAGTACGCATTGCTCATCTATTCGAACGAGGCGCCCGAGGCATTCGCCCAGCTGTCCGACGACGAGCAGAAGTCGATCATGGGCGAGTACTTCGCCATCTCGGAGCTGCCGGGCACGTACGGCGGCGAGCAGCTGCAGCCGGCGGCCACGGCGACCACCGTTCGGGTCGAGAACGGCAAGGCGCTGACGACCGACGGTCCGTTCGCGGAGACGAAGGAAGTGCTCGGCGGCTTCTACCTCTTCGAGGCGGACGACCTCGACAGCGCGCTCGACGTGGCAGCGCGCATCCCGGCCGCGCGCATGGGCGGCTCGGTGGAAGTCCGTCCGATCGTGGAGCGCTAGGCAATCGACGGCCTCGCCCGCGCTTACCGCGACGAGCGTGCGCGCTGTATCGCGATCCTCGGCCGCGTCCTCGGCGATCTCGACCTCGCCGAGGATGCGGTGCAGGACGCGTTCGTCCGCGCAGCCGAACGCTGGCCGCGGGACGGCGTCCCGGACAATCCCGGCGCCTGGATCGTCGCGACCGCCCGCAACCGCGCAATCGACCGCATCCGGCGCGAGCGCACGCTCACGCAGAAGCTGCCGCTCCTCGAGCAGGTTCCGGCAGAGGAGGACGCCGTGATCCCGGACGAGCGGCTGGGGCTCATCTTCGGCTGCTCGCACCCGGCGCTCGCGACGGATGCACAGGTCGCGCTGACGCTCAGCCTCGTGGGCGGCCTGACGACGCCGGAGATCGCGCGCGCATTCATCGTTCCCGAGCCGACACTGGCGCAGCGGCTCGTTCGGGCGAAGCGGAAGATCCGGGACGCAGGCATTCCGCTCGAGATCCCGCACGAGCACGTGCTCCCCGACCGGTTGCGCGCGGTGCTCGCGACCATCTATCTGATCTTCAACGCCGGCTACGGCCCGCCCGTCCGAACCGAGCTTTGCGCCGAGGCGCTGCGGCTCGCGCTGCTGCTGGCGACGCTGATGCCCGACGAGGCCGAAGCCCACGGCTTGCACGCGCTCCTCCTGTTCCAGGACGCGCGCCGCGATGCACGGGTACGCGACAGTTCGCTCGTGCTGCTCGGCGAACAGGATCGCTCGTTGTGGGACGAGGCCGAGCTCGAGCAGGGCCGTGCCGCGCTCGAACGTGCCCTCGCGCTGGGCATGCCCGGTCCGTACCAGCTGCAGGCGGCGATCGCGGCGCTGCACACCGAGGACGAGACGGACTGGCCGCAGATCGCGCTGCTGTACGACCGTCTCGCGCAGCTGACGCCATCGCCGGTCGTTGCGCTCAACCGCGCGGTGGCGGTCGCGATGGCCGACGGCCCGGAGCGTGGCCTTGCCGCCGTCGACGCGATCGAGGGCCTCGACGACTACTACCTCCTGCACGCCACGCGCGCAGACCTCCTGCGCCGGCTCGGCGTCCCGGCGGTCGACGCCTACGAGCGCGCGATCGCGCTCGCGCCGAGCGACGTCGAGCGCGACTTCCTACGGCGCCGTCTGCTCGAGCACTGACCAGCCCTGATCCCGCGATCGCTCGCGCTCGTCGGCTTCGGCGCCGCCCCGCAGGCCGAACAGACGCTTCGCGAACAGCAGGTAGACGACGATCACGAGGTTGACGACGAGTGCGAGGATCTTGAACCACGACACCTTGTGCGTGAGCTCGTAGATCTCGTACGGCACGAAGAGCGTCGTCGCGACGAACGTCAGGTATTCGGCCCACCGTTTCATCAGCCAGAGCCCGACCGCTTCCGCTCCCTCGAGCACCGCATAGGCGGCGGCGGCCGCACCGACCCAGTAGAGCGTCGAGGAGCGGAGCTCGAGTGCGTGCAACACGGTGTGCAGGAGGCCGTGCGCATGACCGGTCGGATTTCCGCTCGTCCCCTGCACGGCATTGACGAGATGGAATACGTAGTGCTTGAGCCGCAGCTCGTTGGCGGCGACGAGGAAGACTGCGACCGCGACGAATGCGAGCACGACGAAATGGATCGCGCGGTCGATCGCGATGATCCGAAGGACGATCTTGTCGCGGAGCGCCTTGCCGCGCAGGGGCAGCTCGATCTCGTCTCGCGCCGGCGGCGTCTCGCGCGTGGGGCTCGCCGACGGCGGCAGCGGCAGCCACGAGTCGCAGCGGACGCAGCGATACCAGCGCACGCCGTCGATCTCGCGCACGATTGCCGAGTCCTCCGGACGCACCCGCGCCGCGTCGGTGCCGATCAGCTCGTGACCCCCGACCCCGCACGCCAGCAGCTCCCAGTGAAGGCGCGGGCGGAAGCGGCGCGGTCTTTGAGTGCCGGGCGGGTGCCTCATGCTAGAAGGGCACTGGTGGACGAACGGCGCGCACGTGGCGGCGTGCTCGTCGCCGGCGGCGGGTTCGCCGGCGCATACGTCGCTCGACTGTTGGGGGAACGGGGCGCGACCATCGTCAGTCCCGACAATTTCATGCTCTTCACGCCGTTGCTGCCCGAAGCGGCGTCCGGAACGCTCGAGCCGCGCCACACGGTCGTGCCGTTGCGCGCGATGTGTCCGAACGCCGACTTGCTCCTCGGCTCGCTGTCGGCCGTCGATCTCGAAGCGCGAACCGCGACGGTCGAGACGGATGCAGGTCAGCAGCTCGTGCACTGGGACGAGCTCGTGCTCGCGCTCGGCGCCGTGCCGCGCGCCGTGCCGGCGGGCGCGCTCTCGTTCAAGTCCCTCCCCGAGGCGATCCACCTTCGCAATCACGTGTTGCGAGAGCTCGAGGCTGCGGACGCCGAGCTCGACGACGCGGCACGGCGCGAGCGCCTGACGTTCGTCTTCGTCGGCGCGGGCTACGCCGGCGTCGAGGCGTTGGCCGAGCTCTCGGATCTCACCGACGACGCGCTCCGGTACTACCCCGGGCTTCGCGACGTGCCTCGGCGCTGGGTGCTGGTCGACGCGGCGCCGAAGATCCTGCCGGAGATCCCGTCACGGCTCGGAGAGTACGCCGCACGCGAGCTCGAAGCCCGCGGCGTCGAGATCCACGTCGGGACCACCCTCGAGTCGTCGACCGATCGCGAGGCCGTGCTCGCCGACGGAACGCGCATCCCGACGCGGACACTCGTCTGGACCGCCGGCGTGCTCCCGCATCCGCTCTTGCGGGAGCTCGGCGTGCCGCTCGACGAGCGCGGGCGCGTCGTCGTCGACGAGCTCCTGCGGGTTTCCGATCACGTGTGGGCGCTCGGCGACTGCGCCCGCGTCCCGAACACGAAGGCCGACCGTCCCGATCCGCCGACGTGCCAGCACGCGCTCCGCCAGGCGCGGCGGCTCGCGAAGAACCTGAACGGCGACCCGCAGCCGTACGGCTACCGGATGCTCGGCCAGGTGGCGACGCTCGGCCGCTACAAGGGAATCGCCGACGTGCTCGGCCTGAGGCTGCGCGGTTTTCCGGGCTGGTTCGTGACGCGCACGTACCACCTGTACCAGCTGCCGCTCGTGTCGCGGAAGCTGCGTGTCGTCGTCGACTGGACGGTTGCGTTGCTCTTCAAGCGCGACGTCGTCGAGCTCGGGACGTTCCCGCTCAGCGAAGAGCGTTGAGCGCGCGGTCGAGCCGCTGACGCGTCGTCAGCACGCCCTCGAACAGGTCGCCGTGCTTGCGCACGCGGTCGAGCACGACGTCCATCGTGAAGGCGAGCGGGTCCAACGTCTCGTTCACCTCGTCCCAGCGGAGCGGTGTCGAGACGGGCGCACCCGGCCGCGGCCGCACGCTGTACGCGGACGCGATCGTCTTGCCCTCGCCGTTCTGGTTCGAGTCGATGAGGACTCCGCGCCGCTTCGATTTCGACCATTCGTTCGTCGCAAGACCGTGATGAGCGCGCGCAATGGCGCGCGCCACGATCTCCGAGAACTCCCGGGTGTCGTCGAACGTGTAACGCCGCTCGATCGGCACGAGGACGTGCATGCCGTCGGCGCTCGACGTCTTCGGAAAGCTGACGAGCCCCAGCGCGTCGAGCGCCGCCTTGACGATCAGCGCGACCTGGATCGTTTCGGCGAACCCGACGTCGGGTGACGGATCGAGGTCGAAGAGCACGAAGTCCGGGCGGTCGGGCTTGTCGACGCGCGAGTACCACGTGTTCATGTCGATGCAACCCATGTTGACCATCCACAGCAACGCGTCCTCGTCGTCGACGAGCGGCGCGTCGATCCACTTCTTGCGCGGCGGCGACTCGCGCGTCGAAACCTGGACGTGGAACGTCGGGATCCATTCCGGCATCCCCTTCGGCGCATCCTTCTGGAAGAACGCCTTCCCGGCCGCGCCGTCGGGATAGCGGCGCATCGTGAACGGACGATCGCGCAGGTGCGGGACGAGCACGGCCGCGACGGCTCGGTAGTACTCGAAGAGATCCGACTTCGTGATCCCTTCGTCCGAGAAGAACACCTTCTCCGGATTGCTGAGCTTGACCCGCTCACTCTCGACGACGACGTCCCGCGCCGGCTTGTCGTCCCTCAGGCCCTGGAAGACCGGCGCCCGCAAGTGGCCGTCGTGCGTGAACTCGATGAACTTGACCTCTGCGACGAGCTCCGGCTTCACCCAGACGACGTCGCCTTTCTTGACACGCGGCATCTTCGGGACGACGGCAAGCGGAGATTCGTCCACGCGCAAAGGCTCGAGCTGTGCGAGCAGCTCGCGGATCGTCCGCTCGTCGAACCCCGTGCCGACGTTGCCGACCCAACGCAGCTGTCCGCTCTCGTTCGCCGCCATCACGAGCGAGCCGAAGCTGTGCGCACGCCGACCCTCGCCCTTCGTGTAGCCGACGATCACGAACTCCTGCCGGCCATGCGTCTTGATCTTCAGCCACTCCCGCGTGCGCTTGCCTTCGCAGTACTTCGAGCCGAGCTTCTTCGCCATCACGCCTTCGAGGTTCTGCGCTTGGGCCGCCTCGAGCAGCGCCTCGCCGTCGTCGAACCACGCCGAGACCTGCACCTGCTGCGCACCCTTCGTCTTCGTGTTCAGCAGCTCCTCGAGCCGCGCGCGACGATCCTCGAGCGGCAGATCGACGACCGGCTGTCCGTCGATCTCCAGGACGTCGAAGACGGCGTAGATGAGCGACTTCTTCCCCTGCTGCATCGCCGAGAAGCTCGGCCTCCCGTTCTCGTCGAGGGCGCACACCTCGCCGTCGACGACGCACTCCGGCGAGCGCACCGCCTTCTCGAGCGC
>Ga0207657_10006849_pt1 | contig 11756 bp, 9 predicted proteins | sample KBSC33metaG_FD_184316 | JGI IMG/M metagenome (GOLD analysis project Ga0207657, IMG submission 184316) | Corn rhizosphere microbial communities from Kellogg Biological Station, Michigan, USA - KBS C3-3 metaG (SPAdes) (version 2) | ecosystem: Host-associated > Plants > Roots > Rhizosphere > Soil ...
CCATGTACAGCCGCGCGTACACGCTCGGCAAATTCGGCCGCGATGAATTCGTGCGGATGGCGCTCCGCAACCGCGCGCCGATCCTGCCGTTCGTCACGGTGGGCAGTGCGGAGATCTATCCGATCCTGAAGCGCGTCGACTGGAAGTGGTTCAAGCGGTACACCGAGTGGCCGTTTCTCCCGATCACGGCGGCGCCGTTCCCGCTGCCATCGAAGTGGCATACGCAATTCCTGCCGCCGATGCACATCGAAGAGCAGTACGGGCCGGAAGCAGCTGACGATCCGAGGACGGTCCATCGGATCTCGCTCGAGGTGCGCCAGCGGATGCAGGCCGCGATCGACGAGCTGCTGCTGCGCCGCAAATCGATTTTCTTCGGATCCGTCTTCGACAAGACCGCCCAGGCGCGCTCGGACACGCCGGACACGCCGGACAAGCTGGCCCGCACATGACGCGGCGATCACAGGCGCTCCGCCTCCTGCACATTCTCGGCGTTCTCCTCCGGCACGGCCTCGTCACGCTGATCGTTCGCTACCCCTCGTCCGCGCGCCTGCGACGGCTGAGCGGCGTCGAGTGGCTGCGCCACCGGATCGCGCTCGCGCGCCTCACCGGACCGCAGCGCTTCCGCCGGCTGTTCGAGGATCTGGGCGGCAGCTTCATCAAGTTCGGCCAGATGCTGGCGCTGCAGCCCGACATCGTGTCGCTCGCGTACTGCGACGAGCTCTTCAACCTGATGGATCGGATCGAACCGTTTCCCGTCGAGCACGTCGACCGTGTCTTCCGCGAGGAGCTGGGACGGACGCCGGAGGACATCTTCGATCGCTTCGACGTCGAGCCGCTCGCGACGGCGTCGATCGGTCAGGTGCACACCGCCATGCTCGACGGACGCAAGGTCGCGGTGAAGGTTCAGCGGCCCAGTGTCGAGGCCGACTTCATGGGCGACATCCGGCTGATGTCGTTCGCGATGCGCGTCATCCGGGGGCTGCAGATCCGATCGCTGTACTGGATGCTCGAGCCCACCGGGGAATTCGTCGCGTGGACGCGCGAGGAGCTCGACTATCGGCGCGAAGCGCGATACGCGGATCGCCTGCGCCGCAACGCGGCGTCGAACGCGTTCGAGCACGTACCGGAAATATTCTGGGACCTGACGACGCGGCGGACGCTGGTGATGGAGTTCCTCCCGGGGACGACCGTCCTGAATTATCTGCGCGCCCTGGCGTCGGGCGACGACTGGACGACATACACGCTGCGGAGCCACGGCTTCGATCCGAATCGGTTCGCGCGGCACATCATCGACAACTTTCTCGGCGATGCGTTTCAGTACGGCGTCTTTCACGCCGATCTGCACCCGGCGAATCTGCTGATCCTGCCTGGCGACGTCGTCGGCTACGTCGATTTCGGGATCACGGGCGTGCTCAGCCGCTATTCGCGGCGCTATCTCGTTGCGATGACGCTCGCCTACACGCGAGCGGATGTGAGCGGCATGGCCGACGCGTTCTTCAAGCTGACGAGCGCGGAGCCGGACGCGGATCCCCAGCGCTTTCGCACCATCCTCGCCGAGCTGTCGCAGGAGTGGTACGAGGGCGAAGGCACCGAGACGGTGTTCCGCAAGAACTTCACGCTCGTGATGCTCGACATGCTCACGCTCTCGCGCAAGACGGGCATCTGGCCCGAACGCGATGTGATTAAATACATCCGCTCCGCCATCGCCACGGACGGTCTGATTACGCGGTTTGCGCCCGGCTTCAACGTCGGACGCTATCTCGAGGAGGTCTGCCAGCGATGGGTCGCATGGGAAGCGCGCCGGGCCACGCTGCAGTACGACACGTTCGCCGGCCTGGCGGCATCGAGTGCGCGCCTGGCGGAGGACGGGGCCGCGCGCGCCGCGTCGGTGCTGCGGCGCCTCACCAACGGCGACACGCTGGCGCAGGTCGAGATCACGACGCCGTCGCACCGCGACGATCGTCTGCGCCGCCGCACGCTGCGGCTCGCCGGCCTCGTCGTCGCCTTCGCGGCGCTCTTCGAATTGACGACGGCGCCGGTGCGGATCGGCGTGAATCTGGCCACGGCGGAGGCCGTGTTGATCGTCGGCGCGCTGGCGGCGCTCGGCGATTCGGTTCGCAGGCTCGCCATCGCCGATTGACATCGGCAGAAAGCCGGTAGGGACATGCGCGAAGTCGCCAAATCGATGCTCGGATTTTCGTGGGCGGTCTCGTTGTTCGGATTCCAGCAGCTCTCGAAGGTGCTCACCGCGGCCGCCCAGACGCCGGAGGTCACGGCCGCGGAGGTGGACACCGTATCGCGCGCGGTGCAGAGTCATCTGGTCGGCGCGACGGCCGATCAGTTCCGCGCGGGCGACGAATGGCAGCGCCGCGTCGTCGATGTGATCTTCGATGCCGCCTCGATGCAGACGGTCGATCCGCGCCGCATCGCGGACGCGCTGGATCCGCGTGCGCTGCTGAACACGGCCGCTCCGCGCCAGATTGTCGAGACGGGCATGAGCGCGATCCGCCAAACCGTGGACCGTGCGGTCGACGCCGTGCAGCAGGCCGCCGCGCCGCCGCCGGCCCGGGCGTAGCCCCCATAGACGAGCATCCAGATGAACGTACGCGAGCTGACCAAGTCGGTCCTGACGCTGCCCTGGGCGATCTCGATGTTCGGCGTGCAGCAGGTCACCAACCTGATGGCCTCGCCGCCGTCGAACGAGCGCATGGCGGGCGCCGCCAAGGCGTTCGACGTCGTGTCGGACGCCACCGCGCAGCAACTGGAGGGGTGGCTCAAGCAGACCTATCAGGTCGGCAACGCCGTGCAGCGCACGCTCGTCGATCTGCTCACGCTGCACGCGCCGCAGATCGATTCGAGCGCGCTGATGCGCACGGCCGCCGAGCTGCAGTCAGGTCCGATGTTCCAGGCCCTCGTGAAATACGGGCTGCCGCCGGTCGGCTGGATCGACTCGCTCCTCGTCTCGCGGAAGGACGCGCCCGCCGTCGCGCAGGAATTCGCGAACAAGCTGTACGTGATCACGCTCGTCACGCAGGTGCACAGTCAGCTCGGTCTGCACGACGGCGACGCGACGCCGCTGCCCGATCTCGTGCTCAAGGCGGGCGACGTCGAAACCTTCCCGCGGCTGTGGGCGATCGAAGGCCTCGGCAACTACGCCGGCGACCGGGCGCTCGCCGCGAGCGGAGACGGCCATCTGATCTCCGGCCTCCTCAGCGATCCGTCAGCCGCGCTCCTTCCGCCGTGGAGCCTGACGATGCTGCACGCCGGCATCGGGATGTCCTTCGCGAAGCACGTGCTGAAGCGGCTCGATGCGGCCAGCGCTCCCGACGCGGTCCGCGCCGCGATCGAGGAATTCGTCTCGCTGTGTCGCCGCTCGTCGCGCGAAGGCTACGCAGGCGCCGCGTTGGAATCGCTCGGGCTCGCGACGCGCACGCTCTATCCGAATCTGACGCGGCTGCTCGACGTGCACATTCCAGACGTCGAGCCGGAGCTGCACGGCTATTTCTGGCATGGCGCGGGGCGCGCGATGTACTTCGATCCCATGAACATGCTGCCGTCGGTCAACGCTCCCTGGCGCGCGATACGCCGGCTGGACGAAGAGGCGCCGCACGACCTGGCGCGGCGCAACGTGCTGTCCGGCCTCGCCTGGGCGCTCACCGTCGTCAACATGCGGCACCCGCTCATCATGGAGACCTTCCTGCAGCACCATGGTCAGCTCGCGGCCATGAACGACGCGTTCGTCAACGGCGTGACCTCGGCGCTGTTGATGCGGTACGACACGACGCGCGAGGACGCGCACATCGCGCCCTTCGTGCATCACGTGCCGCACGACGGCGATCCGCTGCTCGCGTCGCTCTGGGAGCAGGTGATCACCGCGCCCTGCGAACGGGCGCTTCGCGATGAGTACGCCGATCTCGCCGGCAGCCGCCGTCTCGAGCAGCTGTTTCACGATCGGTCCGCGCAGTAGCGGTCGTCGATGATGGAGGCCCAGGCGATCCCGCGCGCGTCGGTCGATGCGAAGGAGCGCCGGAAGATCGTCGAGGCGCGGCTCGCCGCGATCGGTCCGGTTCCCGCCGCACGCCGCACGCCGCCGCCGGAAGGCCGGATGGGCGCCGACGATGACCCGATGCCCCGCGTGTGTGAGGCGCTGTCCGACCTCGGCCCGGTGTTCGCGAGCTTCGGCCGCTATCTCTCGTCGCGCGTCGATCTCGTCGCACGACGCGACAGCCGCGAACTGTCATCGATTCCGGATCGCGGCGAACCGCTCGCGCCGGCGGTCGTGGCAAGCACCATCGCGCTCCAGCTCGGAGCGCCGCCCGAGCGGCGCTTCGCGGGCTTCACGCGCGATCCACACGACGTGAGGCTGTGGACCGAACGTCATCACGCATGGATCGCGTCCGGCGTGCCGGTGATCGTGCGGCTCGTGCGGCCGGATGCGGCATCGCTGATCGAGAACGACGTGCCGCTGCTGGGGCTGCTGCGGCCCTGGTTCGAGATCGCGCCGCTCGCGTTTGCGGCAGCCGTGGATGATTTCGCGGCGACGCTCAGACGCCGCCTCGATCAGACGCATCAGGTTGCGGCGTTCGACGCGCTGGCCGTGGATGCGGGCTCGTCGCCTCGCGGCTTCGGCGCGCCGGTCTGTCATCGCGATTACTGCACGCCAGGGCTGCTCACGTTCGCGCGGCCGTCCGGCGTGGTCCTCGGCGATTTGATGGTCGATCATCGTCAACCGGCGACGACGCCAACGGCCGACGGCGAGTATGCCGTTCGGATCGCGTCGGCCTGGCTGCATCAGGCGCTGACCGGCCGTGTCGTCCCGTTCGATTTCGGCCCGCGCGACATCATCGTCGGCGAAGACCGGCTCGTCCTCGTCGGCGGCGCGTTCGAGCCGCACACGTCCACGGCGCGTGCACAGTTCATCAGCTATCTGAACGCCGTTGCCGCTGACGATCCCGACGCCGCGTCCGCGTGGATTCTCGACAACGCTGTCGCCGACGCTCCCGATGGACGCGAGGAAACCGTCAGGCGCCGGCTGCGTCAGGCCGTCCCTTTTCGCGACGGTGAATGGAGCGGTGACGATCGGCTGGCCGAGCAGATCCTCGTGCAGTGGCGCATGGCGCACCAAGCCGAGTGGCCGCTCGCGCTGCATCATCTGCACGTGTTCCGAGGGCTGTACGCGACGGCAAGCCTCGCGACCCAGCTGGCGCCCCAAGAGGATGCCCTGGCTGCGGCGCTGCAGGAAGAACGCGTGCAGATGGGCGTCGCCGAGGCCCGCCGGATGGGTGATCCCGCCATGCTCGCGTCGACGGTCGATCGCCTGCTCATGGAGATGATCCATCTTCCGCAGCGGCTGGACGATGTGCTGACGATGGCGTCGGAGGGGAAGCTGCGCGTCAAGCTGCACGTGCCAAACGGCGACGGCTCGCGGCAGACGCGCAATCGCACGGTGCTGCTGGTCGCCTTGCTGATGGCGTCGATCGGCGTCGTGTCGGTGGCGCGGCAGCTCGCTCCGGCGCTCGGCGCCGGCGTGGAACGGCTCGGCGCCATCGCGCTGCTGGCGGTCGGCGGATGGCTGCTCGTCATGTCGGCGCGATTGTGACGGGCGCATGGAGATCGATGATCGAGATCGAAGGAGCAGCGTGTTGATGGGAGCGGCGGGACATCACGACAATCACTACGACGTCGTCATCGTCGGGGCGGGGCTTGCGGGGCTGTCGCTGGCGCGGCAGCTGCTGTTGAATTCGGACTCGATCCGGATTCTGCAGATCGACAAACGGCTGCAGGTGCCGCAGGCCGGACAAAAGGTCGGCGAAGCGACCGTGCAGGTGAGCGGCTATTACTTCTCGAAGGTGCTGGAGCTCGAGGAGTACCTGCTCCGGGAACATTTCCTCAAATACAACCTGCGCTTCTACTGGAAGACCGCCGGCATGGACAACAGCCGGTGGGAGAGCTACAGCCAGTCGTACATCCGGAAGATCTCGAACGTGCCGACGTATCAGCTCAATCGGAACGAGATCGAGCGCGAGCTGCTGCGGCGCAACGTGCTGGTTGCCGATCGCTACACGTTCCACAATCACGCGCTCGAGGCGTCGATTGCGCTCGCCGGCGATGGGCCGGAGGGCGCTCCGCATCGCGTGACCTACAAGCGCAACGGCGAGACACACACGGTGACGGCGCGATGGGTCGTCGACGCGGCGGGCCGGTCGCATCTGCTCCAGAAGCAGCTGGGGCTCAAGAAGCAGAACAACATCCGGCATGGCGCGTCGTTCATGTGGGTGGACGGCCTGCTGAATTTCGAGTACCTCACCGATTCGACGAACAAGCAGGTGCGGCTCAACCCGCAGCGATCGCATACGGGACATTTCCCGTTCTGGCTCGCCACGAGCCACTTCTGCGAGGAAGGCCTGTGGTGGTGGGTGATTCCGCTGCAGGGACAGACGAGCCTCGGCCTCGTGTACGACAACCGGTTGATCAAGCCGGAGGACGTGAACGATCCCGCGCGTCTGGTCGAGTGGGTGTGCGAGCATTTCCCGCTGTTCGGACGCGAGCTGCGGAAGCGGCGGATCCTGCATTGGGCGTGCTATCGCGATTTCTCGTTCGACGCCGTGCAGACGATCGACCGCGGCCGCTGGGCGATGGTCGGCGAAGCGGGGCGCTGGACCGATCCGCTCTACAGCCCGGGCGGCGACGTTATTTCGATTTACAACACGCTGGTGACCGACTCGATCCTCACGGCGGATCCGGCGGAGCTGGACGCGAAGATCCCGCTGTACGAACAGCTCGAGGAGGCCGTGTATCAGGCGTACGTCCCGAGCTTCGCGGTGAGCTACGAGTGTCTCGGCGATCAGGAGGCGTATTCGCTGAAGTACGTCTGGGAGCTGACGATCTACTTTGCCTTCTTCGTCTTTCCCTTCATCAACGATCTGTTCACCGACCGGCGCTTCCTGATTCATTTCCTGCGCAGCTTCACCAAGCTCGGGCGCGTGAACCTCGTGCTGCAGACGTTCATCAAGCACTACTACGATTGGAAGAAGACGAACCGCGAGCCCCACACGGCGCCGATTTTCTTCGAGTTCTACGACATTCACGGCCTGGCGGTCGCCGAGCAGACGTTCTACAAAGTGGGCGTGTCGGTGGAGGAAGCGCGCGCCGTGATCGACGATCAGCTGGCGAACGCCATGACGCTGGCAAAGTACACCGCGGCGCACATCTACGCGATGGTGCTCGGCGAGCCGGCGCTGGTGTGGAACAAGGCGTTCATCGAGCAGCTGGACACCGAGCGTCTCAGCTTCGAGCCGGATCGGATGCGCGCGGAATACGCGGCCCACGCACAGTCGTCAGCGCGGTACGAGTGGCCCGCCGGATGGAATCCTGAAGCGGCGTTTCGATTCGATACGCCGCTGCGCACGCCGGCGCCGCGGGTCGAGCGTGTCGTGGCGGCGACCTAGGCGCAGCCGTGCACGCGTCCGATCTGCCGAACGATCATGCGCCGCTCATCGAGCGCGCGTTCACGCTCGATGTCGGCGAAGCAGTGAATGCGCCCGTCCACGTCGACGGCGCGCTGCCTTCCTACGTGCGCGGCACGCTGCTGCTGAACGGTCCCGGGCGTTTCGCGCGGGACGGCTTCCAGTACCGGCATTGGCTGGACGGCGACGGCATGGTCGCGGCGCTGAGACTCGGGCCCGGCCGCGCCAGGTTCACGAATCGCTTCGTGCGCAGCGGCAAGTTCGTGCGCGAGGAGAGCGATCAGCGCCCGGTGTTCCGCACGTTCGGCACCGCATTCGCCGGCGACCAGCTCGCGCGCGGGATCGGGCTCGAGTCGCCCGTGAACGTGAGCGTGTACCCGTATCGCGGCGCGCTCCTCGCGTTCGGCGAGCAGGGATTGCCGTGGGCCGTCGATCCGGTCACGCTGGAGACGCGCGGCCTCCACACGTTCGACAATCAGTTGAACGCGGTGACGCCGTTCAGCGCGCACCCGAAGATCGACCATCGGACCGGCGAGCTGTTCAACTTCGGCGTCTCCTTCTCGCGGCAGCATCCGATGCTGAACGTGTTCCGGTTCGGGGCGGATGGCGCGCTCGTCTACCGCCGGCGGCTGCCGCTCCCGTATCCGAGCTCGATTCACGACTTCGCGATCAGCGCCAGCTGGCTGCTGTTCTATGTGAGCCCGCTCCTGCTCGACGTCGAGGCCATGCTCCGCGGCGGCGCGACGGTGATCGATGCGCTGGCGTGGGAGCCCGATCGCGGCAGCAGCCTGTTGGTCATCTCGCGCGAGACGGGACAGCTCGTCGCGACGATTCCAATCGGGCGCCAGTACTGTCTGCACCTGATCAACGCCTTCGACCAGGGCAGCCGCGTGCTCGTCGATGTCGTGGAGTACGAGCAGCCGCTGTACCCCGAGTACCAAGTCATCCCGCATCTGTTCACCGGCACGTTTCGCGGCCATCCCGTTCGCTTCACGATCGATCCGGCGGCAGGCGTGGCGATCGAGCGGCGCGACGTCGCGTACTCCTGCTCTCCTGATTTCCCCGCCCACGATCTCGACGCGACCGGCCGCGAGTACGAAGCGTTCTGGATGCTCGGCATCAGCGCGGCGGGACGGCCCGGGCGGAAGTTCTTCGATCAGATCGTGCGGATCGACTGGACGACCGGCGCCGCCGACGTGTACCAGGCCGCCCCGCGACAATATTTCGGCGGCGAGCCGGCGTTCGTCGCCGAGCCGGGCGTGCCGCGATCGGGCGTCGTCATCTGCCAGGCATTCGACGCGGAGCGCACCGCCTCCTCCATGCTGGTGTTCGACGCGTTCGATCTCGCAAAAGGCCCGGTGGCCACGGCGCGGCTGGCGGAGCCTATCCCATTGCTGTTCCATTCCACGTTCGCCGCGGACGAACCGACATGATCCGTACGGGCCGGCTCGCGATGACGCTCGGCTACGGCTCGATGCTCGCGGCCGCGGTCGCGCTGTTCGTCTGGATTCGCACGATCGGCGAGCGGCTCGGCGGCGCGACGACGCTTCACGGCTATCCTCCGACCATCGACGCCGGCGCTCCGGTGAACACGATCGCGCACGTGCTGCTCGCCCTCGCCGTGATCATCGTCACCGCGCGCGCCATGGGCGTGGTGTTCAGTTGGATCCATCAGCCGGCGGTGATCGGGGAGATCGTGGGCGGGATCATGCTCGGGCCGTCGCTGCTCGGCCGAATCGCGCCGGGCGCGTACGCCGCGCTGCTGCCGCCGCAGGTGGCGATGTTCCTCGGCGTGTATGCGCAGATCGGGATCATGATCTACATGTTCCTGGTCGGCCTGGAGCTCGACGTCCGTGTGCTGCGGAAGAGCGGACATGCGACGATCGCGATCTCGCACGCCAGCATCGTCGTGCCGTTTCTTCTCGGATCGGCGCTGGCGATCGTGCTCTACCCGATCGTGTCGCCCGGGGACGTGCCGTTCACGGTGTTCTCGCTGTTTCTTGGGGTCTCGCTGTCGGTGACCGCATTTCCCGTGCTCGCGCGCATCCTGGGCGACAAGAACCTCCAGCGCACGCGGATGGGAACGCTCGCGCTGACCTGCGCCGCGGTCGACGACATGACCGCGTGGTGCCTGCTGGCGCTCGTCGTGAGCATCGCGCACGCGCGAACCTCGCAGGCGTTATGGGCCGTGATGCTGACATTCGCCTTCATCGCCGTGATGTTCGCCGCCGTGCAGCCGGTGGTGCGCCGGTGGATCGCCTCGCTCGACGCGGCGTCGAGGATGTCGAAAGCGGGCTTGAGCGCGATGTTCGCCGGGTTGTTGACGTCCGCGATGGCCACCGAATACATCGGCATTCACGGAATCTTCGGCGCGTTTCTGTTCGGCGCGGTCATGCCGCACGACTCGCGTGCCGCCGTCGAGATCAACGAGCGGCTCGAGGACCTTGTCGCCGTGCTGTTTCTGCCGGCGTTCTTCGCGTTCACCGGCATGCGCACCGAGATCGCGCTGATGAGCAGCGCGCGCGATTGGCTGATTTGCGGCGCAATCATTCTCGTCGCGTGCGCCGGCAAATTCGGCGGCACCCTTGTCGCGGCGCGGCTGGCCGGCCTTCAGTGGCGCGATTCGGCGGCGCTGGGCGTGCTCATGAACACGCGCGGGCTCGTCGAGCTCATCGCGTTGAACATCGGCCTCGACCTCGGGATCATCACGCACCGGCTCTTCACGATGCTCGTGGTCATGGCGCTCGTCACCACGTTCATGACCACGCCCGCATTGAATCGCATGCTGCGGCGGCGCCCATGGACCGCCTGAGCGAGCTCGAGTCTGCGCGCGCGCAGACGCTCGGGATGACCGGTGCGCTAAGTCAGGGGCAGCTCGATTTTGCGCCGCGCACGGGTGTCTGGTCGATCGGCGAGATCCTCGATCATCTCGTGCTGGCCGAGGCGTTGTACCGCGGCGAGATCGCGCGGCTGATCGAGCTGGCGCGCGCCGGCCGCCGGCCGTATCTGCGCCGAACCTTCGACGAGATCAACGTCGCGCCGATGTACGTGCCGACGATGGTGCTGTCGCTGTTCTCGACGCCGATCGCGATCATGAGCCGCACGATGCCGGACAGCGTGCGCCGGCTGCTGACGGAGTTCCCGCTGGTGCCGACCCGCAATCCCGATCTCGCCACGCCGCGGCGGCACCGTCCGGCGGCGGCGCTCCAGAGCGATCTAAGGCAGTCGCTCGCCGACACACGTGCGCTGCTGGCGACAAACCGCGACCTGCAGTTCGATCGCATGATCTCGGAGCACCCATTGACAGGGGCGACCAGCGTTCCTCAGATGCTCGGCTTCCTGGCGCTGCACGAGCGGCGTCATCAGGGACAGATCGATCGCGTCAGGCGTCAGCGGAGTTTTCCGGCGGGGTGACGCGCCGCTTGATCAGCAGCTTGTCCTGATAGATCAGCACGAGCTCCTCGCGCTGATTGAAGACGCGGCTCTCGAACACGACCGTGCCCTGACGCGGGTCGAGCTCGCGGCGCTCGACGACGCGCTTGACGAGATGGATGGTGTCGCCGATGAAGACCGGCGCGACGAAGCGCAGCCGGTCGACGCCGGCGAACGTCAGCAGCGTCTCGTCGAGCAGGTTCATCCGCGTGCTCAAGCCAATCGAGATGCCGAAGGTGAGCGCGCCGTGCGCGACGCGCCGCCCGAGTTTGGTCTCCTTCGCGTATTCCTCGTTGGTGTGCAGCTCGACGAAATCGCCGGTGAGACCGGCGAACATCACCACATCGGTTTCGGTGATGGTCCGGCCGCGCGAGGTCACGGCGCGGCCGGGTTCGAAGTCTTCGAAATACCATCCCACGGTGATCCCCACGGGTAGGCGTGACCGCGCGAGACGCTCGGCTGAACTGTCCGCCGGAGCCTTGGCGGAGGTGGAAGCCTTCACGCTACGTCTGCGAATCGCTTTCGCTCGGCTATGGCCTCGGTCCTACGTCTGCAAATCGGTATCCGGAAACGACCCGCGTCAGAATTTGAAGTTCAGACCGAACTGGAACGAGGTGAGCTTGTTCGACAGCGTCACCGCGGTGCCGGGAATCGCATTGCCATCGGCCGGGCTCAGAATCGGACCGTCGATCGACTCCCTCGGGACGAAGTAGAAGCCGAGATCGAACCCGAGATGCGGCGCGACCATCGTGCCGGCGCCGATGGTGAAATGCTTTTGAAAGGTCGACGGCGTGCCGAGGCTGAACGAGACGCGGTCGGCCACGATCGCCGTCTGCAGGTAGCTGAAGCCGGCGCGGA
>Ga0207657_10006850_pt1 | contig 11754 bp, 9 predicted proteins | sample KBSC33metaG_FD_184316 | JGI IMG/M metagenome (GOLD analysis project Ga0207657, IMG submission 184316) | Corn rhizosphere microbial communities from Kellogg Biological Station, Michigan, USA - KBS C3-3 metaG (SPAdes) (version 2) | ecosystem: Host-associated > Plants > Roots > Rhizosphere > Soil ...
TCGCTGTCGCCGCCTCCTGGGTCATCGCCAGCAGGAAGCCGATCGACTCCACCGGCCACCTGAGCGCAAGTGCCGTCGACAGGAAGGCCACCAACGTGCCCGCCGACAAGTCCCCGTCGGCCACCTGCACGGATTTCTGGAGATCGCCATTGGCGAAGGCCTGCGCGGCGCCAGCCAGCGGCACCAACCCGGCCAAGGTGCTGACCGACACCGGGGGCACGTCGGTCTTGCCGCCGCTATAGATGTAGTCGCCATTGGCGTCCTTGGAATTCAGGATGGCGGCGGCCTGGTCGAAAATGCTCTTGGCCTGAGTCATCAGGGTGGTGCCGTCATTGTTGGCGACGGCGTCGCTGACCGCTTTCTTCAGGGACGCGGCCAGGCTGGACAGGCTGGACAGCTGGGTGTCCTGCAGATCGGTCTGGGTAACGGCGAATTTGGTGGCATTGGTATAGGCATCGTTGCGCGCATTGGCGGCGATGGTCGCGGTCAAGACCTGGGCCTTGTCGCCAAAGCCGGCATAGGTGTTGGCGTTCTTGGTCGAGGCGATCTGTTCTTGAACCTTGTCCAGAGCGTTGCCGGCATGCTGGATCTGGCTGAGAAAGAAAGCGGTCTGGGCGGAGGTGGCTACGCGGTCAACGCTCATGGTTCATCGGTCCTTACTGAATATCCAGCAGTGCCTTGTACATCTGGTCGACCACGCTCAGCAGTCGCGCGCCGGCGGCATAGGCTTGCTGATAGGAAGTGAGCGACGTCAGCTCTTCGTCCAGATTGACGCCGGAATCGGAGGAGACCCGCGCATTGGCTTCGTTCAACCGGTCGTCCTGGGTGGTCTGGTTGGCGGTCACCGCGTTCGATTGGGTGGAGACATTCTGATAAAAGGTCGCCGCATAGTCCGACAGCGACGCGGCCTGGGCGGCGATGCCGCCCGCGGCATGAAAAGCTTGGGTCTTGGTGATCACATTCTGCAGGGCGATGGCCCCGGCATTGTCGCCCGCCGACACGACGGTGCTGCCCGCCACGCTGGCGGGCGTGATCGCCGGGCTGGCAAAGCCCAGACGCGCGGGGCTGGAGGCGATGGACGGGTTCAGGGCAAACCCGACCGCCTGCGAGGCTTGCGCATTGGCGCCCAGTCCGAAGATCTGGGTGAAGCTCATGCCCGTGGTGCCGCGCTGGGTGGTATCGCCGGTCACGTTCAGCGCATAGCCGGGATAGAGCGCGCTGGTGGCGGTCGAGATCGATCCGTCCGGGTTCAGGGTGAAGGTCGCTGCGCCGCCCATCGCGGTGTTCAGGGCTGTCACCACATTGCCGACGGTCTGGCCGGCAGTGGTTGTGATGCTGACATTCCTGACGATGTCGCCGTTGGGACCCTTCAGCGACAGGTTGATCACGCCGCCGGCGGGCAGGCCGCTGGAATCGCCGGCCGCCAGGCCGGTGGCGGTGATGGAAGGCACCTGGGACTTGAAGAGATCGTTGAGGCCGAAGAACTGCGAGAAACCCGCACCGCCGCGCAGAGACGGCGTGGTGGCATCGTCCTGCACCAGCACGCCATTGCTGCCGGTGGCGGAAATCGAAAGCTGGCCATTGGCAAAACTGGCGGTGCCGTTGGCGCCCAATGCGGTGTTCAGCGCCGTGGTGAAACTGCCCACGGTGGTGCCGATGCCGACGGCCGCGCCGCCATCGACCTTCAAGGTTCCGGCATTGAAGTCGACGTCGATGCGCGAAACCAGATTGCCGCTGGAATTGGCGACCGCGATGGTGGTCTTGCCGGTGAAATTCAGGCCGTCGCCCGACAGCAGGCCGGTATCGCGGCCGGCCAGTATGGAGGGCGGCGGATAGGCGGCATTGGCATTGGACTGGGCGTTGAAGGCCAGCGCGGTCTGCTGCGCCAGGTTGCCCAAGGTCTGCGACAGTCCGCCCAGCACTTGATCGCGCATGTCGATCAGGCCTTTCAGCGAACCGCCGTCAAGATGCGGGTCCAGCGCAAAAGGCGAACCGATCATCTGGCCATTGGCCGGATTCATGTCCTGGATGGTGATGCTGTTATAGGCGCCGTTCTGGGCGCTGCCGGAATAGGACAGCTGGGCATAGGTGTTGGACACCAGGTTGACGCCGTCGGCGGTCGAAACATTGACGCTGCCATCGGCGTTGTTGCTGGTCTTGATTCCCATCACCTGCGCGAGATTGCCCAGCACCACATCGCGCTGGTCGAGAAGAGCGGACGCCGTGTTGCCGCCGGCATTGGCGGTCTTGATCTGGGTATTCAGGTCATAGACCTGTTTGATCAGCGTGTTGGTGGAAGCGATCGAGTTGACCGCCTGCTGGTCGACCTGGCCGCGCAGGGATGTGATTGTGCTGGAGACATTGGAAAATGTCTGGGCCAGGCTGTTGAGGGCATTCATCACCCCGGTGCGGCCGGCGCTGGAGGTCGGCGCCTGCGAAGCGGTGGCGAAGGCAGCCGACAGATTGGTCAGCTGGGTGGCCAGGGACTGATTGTCGCCGGGGCTGCCCAAGAGACCGTTCAGCTGGGAGAACAGGCCGGCCATGGTGTCGTATTGCGAGGACGCGCCGCTCGCCGAAAGCTGCTCCTGGGCGAGAAACTGGTTGCTGACCCGCTGGATGGTGGCGATGTCCACGCCCATCAACTGGCCGCCGGCGCTCAAAGTCTGCTGATTGACGATGCGGCGCGCATAGCCGGGGGTATTGAGGTTGGAAACATTATTGGCGACCACGCCCAGAGCGGCGCTGTTGGTCTTGAGCGCACTGATGGCGCTGGCGGCGATCCCGTTCAGGCTCACGGTCTGACGTCCAAATACTATGTTCCGCACAGACTGTCGCAAGCCCCATGCCACTTTGGGCCCGCTGTTTTTCCCGCATTTCAAGGGTTTTCACACTGTTCAAGCCGCCTTGCGCACACGGCAGAGTTTGCCGTACCGGCAGGTCCTGCCCGTCTTTTTATGCTGTCCGCCCGGCCCGGTTTTTCGAAAAATTCAGCAAAATCGCAGGTCGCCCAATTGGCCCGGCCCTTGCGTCTGGTTCCTCGAGCAAAAGTTTTTTTGCCGATCGTCAACGGAAGATTTGCGTGCGAGCTTCAGCAACATCCCGAACCAATTCTCCTGCGAACATTCCCGCTTCGCAGGCCAAAGCGGACGCCAACAAGGCCGACGCCGCTTCGCCTTTCGCCCTGCTGGTGGAGATGGCTTCGGCCAAGGACCCCGCCAAGCCGTCCAAGAAGGATGCCAAGGACTCCGGCGACCAGCCCGCGAACGACAAGCCCGCCATCAAGCAAAATGATGGCAACCGGAATGGCGCCCGGCAGGATGACAATGCGGATGCCGCCCAGACCGCGCCCAGACCTGCCGCATCGCTCAAGCCGGGCAAGCCGGATAAATCGGACTCGGATAAGTCGGACAAGGACGACGAAGCCGCCAAAATCGCCGACACCGTCCAAAGCGCGCCCGATGATCAGCAGGTCGCTGCCGTCGAGCAACAGATACAGATGCTGGATCAGCAGCCGCTGATCCCGGTCATGCAGGCATCGATCGCGGCATCAACCGGCCCGAGCGCCGATGTTGAAGATGACATGCAGATTGACGAAGCGGCGCCGGCCGCCAAAGCGGCGACGCCTCCTTCGGGCATGGACATGCCGCAGCCCGAGCCCCTGAACCGCAATCTCGAAGCCGGCAAATCCGAGACCGGCGAAACCGCGCCACCCCAAGCCGCGCCGCAGACACAAGCAGCCGCGCAGCCGGATCCGGCCGATGACACCGAAACATCCGACACCGTGGCGGCCGCATCGGCTGCCGCCCGGACCGCTCAGGCGGATGCCAAGCCGCCGGCCACCCCAAAGGAAACCGGCAAGCCTGCCGCCGTGAAGACCGCGTCCAGGAGCGAGACCAGCGCCACGGCAAAACCGGAAAACGCCGACGTTGAACGCGTCACGGACGATCCGGCCGCTTCCGCCAAGGACGCCAAGGACGGCGATGAACCCGTCGGCAACCTTCCGGCGAAAACCGTCAAGACCGATACCGCCAAGGACGACAACCTCAATATCGTCGCCCTCAAAGGCCATGCGCACACTGGCGTTGCCAATGCCCCCAAAGCCGATACCGATACATCCGGCGGCCAAAAGTCCGACGCACCGCAAGCCGACAGTCGGCCGGCGGACAGCGACGCCGCCGCTGCTCCGGCCGCCGCCAAACCGATGCCCCAATCGGCATCCATGTCCAATGCCGGCTTCGCCATCAACACTATCGCCGCGCCGCAGGCCGCCCAGCACAGCCAAGCGCCGGTCGCCATACAGCATGTGCAGGTGACGGCAGAGGCCGCGCCCAATCTTCCCGCTTTGGCCGTGGAGATCGCCGCCAAATCGCAGAGCGGCGCCAAGCAGTTCGATATTCGCCTGGATCCGCCGGAACTGGGCCGGGTGGAGGTCCGCCTGTCGATCGATTCCACCGGCAAGGCCAGCGCCCATCTTTCCGCCGACCAGCCCCAGACCCTGGCGCTGTTGCAAAAAGACGCCCCCATCCTGACGCGCGCCTTGCGCGAGGCGGGCCTGGATGTTTCCCAGGACGGACTCAATTTCTCGCTGCGCCACCAGTCGGGCGGCCAGGGCGGCAATGACGGCAACCACGGCCGCTTCGGCTCCTCACGCAGCTTTTCACTGACCGCGACCGCCAGCATAGACCCCGCCGCCACCGCCGCCGCCTATCGGGGCGTGGTCGATGGCCGGCTGGACATCAGAGTTTAAAGGACACCGCCATGACCGTGACACCCGCCGCCTCCACCACCGACACCCCGGCAGCCCCGGCCGCGATGAAGCAGCTGTCGGGCAATTTCTCGACCTTCCTCACCCTGTTGACCACGCAATTGAAGAACCAGGACCCCACCAGTCCGATGGATTCCAACGCCTTCACCCAGCAGCTGGTGATGTACAGCCAGGTCGAACAGCAGATCGGCACCAACGACAATCTCAAGAGCCTGATCGCGCAAGGCAGCAGCAACGCCGCCGCCATGACCACCGGCTATCTGGGCAAGAAGGTTTCGATCGTCAACGGCCAGGCCGCACTGATCGGCGGCAACGCCAACTGGACCTACAATCTCACGAAACCCGCCGCCGCCACCCAGCTCGACATTTCCGACAGCAACGGCAAGACCGTATTTTCCACCGCCGGCGCAATAGGCACGGGCAATCACAGCCTCGCCTGGGACGGCAAAGACAGTCACGGCAACCCGCTCGCCGACGGCAGCTACAAGCTGACGGTCACCGCCACAGACCTGGCCGGCGGCACCGTCGCCAGCAGTGTCGCCAGCGCCGGCACCGTTACCCAGATCGACATGACCGGCGGCACACCGCGCCTGATCATCGGCAGCATGGAAATCGACATGGCGGACATCGCCGCGGTCGCGAACTGATTTGAAGTTTTGAAACACCGGCGCCGAGAAGCGGCGTCAAACCTCAAGCGGGCCCGGTCGAACACCGCCAGCCCGCCCTGAAGGAAATGTAAAATGAGCTTGTATGGAGCATTGAATATCGGCGTCGCCGGACTGGCCGCCAACAGCCAGGCGCTGTCGGCCACTTCCTCGAACATCGCCAACGTCAACACCGTTGGCTACAAGACCCAGACGGTCAACTTCCAGACCTTCCTGAACGCTCCGGGCCTTGCGGGCAATTCGTCGGCCGGCGTCGGCGCGGTGATCGGCCAGGATGTCACGACCCAGGGCTTGCCGACTTCGACGACCTCCAACACCGACATGTCCATCACGGGCAACGGATTTTTCGTGGTCGCCACCAATCCCCAGCCCGGTGCGACACAGGAATATACCCGCGCCGGCAGCTTTACCCCGGACGAGAATGGCGATCTGAAAAACGCCGCCGGTCTTTACCTGCTGGGCTACAAGCTCGACGCGCAGGGCAATGTCCCCACCAATTCCAGCGCGCTCAGCCTGATCAATGTCACCAGCCTGTCCGGCAAGGCGCAGGCCACCACCACCCTGGGCATCCAGGCCAATCTGCAGGCCAGCGCCACCATGGCGCCCGGCTACACCACCGGCCAGATGACGTCCGGCGCGGTGACGCCCGACTTCCAGCGCACCATCAATGTCTATGACAGCCAGGGCGGCAGCCAGCCGGTCACCTTCTCCTTCGTCAAGACCGCCGCCAATACCTGGGCCTATGAAGCGGCCTATGCCGGCGCTCCCGCCAATCTTTCCAGCCCCAACCCCATCGGCACCGGCACCGTGACGTTCAACTCCGACGGCACGCTGAAGAATGTCAACGGCGCCGCGCCGGCTTCGGGTATTTTCAACCTCACCATTCCCTGGGCCGCGACCACCGGCCTGGCGTCGCAGGCCATCGCGGTCAATCTCGGCTCGGTCGGCGGCACCTCCGGTCTCACCCAGTTCGACACCGCTTCGACCTTGAACGGCACCTCGCCCGACGGCTCGTCCTTCGGCAACGTCACCGGCGTGACGGTCTCCAAGGACGGCACCGTGACGGCGCTGTTCTCCAACGGCCTGTCGCAGAGCGTCTACAAGGTGCCGATCGCGACCTTCACCAATCCCAACGGATTGGGCCAGGTCAACGGCAATGCCTATGTCTCCACCCGGGCCTCGGGCGCGGCCAGCGTCAACCTCGCCAATACCGGCTCAGCCGGCGGCATTGCCGCCCGCTCGCTGGAAGCCTCGACGGTGGATTTGGCCACGGAGTTCACCAATCTGATCACCACCCAGCGGGCTTATTCCGCGTCGGCGCGCATTATCACCACCGCCGACCAGATGCTGCAGCAGCTGGAACAACTGCCGACAAATTAACGTGAACGGAAAAGCCCATGAAAATGGGCTTTTCCGGCGCCATCGCCGAAGAATTGAATGAAGCATTTATGAGTTCGTTTACCACGTGTCTTGGCCCTTTTTAAACGCGGGGCGGCGTATTTTTCGCGTGGATAGTGTCGGGAGTTTTTAAAATGGAAGAGCGCAAAGGACGCGTGAGCTATGTCATCGGGCCCGATGGGTCGCCGTTGACGCTCGCCGACTTGCCGCCGCCTTCGACGCGCCGCTGGGTCATTCGCCGCAAGGCTGAAGTCGTCGCAGCCGTGCGCGGGGGATTGCTGAGCCTGGACGATGCCTGCAAGCGCTATACGCTGACGGTGGAGGAATTCCTTGCCTGGCAGCATGCGATCGACCGTTTCGGCCTGGCGGGCCTGCGGGCGACGCGGGTGCAGCAGTATCGCAACTAAACGCGCGCAAAGCGCGGCAGCCGCGAAATCCCAGGGGGATTCGTAAACAGCCGGTTAAGCAAAAGAACAAGGCGGTTCAATCCCCTACGGCTTTCCCTTTAAGCCTAATTTTACCGTACAGGCGGCAATGTTTGCCTAGCAGAACGGACGGAGCTGTTTTCCGTCCGCTTTCCGCGAGGAGGACATCTTGCCCGAGTTTTTCAAAACGGTTGGTGCGGCGCGTTTCGGCGTCATGGCCGGCGTGGCTGCCGTCCTCACCGCGTTCTTCCTCTATATAGCGGGCGCCATCACCGAACCGCCCAAGAGCATCCTGTTCTCGGGCCTGGAGTCGCGGGACGCCGCCGCCGTGACCAGCAAACTCGACGGCATGACCGTCAAGTATGACGTCAAGGATGGCGGCACCATCCTGGTGCCGGCCGATCAGGTCACCAAGCTGCGCATGGCGCTGGCGCAGGACAACCTGCCGGCAGCCGGCGTGGGGTACGAGATTTTCGACAAGTCCGACACCTTCGGCACCACCGCCTTTGTCCAGAACATCAATCACCAGCGCGCCCTGGAAGGCGAGCTCTCCCGCTCGATGCAGACCATCGAGGGCATCCAGACCGCGCGGGTGCATCTTGTTGTTCCCGAACGGCAGATTTTTTCCCGCGACGACCAGCAGCCCAGCGCCTCGGTGGTGCTCAAGACCAGCGGCAAGCTTGATCGCGGCCAGGTAAGAGCCGTCCAGCATCTGGTCGCCGCGGCGGTGTCCGGCCTTTCCGCCGACCGCGTCGCCATTGTCGATGACCGTGGCAACCTGCTGGCGGGCGGCGACGACAAGTCCGGCCCCGACGCGCTTGCCCGCAGCCAGGACGAAGATACCTCCAATTACGAAAATGCGCTGAGAAGCCGCATCGAAGCCATCGTCAGCTCGGTGGTGGGCATGGGACGCGTCCAGGTCCAGGTCGCCGCCGACATCAACTACAACCACACCCAGACCACCAGCGAGACCTACGATCCCGACAGCAAGGTGGTGCGCTCCACCCAGACCGTGGAACAGAACTCCGCCAATACCAGCGGCAGCAGCGGTGCCGCCGTGTCGGTCGCCAGTGCGCTTCCGGGCGGCCAGGCGGCCCCCGCTGGCGGCGGCGATCAGTCCAAGGACACGTCGGGCCGCACCGAGGAAACCACCAACTATGAGATTTCCAAGAAAGTCACGACCTCCACGGTCGACGGCGGCGACATAAAGAAGGTGTCGGTGGCCGTGGTCGTGGACGGCTCCGGCGAGACTGCCGCCGCCTACAAGCCGCGCAGCGCCGACGAAATGTCCAAGATCACCGCGCTGGTGAAGTCGGCGATGGGCTTCGATGCCGCGCGCGGCGACCTGGTGCAAGTCACCAACATGCAGTTTGCCCATATGGAGCAAAGCGCCGGCACCGAAGCGCCCAAGCCTCTCCTGGGCCTGGACAGTTCCTATTGGTTCAAGATCATTGAAGCCGCGATCATGTGCGTCACCGCCCTGCTGATCGGGCTGTTCGTCGCCAAGCCGCTGATCAACCGCATGTTCACGGCGCAGACCGCGTCCGGCCCCACGGCGCTGGCCAACGGATCGGTGGTCGCGGGTGCCTTGCCGGCGCCTGGAGGGGCCGATCAGCCCGCAGCTGCCGGGCAGGAAGGCTCGCCGGCTTTGCCGCCGCCGCCGTCCAGCATCGACATCAGCCGCATCGACGGACAGGTGCGCGAATCCTCCATCAAGAAGGTCGGCGAAGTGGTCTCCGCGCATCCCGAAGAAGCGCTGGCGATCATTCGCACCTGGCTCCACCAACCGGTCTAACCCATGTCCAAGCCCGTCAAAGCCATCAAAGAAGACATTCGCACCCTCACCGGTGCCGAACGTGCCGCTATCATCATGCTCTCGCTGGGCGAAGACCATTCCCAGCAGATCTGGAAGATGATGGACGAGGACGAGATCAAGGAAGTCTCCCAGGTGATGTCCAATCTGGGTTCGGTTTCATCCAGCCTGATCGAAAAACTGCTGGTGGATTTCGTCTCTCAGATGTCGGGCACCGGCTCGCTGATGGGTTCGTATGAATCCACCGAACGCCTGCTCGCCAACATCCTGCCCGGCGACAAGGTCGGCTCGATCATGGAAGAAATCCGCGGCCCCGCCGGCCGTACCATGTGGGACAAGCTGGCGAATGTGAACGAAACCGTTCTGGCCAACTATCTCAAGAACGAATATCCCCAGACCGTTTCGGTCGTGCTGAGCAAGATCAAGCCCGAGCATGCCGCCCGCGTGCTGGGGTCCCTGCCCGAGGAATTCGCGCTGGAAGTCGTGCAGCGGATGCTGCGCATGGAAAGCGTGCAAAAGGACATTCTGGACAAGGTCGAGCAGACCCTGCGGGTGGAATTCATGTCCAACCTGGCGCGCACCGCCAAGCGCGACGCCCATGAGCAGATGGCCGAAATCTTCAACAATTTCGACCGCCAGACCGAAAGCCGCTTCATCACCGCCCTGGAAGAGCGTTCGCGCGACGCCGCGGAACGCATCAAGGCCCTGATGTTCACCTTCGAGGATCTGGCCAAGCTCGATCCCGGCTCCATCCAGACCCTGCTGCGCAATGTCGAGAAGGACAAGCTGGGCCTGGCGCTGAAGGGCGCCACCGACGGACTGCGCGACGTCTTCTTCTCCAATATGAGCGAGCGCGCCGGCAAGATCCTGCGCGACGACATGGAAGCGATGGGACCGGTGCGCCTGAAGGATGTGGATGAAGCCCAGATGCGCATGGTCAATGTCGCCAAGGACCTGGCCAACAAGGGCGAGATCATGATCGCCGGCGGCAGCGGCGAAGACGAGTTGGTGTACTGATGACCGCCGCGAAGAGCAACGCTCCGAAATTCACTTTCGATACCGAATTTTCGGGATCGCAGGACCGCCGCGCGCCCGCCGCCCAGGCCCGCCAGAAACAGACCCTCACCACCGAGGAGCTGGAGAACGTCAAGGCCGCGGCCCGCGGCGAAGGCGAAAACTGCGCCCAGGCCCGCGCCACCGATGCCCTGGAACGCACCATCGCCGCCCTGACCATTTCGGTACGCGCGGCGCTGGACATCAGCCACACCGAGATCGAGCAGGTACGCGACGACGCCGCGCGCCTTGCCATGGCGATGGCCAAGAAGATCGCGCCCGCCGCACTGGCCGCCCTGCCCGCCGGCGACGTGGAAGCCGCGCTGCGCCAGGCCATGCACCAGGCCGTCGCCGAGCCGCGCATCACCTTGCGCGCCGCGCCGGCGGTGACCGAAGTGCTGGAATCTAGGCTGGCCGACATCGCCCATCAGGAAGGGTATGAGGGCCGTGTGCTGATCGCCGCCGACCCGACCATGACCGGCGCCGATTGCCGCATCGAATGGCGCGGCGGCGGCGCCGAACGCAGCGAAAGCATCATCGAGGACGCGCTGAGCGCCCTTATTTCCCGTCATTTCTCGCACATCGTGAAAGGATAATCCCATGGCGACCGACAATGTCGATCTGCCCGATCTCAGCCAGGAAGGCCCGCCCGGCTCCACCGGCGCGCTGCTCAACACCGACATGCCCATGGAGGCCGCGCCCAAGCACACGGCAGCGGACCTCGAGGCGGTGTTCGATGTGCCGGTCACGGTCAGCGCCGTGCTGGGCAAAAGCGGCATGGAAGTCAGCCAGCTGCTCAAGCTGGGCCGCGGCACCATCGTCGAATTGGACCGCAAGGTCGGCGAAGCCATCGATATCTATGTCAACGACCGCCTGGTCGCGCGCGGTGAAGTCGTGCTGGTGGAAGACCGGCTGGGCATCACCATGACGGAAATCATCAAGGCCGGGTCCGGCTCTTAAGGACTGAAGGGATACGATCATGCGTCTTCTAATTGTCGGCGGATTGCAGGGCCAAATCGGCCTGGCCACCAAAATCGCCATGGACCGGGGTGCCAAGGTCACCCATGCCGCGGACATAGAACAGGCCCTGGCCACCCTTCGCGGCGGCATCGGCGCCGATCTGGTGTTCTGCGATGTCGGGCTGGAGATCGGCGCCCTGGTGCGCGGTTTGGCCGCCGAACGCATCTGCACGCCGGTTGTGGCCTGCGGCGTCGGCACCGACACAGGCCGCGCCGTCGCGGCCATTCGCGCCGGCGCCAAGGAATACCTGCCCCTGCCCGCCGATCCCGAACTGATTGCGGCGGTGCTGGCGGCGGTGGCCGATGAGTCCCATCAGCTTGTCTATGAAGACGAAGCCATGGGGGCGGTTCTCAGCCTGGCCGACCAGATTGCCGGCAGCGAAGCCTCCATCCTGATCACCGGCGAAAGCGGTACCGGTAAGGAAGTGCTGGCGCGCTATGTCCATCGCAAGTCGGCGCGCAACGACAAGCCCTTCATCTCGGTGAACTGCGCCGCGATCCCGGAAAACCTGCTGGAATCGGAATTGTTCGGCCATGAGAAGGGCTCCTTCACCGGCGCCATCGCGCGCCGCATCGGCAAGTTCGAGGAAGCCACCGGCGGCACCCTGCTGCTGGA
>Ga0207657_10006852_pt1 | contig 11753 bp, 11 predicted proteins | sample KBSC33metaG_FD_184316 | JGI IMG/M metagenome (GOLD analysis project Ga0207657, IMG submission 184316) | Corn rhizosphere microbial communities from Kellogg Biological Station, Michigan, USA - KBS C3-3 metaG (SPAdes) (version 2) | ecosystem: Host-associated > Plants > Roots > Rhizosphere > Soil ...
CCGCTTGCATTGCTCGTCATTGCAGGCACGTGCGCTGGGCTGTATCGCCGCTTCAAGCAGAGCGGGTGGTTGTAGCAGGCCGCATACTTTCGTCGGTGGAAGAACTCGAACAAGTCCTGGTCTTGTTTGTAGCCGCCATCGCGCTGGCCTCCCTGCTGGCGGTCGCCATCAATTGCTATCCCGTTATCTCCGTCTATATAAACTTTCACGTTGTTCGTTGGCTTTATTTTAACATTCACCCTGAAGTATTCAGGTTCCGCCGATAACATTTCATCAGCCAACTTTTCTACCTGCTGAATTACAATATCTGTTGCCATATGGTAAAAAGAGAAGGGAACGACTTCGTTCCCTTCTTCTAAAAAATTTCCGGGTGCAAATATAGTGTAAACAATAAGTAGTTTCCAAATTTAGAATGTTAGAATATTTTAAAGAGATAGATTTAAGGACACTTCATCAGCTAAAATATTTTTTAGTTCTTTAAAATTGCCCTGTACTTAACATCACCAAAGTACACGCTTCAATAGCCTGAATGCCTTGCTGCGCAGCCATTTTAGTCAATTCTTCATTTTCAGCGCCGGGGTTAAAAATAATCCGCTTAGGATGAAGCGACATTATATAATCATAATATTGTTTTTGATTATTTGAATTAAGATATAATGTGATTGTATGGACATCATCAACATACGGATGATCTGTTTGAATTGAAACATCAGCAACAGTTCCTTCTCTTTTTCCAATCGCAACAACCGGGTGTTGTTTTGAACGCAAACGATTAACAGCAAGATAACTATACCTCATTGGATTTGGCGAGGCGCCAAGTACCATTGTCTTCTTCTTTTGAATTACCATGCTATAATTTTTTATAAAGTTAAATTCCAATCATGTTGCAATAGTGCTAAACATTTCTTTTCCAGAAGTTATAAAAATAATGTTGCACAGTTAAGTTGAACTAAGAATAATGCCACTGTTTTCTTTGTTATAACAAGATTTTTTATGTGCCGAATAAAGAACAAAGTGTACAAGAGTTGCGACGCAACGATGCTTAACAGATGCAAAATTGCCGGGCTCAAAATAATAAAAAATTTATTCTAAAATAAAGCTTAAAATAGGGGAAAAAACTTGCTTTAAAAAAGCTAATCCGGGTGCTTTTCGTTAACTTCGCCACCTTGCAAAAATTGCATAGGAAATTAACCGATTAAACATTCTATGAACGAAGAACTAATAGTACAAGCCCCCCCTAAAGAAAATGGATATAGTGCAGAAAGCATCCAGGTTTTGGAAGGATTGGAAGCCGTTCGTAAAAGACCGGCAATGTATATTGGAGATGTAAGTGTAAAAGGATTGCATCACCTGGTTTATGAAGTAGTTGATAACTCCATTGATGAAGCATTAGCCGGTTACTGCAAAAACATTGTTGTTACAATTCATGAAGATAATTCCATCAGCGTAACTGATGATGGGCGCGGCATTCCCACAGATATTCATTCGAAAGAAGGCGTTAGTGCATTGCAGGTTGTAATGACTGTTTTGCATGCGGGAGGTAAATTTGATAAGAATACCTATAAAGTTTCCGGTGGTTTGCATGGTGTGGGCGTGAGTTGCGTGAATGCATTGAGCACAAGATTAATTGTAACTGTTCAACGCGACGGAAAAATATTTGAGCAGGAATATCACACGGGTATTCCGTTGTATGCGGTAAGAGAAATTGGTACAAGCGATAAAACCGGCACCAGTACTCACTTCTGGCCTGATACTACTATTTTTCAAACAACAACTTATAACAAAGATATTCTTGAAGGTCGTTTACGTGAACTTGCATATTTAAACAAAAGAATTAACATAATACTTAATGATCTTCGTGAAAAAAATGAGAATGGTGAAACATACTCAAAAACTTTTTACAGTGAGGGAGGTATTGTAGAGTTTGTTGAAATGCTTGATAAAAGCGGTAAACGAAATCCTCTTATCCCCAAAACATTATATGTTGAAGGACATGACGAAACAACGAACGTTGCGGTAGATGTGGCTTTAACTTACAATGATGATTTTAAAGAACACATCTTCTCTTATGTAAATAATATCAACACGATTGAAGGAGGCACACACGTTACAGGTTTCAGGCAGGCGCTTACAAGAGTGTTTAAAAATTATGGTGATAAGCAAGGCGCATTCGAAAAAGCGAAGGTGAGCATTGAAGGCGATGATTTTCGTGAAGGTTTAAGTGCAATCATTTCTGTAAAAGTCCCCGAGCCGCAGTTTGAAGGTCAAACAAAAACAAAGCTTGGTAACAGTGAAGTAAGCGGCGTTGTTCAAACAACTGTGTCACGTGTATTGGAAGCTTATCTTGAAGAGCATCCGAAAGATGCAAAGAACATCATCAATAAAGTGATACTTGCTGCGCAGGCAAGAGTTGCAGCGAAGAAGGCTCGTGAAATGGTGCAACGCAAAACCGTTTTAAGCGGAAGCGGTTTGCCCGGTAAACTTGCTGATTGCAGCGAACGTGATCCTGAAAAATGTGAACTCTATCTTGTTGAAGGTGATTCTGCAGGCGGCACTGCAAAGCAGGGACGTGAAAGAAGTTTCCAGGCTATTCTTCCATTGCGTGGTAAAATTCTGAACGTGGAGAAAGCGATGGAACATAAGATCTACGAGAATGAAGAAATACGCAACATCTTCACAGCAATGGGTGTAACAGTTGGTACGCCCGATGATCCGAAAGCATTAAATCTTGCAAAACTTCGTTATCATAAGCTGATTATTATGACCGATGCTGATGTTGATGGTAGTCACATTGCAACGCTTATTCTCACTTTTATTTTCCGTTACATGAAAGAGCTGGTGGAGAATGGATATGTTTATATTGCTCAACCGCCTTTATATCTTGTAAAGAAAGGGAAGGAGCAGGAGTACGCATACAGCGAAGAGCAACGCAAAGCGTTGATAGAAAAATTAGGTGGCGGAAAAGATGATAGTGTTACAACGCAACGTTACAAAGGTTTAGGTGAAATGAATGCAGATCAATTATGGGATACTACAATGGATCCTGCACGCAGGACATTGAAGCAGGTTACCATTGAAAGTGCGGCAGAAGCAGATAGAATTTTCAGTATGCTGATGGGTGATGAAGTTGCTCCGCGTCGTGAGTTTATTGAATCCCATGCAAAGTATGCAAAGCTTGATATATGAGGCCCTCTAACTGCCTAAAGGGAGAATAAAAAAGTTAACCGAAGCGATTGCGCTTCGGTTTTTTATTTATAATACCGTAATATTTTTTTGTTACCGGCATTTGTATTTCTTGTCATCACCGGTTGGTCATTCACTTGTACTTTCAAAAGATTATGGATCGAATAAAAGTCGAAATTGAAAAATAAAAAAGGTAAGAATTGTTTGATTTTTGAATTTTAGTTTGAATTATTTGTTGTCGTACAAGTGTGCGACGCAACGGAAACTCAATAGCAGCAAGCAGTTTGGCTCATAAAATTCTTTCATAAAATTTAATTTCGTTTCAACATATAAAAAACCCTGCTCATTCTTTTCTAATACCGATTCATATAATTAATGACACAGAAATGACATAAGCATGACTGAGATCAGCTTTTTATCGCACGCTGCTCAAGTATTTTTGCATCGTTATACCGAAAAATTCTTCACAAGGAATGGATATTAACCAGTTTTATATCGCAGGTATCAATTACAAAAAGACCGATGCATCTGTGAGAGGACAATTCGCCGTGAATGCAGATCATTATGCGTCTATATTACAAAAAGCTTCTTCGCTAAATATTTCCGAATTATTTGTATTAAGCACTTGCAACCGTACAGAGATTTATGGTTTGGCGAACAGTGCTCATGTGCTGGTAGATTTGTTGTGCAGCGAAACAACCGGCTCTGTTGAAACATTTAAAGAATTGGCTTATGCAAAATGCGGTCTTGATGCAGTAGAACATTTATTTAATGTAGCAGCAGGTTTGGATTCACAAATATTGGGAGATTACGAAATTGTAGGACAAATAAAGCAAGCGGCAAAATTTGCAAAAGAAAAAGGGTTTGTAAAAACATTTCTTGAAAGATTGATTAATACTGTTTTGCAATCATCAAAAGCGATAAGAAGTCAAACTGAATTGAGCAGCGGCACTGTTTCTGTTTCGTTTGCTGCGGTTCAGTTCCTTCGTGAAACAGTAGTAGATGCTGCCGATAAAAAAATTGTTTTACTTGGCACAGGAAAGATTGGTCGCAACACTTGTAAAAATCTTATTGATTATCTCGGCACAAAAAATATTACGCTCATCAACAGAACTGATGATAAGGCGTTTGAATTAGCAAATGAATTGGGTTTACAATTCGCATCAAACGATGAAGCATCACGACAAATCCAGGATGCAGATGTTATAATTGTTGCAACGAATGCTGAGCAACCTGTTTTATTAAAACGGGATCTTATCAACAGTAATAAAAAAATTCTTGTAGATCTTTCCATTCCTCATAACATCGATCCTTCATCAAAAGAATTAGAACATATTACGCTTGTAAACGTGGATGACCTTGCCAAGATCAACGACGCTACTTTGCAAAAAAGAGTTGCAGAAGTACCAAAAGCAAAGTGTTTAATTGCACAACATATTGAAGAATTTGTTGAATGGTACAGCCTGCGCAAACATGTTCCTGTTATTAAAGCATTGAAACAAAAGTTGATGGAAATGCATCAATGCAATTTATTTTTAAATGCAAATCCTCACATAAAAAATAATACATACCCTTCTAATCCCGCTATTCAAAAAGCTTTAAATAATATGGCGCTTAAAATGCGCCAGCAACATCAGCCCGGGTGCAATTATATTGAAGCGATCAATGATTTCATCACCAACAGCGTTAATTAATTTTGCCGGATGAAAAGAGTTTTGCGTATCGGCACACGTGATAGTCAGTTAGCCGTATGGCAAGCCACATTGGTAAAGGATGAATTGGCAAAACATAATATTGAGAGCGAACTTGTTTATATAAAAAGTGAAGGTGATATTGATCTTGCAACACCGTTATACGAAATTGGTGTGCAGGGTATTTTTACAAGAACACTTGACGCCGCTTTGCTAACGAACAAAATTGATATCGCTGTTCATTCAATGAAAGATGTTCCTACTCAACTTGCAAAAGGAATATCACAAGCAGCAGTTTTAAAAAGAGCTTCTTATAAAGATATTTTTGTTTACAAAGGTGAGTTCTCTGCTTTGAACTCAGAACTTAGAACTCAAAACTCAAAACTTGTCATTGCTACCAGCAGCATTCGTCGCAAAGCGCAATGGTTGCATCGTTATCCCAATCATACTGTTGAAAATCTTCGCGGCAATGTAAACACACGATTAAAAAAAGTAAAAGAAAATAATTGGAACGGAGCCATCTTTGCAGCAGCAGGATTGGAACGCATTCATCTTCGTCCCGAAAATTCCATTGAACTTGATTGGATGTTGCCTGCGCCTGCACAAGGAGCAATAATGGTTGTGTGCAGAACAAATGATGAAGCAACAAAAGAAGCATGCAGTAAGTTAAATGATGAAGCAACAGAATTGTGTACAAAGATCGAAAGAGATTTTTTGCGAACATTAATGGGCGGATGCTCTACACCGATCAGTGCGTTAGCTATTGTTGAAGGTGACACAATTTATTTCAAGGGAAATATTTTTTCATTAGATGGAAAATATTTTGCAGGTACAGAAAAAAAGGCGCAAATAGAAAATGCTTCAACATTAGGAGTTGAGTCGGGAAATGAGGTATTGGCAAACGGTGGAAATAAAATTGTTGAAGCCATTCGCTATGCAACAAAATAAGATCGCCATATTATGTACAAGAAATTTAGATCAGCAGATCATAAAAAAAGCTGAAGAACATAATATTCATATCACTACTTTGCCTTTCATCGAAATAAAACCTGCTGCTTCTTCTTCTTTTATCAACCAGGTATCGCAACTTTCTTTACAAAAAATAAATGTTGCGTTTACCAGTGTGAATGCAGTAGAAAGTGTTGCACAGCATGTTGATGAAAATCCCGAATGGAAAATATTTTGTATTGGCGGTGTAACGAAAGATGCAGTATGTAAACATTTTGGTGAAGCTTCAATTGTTGCAAGTGCGAGGAATGCCTCAATTTTGTCGCGTAAAATAATCGAGCAAAAAAATATTAGAGAAGTAATTTTCTTTTGTGGTGATCAAAGACTCGATGATCTTCCCGAAACGTTACGCATTAATAATATCCGTGTGCAGGAAGTGATCGCGTATCACGCATCTCAAACGCCCCATGAAGTGCAGGAAGACTATAATGGTATTATGTTTTTCAGCCCTTCAGCGGTGCATAGTTTTTTTTCTGTAAACACTATTCGTACTAATGTTGTTTTATTCTCAATTGGCAAAACAACTACCGCCACTATTCAAACATATTGTGTAAATAAAGTAATAACGAGCGAATGGCCCGGGCAGGAAAATTTATTGGAAAAAATATTTGAGTATTATAAACAGGAGAGTAGTGCATAAAATTTTTATTGGCCGAACGGCAATGCATCAATGATGCTTCTGTTGCGTTGCACACTTGTACTGCAGAAATGTGAATCAACAATTCAAACATTTCACGTTAATCATCTCATGAAAATTTTTACTCACTATTAACTATTCACTATCCAGATGACACAACTGAAAAACGATTTATTATTACGGACATTAAGAGGAGAGCAGACGGAACGTACACCTGTATGGATGATGCGTCAGGCAGGACGATATTTACCCGAGTACAGAGTATTGCGGGAAAAATATGGATTCTTTGAACGTTGTCAAACTCCGGAACTCGCAGCAGAAATAACCATTCAACCTGTTGATATCATCGGTGTGGATGCAGCAATTTTATTTTCAGATATTCTCGTTGTGCCGCAAGCAATGGGCTTGGAAGTTCAATTAATAGAAAGCAAAGGTCCGATCTTACCTGATCCAATAAAAACAAATGCAGATATCAAACGCATTTGCGTTCCTGACGTTCATGAAACATTGCAATATGTTTTTGATGCAGTGAAATTGATAAAACAAGAATTAAATGGAAGAGTGCCGCTGATTGGTTTTGCAGGTGCCCCCTGGACAATTCTTTGTTATATGGTGCAAGGAAAAAGCTCCAAAACATTTGATGAAGCAAAAGCACTTTGTTACACCCAACCTGAGCTTGCACATCAATTGTTGCAAATGATCACTGACACAACCATTGATTATTTGAAAGGACAAGTTGAAGCAGGTGTTGATGTGATACAAATTTTTGATAGCTGGGGAGGATTGCTATCCCCTGATGATTTTGAAAAAATTTCTTTGAAATATATCAGGCAAATTGTTGAAGCATTGAAAGATGATGTGCTTACGATAATATTTGCAAAAGGTTCATGGTATGCTCTTGAAAGCATGGCTGCAACAGGTGCGCATGGATTAGGAATTGACTGGTGTATTCAGCCGCAACTTGCAAGACAATTTGCAGGAAACAATGTAACGCTTCAAGGCAATTTTGATCCTGCAAAATTGTTGTCACCTATTCCTGTAATTGAAAAAGAAGTGAAACAAATGTTGAAAGCATTTGGCAAAAGAAAACATATTGCAAATCTTGGTCACGGTATTTTACCAGATGTTCCCGTTGATCATGCGAAAGCATTTGTAGAGACTGTTAAGAACTATGATTGGAAAGATTAAAAGGTGATAAGGAATAATATTTGTTGGACTCACATCATTAATCTTCGCATCATGAAAATGATTTTTAAAATACTTTTTATCAGTTCTTTGTTTATTGCTGCAGTTGCAAAAGCACAACAGCCATCTATAAAAGCTTTTGATATTGATCTCGCAAATTATGAGTATCCTTATCCTGTTCAATACATCACATTAAACATACAGGATGAAGTTTTAAAGATGGCATACATGGATGTTAAGCCTGCGAATGCAAACGGACATGTAGTAATGTTGTTGCACGGAAAAAATTTTAATGGCGCATATTGGGGACAAACTGCAAAAGTGTTATCAGAGAATGGTTACAGAGTGATCATCCCTGATCAGATCGGTTTTGGAAAGTCATCAAAGCCGCAACACATACAATATTCATTTCAGTTGCTTTGTCAAAATACAAAAGCAATATTGGATACACTCGGTATTCAAAAAGTTTGCGTGCTTGGTCATTCAATGGGGGGAATGGTTGCAACAAGATTTACGTTGATGTATCCTGAACGAGTAGAGAAATTTATTTTAGAAAATCCGATTGGTTTGGAAGATTGGAAAGTAAAAGTGCCTTATCAATCTGTGGATAATTGGTATCAGCGTGAGTTGAAACAAGATTATAATTCTTTGAAAAAATATCAGCAGGAAAGTTATTATCACGGCACATGGAAACCTGAATATGACAAGTGGCTGGAAGTACCGGCAGGATGGACTTTGAGCAAAGATTATCCTCACATTGCATGGAACTCTGCGCTTACATATGACATGATATTTACTCAACCTGTGTGTTATGAATTTGAAAATATGAAAGTACCAACGTTGTTAATCATTGGTCAGTTGGACAGAACAGCAATAGGCAAAAATTTAGTGGGTGAAAATGTGAGAAAAACATTGGGCAATTATCCAGAGTTAGGAAAATTAACTCATGAAAAAATAAAAGGCTCAAAGCTTGTTGAACTCGATGGAGTTGGTCATGCACCACATATTGAAGCCTTTAACAGATTTATTCAACCGTTGCTGGAGTTTTTGAAATCGTAAATGGTGAGCGTAAAATTGTTGACAACTCACCGCTCACATGTTCATTAAAGTTCAGAACGCTGAAGTGAGTGACACAACAGGCGATGAGCATAGCGATACTGCTCGTAACAAAAAAATTATTTTTCATCAATACATGAGCATTAAGGAAGAATGGATACAATTTATTCTTGATCTGCAAAGTGATATTTGCGGCGCATTGGAATTGTGCGATAGCAAAGCAAAATTTATTGAAGACGAATGGCAACGTGCAGAAGGTGGTGGCGGCAAAACGAGAGTGATTACACACGGTAGTGTGTTTGAAAAGGGAGGCGTGAATACATCAATCGTGTTTGGTGATGTTACGAGTGCGATGCACACACAACTGAAGATCGATGGTGATAAATGGTTTGCATGCGGATTGAGTTTGGTGATCCATCCTTTGAATCCGTTTGTGCCGACCGTGCATTGCAATTACCGCATGTTTGAATTGTATGATGAAGAAGAAAAAATAATTGACCGATGGTTTGGTGGCGGCACAGATCTAACGCCATATTATTTGTTTGAAGAAGATGCAAAACATTTTCATCAAACGTATAAAAATGTGTGTGATGATTTTGATGAACATTTTTATGCGCAGTTCAAAAAAAATTGTGATGATTATTTTGTGAACACGCATCGTAGCAATGAACGCAGAGGAATTGGCGGAATATTTTATGATTATCAAAGAGCGTCAGAAAAACATAATGTACGTTTATGGATGAACTTTGCAAGAGCTTGCGGTTATGCGTTTATGGATGCATACATTCCGATCGCCGAAAAAAGAAAAACCATGCCATATAAAGCAACACATAAACATTGGCAGGAAATAAGAAGAGGTAGGTATGTTGAATTTAATTTAGTTCATGACAGAGGAACTTTGTTTGGATTAAAGACGCATGGAAGAACAGAAAGTATTTTGATGAGCTTGCCTCCAACGGTGAGGTTTGAATATAATTATCATCCGGAAGAACATACACCTGAAGCGAAATTGGTTGATGTATGTTTGCATCCGAAGGAGTGGGTGTGATTGCTGATTTGTGATTTAGAGATTTAGTGATGTAATTTAGATTACACTAAATCTTTAAACCATGACAAAATTTGAATTGCAAAAACGCACAAAAAAATTTCATGTTGATGTTATTAAGCTTTGTGAACACTTTCCGAAAAATGCAGCAGGCTTTGAGACCGCAAAACAATTGATACGATCTGCAGGATCAGTTGGAGCTAATTACAGAGCAGCTTGCAGAGGAAAATCAAAAGCTGATTTTATTTATAAGATTGAAGTTGTATTGGAAGAAGCAGATGAATCACTTTACTGGCTTGAAGTATCGAAAGATGCTGAATTAATTAAATTATCATCAATTGATGAATTGATTAAAGAAGCGAATGAATTAGTAAGCATCTTTAATGCAGCCGATATCACTGCTAAACGAAACGAGGGCAAAACAAATCTCAAAATCTCAAAATCTCAAAATCAGAAATAGCAAGATGTATCTACAACGTCGAAACAGAATATTAAGAACAACTCCTTCGATAAGAAGTCTTGTTGCTGAGACAACATTAACACCCGATGATTTTATTGTTCCGTTGTTTATTGATGAAGGTGAAAATGTAAGAACGGAAATTACATCGATGCCGAATTATTTTCGTAACAGTTTAGACATAACCGTGAAAGAAGTGAAGGAAATGTGGAGTATGGGCTTGAAGTGTGTGTTGTTATTTATTAAAGCGAAAGATGACTTGAAAGATAACACCGGAAAAGAAGCGTGGAATTCTGAAGGTTTGATGCAACGCAGTATAAAGGCGATAAAAGATGCGGTGCCTGAAATGATTGTTATGACTGATGTTGCGCTTGATCCTTATTCATCTTATGGTCATGATGGAATTGTGAAAGACGGCGAGATCGTGAATGATGAAACAGTCGATGCGTTGGTAAAGATGAGTTTGAGCCATGCAGTTGCAGGTGCAGATTTTGTCGCACCAAGTGATATGATGGATGGTCGCATCGGTGCCATTCGTGAAGCACTCGAAGAAAGCGGTTTTATAAAAACAGGCATCATGGCATACAGTGCAAAATATGCTTCGTGTTTTTATGGTCCGTTTCGCGATGCGCTGGATAGCGCTCCTGGCTTTGGTGATAAGAAAACTTATCAAATGAATTATGCGAATCGTATTGAAGCAATCAAAGAAACATTGATGGATGTTGAAGAAGGCGCAGATATAGTGATGGTGAAACCTGCGCTTCCCTATCTTGATGTTATTCGTGAAGTGAAGAATGCAGTAAATGTTCCTGTGAGCGCATACAATATCAGCGGTGAATATGCAATGATAAAAGCTGCTGCAAAAATGGGTTGGCTTGATGAGAACAAAGCAATTCTCGAAACACTTACAGGAATTAAAAGAGCTGGTGCAGATTTGATCGCAACATATTTTGCAAGAGATGCGGTGCGTTTGTTATTGTGAGTTGTGAGTTTTATGGACTAAACTTTTTGCTACTATTAAGCTTTACTTGCGTCGCACACTTGTACATTGATATCATTACTCAACAAAATATTCATGTATGTTCATTATCGAATTAACTTATAAAGCTCACACAGAAGAGATCGATGCAAACATGGCATCACATATCGCTTATCTTGAGAAGTATTATCACTCAGGTCACTTTCTTGCATCAGGCAGAAAAGAACCTCGTAACGGTGGGCTAATTTTTGTAAAAGCTTCGAACCGAGAAAGAGTTGAGGAAATAATTGCAGAAGATCCGTTCAAGAAAAATGGATTAGCGGATTATCGCATTATAGAATTCAAAGTAACAAAGAAAGTAAAAGCATATGATGCTTTTGCAGGAGAGGAAGAATGATGAATATCTCAACAAGCAAACAACTTTTCGAACGAGCACAGCAATCAATTCCCGGCGGAGTAAATTCTCCTGTTCGTGCATTTAAAAGTGTAGGTGGAACACCTTTGTTTATCAG